>WNFO01021714.1_pt1 | contig 13348 bp, 14 predicted proteins | sample 5400251 | NCBI WGS metagenome assembly WNFO01 (sample SAMN13153354, study PRJNA577476) | soil metagenome | isolation source: 100 cm saprolite under Madrone tree | place: USA:California | collected 2016-06-14 | reverse complement strand
GCCGCGAAGGCGCATCGCGACCAGGCTGGCGAGCCGGCCGACCACCAGACCCTTGGCGTCGATCAGCACCCATTTCTTCGTCACCTCGGCAGGCTTTGCCGAATACGTTTTCATGTGAGGAAATCCGTGAAAAGGACAGCGGCGCGTCTGCGCCGAACTGCCGGGTTTCTAGTTAAGAGCGCTGCTCGCGTCAACACCCAGCAAAGATAATTATACCAGCTAAAACAATGCTTTATGATTAAGGTGCGATATTACCGTGAAAAACCCTAAGTATCTGGAATGGAATAGGTTGATATCGCATGGGCGATTGGATCGGGCGAGGTCCCCGAAAGCAGATTGACCTCGCCAACCGCAAGCCGCCTGCCCAGCTTCAAAAGCCTCGCTGCCGCCAGCACATCCTGGCCGGGCTGGCCCTTGCGCAGAAAATTGATGCTGAGATTGGTCGTGACGGCGAGGCCGACCGGGCCGATCGCCGACAACAGCAGCACGTACATCGCGCAATCCGCCAAGGCCATCAGCGTCGGCCCCGAAATCGTCCCGCCCGGACGCAGCATGCTCTCACGAAAGCGCTGCCTTAACTGACAGGTTTGGCCGTCGGCATGCTCGATCGTGAGTTCGTCATGATTGAACATCTGCGGAAGCTCGGTGCGCAGGAAGGCACCTACTTCAGCCGCGGTCATTTGCGCTGCTGTCATTACCGATCGTCGGACATTATTGGAGCATGACCCAAATCTCGCTGTGAAAAACAGAGCAAGCCGAACCGCTTTATCCTATCTTTGCAAAATCGCCGTGCCGGCCGAGGCCACCGCTGAAGCGGGCCGCGCCTGCAACGCCGTCTTCGATCAAGGCCTCGCGGCCGTTGTACCATTCCTGAATCAATCCCTCGCGTACGCTAAGCCCATGGCTCTTGATGGCAGACCGGCGGTCGGCGCGAACGCAAACCTGCGGAAAGCGCGCGATCTCCTGTGCCACTGCCTCCGCCTTCGCGCGTGCTCCTCCCTTCGGGGTGAGGTATTCGCATAAACCGATCGACATGCACTCCTCGGCAGGCACCTTGCGTCCGGTAAGAATGATCTCGAGCGCACGTCCCTGCCCCACAATACGCGGCAAGCGCACCGTGCCCCCATCGATCAGTGGCACGCCCCAGCGACGGCAATAGACGCCGAAATAGGACCCCTCGGCCATTACCCGAAAATCGCACCACAATCCCAGTTCCATGCCGCCGGCGACCGCCGGGCCTTCAATCGCCGCGATCACCGGCTTGTCCAATTCCAGACGAGAGGGTCCCAGCGGCCCGCGTGGAATTTCGCCGCCATTGCCGCGCGGGCGGGCCGTCGAGATATCAAGCTCGCCCAGCGGATATTCGGCATTGAGGGAGCTGACATATTTGAGATCCCACCCCGCACAGAACGCGCCGCCTGCGCCATAGAACACTGCGACCGAGGCGTCCTTATCGGCATCGAACTGCAGAAAAGCGGTTGTTAGCGCGTCCGCGCTATCGGGGTCCATGGCATTGCGGGCTTCGGGCCGGTCGTGAATGATGGTCCATACCGGGCCGGCTTTCTCAATTCGTACGGTCATGGCAGCCTCCTCGCATGGTGATCGTTGATTTAAACAATGTTAGATAATCTAACGATGTTTAAATTATCGGTCAAGTGTGCTATTTGGGAATCGCGATGGCGAAAGAGCGGAAAATCGGCCGGCAGCAGGCGGTAAGCGACCTCAAGCGCGAGCTGATTCTGGACGCGGCGCGCAAGGTTTTCGAAGCCGAAGGTTTGGACGGGGCGTCGCTGCGCGCGATTGCCGCTGGCGCGGGCTACACGCCCGCCGCGCTCTATTTTCACTTCGAATCGAAGGAAGCGATCTACGCGGAGGTTCTGCGATGCTCGCTGACAAACCTTGGGCAAACAACAAGCCGCGCGGTCTCGCGCGCCAGGACCGCGGCCGATCGGCTGCGGGCTGCTTCAACGGCCTTCTTTCGCTATTACGCCGACAATCCGAGAGACCTTGATCTTGGCTTCTATCTGTTTCGCGGCGGCATGAAGCCACAAGGCCTCGGAAAGGAGCGCGACGATATGCTCAACGCGGCGCTGGAATCGGCCATGCAACCGATCGCCGACGCCGCGCAAGCGCTCGGCGCCCGCCGCGAGGAAGCCAGATCGTTGACGGCGGATATTTTCGCTCATGCGGCAGGGCTTCTGTTATTGGCCCACACCGGCCGTATCCGCATGTTTGGGGCTTCGGCGCCGCATCTCATGGAACGCTTCATCGAGGCCAAGGTCATGGCGCTCACCGAAAAGCAGCCGAAGTGAAAGTCCTTGAATCCCAATTCGCGAGGGCCCACTCTCCCCGCTAACCGCTCACGTTTCGGCTGATCATGCGCTAACTTGACAGCCTGCCAGGGAATGGATTGCCCGATGACCGCCAGGCCCGCACGCGCCACCACACCACAACCGCCAATGCTTCTGCGCGAGACGCTGGGCAGCATCAGCGTGCTCACGCTCAATCGGCCCGAAGCCCGCAACAGCCTCTCGGAAGGCCTGATCGCCGAGCTGCATGCGACGCTCAGGGAAATTCACGACGATAGCAAGGTGCGCGCGGTGGTGATCGCGGCCAACGGTCCGGCCTTCTCCTCTGGCCACGACATGAAGGAACTGACCGCGCGTCGCACAGACGCCGATCGCGGGCGCGCCTATTTCGCCGAGATCATGAATGCTTGCAGCGCGATGATGCAGGCAATCGTGCATCTGCCCAAGCCGGTAGTGGCGGCGGTCCACGGCGTCGCCACTGCGGCGGGGTGCCAGCTGGTGGCAAGCTGCGATCTTGCGGTCGCTTCGGAGGCTGCGACATTTGCGACCCCCGGCGTCGATATCGGGCTGTTTTGTTCGACCCCGATGGTGGCGCTGTCGCGCAATGTTCCGCGCAAGCAGGCGATGGAAATGCTGCTCACCGGCGAGCCGGTTTCAGCAGCGACGGCGCGCGACATCGGCCTCGTCAACCGTGTCGTCGCCACCGGGACGGAACGCGACGCTGCGATTGCGCTGGCCGAGAAAGTCGCGCTCAAATCCGCCTACACCATAAAACTCGGCAAGGCAGCGTTCTACCGTCAGGCCGAGATGAGCCTTGCCGACGCCTATCGTTATGCCGCCGCGGTGATGACCGAGAACATGATGGCGCGCGACGCCGAGGAAGGCATCGGTGCCTTCATCGAGAAGCGTGAGCCGAAGTGGCAGGATAAGTAATCCCTCATCCTAAAGAGTGGCATCTTCACCGCGTCTCGAAGGATGAGGCTGGCGTAGTGGCCCCGTCGTTCGACGCCGGCAACCGCGCTCCACCATGAGGAATATAGGATCTCTTTGAGATGAACCATGACACCTACTCCGACGATTACATCCGGAAGATTCTCAACGGTGTGAAGTCGATCGCGATGGTCGGGGCGTCGCCGGTCAATGTGCGGCCGAGTTATTTCGCCTTCAAATATCTGGCGCAGCGCGGCTACGACATGATTCCGGTGAACCCCGGTCACGTCGGCAACAGCCTGCTCGGAAAACCCTTCGTTGGCTCCCTGCTGGAGATCGGGCGTCCCGTCGACATGGTCGAGATCTTCCGCAATTCAAGCCACATCATGCCTGTGGTCGATGAAGCCTTGAGAATGACGCCGCCGCCGAAGGTGATCTGGATGCAGCTCGGGGCGCGCGACGATCTGGCCGCCGCAAGGGCGGAGGCCGCCGGCCTCAAGGTCGTCATGAACCGCTGCCCCAAGATCGAGTATGGACGGCTGTCCTCGGAAATATCCTGGATGGGCGTCAATTCGCGAACGCTCAGTTCGAAGCGCGCACCAATGCCGGCCCAGGGCATGCGGCTTTCATTGAACCGGATGAGCGTCAGTGGCGGCGAGACCACCGCGTCCGACCGCGCCGCGAAAAACAAGAACGAGCGTACGTGACGAGAATGTGGAACGATTTTTTCGATAGTGCCGCAAGGCGAAGCGGAAGCGTTTCGAACCCGGGGTGAATTCTCACACCGCCTTGACCCCGGCCGCCCCAGCCATCAGCATGGGTCGTGCGATTTCAGATCAAGCAGAACAGGACGCAAGAATGACCGATCGCCTTCCGGGATTTTCGACCCTCGCCGTTCACGCCGGCGCGCAGCCCGATCCAACCACAGGCGCGCGGGTGACGCCGATCTACCAGACCACCTCATTCGTGTTCAACGACGCCGATCATGCCGCGTCGCTGTTCGGGCTGCAGGCGTTCGGAAACATCTATACCCGCATCGGAAACCCGACGAATGCGGTCCTGGAGGAACGTGTTGCAGCGCTCGAAGGCGGCACAGCAGGCCTGGCGGTCGCATCAGGGCACGCCGCGCAAGTTGTAGTGCTCCAGCAGTTGTTGATGCCCGGCGACGAACTCATAGCGGCGCGTAAACTCTACGGCGGCTCGATCAATCAGTTCACCCACGCCTTCAAGAGCTTCGGCTGGAACGTCGCATGGGCCGACCCCGACGATATCGGCAGTTTTGAGCGTGCGGTCACGCCGCGCACCAAGGCGATCTTCATCGAATCGATTGCAAACCCCAGCGGCAGCGTCACCGATATCGAGGCGATCTCGGCGGTGGCCCGCAATGCCGGCGTACCGCTGATTGTCGACAACACGCTGGCGACACCCTACCTGATCCGTCCGATCGACCACGGCGCCGATATTGTCGTGCACTCGCTGACGAAATTTTTGGGCGGGCACGGCAACTCGATCGGCGGCATCATTGTCGATGCCGGCACCTTCGACTGGTCGAAGGACAACAAATATCCGATGCTGAGCGAGCCGCGCCCCGAATATCACGGCATCAAGATACAGGAAACCTTCGGCAATTTCGCCTTCGCGATCGCCTGCCGCGTGCTGGGCTTGCGCGACCTCGGTCCCGCGCTCTCGCCCTTCAACGCGTTCCTGATTCTCACCGGCATCGAGACGCTGCCGCTGCGCATGCAAAAGCATTGCGACAATGCGAAAGCGGTCGCGGAATGGCTAGCGGGACATCCGGCGGTCGCCGCGGTCAACTACGCCGGCCTGTCCGGCGACAAATACAATAACCTCGCGCGCAAATACGCCCCGAAGGGCGCCGGCGCGGTGTTCACCTTCAGCCTCACGGGCGGCTACGAGGCCGGGGTCAAGCTGGTCTCGAACCTGAAACTGTTCTCGCATCTCGCCAATGTCGGCGATACCCGCTCGCTGGTGATTCACCCGGCATCGACCACGCATAGCCAGCTCGACGATGCCGCCAAAGTCAGGTCGGGCGCCGGGCCCGACGTGGTACGGCTCTCAATCGGCATCGAGGACAAGGAAGATCTGATCGCGGATCTGGATCAGGCGCTGAACGGGTGAGGCGCCGTGATTGGGTCCTTAGCCATATTTCCAAATGGCGGCCAGCGGACGATGCCGCGTCCTACGGGCTGCGCTATATTGGGCTAGTCGCCCGATTCATTCAGATTGAAGGATAAAGATGCTTGAGTTTGACGCGCGCGTTGGATGTTGAGAAGTGCCACTAGTCGCCCGATTCATTCAGATTGAAGGATAAAGATGCTTGAGTTTGACGCGCGCGTTGGATGTTGAGAAGTGCCAATTGGCCTTGGTGTGGTTGGCGTTGCGGTCGTGCTCCCAGGTGGCGATTTCCTCGATGAGGGTCTGTTTGTCGGGGATCCGGCGGTCGAGGCACTGGGATGACAGGACGCCGAGTTCGGATTCCGCCAGATCGAGCCAACTGCCGTGCTTTGGGGTGTGGTGCCATTCGAAGCGCTCGACCAGGCGCCTGGCTTCGGCGGCGGGAAAGGCTTCGTAGAGTGACGCCTTGCTGTGGATGTTGAGATTGTCCTGGACCAGAACGATGGTTCTGGCGTTGGCGAAGTGGACATCGGCCAGGTCTTTCAAGACGTGAGCGTAGTCCACAGCGGTATGGCGATCGGTGACTTTGATGTGGCGCCAGCCTTCGAGCGGCGCGAACATCATGAAGAGGTTGGCGGTGCCGTTGCGCTCGTACTCGTAATCGCAACGGGCCGGGCGTCCCGGCTTCATCGGGATCGGCAGGCGCGTTTCCGCGAGCAGTTGCTTTGAGGTCTCGTCCAGGCACACCAGCGGGCAATCAGGATCGCGCGGCCGCGTGTAGACGGCCAGCACGTCCTCCATGGCGGCTACGAACGCGCTATTGGCCTTCGGCGGAATGACCCAGCACTGTCGGCGATGGGGCTGGAGAATGTTTTTTTAAGCGTCCTTCCGATCGTTGAGTCGCTGGCACGATCGACAATCTGCAGTTCCACGACCTTTTTCTCCAACAGCCGCAGGGTCCAGCGTGCGCGTCCCTTGGGAGGCTTGGAACAAGCCAGGGCAATCAGTCTGGCTTCCTTCTCGCCGTCAAAAATCCGCGCAACCGCCGGTGTCGCCCGTTGCTTGCGGCTCAACACAGCCTCGAAGCCTTCTTCCACCAGTTGCTTCCGGACCCGGTAAACCATGGAAACACTGGTGTCCAAAGCCTTGATAATCCGGCTGTCACTCCAGCCTGCACCGGCTTCCGAGACGCGGCTGTCACTCCAGCCTGCACCGGCTTCCGAGACGTCGGCCTTCAACAATATGCGCGCCTTCAGCAGTCGCTGCGCCGGGCTCTTACCCTTCCGTAGCAACGCTTCAAGCCGTTCGCGTTCCTCGCTGCTCAGCCGCACAACATACTTCTTTACCGAAATCTCCTTGGCAGCCATCATCGTCTCCGTCGCTTGTGTTGCAACGGAATCGAATCACAAAAAGACCGTCCTTTCAAACTAATTGAAGCGAACGACTAGGAGCATCCGCCGCATATCAGCCGCCTTGTCGCGGGCGGCTAATAGGGCCAGCCCGTGCTTGCGTGGAGCCTTGGCCGGGCCGAGTCCAATTTCCCGGTGCTTGCCGGTGCCGCGCTCCCGATACAGGAACACCCACGAACGCTTCCCGCCGTCACCCACGTAAAGGTACAGCCCGCCGCCGTCGCCGTGCCGCCCCTTCGCTGTGATCGTCTCCGCTTTGCGTGCGGAGAGCTTGTGCAACTGTCTAACCATGCCCGGACTCCATTGTGCCAGCCACTCCCGCGTCCCCAACATTGTCCCCAACATTAGCACCGGATTGGGGCGGTTCAAGGCGGTCTATGGCGGTGTCGTCCGGACTCTTAACGTCAGGTAACGCGCAAGAAAATCAACAGCTTGGCGGTCTATGGCGGTCTATGGCGGTCTCGTGCGGATTTTGCCCGGAGCCGACAATCCGCCGGTCACTAGAAACCTTCAACGGCCGATCGAACTGCCGTCCCGGTCCAGCGCGAAATCGGCCGCCAGCTCCGAGGTCGAACCTGCGATCAGGTCGCCGATCAACTGCGCGGCGAGAAAGCTGAATGTGATCCCGTTGCCGCCATACCCATACGCCGCATAGACGCCCTTCGCGCCAGGGACTGGGCCGATCAATGGCAATCCGTCCTTGGTGTTATCGAACGTACCGGCCCAGCGGAATTCAACGTCGAGTTGGGCGGGCGGCCAAAGCGCCGCGAGCCTTCGCGCGAGCACGTGTGATTTCTCGGGTATCAAGGCATCGCGCGCCTTGGGCTCGATGATTTCGTCGCTGTCCTCACCGCCGACGATGATCCGCCCCGCGCTGGTGGTTCTGGCGTAGAGATAGTTCTGACTGTCTTCCCAGATCAGCTCGCCTTCCTTCCAGATGTTTTGCGGTTGCGGCGTCGTCGCAATCGCCCAGCTCGACGACACCGTATGGATTGTCGACTGAACAATCGCCGGCATGACATAACCGGTGGCAAGGATCACCGACCGCGCCTCGATCTGGCGGCCATTCTTCAACTGGACGCCGACCGAGCGGGCGCTGGTATCAAATTCGACGGCTTCCGCCTCGAACAGGCGAGCGCCGCGAGCCATCGCTATTCCGAGCAGTCCGCGCGCCAATTGCATCGGATCGGCATCCGCCGCGTCCGCGGACACGATGGCGCCCGCGCGGCTAATCCCGAAGACATCGAGGAGCCGCGCATGGTCCAAGAATTCCCCGGGCAGGCCGGCGCGCTTGCGAAGCTCATGCTCCCTGAGCAACTCCCTGCTGGTGCTGCCGGCCGCAAGATAAAGCGAATGCTTTTCGCGCATGTCGCAGGAAAGCCCGAGTTCAAGGACCAGCGACCTCAGCCCGATGACGGCGTTGAAGCTTGCAAGATAGGCGCGCGCCGCCCGTTCAAAGCCGTAAGCTTCCGCCAGACGGGTGAGGGGGCGATCGATTTCCCATAGCAGCATCGACGTGCTGGCGGCGGTGCTGCCGCTGCCGGGCAGCTCGCGATCGATGAGGACGACATCGAGGCCTTGGCGCGTCAGGCGCTCGGCGACCAGCGAACCAGTAATGCCGCCGCCGATGACCAGTGCATCGCATTTCATGTTCTCTGCGATTTCACGGCCGGCGGTGTATCGGCCTGTCGCAAACCAGGGTGAGCGGCCGCCGCGCAGTTCGGCCTGTTCCGTCTCCTCTGGGTCGAGTGCGCTGATCACAATCCTCAAATGGTAGCGCGACCGCAAACGAACGGCCTGGCCAGCAAATTAAAATACCGCAGCGCTAGATGTCTAGCTTCTCCAATCGCACCGGCAGCTTGCGAATGCGCTGGCCGGTGGCGTGAAAGATTGCATTGCACACCGCCGCATTGGTGCCGACATTGGCCAGCTCACCCAAGCCTTTGACGCCGGCCGGGTTGATCTGATCGTCCCGCTCGGAAAGCATGATCACATCGACGCTGGGGACATCGGCGTTCACCGGCATCAGATAGTCCGCCAGATTTTTGTTGAGGTAGCGCGCATACCGCTCGTCGATTTCGGTCGCCTCGTGCAGCGCTGAGGACATTCCCCAGATCAGGCCGCCCATTAGCTGGCTGTGCGCGGTGCGCGGATTCATGATGTGGCCGGCGGCGAACGCGCCGACCATTCGCGGAACACGGATCTCATGCGTCCACCGGTTGACCCGAACCTCGACGAATTCGGCACCGAACGCGTAGGCGATCTTGTCGTTCATCTTGTCGCCGCCGACCATGCGCACCTCGCCTTTGTGCATCGCCCGGAACGAATCCATCGGTGCGCCCTCGGGCTTCCACTCGCCATATTCCTCCATGACGCTGACGCCGAGTGCGTCGAAAGCGCGCTCGATGTCGAGCGGGCGATTGCTCTGGGCCGCCTGTGTGCTCGGTGTTTTCGCCAAGCCAATGGTCTCCTTGGCCTTGTCGACAAGGCCTTCCTCCGGCGCGGGCGCCTCGAACAGGCGCCGCCTGATCCGTTCGCATACTGTGATCACGGCGGAGCATGTGCTTGCGGTGGAGTTCGATCCGCCGGCTACGGGTCCGGGCGGCAGATCGCTGTCGCCGATGAAGACCGAGACTTTCTCGAACGGCACCCCTAATCTTTCAGCGGCCGCCTGCCCGATCACGGTGTAGGCGCCGGTACCGAGTTCGTGCCCGGCGATTTCGACTCGCGTGCGGCCGTCGCGCTGCAGCCGGACACGCGCCGCTGCAGGCGCCATCTGCGTCGGATAGCAGGTGGTGGCGCAACCATAGCCGATCAGCCAATCGCCCTCCGACATCGACTTCGGCTCTGCATTACGTTGCGCCCAGCCGAACGCCTCGGCGCCTTCGTCGTAACAGGCCATCAGGGAGCGCGACGTGTAGGGCTTGCCGCCGATCGGCTCCTTCGTGGTATCGTTGACGCGGCGCAGTTCAATCGGATCCATGTTGAGCTGTGCTGCAAGTTCGTCCATCGCGCTCTCGAGCGCGAACATGTATGGCACTTCCGGCGGCGAACGCATGAAGCCGGGCGTGTTGCGATCCGCGCGCACGATTGACACCAGGCTTGCCACGTTGGGACAGGCGTAAAGCCGCGTGGTGGTCTTGGTGCCGCCGACGGCGTAGGGGTCGGGGCGAGACGAAACTTCCACGCCTTCATGACGCAGCGCGGTGAGCCTGCCGTCGCGGCCTGCACCGAGCTGGATCTGATGCCGGGTCTCGGCGCGGTAGGTCGCGATGGTGAAACCCTGATCGCGGGTCGAGACCAGCTTGACCGGGCGGCCCAGGCGCCGCGCAATGCTGGCGATGATGGCCGTGCGTGGCGTCATCGAGCCCTTCGAGCCGAAGCCGCCGCCGACATAGGCATTGATGACGCGAACCTTGTCGGCATCGATACCGAGTTGGTCGGCTACGCCGTATTTCAGACCGTAAACGTATTGGCTCGGCTCGTAGATGATCAAGCTGTCGCCATTCCACACACAACTGGTGGCGAACAGCTCCATCGGATTATGGTGCTGCGTCGGCGTCTCATAGGAAGCGATCAACTTCACCTCGGCCTGCTCGAATGCGCTGGCAAAGTCACCGACCTCGGGATCTTCCTTGAATCGGCTGAGCTGTCCCTTGGCGCGGCCCGACGTCGTTCCTGGTGAATCGAACGTCGAGGTTGGAATGGCCGCGGTATGGTTCACCTTGACCGCGTGCGCGGCTTCGCGCGCGGCCTCAAAAGTGTCCGCCAGGACGACGGCGACGATCTGGCCGTCGTGGGCGATCTCAGGCGATTTCAGCGGCTGGATCGTGGTGGAGGCATGGCCGCCATTGCTGAACAGCTTTGCATCCTTGAGCTTTTCCGCATTTTCGTGGGTCACGATGTCGACGACACCGCGCACCTGCTTAGCCGCGCTCAAATCGAAACCGTCGATGCGGCCCTTTGCGATCGAACTGGTGACGAGATAGGCATAGGCCGAATTGGCCAGCGGAACATCGGCTGCATATTGCGCCTTGCCGGTCACTTTGGCGACCGCGTCATAGCGCGGAACAGGCTGACCCATATTGGCTTTCGGTTCGGGAGCGGCCATCGACATGGTCAAACCTCCATCGCTGCGGCTTGATGCAAGGCGCGCGCAACCACGCGCTTGCCGAGCGCAATCTTGAACGCGTTGTGAGTGTTGGCTCTGGCGCCGGCAAACGCGGCCTCGGCCACGCGCCGCGCCAGCCCGTCGTCGAATTTCTGTCCCTTGATCAGGACCTCCGCTTCGCGAGCCCGCCACGGTACGGTTGCGACGCCGCCGAGTCCTATGCGGGCGTCGCGCACGAGGCCGTCCCGGACGTCGAGCGCGACCGCCGCCGAGGCAAGCGCAAATTCATAGGACTGCCGGTCACGCGCCTTCAGATAGACCGAGCGTGGCCAGCGGCCGGGAATCGTGAAGCCTGAGATCAGCTCGCCCGCGATCAGCGTCGTCTCGATCTGCGGAGAATTTCCGGGCGGCTTGTGCAATTGGGCAAATGGCAGGGTTCGGCCGCCCGATTTGCCGGTGACCTCAACGGTCGCGTCGAGCGCGATAAGGGCTTGTGCAAAATCTCCGGGATAAGTCGCGATGCATTGCTCTGACGTTCCGAGCACCGCATGCATGCGGTTGATTCCTTCCAGCGCGGCGCAGCCCGATCCCGGATGACGCTTGTTGCAGTTGCTGTACGAGACGTCGCGGAAATAAGGACATCGCGTGCGCTGCAGAACATTTCCGCCAAGCGTCGCCATGTTTCGAAGCTGCTGGCTGGCCGCGAGTCTCAACGCGTCGGCGATTACTGGATAATTGCGCTGAATATCGCCATTGGCTGCGACATCCGACATTCGCGCCAGCGCGCCAAGCCGTAGGTTGCCGTCCTCGAGATTGATCGTCGACCACGCGCTGGCAAGCGGATTGATGTCGATCAGAGTGCCCGGCCGCATCACGTCGAGCTTCATCAGATCGATCAGCGTGGTGCCGCCGGCGAGCGGCTGGACTGCGGATTCGGTCAACGGATTGTTGTCGGTCGCAGCGGCGGCCAGTGCCGCGACTGCGGCCGACGCATCCTTTGCCCTTTGATACGCGAAAGGTCGCATGTTTGTTAACCTTTCTGCTCGGATGAAATGGTGGGAGCGGCCTGCTTCACCGCCGCGACGATGTTCGGATAGGCGGCGCAGCGACAAATGTTACCGCTCATATATTCGCGGATGTCCTCATCGCTGTTGGCGTGGCCTTCCTTCACGCACGCGATCGCCGACATGATCTGTCCGGGCGTGCAGTAGCCGCACTGGAAGGCATCCTGGTCGATAAAGGCCTGCTGCATCGGATGCAGTTCGTCGCCCTTCGCCAGTCCCTCGATGGTGAGAATCTGCTGGCCTTGGGCGGCCAGCGCCAGCGTAAGGCACGAGACCACGCGCCGCCCGTCGATCAGTACCGTGCAGGCGCCGCATTGCCCGTGGTCGCAGCCTTTTTTAGTGCCGGCGAGGCCAGGCAGCCGCTTTTGCGACAAGCGGCGAAACCGCGGTTCCGGCCGCGCCCGCGATGAATGAGCGGCGATTGAATCCGGATGTCGCGGGAGAATCGGTAGTATCGATCATGACGGCCTCCGCCGATGGATGGCCCCCGCCTCGGCGGTTAACCGGCAAAAAAGGCTCTTGTTCCGATCGCCTTGATGAAGCGAGCCCACGCTTTCAACACCACCGGTCAAGCTTTCGCGAGGCCGGCCCGGCGCACTCAAGGAACCTGCGGCGTGGCGTTCAACCCTGCAATCGACACAAAAGACAGCGCCCCTCAAATGCGAGATTCCAGGTTATCGGCGAAGAGTTTTCTGATTATCCTGTCGTTAAGCGATGCGGAAAAACTTCAGCCAGCGCTCAGGGTGCAGGCGTGGGTGGATGATCCGTTCCCTCCGTCGCGGCGCGCAATAATAGCCGCGCGCAAATTCGGCCTGGGTGCAGCGGATCAAACGCCAGCCATTGGCGTTGATGCGGCATGAACGAAGACGGCCCGACGGTGCGTATCAACGGCATGCAGACGCTGGCCTACCTCAGGGGCAAGTTGGCGCTGGTGACATTCGAGCAGCGCACCCGCAGCGGCGAGTGGCGGGACCGGACTCGTGAAATCTACGACAACGGCAATTCGGTCACCATTCTTCCCTACGATCCCGAGCGCGGGACCGTTTTGCTGACCAGGCAATTACGGCTGCCGATGTATTTGCAGGATGGTCTGGAGAGCTCGATTGAAGCCTGCGCCGGCAAGCTCGACGGTGAGACAGCCGAAAAGCGAATCATCGAGGAAATGAAGGAGGAACTCGGCTATCGAATTGCAAAGGTGGAAAGACTATTTGAACTCTACGTCAGCCCCGGCGCAATCATGGAGAAGATCGCATTCTTTACCTGCGCCTACTCACCGGCGGACAAAGTATCCGGGGAGGCGGACTGCCGGAGGAGGGCGAGGATATCGAGGTCATCGAGACAACTTTAGAACAGGCCGCCGCGATGATCGCCGCCGGCGAGATCATCGAT
>WNFO01013299.1_pt1 | contig 13348 bp, 9 predicted proteins | sample 5400251 | NCBI WGS metagenome assembly WNFO01 (sample SAMN13153354, study PRJNA577476) | soil metagenome | isolation source: 100 cm saprolite under Madrone tree | place: USA:California | collected 2016-06-14 | reverse complement strand
CTGCGTGAGATGGCGTCCGCCTTGCTCGCACCGGATCGCATGACCGCTGCTCAGTCGGAGCTCGCCCTGCGCGCAGGCGGTCGCGAGATGCCCTCGATTACGCCGTTCCTGCCCAAAGAGACATTCCCGCCGGCATCGTCGACGTCAACACAAGGGACGCTGACACCATGGGGAGGCACGCCGGCACAACCTCGGCCTAGTGCGCCGCAACCGCAACAGCAACAGCCGCCCGCTCCAACCAGCACTTTCACTCCGCAGCCCGCGCCGGACGAGACCCCTAGCCGCGCACCGGTCTCGTACGACCCGCCGGCGCGGTCGATGGAAACGTACCCGCCGCCGCCGGCGCCACCGGTGCCGCCACCCTACATCCCGCCGCCGCGGCCGCCGGACGAAACCGTGCGCCCGCCGGCGTCCTACGAGCCGGCACCCCGTGCCCCGGAAACATTCCCAACCGTGGCGCCGAAGCCGGCCGAACCGGTGGAGCCGACGCCGCCCGCTCCGGTGCCCACGTGGGACGAGAAGCCTGTCTCCCCGCAAGCAACCTGGGGTGGCATACCGATCGCGCCGCCACCGGAACCCGCTCCGGCGCCGCCCAAGCCCGCCGAGCCGCAACCGCCAGAGCCAACTGAAACCTGGGAACCCGCGCCGCTTCCGCCCAAGCCGGCGGCAGCCGAGGCGCCAGCGGCACAGGCGGTCCCTGAGAAGGCTGCAGAGCCTGCTCCGGCCGAATCGAAGCCCACCTGGACTTCGATCCCGACGCCGGCCTGGACCCCAAGCGGCGAGATCGCTCCAGCCCCCAAGGAGGAGGTCCAGGCGCCGCCAGAGCCCACGCCCGCCGCACCTGCTTACATCGCGCCCGCGCCGTCGCCGGCGACGACCACGCGCCCGCCGATCTCAACCCCGGCTCCCGTGCCCTCGGCGCCCGCGCGCAAGCCAACCGGTCCCCGCCGCCCCGTTCGCGATCAGCCGACCGAAAGGCCGCCATGGCTTGTGCCGGCGATCGCCGCCATCGTCCTGATCCTTTTGATCGGGGTTGGCGGCGGCATCTTCGCGGCCACGCGGGGCGGATCTTCGAACAACGTCGCTGGAACGCATTCGCCGAGCGCGACGACCTCACCGAAGACTTCACCAAAGACCTCGCCCAAGGCCTCGCCGTCGGGAACCGCGTTGCTGGCGGTGCCGACATATGCGCCTTCGGCGAGCGCGCCACTGACCAGAGTCCAATTCTGCCTGCCGGCGGCGACGTGTCCGGGAGGCACGTCAGCAGACACCAACTGCTCGTTGGGCGGATCCTGTCGCCTCGACATCGGGATCTACTGGACCGGTCAAGGCTCGGTGACTTCGTTGACCTACTCCGTGAAATTCTTCGACAGGTGCACGGGCAGCCAGCAGACGATCCTGAATCGCACCGACAGCACACAAGTCTCGAAACAGATCAGTTGGATCCCGGCCCCTCAGGGCGGATTTCCAGCGACGCTGCCGTCAGCTAAGGCGGCAGCCATTGTGGCGGTGGCCCAATCCGGCACAGCCATCGTCGCTTCCGCCCCGTATGACCTGCCGGGCAGCGCCGCCTCATGCGGCTGACCTAAAGTCATTCCATAACCACCCGGAACAATCTCACCCGTGAGGAGGCGCGGTCGCGCGCCGCGCTCCTGACCGAGCCGCGCTACGAAGTCCAGCTGGACCTCACCGGCGACGATGAGACTTTCGCTTCACACACCACGGTCGAGTTCCGCAGCCTGCGCCCCGGCCCGGGGACTTTCGTTGAGTTCATCGGCCCGTCGGTCGAGCGCATCGAGCTCAACGGCAAGACGCTGCCGGTCAGCGCCTTCGACGGCGGGCGGATCGCCCTCCCGCACCTCGACGAAAACAACGTGCTCCACGTGACGGCCACGGCGAAGTACATGCATGACGGGACCGGGCTGAGCCGCTTCGAGGATCCGCTCGACGGGCGCTCGTACCTGCACACCTCCTTCGAAAGCAACGACGCCCACCGGATGTTCGCGTGCTTCGACCAGCCCGACATCAAAGGCACGTTCACCTTCCAGGTCAAAGCGCCCAAAGAGTGGACGGTCGTCTCCAACAGCGATGGCGCCACGAACGACGGCGGGGTGTGGCGGTTCCCAACCACCAAGGTGATCTCCACCTACCTCTCAGCGCTTGTGGCCGGCGAATACCACTCGGTACACAGGCGGCACGGAGACATCGGGCTGGGCATGTACTGCCGGCAATCCCTCGCTGAGTACCTCGACACCGAGACGGCGGAGATCGTCGACATCACCAGCTCGGGTCTCGACTATTTCGCGTCGAAGTACGGGATCCCCTACATGTTCGGCAAGTACGACCAGCTTTTCGTCCCCGAGTTCTCTTCCGGCGCCATGGAGAACCCTGGCTGCGTGACCTTCAACGAGAGGTACATCTTCCGATCGCGCGTCACTCAGGCGGCGCGCCAGAGACGCGCGAACACGATCCTCCACGAGATGGCGCACATGTGGTTCGGCGACCTGGTCACGATGAAGTGGTTCGACGACCTCTGGCTCAACGAGAGCTTCGCGACTTACATGGGCAGCCTCGCGAGCGCCGAGGCGACGCGGTTCAAGGACGCCTGGACATTTTTCGCGGCCGACACCAAGGTCGAGGCGAGGATCCAGGATGAGATGCCCACCACGCACCCGATCGTGGCCGACATCCCAGATGTCGAGGCTGTGCATCTCAACTTCGACAAGATCACCTACAACAAAGGCGGGGCCGTCCTCAAGCAGCTTGCGGCGTGGCTCGGCGAGGACACCTTCTTCGACGGCGTACACCTGTATCTCGAACGCCACTCCTACGCCAACGCGACACTCGCCGACTTTCTAGCGGCGCTGGAAGAAGAATCAGGGCGCGACTTGAAAGAGTGGGCGCACGTATGGCTCGAGCAAGCGGGGGTCAACAAGCTGGCCGCGGAGCTGGAAATCGAGGACGGCAAGATCAAGTCGGCCGCGGTATCACAGACGGCGCCCGCGTCGCATCCCATCCTGCGGCCGCACCACCTTCGGATCGGTCTTTTCGACGTGATTCCCTCTCCCGTTCGGGGAGAGGGCCAGGGAGAGGGGACGTTCAAGCGACGCATTACGGTCGAGCTCGACGTCGACGGTGCACGCACGCCGGTGCCTCAGCTGGTCGGCGAGACCGCCACCGATTTCGTGCTCGTCAACGACGGCGACCTGGCCTACGCTCGAGTCGAGCTCGACACCCGTTCGCTCGACCTGCTCCTGAAGGGCAGGCTGAAGCTTGACGACGACCTGGCCCGCGCCGTCGCCTGGGGCAGCCTGTGGGACATGGTTCGCAATGCCGAGCTGCGCCCAAGCGATTACGTCGACATCTCGCTCCAGTCCATCGACATCGAGACCGACCCGGCCGTATTCCAGTCGTTGATCTTCAGAACGTTCGCCGCGTTTGAGGACTATGCGGAACCCTCGCACCGCGGCCCGCTGCGCGAGGCGGTCGCGCGAAGAGCGTTTGATCGCCTGCAGCTGGTCGCGCCTGGCAGCGACCTACAGCTGCACTGGGCCCTCACCTTTATCGATTCGGCCCGCCGGCCGGCGGACCTCGATTGGGTGGCTGGCCTGCTCGACGGTAGGACCCGACTCGAGGGCCTGGCCGTGGACTTCACGATCCGCTGGGCGGCAGTGACAGCGCTCGCAACGGTCGGCGCGGCAGGGCCCGAGGTCATCGGCGACGAGCTAGAGCGAGACCCCACCGACATCGGGCGCCGCGCGGCCGCCGCTGCAAGTGCGGCGCGTCCGGTGCCGGCAGCCAAAGCGGGAGCCTGGGATGCGGTCACCAACGGGCGCGTATCTCTCGCCACCAAAAAGGCGATCGCCGACGGTTTTCACCGGCCCGACCAGGAATCCCTCCTGGCCGAATACGTGCAGCCCTACTTCGACACGCTCCTGCCGTTCTGGGGGTCGCATGACATCGACGAGGCGCTTGTGTTCACGAAGCTGTACTACCCGGCCACGATCGTCACCCCGGAGGTGGTTGCGCTCGTCGACCGCTGGCTCGAGCGCGACCTGCCGGGGCCGGTGCGCCGCTCGCTGTTGGAGTCGCAGGACGGAACGAAGCGCGCGCTGCGGACCCGCGCGTTCGATTCAAAGGGCGTAGCGCAGAAATAAATGGTCGCCATGGCGTCGCGCGCTGAGCAGGCGACTCCACACGGGCGTTTTCGGTAGGAGCTCGGCCCCTTCGACCATCCCCATGCGAAGTTCCTTGCTTCTTCCCGCGAGTACCGGCGAAAGCGTCAGGAACATCTCGTCGAGGAGCCCGGCCTTGATCACCTCACCCATGAGCGTGGGCCCACCTTCAGTGAGGACGACGTCGAAGCCCATCTTCGGCAGCTCGCCGAAGGCGTGCTTAATGTCGAGCGTTTTGCCCGCACCCAACGCGATGACCTCGCTGGCCGGCGGCAGCCGGCGGGCGATCTGCTGGGCCACGCCCTTCGTCGTCAAGACGATGGCGCCCTTCACCAGCGCCGGATGCTTCATGTTCAGGTCGCCGGTGGCGGTCAGCAACACCAGGCGCGGCTCGAGGCTGAGGTCGAGGGTTTTCCGCAGCACGGCGAATTCCGAGGCGAGGTCGGGATACACGTGGGCGGGAGTCCACAGGTGGCCCGGGGTCGCGCGCAGGGTGCCGGCGCCGATGACCACCGCATCGGCGCAGGAGCGCAGGAGAGCCATCAGGAACCGGTCCGCCTGGTTCCTACCGCTGATCGTCGAGCCGGACGAGATCCCGGAGCCCACCGTCACCACCCCATCGAGCGACGAGACGAAATTCGAGTACACGACTCGATCTGCGAAACCAAGCCGCCCGTAGATGCGGCTCAGCGCATCGGGCAAATCGTAAGAAGGGCGCACCGCTTCATCGACCAGGACGCTGAACGGCGCGAGCACGGGTGCTGCGGTCAGTGGTCGCCGAGACCCATCGCAGCCTGGAGGAACTCGGTCCTGAGCTGGGGATCGCTTTCGTAGTTGCCGCGCCAGTTCGAGGTCAAAGTCCGCGAGTGAGCCTCGCGCACCCCTCGCATCTGCGTGCAAAGGTGCATCGCGTTCAGGTGCACGGCGACCCCGTGCGGCTGCAGCAAGCGGACCAGCTCGTCAGCGATCTCGACCCCGACCCGCTCCTGAACCGTGAAGCGCCGCGCGAAGACGCGGACCAGCCTGGTCAACTTGGAGATGCCGATGATTTCCTCGTGCGCGATGTAAGCGATGTAAGCGTGGCCATGAAACGGGAGCGCGTGGTGCTCGCACAGTGAGAAGAATTCGATGGGTCCCTCGATCGTCTGCGCAATGTTGCAGTCCGAGCCGCCGCGGCATTCGGTCGGGAAGGCCGTGAGCAGCTTGGGGTCACCCTCGTACCCGTTGGTGGCGTCGAAGAGCGCGTGCACGAAACGGAATGGCGTGGTCTTGGTACCCGCGGTGTCAAGGTTCATTCCGAAAGCGGAGAACATCTCGGCGGCGTAGCCCTCGAACTTCTCCCACTGCTCAGGTGCGATCGAGCGAGGGTGTGACTGCTCCCAATGCGTGGTCTCTTCGGGATCGAAGGCGAGGGTCGACATCGCGATCTCCTTGATTAGTTGTGGTGGCTTACGAACGCGAGCCGGCCATGACCTGCTGGTACCAGCGTATGGTCTCGCGCAAGCCATCCCGAAACGCCGTCGAAGATCGAAACCCGAACTCTTTCCAGGCGCGGTCCACGTTGAGCTTGCGCCGGGGCTGGCCGTCCGGCTTGGTGCGGTCCCAGAGCACGTCGCCCTCGAACCCGGTCAGATCGACGACCAAGCCGACCAGGTCTTTGATCGATATCTCCTGGGAGCTGCCGATGTTGACCGGTTCGGGTTTGTCGTAGCGCTCGGTCGCCAGCGCGATGGCGCGGGCGGCGTCGTCGACGTAGAGGAACTCACGCGTCGGCGAACCGGTTCCCCACACCTCGACCGAGGCAGCCTTGGCATCGCGTGCTTCGAGGCATTTGCGGATGAGCGCCGGGATCACGTGCGAGTTGTGGAGGTCGATGTTGTCGCCTGGCCCGTAAAGATTGACGGGCAGCAGGTAGATGCCGTTGAAGCCGTACTGCTCGCGGTACGCCTGGGCTTGCACGAGCAGCATCTTCTTCGCCAGGCCGTACGGAGCGTTGGTCTCCTCCGGGTAGCCGTTCCAGAGGTCGTCCTCTGAAAAAGGGATCGGCGCGAACTTCGGGTAAGCGCAGACCGTCCCGACCTGCACGAACTTGCTCACATCGTGGTGGCGCGCCTGCTCCATGAGCTCGATGCCCATGATCGCGTTCTCGTAAAAGAACGAGCCCGGGTTGTCGCGGTTGGCTCCGATGCCGCCGACCTTCGCGGCGAGGTGGATGACGATCCCGGGCCGCTGGTCCGCGTACATGCGGGCGATGTCCGCTTGCTTGGTGAGGTTGTACTCGCTGCTGCCGAATGTGGTGACCTTCGCGCCCAGCGATTCGATGAGGCTCACCACGCGGCGCCCGAGGAAGCCGTGGCCGCCGGTCACTGTGACGCGCTTGCCGGTCCAGAAGCGATCGTTCGGCGGGTTCTTGGACATCTTGCCGGGGACTTTACCGCAGCCCCGTTTTCAGTGTCTTCTGGCCCGCGGCGGCGATGCCGGCGAGGGCCCAGAACAAAAGGCTGAGGTCGTTCTTGAAGTAAGGCACGTCGACCAGGCCGTGGACCACGATCGCCACCATAGCGAGCAGGACACCAAGGAAGATGGGGCGCCAGTCGGAATCGGACTGGCCTCCCCACCCCGTGGGGAGGTGGCGCGGAGCGCCGGAGGGGAGCCACCCTTCCCAGGAAATCCTGAACACGACAACGAGCAGCCATGCGAACGCAAACACGCCGAGCAGGCCGGTCTCGACCCAGAAGTTGAGCACGATGTTGTGCGGGTCGATGAACCGCTCGGGATGGTTGGCGTTCCAGTACGGGCCGATGCGCTCGGCAAAACCCGACAGGCCCGCCCCGAAGATCGGGTAGTGGCTGAGCATCTTCAGCGTCGCCGACCAGAGCTCGAGCCGGCCGGCGCGGCCGAAGAACGTGGTACCGCCGACGTTCTGAAACTCGATCGAGATCCGATGAAAGATCGGCGGGATGGCGGAGACCAAACCGCCCGCGATCACAAGGCCGGCCAGCAACAACCAGCGGCGCCGGTGCGAAAGCGCCAGCCCAACCGCCACCGCGGCCATCGCCAGGTAGCCGCCACGCGAGAAGCTGAGCAGCATCGAAGGAACGGCCACCAGCAGGAAGACGCCGCTGCCGATGCGAAGCTCGCGGCTCGTCCCATGCAGGAACAGGCTCCCCGCCACGGCGATCAGCGGGCCAAGGAACAGCGCGAGCGCGTTGGCCGTGGTGTAGATGACGACTGTGACGACTGGCGGCGTCTGCGTGACGTCATACGTGTGCGCGCGCAGCGCGGCGACCACCAAGATCGAGTTGGCGAGTCCGACCACGATCCCGGCGACACCGAATCCCGAAACGACGGCGAGCGCGCGCCTCCATGTGGTGACCGCGTGCATGAGCACGAACGCGAAGGCGATCGGTTCGATGATATAGGCGCGATACAGTCCGAGCCCCGCGGTCCTGCTCGGGGCGACCAGCACGGATATCGCCCCCGCGAGGATGAAGAGCAGCGCCGGAATCGTAAACGGGGTGCGCCACTGGAGGGCCAGGTGGCCTCGCCATGTTTCCAACGCGAACACCACGACTGCGAGGATGATCGCGGTCTCCAGCAGCGTGGTCGGATAAAAACCGTACCGCCAGCGCACGACGTATGTCGGCGCCAGAGCGCACGTGAGGGCGGCGATTGCGACGGTGGTCCGGTAGGGAGCGACCTTCAGGAAAGCATCGATTTCAGTACGCGTGGCGCTGGAAGAATATCCGAATGCCCGTCAGCAGCAGGATCTTCAGGTCGAGCGCCAAAGACCAACTCTCGATGTAGTAAACGTCGTACAGCGTGCGGTCGCCGATGGGTGCGGCGCCGCGCAGATCGTTGACCTCCGCCCAACCCGTCAGCCCCGGGCGCACCTGCTGACGTTCGAGGTAGCGCGGCACGTCGACGCTGTATCTCTCATCGAAAAACGTCGGCTGCGGACGCGGCCCGACGAGGCTCATGTCGCCGCGCAGGATGTTGTAGAGCTGCGGCAGCTCGTCGAGGCTTATCCGGCGCAAGATCCGGCCGAGCGTCGTCGTGCGCGGATCGCCGGGTTTGGCGACGATCGGTCCGGTGGCCGCCTCAGCGTCCGGGATCATGGTGCGGAACTTCATCACCATGAACGGCCGCCTGTACATGCCGATGCGCTCTTGCCGGAAGATGATCGGCCCGCGCGGCGAGGTGACCTTGATGAGCATGGCGATGATGAGCAGGATCGGGCTCAGCACCACGAGCAGGACCGCGCTGACCGCAATGTCGATGGCCCGCTTGATTGCGGCATTGATGCCTCGCAGCCGGTTGCGCCGGATGCCGACCAGCGGCACGCCGTCGATCGCGTTCACGTCCACCCGCGTGCTCATGACGTCAAGCAGGTCGGGGACGATCTTGAATTCGAGGTTCTGGTCTTCGCAGAGCTTGATCAGCTTCATCAGCTCCGTCCGGCTTCCGCTCGCGAGGGCCAGGAACACCTGGTCGACGCGCAGGTCCTGCGCCAGGCTGTGCAGCTCGTCGATCTTCCCGACGACGGGCGCGCCCGCGAATGTCGAGCCCGGCGCGCGATCGTCGTCGGCGACACCGATGACCTGAAAGCCGTACTGGGGGAACATGTTCATCCGCTGGATCAACATCTCGCTCCCAGCTCCAGTGCCCACCATCAGCACGCGCTCGGTGCCAATACCCTGCCGGCGCAGGCGGGTCTCGTACTGGCGGAGGAAATAGCGCTCGACGGTCATGAGGACCGCGCTCAGGACGATGGCGTAGGTGATCGTCAGCCTTGAGTAGTGCCCACCGAGGTTGGCGAGCGAGATCACCGCCAGGATCAGGATCGCTGCGAGGCCGATGCCGCTGTAGAGCTGCAACAGCAGGTCCACCAGCGTTCGCCCGCGCCAGGACTGGTACTGGTGGTTCGCCGTCAGCGCGATGACATAAATGACGACCACGAATGGGATGGCGACCAGGTATGGCGCCAGCGGCAGCTCGCCCGGGGTGAGCGTGTGAATGGGATCGAAGCTGTGGTGGAACCAGTAGGCAATCAACACTGACGCGGCCGCGATGACGGTGTCGCCCGCGATGAGCGCTTTGGGCAGCCAATCGGGCGGAAGGAACACAAGACGCCCCGCCGGCGGCGTGATCGGCAGCGGAATGGTGATGGCCGGCGGCGTGGCCTGCTCGACTCGGGCCTGACCGCCGGGTGACCGGCGAGCCATGCCAGACAGGGTAGCGCTCGCAACCGGCCCTCAGGTGCACCGATTATCTTGAGCGCCGTGCCCAACTCCGTGATCGGCGCGGGTCTCGCCGTAGTACTGCTCTGTTTCGCAGCAGCGGGAATCTGGATCACCTGGCGCCGGCCCTTCGTCGGGCTTGGTGTCCTCGTCGGCGGCATGGCGTTTCACAACTTTGCCTTGATGGCCTTGCTCGCCATGCACACGCCGGCCGCACTTATCCGCGTCGTGCAGAGCTGGAAGGAGCTGGTGCTGGTCCTCCTGAGCCTGCTGGCGCTCCAGCAGCTGCTACGAGCACGCGCGAGCTGGCAGGTGCGGCGATTGATCGCGACTGACTGGATCGCTATCGCCTTCGCCGCGGTCCTGGTCGTTTACCTCCTCCTGCCCGCGAGCGCGCTGCCCGGCAGCGCGAACTTCTTGCAGAGGCTGGCGGCATTCAGGACGGCAGCGCTGATCCCGCTGCTGTACGCGCTCGGGCGAATCTTCTCGAGTCCTTCCGAGCTCGACCTCCGAGACGCGTTCTGGCTCATCGTCGGCGCGGGCGCCGTGGTCGGCGCCTTCGGTCTATACGAGCTCTGGTTCGTGCCGACCGCGACCTGGCTCGATTGGGGCGTCAACCTCTTTTCGAGCTGGCTCGGCTTCAAGTACAACGGCCCCGCCGGCCTGCCCGCCAACTTCTTTCAGAGCCTGCCCGACGGGCTGCTGCTCAGGCGCATGGTGTCCACCTACATCAGCCCGCTCGGCATCGCCTACACGGGCCTGCTGGCCTGGCCGATCGCGGTGGTGATGCTCGACCGGCCGAGCTCGAGCCGGCGCGTTCTGGCGGCCATTGGCGTGGCGGCGGCGTTCCTGCTTCTCGGGATCCTCTTCAGCGTCACCCGGCTCGCGTTGTTGATGCTCGCCGGCGAGGTCGTCTTGCTGGCCTTGCTGCTCCGGACGCGGCTGGCAATCGGCCTCGCCCCGGTCGTCATCGCAGGCGTGGCCGCGGTTCTTTTCCTCTACCCGCAGGTCGGGCCAGTCGTAGACCCGTACCTCCTGCCCGGCAAATCGCACCGGCACACGATCCTGTACATCGGCGATCCCTCGTTTGCTGAGCACCTGCGCGCGCTCGCCGCCGACATGAAGGTCGTCAGCCACCACGTGCTGGGCACGGGCCTGGGCGGATCTGTGCATCGGTTTGTGCAGACCACCGAGGACACGACGGGGGCCGGTGAGAGCGCGGTGCTGGGCTTCTTTGGCGACGTCGGCGTCGTGGGCGGAGTGCTCTACCTCGCGCTGTACGTCCTCGCCATGTACTTGGGGCTGCGTGCATTCCTGATCGCCCCACGCCGCTCGCTTGCACAGGCCCTGCCGCTCGTGGCCTCGGTCGGAGGCCTGGTGCTGATCCCGATCACGCTGACCAGCGACGTGTGGTCCGACTTCTCGGTCACGTTCCTTTTCTGGTGGGCGGTCGGGTATTCAGCAAGTATGGTCGCCCCCTCTGGCGCTACGCGCCACCTCCCCACTGGTGGGGAGGCAAGGGCAGAAAACGGAACCCATTGGTAGGCTAGTCGCCGCATGAAGGTTGTGATCCTGGCCGGAGGCCTCGGCACGCGCCTGTCCGAGGAGACCGAGCTCCGACCGAAGCCGATGGTAGACATCGGAGAGCGCCCGATCCTGTGGCACATCATGAAGTCGTACGCGACGCAGGGATTCAAGGAGTTCTTCGTCGCCCTCGGTTACAAGGGCGAGGTCATCAAGCGCTACTTCCTCGACTACCACGGCATGAGCAAGAGCGTGACCATCGACGTCGCCACGGGCCGTGCGAGCTTTCACGAGTCAGAGGTCGACGATTGGAAAGTCCATCTGATGGACACCGGACTGAAGACGTCGACGGGCGGGCGCGTCAAGCGCCTTCAGCCGTGGCTCGAAGACGGCACCTTCTTGCTGACCTACGGCGACGGCGTGTCAGACGTCGACATGAACCAGCTGCTCGCGTTCCATCGCAAGCATGGAAAGATCGCGACTCTCACCGCAGTCAGGCCTCCCGCCCGTTTCGGCGCCCTCAACTTCGACGGCGACATGGTCACTGAATTCATGGAGAAGCCGCAGATCGGAGAGGGCTGGATCAACGGCGGCTTCATGTGCCTGGAGCCTCGAATCTTCGGCTACATGAAGGACGACGAGGACAGCCTCGAGGCGGACGTCTTGACGCGGCTCGCGAAGGATCGTGAGCTGGTCGCGTATCGCCACGACCGCTTCTGGCAGTCCATGGACACGCTGCGCGACGTCAGGCTGCTCGAATCGCTCTGGCAGAGCGGGCGCGCTCCGTGGAGGAACTGGGAGTGAGCTTCTGGCGCGACCGGCCGACGCTGGTCACGGGCGCCACAGGCCTGGTCGGAGGGTGGCTCGTCCGCCGTCTGCTCGAAGCCGAAGCCGACGTGGTCTGTATCGTCCGCGATTGGATTCCACAAAGCGAGCTGAACAGCTCAGGGATGCTCGAGAAGGTCAAGGTGGTTCGCGGCGACATCCGCGACCAGCGCCTTCTCGAGCGGACGCTTGGCGAGCACGAGGTCGACACCGTCATTCATCTGGCCGCCCAGACGATCGTGCCCATCGCGAATCGCAACCCGGTCTCCACGTTCGAGACCAACGTCGAAGGCACGTGGGCGCTGCTGGAAGCCTCGCGCCGGAGCCCGATGGTCAAGCAGATCATCCTGGCGTCATCTGACAAGGCCTACGGAGAGCAGGCGAAGCTGCCTTATGACGAGACCATGCCGCTCCACGGCCAGCACCCATATGACGTCAGCAAGTCGGCGGCCGACCTCATCGCGCAGGCGTATGCGGCCACATACAGATCGCCGGTGGCCATCACGCGCTGCGGCAACTTCTACGGCGGTGGCGACCTGAACTGGAGCCGGATCGTTCCCGGCACCATCCGTTCGGTGGTGCGCGGCCAGCGCCCGGTGATCCGCTCCGACGGCCAGTTCGTGCGCGACTACTTCTACGTTGAAGACGGCGCCGCCGCCTACATGTTCCTGGCCGAACGCCTGGCCGAGAACAGAGAGCTCATTGGAGAGGCGTTCAATTTCTCGAACGAGCAGCCGATCACGGTGCTCGACCTCACGCAGCGGATCCTGCACCTGATGGGATCGAACGCCGAACCGGACATCCGCAACGAAGCCACCAACGAGATCCAATGCCAGTACCTGAGCGCCGAGAAGGCGCGCACCAAGTTGGGATGGACTCCGCTGTTCCAGCTCGACAAGGGACTCGAGCTCACCATCTCGTGGTATCGCAAGCTGCTGGGCGCGCCCTCGTGACGGGCATCGCGTGCCGGTCCTGCGGAAGCAGGCACCTCGAGCTGGTTCTATCGCTCGGAGAGACGCCCCTCGCCAACGCACTTCTGACCGAACAGCAGCTGACGCAGCCGGAGGTTCGCTTCCCGCTCGACCTCGCGTTCTGCCCCGAGTGCGCGCTGGTGCAAATCACGGAGACGGTCCCGCCGGAGCAGCTGTTCAGCCACTACCTCTACTTCACGTCGTTCGCCGAGACGATGCTGCGTCACGCAGAGCAGCTGGCAAAGCGCGTCATCGAGACCCGCGGGCTCGGGCGCGACAGCCTCGTCATCGAGCTGGCAAGCAACGACGGCTACCTGCTGCAGTTCTACCAACGGGCCGGCGTGCCGGTGCTCGGCATCGAGCCGGCCGCCAACATCGCGGAGGCGGCGCGCAAGCGCGGAATCAACACGCTGACGAAATTCTTTAGCACCGATGTCGCGGACGAGCTGCTTCGCGAAGGCACGCTCGCGGATGTCGTGCACGCCAACAACGTGCTCGCCCACGTAAGCGACCTCAACGGTTTTGTCGCGGGCATCGCGAAGGTGCTGAAGCCGGACGGCGTGGCGATCATCGAGGTCCCCCACGTCAAGCCGATGGTCGAGTCGCTCGAGTT
>WNFO01007961.1_pt1 | contig 13351 bp, 11 predicted proteins | sample 5400251 | NCBI WGS metagenome assembly WNFO01 (sample SAMN13153354, study PRJNA577476) | soil metagenome | isolation source: 100 cm saprolite under Madrone tree | place: USA:California | collected 2016-06-14 | reverse complement strand
ACACGATCACGCTTCCTGTCGGATCATTCACCTGGCCAACCCCGGTGACGATCTCGAAAGCGATCAAACTACAAGGTACTGGTTCGGGGCGGATCATTGGGTGGAGCCGGAACAGTCAGACGTTCGGTACGGGTACCAATTCCGAATCGCCCACATAAACTCCGTTGCTGATTGAGTTGCCCTGTCCGTCATGACCAGTTCCGGTAACATAACCTAATCCAAACTGTCGCGGAGCCGGATATTGCACGAATCCGCCATCCCTGGCACTGTAGGCACCAACCTGCTTATATTTGGAACAACACCGGCTTCACTCCGGTTATTGGGATCATCACCAAAGTCTGCAATGGTTTCGTGGAGAACGAGGTGGATAACCCGCGCGATTACATTCAGGCAGGGCGCGATTACAAATTCGAGGCTAAGCCTCGCTATGTAAAATACACCTACCCGCATCCGCTGACTACGTCCCGACCTCCATCCCCGCCTACACCGAGTTCCCCGCAAAACGTCCAGAAAAACAAGGGTAAAAAGGTAAAAAAGTGGAAATGGGGAAAGGCCAAAGAAAACTCAACGAATGGAGTGGCTGAAGGCCAAAAAGAACTCGGCCAGTGAAATGGCTGAACGCCTTGCTCCTAACTCTGATTAACGAGAATCGCTCTCAGGCGAGGATTTCTGTCGTCCATTTCGGGACTTGAAAGAATGGCTTTCTCTTTACGCCAGCGTTAAAACGCTGGGCTATTTTTAATTCGGATGGCAATAATTGTTAGACGGCTTCTAGTCCGCTCGCATCTGAGTTAAAGGCACGCTGCAATTGGTTGCTGCGGATTCTCGTTATTGCCGTACGCGTCGTTATTGTGATCCAAAGAGTCATTACATGAGACCGCTTGTTTCAATCCTGATTCCCGCTTACAACGCCGAGCGCTGGATCGCGGAAACGATCCGCTCGGCGCTTGCGCAAACATGGCCGAGAAAAGAAATCATCGTCGTAAACGACGGGTCTACCGATCAAACGCTCCGAGTGGCGCGACAGTTTGAATCCAAAGGCGTCTCTGTGGTTACTCAGGGAAACCAAGGCGTGTGCGCGGCAAGAAATAAAGCCTATGACCTTTGCCAGGGAGATTACATTCAGTGGCTGGACGCGGACGATCTCTTGTCACCAGACAAGATCGCAAAGCAAATGGAAACAGCGGAGCAAAGGCAAAGCAAACGAATCCTTTTTTCTTCCGCCTGGGGATACTTTATTTTCCGGGTGAACAAAGCCCGCTTTGTTCCGAGCTCGCTCTGGTGTGATTTGTCGCCGATCGAATGGTTGCTACGACGGTGGGAGGAGAATCTCCATATGAACCCTGCAACCTGGCTTGTCAGTCGTGAATTGACGGATGCCGCTGGGCGTTGGGATACACGACTGGTGGGAGGGGGGATTGATGACGGAGAGTATTTTTGTCGCGTCTTCTTAGCGAACAATGGCATCCGGTTCGTACCAGATGCCAAGGTATTCTATCGCATAACAGGATCCAGCAGTTTGAGCCACATCGGACGATCCAACAAAAAAATGGAGTCGCTGCTTCTCGGTATGGAATTGCAGATCGGCCACCTTCGGTCTCTGGACGACAGCAAAAGAAGTCGAGCCGCATGTGTGAATTACCTCCAAACCTGGTTCCCAACTTTCTATCCGGAGCGTCCTGACCTGGTGCAGAAAGCTCAACAACTCGCGACCAGTCTCGGAGGTCGGCTGTCTCTTCCCAAGGCGTCGTGGAAGTATGCCTGGATTGAAAAACTCTTCGGTTTCGAGGCCGCAAAGCATACGAAATTATATTACAATCGGGCCAAGTCTTCCGCGCTAAGAGCGTGGGACAAGATGATGTATTCACTTGAGCGCAATGGCAGTCTGCCCACCTAAAAAGAAGGTCAGATATTGGGAACGGTATCTGTTTCTTACTCTTACTCATTCTCATGCTCATGCTCCAACATCCGTTCTTGGGAGTAAGTGCAGAAGTAAGAGCGTCACATACTAGATGAGCGTATTGATCATTAAGCTCGGGGCTACCGGCGATGTCGTCCGGACGACGCCGTTGTTGAGACGATTGGATGGACCGGTTAGCTGGATCACGGCGGAAAACAATCTCGCGCTGCTCCAAGGAATCGATCGGGAAGTGCGGTGTGTTTCATGGGAAAATCGGAGGCGCGTGGCGAACACCGCCTACGATCTGGTAATCAATCTGGAGGATGATCGGCAGACGAGCGCGTTTCTGAAGGAATTGAAGTTCAAACAACTTTTCGGCGCCTATCTGAACGAAGACGATCAGCTGACTTATACTTCAGATTCGCGGGACTGGTTCGACCTAAGCTTGATTAGTACCTATGGACGAGAAGAAGCGGATCGACTGAAGCTCTTGAACCGGCGCACTTACCAGGAGTTGATCTTCGATGGTCTCGGCCTTGGCTTTGGCGGTGAAACATACTATCTGCCGCCGCCGCGCCCAACCGGGCTGCAAGGAGATGTCGCTATCTCAGCAACCGCTGGCGCGGTATGGCCGATGAAAAAGTGGGCTTATTATGATGAGTTGAAGAGCGACTTGGAGTCGGCAGGCTTAAAGGTGAACATACTGCAGGACCGGCCCACTGTGCTCGAGCATCTAGCCGATGTGCAGGGTCACCGCTGTCTGGTTTCTGGCGATAGCTTGCCCATGCACCTGGCGCTGGGCAGCGGCGTCCGATGCGTTTCCATTTTTACCTGCACAAGTCCATGGGAGATACACGGGTACGGATTGCAGGAAAAAATTGTGTCGCCCTTCCTGGAAAAGTTCTTCTATAAGCGCGGCTACAGTCGAAACGCGACCACCGCAATCAGCGTTAAGAGAGTGATGAATGCGGTCATGGCGCAGTTGGACGCCTTGACTGTCAGCGCACGTTGAGTGTCTCGATGGCAACCCTTTCTTGAGTCGCGAACGGCTGATCACTAGTGAACTTCGAAAAGGCAGAGGCGCATGTGGCAGCTTCCCTGCGGGAGGGAGCGGACCTGCGGCTTAAAGTCGCCGGCAACTGCGGTAGCCAGATTGTCGAGGCCGCCCTTCTGATTCGCGATTGTCTGGCTGCGGGAGGCAAGCTTTTGCTCTTCGGCAATGGCGGCAGCGCGGCTGATGCGCAGCATCTCGCCGCGGAATTCGTTGGGCGCTTTGTTGTTGAACGACCTGGCCTGGCGGCGATCGCGCTGACAACCGATTCGTCCATTCTTACCGCGGTGGCAAATGACTACGGCTTTGAGCGCGTATTCGCTCGACAAATTGAGGCGCTGGCCCGGCCAGGCGACGTCGCCATCGGCATCAGCACAAGCGGTAATTCTGCCAACGTGTTGGCGGCAATGAAACAGGCCGCGAACCAGAACCTCAAAACCATCGGTCTTTCCGGCAAGGATGGCGGTCTCCTCGCAAGGGCGTCCGACGTTTCCGTCACAGTGCCTGCTGCAAACACGGCCCGCATCCAGGAATGCCACATTGCCATCGGACACATCTGGTGTGAACTGGTCGAATTCGATCCGCGTTTGCGCAGGTTAGCCGCCTGAAGGCAAAACTCCAAATCTGCTGAAGTGATGAGCGTTGATCTTTCCAAGATCACTAACAGTTCCAGCGTTGCAAAAAGCAAGGACAGCGTTGTCGGCATTGGCGCAACGGCTACCAGGACTACCGCGCAGGCTCATCCCGATAAGGGAATTGACCCCAATGACAAACACCTTTGCACCGATCGCCTCCTAACCAATCTCAAAGAGCGCACAATTTGGTGGGGGAGATTCTGGAGGGCGTTTACCGGCGGGTGCTTGCGAAATAAATGGCTCGAACAGAAAAATTTACTTGCCATGGCCATTGATTCTGATACCGACGCGGAATATGAAATCCGCACACGATCACGCTTCCTGTCGGATCATTCACCTGGCCAACCCCGGTGACGATCTCGAAAGCGATCAAACTACAAGGTACTGGTTCGGGGCGGATCATTGGGTGGAGCCGGAACAGTCAGACGTTCGGTACGGGTACCAAGACATTTATAGTACAAAGCGGATTTGCGGTAGCCAATGGAACGACTCTGCGGATATGGCAGACAACGACGAACAAGGAAACCAGTTACATGCTCGGAACCGTTACGAGTGTCTCTGGCACGACTTTGACGATGAACATCACGTCAAACACCGGGAGCGGCACGGCAACGCTATGGCTCATCGCCACCGAATTTTCCACCCGCGTCATTCACAACGCGGGATCAAACACGCTGCTTTCCATTACCGAGACGACCGCTGGAAGCCCGGAAATCTCAGGAATACAATTTACCTCTGGAACCGGGACTGGCCATACAATGCTGTGGACTTATGCCTCCGGTGGGCAACCGATTCTAGTTCACGATTGCTGGTTTGCTCAGACAAATCCCGGTAACGATTCTTCAGGCGCAGGTGGAACGATAATGGATCAAAGCACTCCTCGCGGCATTATTTGGAATTGTTCCGTCAACTGGTCGTATTGGGCGCAGTCTGATTCGCTCTTTTTGCATTTGCCAATCAATCCTCGAACTGAGGTGTGGTCGTCACCTTCGACTATGGGAATGGCTGATACGAATGGCAAAAATAATATCTATGTAGAGGACTGCGATTTCCATGGCGCCCAAGCCGTGGTCGATGCCGACAACAACACAAAAATAGTTTGGCGTCATAACATCATGGATCACGCGGCGTTCAACTCGCATGGTTACGAGACTTCTCCGTTCGGGGTGCGACATTGGGAGATTTACGATAACCGTTTTCTGTTTGCAGACATTGGGGCTGCTTCCCTAAACCTTAATCAACATATATTCTGCCGGGGAGGCACCGGCGTCGTCACCGATAATTATTTTGAAGACATCAATTCGCAGGCTTACGGCGACAGACAGGAGATTACTTTTGGCATGTTTATCCTTGGTTGCTGGATTCTGCCGCCCGGAGCGTATAGCGCTAACGACGGCGGCGCGGTTCAATATCCGGCTCCGCGACAGTTTGGATTAGGTTACGTTACCGGAACTGGTCATGACGGACAGGGCCACTCAATCAGCAACGGAATTTACGTGGGCGATTCGGAACCTGCTTACATTTGGAACAACACCGGCTTCGCTCCAGTTATCCAGATCATCCTCAACAATTGCGGGGCTTTCCAAGATAACCAGCTGGATAACCCGCGCGATTACATTCAGGTTGGGAGAGATTATTTTGTTGGTGTGCCAAAACCTGGTTACACAAAATTCACTTATCCGCATCCTTTGCGCGGCGGCAACCCAACGCCTACACCAACGCCAGCGAGTACTCCAACCGTAACCCCTACCGCTACCGTTACTCCAACAGCCACAATATCCCCTAGTCCAACTCCTACGCCAACGGCGACCGCAACAGCCACACCTACGCCAACGGCGACAGCAACAGCAACACCGACCCCGACGGCGACGCCGACACCAACACCAACAGCAACACCAACGCCACCAACGCCAACACCAACGCCAGCGCCAACGGCGTCGCCAAATCAAAGGCGAAAGCGCCACCCTCATCCGTGACGGGATGAAGAAATTCCATAGCAGGCTTTGCCTGACACGCAGCTAGCCGGCGAACGCCTTTTCCGCGGCAACCGCAAGCTCGACATCGCGCGCGTGTCGCTGTCCGCGAGTGTGCGAAGGGATTGCCGTGTTGACGGCATCGTGAAAGCCGACGGCGACGCCTCCTCTTTCCCGGTTGGCGCGCTTGTGGCAGCGTAACTTTATCGGATTGCACAAGAAGCGGTGCATAATGCAGTGGAGCACGGCGGCGCTCGCAAAGTTGAGATCGATCTTGCCCGCAATCACGAGAACTTGGTGCTGACGGTACGAGACAACGGGAAGGGGTTCGGTACGAGCGCCATCTCAAAGGGAATGGGTCTTCGCATTATGCGATACCGGGCCCAGTGCGTCGGCGGCTCGTGTGAAGTGCGATCGAATCGCACTAAAGGCACGGTTGTCACCTGCCGTGTGCCGCTGCGCACGGAGGTGGCTGTTCGTCCCATCCCATGACGGCGAACGGACAAGGCCAAAGAAAGTCCCAAGTCGTCGATGGAACCGTCGGGGGGGTGTAGGGGTCCGGTTTTTCCAAAGCGAGATTGAGTGATTTTCAAAGACCTTCTTCAAACGGCCACAGCCTGTAAGTCTGTGCTTTACTCCTACCAGAAGCACGCGCAGGAAGGTGCCATCCTAACGGTAAGATAACCGCAGTGATTACATAGTAACTCGCCCAATCAGTAACAACTATTCATAACAGCTCGTGCTAAGGGCCCATGTTTCGTCTTCCCGCGAGCGCAGACCTTATCGAACCGCTCAGCGGTCGATACCTTGGACAACATCGCGCCGGCGATTGGAAAGCCGTATTCACACGTCGCGATGAGCGCGACCGCTGCCATAATGCTGCGAAAAAGCCGAGCGCTCTCACCTGCGCTCAGCGCGTGTCAACGCGATTTACTGTGAGCGATCGCTCACGGTAATGACCGTGCTGTTGCAATCGGCCGCCGCTCCGGCCGGGATGCTTTGCCAGACCGCCTCTTGTCCTGGAGGACCGTCCATTACCACGGTCGTCGTGAATCCCGCAGCCTGCCACACCGCTTGAGCCTCATTTAGTCTGATGCCTAATAAGTTTGGCACGATCGCCACGCATGGCGTCGGCGTTGGTGTTGACGTTGGCGACACGGTAGGAGTGGGCGTTGCAGTTGCAGTTGCAGTCGCAGTTGGAATTGGCGTTGCTGTTGCAGTAGGTGTCGGGGTGGCCGTAGGTGTAGGGGTAGCGGTAGGTGTAGGTGTTGAGGGTGGTGTCCCAGGAGTATTCATGTCGCTCTGGATTTCAGCGATGTTCAACGCCCGGTTGTAAATCCTAACCTCATCTATTAACCCCGCAAAATACTGGCCGTAAAAGCTGTCCCCACCGATCTGCAAAGGATTCGTTGAGGTCGCGATAGCCCCCGTCTGCGCCCGACTGGCCACCTGCACCCCATTCACACACAACCGCATTGTCGCCCCGTCATACGTCGCCGCCAGATGCGCCCACGTGTTCACTGTCAGCGGCACGGTCCCATAGAGCGGACTCCCAAACGTGCACCTCATTGCCGGGAGACTTGAATTGGTCGAAGTCCCCTCCAGATAGTAGTTGTCGTTGCCCTTGTAGATCACGTCCCGCCACACGTCGCTCACAGTAGTCGGATACACCCATGCCTCTAACGTCATCCCGCTCGTCAATTGCAGCGACGGCGCATTGTTAATGGTCACCAAGGCACTCGTTCCATTGAACGTCAAGGCATTCCCATACTTGCCCGAGGTCGTCCACGTCGCCCCGCTAATCGTTCCGTTGTTCCCGTTGCCCGACACATCGCTCACCACCGTCCCGCTCCCCTCATCGAATCCATACGCCGCCACCAGACCAGGCGCAGGTGTTGCGGTAGGTGCAGGTGTGGCGGTAGGTGTAGGTGTTGGTGTCGGAGTCGGCGTTCCCACAGGCGTATTCATATCGGCTTGAATTTCCGCTTGGCTCAGTGCCCGGTTGTAGATGCGTACGTCGTCAATGACGCCGTTGAAATAATAACCACCGCTTCGTCGCCCAATATTCACATTAACCGCAGAGTTTATCTGTGACGCCGGGATTGTCCCGCTCAACGTGCCATTGTCCAGGACGCCGTTAACATAGATATCCAGCGTCTGTGCGGACGCATTGTAGACTCCCGCAACGTGATACCACACATTCAACGACCGGACCGTGGTGCTGTAACGTTGGGCAAAAGTATTGGTCGCTCCAGCCACCCTCACGCCAAAAGTGTGCGGCCCGGTGTCAGGGCTTGTCTTGAGCTGCCATCCGGACGCATCGTCGGACTTGGCCACAATTTGTCCGTCATCCGCCGGGTTGGCCGCAGCCTCCACCCAGGCGCTCCAGGTCATGCTTCCGGTAATCTGCAACAGGGCGGGATTACCCAGGTCAACATAACTGCTTGAACCGTTGAAACTCAACGCATTGCCATTTCTGCCTTCGGTGGTCCAAGTCGCGCCGATGATGTTGCCGGTTATGCCATTGCCCGATGCATCGGTTACTGTCGTCCCGCTCCCCTCGTTAAAATTGTAAGCTGCTACTAGACCAACCGGAGGGGTTGGCGTCGCCTCGGGAGTCGGTGTTGCTGTCGGGGTTGGCGTCGGTGTGGGAGTTGGAGTTGGTGCAGGTGTTGGAGTTGATGTCGCTGTCGGACTTGCGGTAGGTGTTGCGGTAGGTGTAGATGTAGCGGTAGCTGTTGGGGTCGGCGTTGGCGAACCTAATGCTGCCTGCAAGAGCAAAACCCAATCGGGATCTCCCGCGCTGTTGTTTCCCGGCGTAGTGAAATTGTGGCTGCCGGTGTTTGGAAATGGCGAGCCGACAACAGTTTGAAACGTGTTGTTCGTTGGGTCGAACCACCTTGCCGTTACCAGGCCGGCGAAGTTTCCCATCGCAACCGTCATGTTGTGCGAGACAGGCGTATAGATAATGGCCAGAGAACCGTCCGGTGCCTTTGCCGCCATCGCGCAATCGTTGTTCCCAACGTGACCGGTGTCTCCGAAAGTCCCGTATCCTGCGGTCAGGAGCGAGTGAGTCTGATCAGGAACAAGGTTATACCACGCAACAGAGGTCATTAGCGACTTGAAATATCCCAGCTCTCTCACAGCTTGGGTGTTCAGGTGGGATTGCCACCCATTGTCAAACCTGTCTGTCCAATAACTTCCGTACATGTGTCCGGCAATCGCCCCGCTAAGCAACGACCAATACTCCTGGCGACGTAACACGTTTGGAGTTCCGTTTTCGCCTTCAATAAGTTCATCCTCATAATGTTCTTCCAGGAACAGCACAGGCATCACAGTCGGCTTATTGTAAGCAACCAAGGTTTCAATATAAGTTGTATAGTAGGTATAAACGCAGTTCATGTTGATGCGCGGAATCCAGTTCGGGTCGTCCTGCGATTCGCTCAGGGGAAAATCCAGTTCGATCGTGATCAAATGATTCGGATCGGCACTTCGCAGTCCATCGGCTATTGCGAGGATAACAGCGTCATTTTGCTGAATTCGCCATAGTTGAAAATCGTTCCCGAAATTCCAGATAATGTTCGGATAATTCTTGTACCGGTTGCCTAGGAATTGACCGTATTGCTGGCAACGAGTGGTTCCGTTCACCAGAGAAGTCTGTGTCCAGCCCCCTTGGTCGAGCGGGGTGAACATGCACTGCAATCCGTTCGCAGCAGCCTGTTGCACGATGTAATCGACGTGGCTCCAGTACACCTCATTTGGAGTGGTAAGATCGTAAAATCCGCCCAGCGTCGATGTAAACGGATTGTTGCCGTTGACATCCCGTCCGTAATTAGGCGTGCCTTCATTGCCGTAGCCGAATGTGTAACTGTCGCAAAGCAGCTCAATCCACAGCGCGTTGAATCCTCTTTGTCCCCTATCTGTAAGGTATGTAGCGGCGTCAGAGTTGTTCAGGTTTGCCAGAATCGAATGTGGCGCGTCACCGATGATGAGGAACGGCGCATTGGTCGCGTCGAGCATGTACCTTCCGTTCGCGCTTGGCCTGAGCGGATAGACCGATGACGTTGCAGCCGTCGCTGGGAGAACGGCATTCCACAGACCAGCAACGACGAGTAAAAAAATGGAAAGTGAGTGTTTCATAAATTCGTGATTCTCCTTAACGTGAGTTCGCTATTCTGGCCAAGGCTCGAACCCGCGCACGGAAATTCCGTTTATCGAACGCTGCGTTACCTTCCTGTCAAGTGCCGCGCGGATTAATTTTGAAGATACCACGATTTTGCGTCTCACGGGCCGCTGACACTCCCGCGGTGATGACCGGGGACATAGCGATTATCCGGAAAAGGAATAAGCAAATCGCTGTACCTTGTCTGATAAACAACTCCATTCTTTGACCGCGCCACCGCCAGATGTGACCGGCGCGAGTCAATCACGATGATCCCGTTGGCTCAATCACATCTCCATTTTCCATCAGAAGTGGGTTCGCCTTTGTTTCTCCAACACAAACGCAATCGCGGCAAAGAGCGTCGTGATTGCGACAATACGGTTCGACGAAAGCGGCCGACCCCCAAACGTGGTGTGGGTCTGAACTAGGATCAGCACGACACCGAATACAACGATGCCGATTTTCCTCCACGCTGACTTGATGACATTTCGTTTTAAATAAAGAGTGATACCGATAACGAGCAGTGCGATCTCCATCGCAAACTCGGCACCTTTGTAATTCAAAAGACCGAATCCCACTTTCAGCGTATCATCGTAGATGGCGAGATCAGGACGATGAACAATCAAATCCAGGATCCAATGAGAGAACACGGCCAGGGCGACGATTAATGCCGCGCTGCTCGAAGCTTTCGCCCCTCGCACCAGTTTGTACACGAACGCTGCCAGCGCCGACCAGACGAGCGCGCCGATAAGGCTGTGCGTGTACGGCATGTAATAAAGATCGAACGGACTCGTCGCCGTGATTCCCAAAACGATTCGCACTTCTTCAAGCCCGAGGAAAACGAAAGGCGCCCACAGAAGGTCGAGCAACTGCACCGCGACAAACAAAACCCATAACGGGATTTTGTTTCTCTCCGTTCTGGCGGCAAAGGCTACGCTGTAATGTCCAAGAAACATTTTTCCATTTGCTCAATTTCGCTCCCGCGATGCAAGGCTGTGGGCTTCGCCAGCGAGTTTTTCTCGTCCGGGGGGTCAGAATACCACGTCCTACCAAAACAGAAATTCATCGACGGGCTCCAGCATGAACCGGTGCGGAGAACGGCCGAATTTGATTATGGACCTTCGATTGCTCTTGATGCCATTGATGTGAAGGGCGCGCCGTACCTGGTCAAGCCCTTCGATCCCGCCCATGTCTCCTATTTCAGCGGGACCAGGATCGGTATCGGCCATTCTAAGCTCTTCCGCCACAACCCATCTTCGTTTAGCGTGATCTGTGAGGACGGATCGTAAGGGAACCTGTCGCGGCACTCGCCACGTCTGAGTATTCGCTCGGGTTCCTCGCGGCATTCATTGCCCGGAGCCGGTAACTGTAGGTGCTCCCGGCGGCCAATCCCGTGTCCTTGTAGCTGGTCCCGGTACTCGTCCCTACCTGTACAAAACTCGTACTCCCGGGGTCCTGCCGCTCCACAAGATAGCCCGCCACCTCAACGTTATCCGCTGGCGCCGTCCAACTCAGGTGGACCTGGCTCACACCTAATGCCCCAAATCTCCACCTTCCCAGTCGTCAATGGCTAGATGATCCCCGGACGGCGAATAGATCCCGATCCCGGGGCTGCCTCCAACAAGGTTCTCTGTCGCGTCAGTGTAGGTCAAAACCGGATTCCCGTTTCGCAGCAACGTCAGTTGCACCGGGTTCAACCCCGCCGCTTCCAACCCGATAATGTCGCCAGCCACCCAGGTCTCCGTATTGCCCGTGCTCAGGAGATAATAAAAGCCGTCCTTTCGCAGATAGATGCGGTGCTCGTTGGCCGCAAACACAAGGGCCAGATAGAATCGGTCAATGATGGGCTGCGCCCGGACAATCACCCCGTTCCACGGCCCCACATTGCTGATCCGCACCTGGGAATACTGAGCTTGGCTGAAGCTAACAGCCGACCAAAAGGCATAATTGTGGCTGTCCTCGACATCCACCCCTACCTGGTTGTTGACGATGACCAGGTTGTTTTGCGACGCCGGCGGCCTCGTCCAATTGGCTCCTAGCCCCCCATCTGCGCGATTGAAATTGTCACTGGCCGCAATTCCCGCCTGCGTCGTCGCGCTCGCCACGCCCGAATACTGGCTCAGGTTCTGTGCGGCATCCGTTGCCCTGACCCGATAACTGTAAGCGCTCCCCGCAACCAATCCGGTGTCGTTGTAGCTCGTCCCGGTGCTCGTCCCCGCCTGCACAAAATTCGCGCTTCCGGGGTCCTGCCGCTCCACGAGATAGCCCGCCACCCCCACGTTGTCCGTTGACGCCGTCCAACTCAGGTGGACCTGGCTCACACCTATTGCAGTCGCCACAAGATTTGCTGGCGTACTGGGTGGTTGCGTGTCCGGCGGTATGTTTCCACCCTCCCAGTTATCCAGCGTCAATTGCTGGCCGCTGGGTGAATAAATTCCAATCCCGGGGCTTCCTCCATTTTTCACCTCCGCCTGCGAACTGCTCGTCCAACTTAGGACTGCATTCCCGTTGTGGGATAGGGTCACCGTCACCGGATTGGCGCTGCCCACCACCCCCAACGTTAACACATCGCCCACCTGCCATGTCTCCGTGGTGCCAGTCGCCAGCAGGTAATAATCTCCATCCCACCGACGATAAATCCGATAGTCGTTCGGCCCCACTAAGAGTCCAAGGTAAAACCGATCCAGAACTCCATCCGCCCGAACGATTACGCCCGGCCAAGAGCCCATTTTCGTGATCGTAATCTGCGAGTACTGATCCTCACTAAAGCTATCAGCCGACCAAAAGGCATAATTGTGGCTGTTCTCGACATCCACCCCTACCTGGTTGTTGACGATGACCAGGTTGTTTTCCGACGCCAGCGGCCTCGTCCAATTGGCTCCTACCGGCCCATCTGCGCGATTGAAGTCGTCCGCGGCGAATAGAGGTGTCGGTGTCGCGGTAGCCGTCGGGGTCGCCGTAGGTTCAGGCGTAGGTGTAAATGTCGCGGTTGCTGTAGCCGTCGCTGTCGGTGTGGGCGTGAACGTCGCTGTTGCTGTAGCTGTTGCCGTTGCTGTTGGCGTCGGACTCTCCTCAGGTGTCGGAGTCGGCGTAAAGGTTGCTGTAGCCGTCGGCGTCGGCGTAAACGTAGCCGTTGCCGTTGGTGTAGCGGTAGCTGTTGGTGTTGAAGTTGCCGTTGCTGTTGGCGTCGGACTCTCCTCAGGTGTCGGAGTCGGCGTAAAGGTTGCCGTAGCCGTCGGTGTCGGCGTGAACGTCGCTGTAGCTGTTGGTGTAGGTGTAAATGTAGCTGTAGCTGTAGCTGTAGCCGTAGCCGTTGGGGTCGACGTTGGTTCAGGCGTAGGTGTAAATGTCGCGGTTGCTGTAGCCGTCGCCGTCGGTGTCGGCGTAAACGTAGCCGTAGCCGTCGCCGTCGCGGTAGCTGTTGGTGTTGCAGTTGCCGTCGCTGTAGCTGTTGCCGTGGCTGTAGGCGTGGGCGTCGGCGAGGATGTGAGTACCGTAATGACGTTTGAATTAGGGCTTACTCCTTGACCATTATAGGCTCGCACTCGGTAGTAATATCTGGTGTTAGGGTTCAACCCGGTGACGGGGAAGCTGTTGACATTAAAGACGTCTAAATTCTGAATTATGTCG
>WNFO01019366.1_pt1 | contig 13353 bp, 15 predicted proteins | sample 5400251 | NCBI WGS metagenome assembly WNFO01 (sample SAMN13153354, study PRJNA577476) | soil metagenome | isolation source: 100 cm saprolite under Madrone tree | place: USA:California | collected 2016-06-14 | reverse complement strand
TTCACGACAAGGCCAGTGTAAGTTTCCAGAAACGGCCTTATGTGTGGGAAGAGCGGACTAAGCGACGCACGGACGTTGTGTAAAATGACATTTATTTCATCCAAGAACGCAGTGGCTACCGTGGTACCGTGGCCTGGGGCTACAAGCATAAGATCAAGGGGAGATTGGTAGGAAAAGAGAAGCCGCCTCGCATGAAAGTCAAGGCGCAGACGTTACCCATGGGCAGACGGTAGTAGATGAGAGAGCACAACATTTCAGATCCGATGCAACAAAACAAGTGCGAAAGCAAAACGATGTGTGATATGATTGTACACAAGATAGATGGGTGTGACGGGAGTTTAGGGCAGCCGCTGTAAAAGCGGTGTGTAATCGGGATGTTGTAATCGGGATTAGGTGGCGTCGCGCACACGTGATTTAGACGTGACCGACGCGAAGAAAGGTATCTCCCTCACGTGGCTCTATAGGCGGAGGAGGAGTGCAGGGCAGGAGAGATTGAGAACGGGTGAAAGGAGAGAACGAGGAGACCAACGATATACACCTAAGCACGGCGGAATGGGAACATTCTCACGTGCAAAGAACGACACATGGGGAATAAAAAAAGTACTCACGGACAGCGTAGTACAGGAAAAGTTCCACACAAAATACATCGAAATACACCGAGTCAATCACTGGGCAGCGGGCGCCAGAGCATATTCTGGTCAGGATTTGCGTGATTTTCTAGATCGGGATGATGTCACTCCCGGGCGGCTTCTCACCGGTCTCACCCTTCGAGGGGGGGCTTCTGCGATAGCAAGCTTATCGATTTCCGCGGAGCTTCGCAAACTGGTCGTGCCGCCCCGCTTCCTGGAGGGTTTCGACCCTGCTGCATCCCTCGCAGAAGAGTGTCTTTGCTTTGCCTTTGCCCTTGTTTCTATTGGCACTGGTTTCGGCAACTACGGTCGTGCCGGTGGAAGAGGCAGACGAAGAAGAACGGGCACGCTTAGAGTTGCCTCCGGCGGCAGAAACGGCAGTCGATGATCCGGAGGAGAACGAGGGAGACCTTTCGCGTGTGCGGCGCACGGAGGAGCGAGAAGGCGCCGGGTTGGCCTGCGCCTTCTTGCCCATGGCATCCTTGCTGCGTACACGTGACGTGCCTGCTTGAGCGACGTCGTCCTTTGCCGGAGAATGGGATTCGGGTGGTAGGGAGGAAGTGATCGTAAGCGGACTGGGAGTGACATCCGCGTTCCCGTGCGCCTCGTGTGAGCATGACATCGTAGATTTGTTGTGTGGTAGCTCTGATGGTCCCGCCTTGTTGTTTGTCGATACGTCCGATTGATCGAGCACAACGCAAGTAGTTGCCTCTGATCCCTTTTCATTTTCATCTGGTTTGGATATCTTGTTCCTCTTGCGTGGCGGCTCGGGAACTTCTGAAGGTTCCCTACTGAGCTCCTGGAGAAGTGCCTGCGCTGGTTTGCGCTTTCGGAGTGAACGGCGTGTAGGGAGAAGGGGCTGAACACTCGTCCTTCCGCCTTGCGATTTGAAGTACTCTTTCTGGATGCCAGTGAGTTGCCACAGCATATCGTTGATGCCCAACCAGGTCATTGGGGCCGTTGAGATGGGCGAGGGCTTCATAGCTGAAGGAGGTAGAGGCAAATAAGACTCGAGAAAGTTCCGAAAGGGAGAGGAATCAGTGCGACGTACTGACGACTTTGTGGACAAACATGGCAGTGTTCTCTTTGATGTCCGGATGCCAAAAGGCGTCATAAGCGGGGTGACTAGGGCTGTAGAATATATGGAGGGCGGCAAGAGAATATATGGCAGCAGATGTTCTAGATGTGAGCGAGGGAGGTGAAGTAGGGGACTGGAGGAACGCATGGACACTGGGATGTGCGGTGGTCCAAGTACCATCGCTGAGGACGCCGCTCGCGACGTGGCTGGGGAAGTAGCGGGGATTGAAAGACGAACAGAGGGCTTTCCGTGCAATGGCGGGCTCGTCCTGTGCGAGACTGCCAAGGGGATCGTACCGTGCTGGGTGGGGCTCTGGGGGCAACCCCGCGGGCCACCGAAGACGATCCTCAGAAGTGGGGAAGCGGGAGCATTCCCAGTGCTGCTGTCCGTCAAGGGCAGGATGATCGAGGAGCGAATGGCTGGTTGGGTGGGTGACACGGCGCGGATGGGGATGGAGAAAGTCCATGCTGGATGTCTAATGAAAGGCAGGTAGCGAGATGTGTGTGGCGGGGACGCCTTGCAAGGCGGAGTTTAGAGGATGATATAGGCTGGGGAGGTGTGTGGGCGTGGTGAGGACGTGGGAAGAAGGACAGGGAGAGAGGAGAGGAAGGAGCGAAGGAAGCGAGGGGAGGAAGAGGAGTGGAGGAGACGAAGGCCGACAAAGGATAGGCTTTGGCTTGTTTGCCCCTTGGCCCGCTGCACTGCACACCATCGCTGGGCATGAGGCGAGTCTGTTCGTTCAAGCGCGCATAATTAGATCCATCGACTATTGATTCATTGGAACAGTTATCAGGGCTGCCCTCGAGTCTTTGCTCGCTCCCCCCCAGATTCACGCTGGCAGCCCTCTCACGCGTGGCAGAGATAGTGCTGCGATATGGCCTGTTTTGCTCCTCAGAAACTTCCGAGAATCTGACACTTGACTGACGCCAGTCAGCGCCAATCTGTCGGGCACATCTCCCATCCCGCCATCAATACATCCGAGATATCCAACACCAACACACTCGTCGTCCCAGCGCAGCTCAATTGTCTCAACTACCAGTGTGGGTGGAATCGAACGTCGAGAAGAAAAAGTCGAATGTGGCGTCTGTGGCCCCTTAACGAAATCCGCACGTAAACCACCTGCTGCACCCATCACGCGGACTTCCGTTTTGCGCGCATAAATCCAAAAAGGGAAAGCCGACGTTATCGATTCTTACCACGATCGACTCGTAAGCCAACCCACCTGACATAATCGTCCTTCGCCCTGGCCCAATCTCTTTTTTGTCGACATAACGCAGGACTACAAGGGCCCACAACACATACAATTGTACATCCACCCAAATCTGTACCCATGGCAACAACGTGGTCCGTTGTCTTCATATCGATCGAATATTCGCCTTGTGGCAGCACATCGAAGACATGAGAGAGTATCACCCTCGCGAGCATCACCCTGGAGCAGATAAATATCCGAGGGAGAAGGGTCTGACGAGCCCTGAGCGTCCTTACGATGTGGACACGCAGGATCCACGCTCATGCCGGCAGGGGGCCGCACCACATTCAAGTTCTTGTGACCCGAGCCCAAAGTTGATGTTCACATTCCTCCGAGCACTGTAACGCCGACAAGTCGCGTGGGTGGGTCCGTAAGGATAGAGATTAAGAAATGGGGTGTTTAGCATTCTAAGGGCAGAGAATAACACACGTCGGTTCGGCGGCTCGGTTTGTCATCAACACTTGCTGGCTGGCAGAGAAAGGGAGGGCAAGAAAAGAAAAGAAAAGACCGCCCTGGGACGGCTGGCACGCAAACAAAGGGAGAGAGACGGGAGTCCGCGCAGAGAAATCGCGGTCCTGTCGTGCTATAAGAGAACCCCCCGAGAACACCGAGTGCAATGAAATGAGTGCCAATAGTTGCAAACGAGAGGGAATTAAACTGAAACTAAAATAGATGAAAGGAACCGCTAACACGCGTTGGAGGAGAGATCGAAGCTAGGATGCTCCGGAGCAGTCTGTTACGAGCGCAGCCACACGCACGGTCCACCTTACAGCACGCCTATACGTGAAAATAGCTCATCAGCCGCGCCCGGACATCCGTAGTGGCAAAGCCATAGGAGCGTGCGGAGTGTCGACCACATCTTCACGGGGCAGCTGCAATGGCAGAACGTGTGGCAAGCGCATTTCGGCCTGTCTGGCATGCGGTGCCTGTCCCTCCACTTCGTCAGTCTCCACGGAGATGATGCACTAAGCAGGTGCAGAACGTCACCTGGGTTTGCTCCAGATAGCCAAACAGGGTTATAGTGCTCCCGGGCTCCCTCATCCACGACACGCTGCCTCTTGTGGGTAGACAAAGTGAGACATCGGCAAGGACGATGTGGCAATCGTTCCACAGCAGGATAGTGGAAGATCCAACGTCATGACTCAGTACCCTGGAACAAAGGGATGTGAGCTCAAGAGCTGAGAGAGGAGGTACGTCGGCCTGATTAGGGAACATACTTGCCCACAACACGCAATTTTTTTCCGATGAGTTCATTTCGTATAGATGACAGCCGAGTGGGGATAGCAGAGTCCACTCTTGAGGACATTCACGCTCTTATGAAAGGGGCGTGCAAACTGCAAACATGTGCAGTTCCCTTCATCACGTGGTATTTGTAACTACAGACATTTACACGTCAAAATCTCGCACAGTCACGTCGCCTGTTGCATCTGCACTGATGATCCTACGTTCGTCAAATGCAACCGTGCCGCGTAAGGTTGAGGGACCGTCTTCATCCAATTCGGGCCAACTTGACCGGGGGGCGCTTGCCGAAGATTCCACTTCTGTCCCCGACCCATTTTCCAAATCCCAAACCCACACCCTCCCGTCAACGCCAAGGCTCACGCATCGGCCATCGGCCAGCGCTAATGCACTCACTGGGCCGGTCTGCCCGAGTAGACTCCGCACAAAGGTGAGCTTCGGTGCTGCCCCTGCGCCGGCGCGGAGGGGCCGCGAGGAGAGACGATACAGCTGCAATGGGAGACTAGCAGGTGTAAATCCACCAGGTGGGGGCACCTCCCCTCGCACTGAGGGCGCGAGGACGACCCATCTTCCATCCGTTTGTGTGCCAGCTACACTCCCGACTTTACGGCCCCATTGCTCTCGTACGACGTGTAACTTCGCCTCGTCGATCCAACCAGCAGGAATGTCGAATGCACGCGTGCTGCGCGTGGAAAGGAGTAATGATGGAGGTCGCGTAGGCGAAGTGAAAGGTGAAGTCGGCGCATGCAAGGCAGCGTTTGAGAGAATGACCTCGGTAACGCCCACGCTCCAGTGTGCCGGGTATACGGGACTCGCGTAAGTTAATATCAACTTATAGGTTTGGGATTCGGGCATGGTCAACACAAGGGAAGATGGGGGAAATGAGGTGAATGAGGTGAGAACATGGATAAGTTGTATCCCCTCATGAGCGAGATCGTACACAGAGAGAGTAAAGCTCTCCGAGAGCGTGACGAGCACAGGGTGGCAGTAGGCGATTTGGACGATCGGCGCAGTCCGCGGCGTCTTGAATGGCGGCGCGTAGTAGTGCTTGCGAGAATACGAATGGAGCTCGTGCACATAGATATCTCCGTTTGAGAGGCATGCCGCAATGTGCAGATTCGCGCTCGTCCGAGATGATTGGTCAACGGCGAGGGCTGTAATTCGAAGTGGGTGTTGTGTACGAATAGGTGCAACGTGAAAGACGTGTTTTGAACCGGAAGCGGAAAAAACGAGAATGGGTGGGGAATGCGACGATTCAGGTGAGGATATGATCATGTATTTGCCGGCCAAGGTGATCCGCGGTACCTTATTGCCCTGTTCTTGTCCGGACGAGCCGACTTGCTGTGCGGGGCTCTGATAAATGCCACCGAGCGGAAATGACAACATGTCATCTAGGGTAGAGGCATGACAACGACCTTTTGCCAAAGGCAATTGGTAAACTTCTACTCGTAGATCAACGGTATCAGCTACACGTACCGCTACGCCAGTTCGTGCTAATGCGAAACATTCGTTTCCAATCCTGGGTCTCTTCCGCAACCATGCGACTGGGGAGGTTTTTGGATTCGCGACCGTCTCTACGGCCGACGAAGCCCCTGGGACCCCTCAAGCGGAGCCTGCCAAACTCACACAAGTAGAGGTTCTTCCACAGCTACAAGAAGGCACCCCGGATGTTCAACCTGACCCCAAAATAAATTTCTGGGATGAATGTACTATGTACCTGGTTGTCGAGGGACAATCGTGCCAAGTTGCGGTCGGTCGTCTGAAGCGCACATAGATCTGTGTATGACAGGAACGTGAATATGTGGAGGATGAGCTCGTCATATAAGTTTTCGAAACAGTTGGGCTTTGCAGACGGGACAGAGGCAGATGTGGAGGGTGTCAATAGGTGTGAACGCTTTGCGGGGGGGAGGTGGGCAGGAGAAAGCGATCTCTTGGCCATTGGCGACGGATGGAGTGGCAACAAGGCCAGAGTGACTGAAATCATTTCGGCCCGAACGGCGCCGGGCGGGTACAGGCAGCGGCGACGACTCGGATCGAACGCCGGGGGCCTCGCAGTCACCTTGCAGTGATGGCACCGTCCCGAGGTCCTGAGCCCCTCGCGCGTGCACTCCACAACACTCTCGAGAACCACAAAGGCCCCGTGCATGTCGCGCGGTACGCCAAGGGAAGCGCGAAATATGTCCTTACGGGTGGTCAAGACCGGGTTGTCCGTCTCTGGAACCCCAACTTGGGCACAGAGATCAAGGCTTATTCGGCCCACGGTTACGAGGTTCTCTCCCTCTCTGTGTGAGTCTCATCTCGGTCCCGATCCTGCGCATTTTCACATCTTATTGCGTTTCTAGCGCACAAGACAATACCAAATTCGCCTCCTCTGGTGGAGACCGATCTGTCTTTCTTTGGGACGTGACTACTGGAAATACGATCCGCAGGATATCCGCCCACCTGGCAAAAATTAATGTGGTGGAATTCAATAATGATGCCTCCGTCGTGGCGAGCGGTAAGTCCATTCCGATGCCCGTTGCCGATGGTCACACACGCGCCTATGCATAATCGTACAGGTTCTTATGACTCTACCGTCAAATTGTGGGACCTTCGGTATGTCTACCAGTAGTCCAATCATACTTGCGCCTGTTTCATACAAGGAACTGGTCTATCAGTTCTCAGAATCGACAGCCGATACAAGCGTTAGAAGAGGCTCGAGATTCCGTTCAAACGCTCCATGTGGGGTCTTCGAGGATCATGTCCGGCTCCGTCGATGGTCACGTCCGAACATACGATCTACGGAAGGGCGAGCTTCGCGCCGACTATATCGGTCGTACGTGCTCCACCAGCATTCCTTGACACAATCTTTACACAACGCCGCTTTCTTTTGGTTGTAGACCCCGTCACATCTGTCGTCCCCACCCAAGATGAATCTACATATCTCGTGATGACGTTAGATGGGCACATTCGCCTCATGGACGCCATCACCGGGAAGCTGCTCAATGACTTTTCCGGCCACTTCCACTCGTCATACCGCTGTCGCGCCTGCTTCGGGCATAGCGAAGCCACCGTTGTTGCAGGAGATGAAAACGGTGCCATTTGGGCCTGGGACCTTCTTGATGTGAGTTCTCTCACCTTCATGCACACCGGTGACATCTATCTGAGCTTCTTCTGACGCAGGCAAAACCTCTGAAACCAAATCCTCCCCCGAAGGTACACCATAAAGTCGTAACATGGGCGGAACATCACCCTACAGACGCCGGGGAATTGATCACCGCCAGCGCCGATGGCACAGTGAAAGTTTGGCGTTATCCGGCTTCTGACACATGACACTTGTATTTGGTTGTGATGATATATTGTGACAATACAGCCTTTGGCAGATCGGTGGGACAGAGATATGGAATGATGAAAGGACGTGGCGAAATTGATATAGCTGCGACACATAGCTGGTCACCGCTTGGCCTGAGTTGCGGCCTCTGTTGAAGGATAGGGCAACAATCAGATACGTGTGCTTTCAAAGATGAGACGGAGCCTTACCTCTTCGAGTTGCGTCTTCTAATAGTTGGGTGTCGACGTGTTCTGCGGGTAGTTGGACATATCGCACGACGGAACCGCGTATGAAGCAGTTCTTTACTGCCATCTAGAACAGGGGTGGGCATGTCAAGGTAAGCCATGACGGTTACAAGCGAACAATAATAAAAAATCGAGCGCACCATATGAGGATGCCTCGCCTGGTCTGACACTTCGATAGCATCCAAACGAATATTAAGAAACCTTTAACAACACGGCCCGTCGTCAAAACCAAAAAAAAATAGTAGAGAGGCAAGAAAGACCGCCTTACTGGTCGACGGATTTCAACGTTCCCGTGATAGACAAGTCATTCTTGAGTTCAACAGTGACGCGCTGGTCTGTGAGCGTTTTGAAAACTGAGAATATGAGCTGTGTGCGGGATAACGATCAATGCTCTATACTCCAAAATACTGGGGGTAAGTACATACCATGGCACGTCTAGTAGTGTCACCGAGTCCAGTCGATGAACTTGATGATGATCCTCTGTTATGTAATGCCCTAAATTCGGGTTGAGGTACTGTACCCCTATTTCGTTCCCAAGCCCGAGCAACCGTACTTTAAGTTATTCAAATTCTTCGCATACCAGCCATGGCTACTTGCCAAATGTCACTGACATTCCCTTACGACTGTTACACATTCTCTCATGGACTTCAAGCTGAACGCCGATATGAGAAGCCAGCGAGAAGGGGTTCCGTCTCTGCAACCCGTCCAGTCCGGTCTCGGGGCGATCCATCAGACAATTTGCTGCAGCCTCGCGAGTGACCCATACAATACGAATTGTTGACCATAGTTTACGATCGATAGCCCAACACGCCACGTTTGAGGTCCCTGCCATGCCTTACCGATTCCAATATAACCATACAACGACCAAAATTATAGCACGGGAGACAGCTCGCATGGTGGATGATGTCTCGAGAACCCTCGCCTGTTCTTCATACACCAGTGCAGTGGCTGTGTTATTGGATGGAGAAGAGGATTATATATCTGACGGTGTGCGTCTCCTTATTCCCGTCTCGATTTGTCTCATCTCAAGAAATAGCGATCAACTTGAACTTGAATCACTCTCCCGTGCTGCTGAGGAAATAATTTGGATGGCCTCAGCCCGAGTTTCGGGCAGCAATGCGGCGTGATCTACGTCCACTTGGTACGGAACAACTCCAGTCCCGAGCAGCAACCAGAAAATTCAAGATAAAATGATCTCACCATGTCATGAAGTGCGTGTAAACCATGGACCTGAGGGTTGATACTCGAGTCGAGCCACTATAGTCCGAGGACAATGTAAATCAAAATCTACCTGCCTTTATTTCTATCTCGCACAACGATTTCATACAACTGAATCTAACCATGGTGATGTTAAAAAACCTCGGTGGCCGATGTCTCAGGAACCAAACGATTTGAGTTGAGAAGTGGGTGTGTGGTAAGTAGAGACGCCAAACGGAAATGGGATAAAAGACAGAAAACACTGGTCAATCAATCATAAACCTCCTACCGCGGGCTATTCGCTCTGTCCCAGCGAGAAACGGTTAGAGGGAGACCGGAGAGCCGTCGCGCGGCAACGAACGTCTCAATGGCTTCCTGAATAGGTCCCGATAGGTGGAGATCCTCCAAGAAAAGACTCCGAAGGGTGGGTAATACTTCGGTCACCCTTTCCCCGACGAGCTCTTCCAAGGTGGGTATGATTCGTGTTGTAATATCTCGGGATAGGTAGAGCGCCTTTACAGTAGTAAATGGGCGTAATAGTTCCAGCCATTGGATATTCTCGATGTCGTCTTGCCAACATGGTCGAAGATTTTCACGCTTATACTCGTCGATGTAGAGGTGCTCCAGCGAGGAAATGAGATACAATGAAGAACTGCAGACCTGCGCCAGCATCGAAAGCCGCCAGTCTGACTGCCTGCAGGGAATTTCCAACTCGAGAACTCCGTAAGTTTGCGGAAGTATTAGTTTAGCTTGGAAATCGGAAAATATCACATGTGCCTCATCGTGTGCCATGAAATTCGGTGTGTGACCGATGAATTGGCCGAGTCGTGGAGTGTGGAATATGAGTTGAGGAAAAAATCTTATTTCGAACCAGTCGAGTAGAGGGGCATCGATCCTGGCAACAAGATCCTCCAAATATTCGCTCACGCCTTTGTCGCCTCGGGTGAAATGTATCCAGAATGGGGGATTTCCCAAAGGTGAAGAGTGCAGAGGTGAGTGGCAGACGAAAGTAGTTTCGGTAATCCCGGAAATGGAATGCAATAGAAGGCGAGATATTGCAGATTTGGGGCTGACCCGCCCAAGAACGACTCGAAAACGATCGGCTCCTCATCGGCCTCATCAGTTGTGTGAAGGTCCAAACGTGTTAGCGCTGGGAATGGTTTCTGCATTGCCGCCAACGTTTTTTCCCATAACGAACTAGGAAGACGATAAAGAGTGATTTCACATACGCGAATGTTGTGCGTGAGTGCTGCAACGATGTTATCGCCCGTTTTGGTGTTCAGGCTCGATATGACGATAGGCAAGGGTGGCCAAATATCCAGCATCTTCCGCACATGCCTGTGATCTGTGCAGAGAAGTCGCAGATTCAGGCGATGTGGCGACCCGAAGACTACGTCTCTCCATTTTTGACACACGTGCACCAGTGATCTCCAAGCCTCTATCTCGTGAAAGGTACGATACTGGTCAATTAAATACCAATCGAATATTCCAAGCAGGGCTTCTTCGGGTAGCATGTCGACTGTCACGTGGCCTATATTGCACCAGTCAATAGCCGTAACACTGTGTTACGCAGAAGACGTACGTCGATGTGGTATCTGAGTCAATGACCCAGAGAAGCAAGGAACTGGTGGTGAGGTCATGATAGAGTGTACTGGGGAGACTGGACAATGGAGAGGAATGGATGGTGGGGTGATGACACCGTGACGATATTCCGCCGGGGAGACTGGATGATTGAAAGTAAACGATAATGGGGGCATGTCGCAGATCGAGGTATGCTGCTGGACCGTAGAAAGGAAATGAAGGTGGGACGATGACACGATATTCCGAGGAGACTGGATGATTGAGAGGAAATGACGATGCCAGTGGGGTATGCTCGAGAAACTGGAGGGGGCAAGCGCTGTTTGACAACGGAAGTTTTATACGACGCACGAACACTATTACACTGCCTTCACATTACCCAGCGCTTGCCAGCGAGTGAGTTGAGTTGGTGATCCCAGGACTACTGTAGGCAGCTTTTGACAGCCCATGACATAGTAGCGCTAAGTGGACTCAGACTGAATATCCACGTGACGCGTCCTCTCACTTACCATCCATTCAAGTCTTCTCGGTCTTTCAGTCCCTGGGATACTCGTTTGTTTTCCCGATACGCAATCTTATGCCGAGAACAAAGCGTTTGTGAAGAGCCCACTTCGTCCTCCCTCTACGCTCCTCCCCTTTACGCTTTTCCGCACCGCGCTCGAGCCTGTGCCAGTGTCCCGTTCTGAGCTTGGGTGCGCCGATTAGAGTAATTCAATTCGTGTGATAAGGCTACTGTACTCGAGTACAGCAAAGGCTGAGTGCTCACCCTCTTGCCTCGTCGCGGTATACTAGTACGAGGACCACCATAACGATGGTAGCCGCTAGAAGGAAGGAGTTTCTGGTCCGGCGACGCTGCAGCTCTTCGTATTTGGTGTGAGAGTCAAAGTTAAAGATGCAGGGTCGACCGCTCTTCGGCCATCCCTCCCCTGGCACCACCCAATCGGAAGCTTGTTGGCCTCCGTGTCGTACGACATCTACTAACGTTACAGCCCCCTCCCACGTCAAGAAGATGGCCGTTGCTCTTCACCAGTGGGATACTGTAGTACTCGCTAGTACTCACTATCGTGGGAGGTTTTCCAGATGCGATGGGCCCCAATGTGCACGTTAATTGATTCTGACAAAACAAAGTAGGTTAAGACATAAAGGTCATCAGAAGCCGAAAGATGTCAAAGGAGGTTTTCATAAGGCTTCGAGATACCAAAATAAATTCCACCCAGCCATCTACACGTTTACTGCACACAATCGGATGACGGTCCAATGACTCGAGCATTTCAGGCCGTGTGTCGCATTGTGCACTTGTCACCGCTAGTTTCCTATGTAGCAACTTGTTCATAGCCACTCATTTTTTTTTTCGTCGCGGTCCTCTACGTTGTCACCCAAGCCGGGTTCTCCTCATAGGATCTGTGCACTGTCACTTACAATCGCTTAGAAGGTATATGTACGACGGAGGAATCTTTAGTAGTATTCAAGCGCTTATTCTTTTTGAGGTTAGATGAGTCTGGTCCACTAGAATGGCTTAGAGAGCAGTGAGTGTGAAGAAGAATTGAATGGAAGAATATCATACGTCGTATCATATGCCGTGTTCCGGGGAGTCGAAGCAAAGTATAAAAGAGAGCGATACATCCCGGTCGCAGCGATTATGATTGCAACCATTGAGGGAAGCAAAAACAACTGTGTTAAAGAGAAACGAGTTGCTTCCACCATCGGTGGGGCAAGAAAGGACGTACCAAGTTAAGAGCGTCTGTCATTTAGAGCCGAGCCAAGTTCGATCAATATTCTGCAACAAGAGTGAAGAGAAGAAACAAAAACTACCGTTCACGTTCAAAAACAGGAGTAACTACGATACAAAGTGGCAATAAGCAAAAGAAAACGTATATACAATACAAACGGGGCTTACCACTTGCGGAAATTCTGCAGCAGTGGCAATAGCGAGCCAAATCACACCCTCAGGAATGCCAAATGCAGTAAGTTAACAACATCACAGCCAACAAGAACAATTCCCCACCTGTTTCCAAAGGAGCGATGTTAGGTCAAGAGAAGGCCTACTAGCATCACGACGGCGATGGCGAAGGCGTAGTAAGCCAGCGAGCATGACGAGTAGTAGAATAACGTCAGTGGGAAGCAAATTGACGTAAAAGCCTTCGCAGATCTCAACGTTGGTAATTGCGCAGGCTCTTGCTGCAGGCACCCATACAGCGCGAATCTGCTTATGAATAAGGCAAGAAGGCCGAATGATTGAAAGCGATCATTTACTTTGACGATACCTGGTATCAAATCACATTCATCGAGATTCACAGCGGATAAAGAAAGTGAACTCCCCTATCAACTGGAATGAAAGGTTGATTAACCATACCGCGGCAGAGATGGCTTCCTATCCCAAATGGCAAAGCTGGAAAGCTCCATAAGCACATACTTATGGAAGGGTGTCGTCGCATACTAGAGAAACTAACATGCGAAGTATGATCAACATCGAACCTAGGCCGTAGCCACTCAGAGTCGAAAAGGCCTAGGGACAAGTTATCAGGACAAAGCGCGCTTCATCAAGGTCGCGGGGGATGCTCACCCAACTAGAAGTGACCCAAGCCTTAATTGTGGCAAGTCAATGCGCGTAATAAGGCAGGTGTAGAACACTGCACTCACCTGGCAGTTGATTTCGGATGTAGTGTTGAAACTGACAAGGGTAAGAATTATGACCGCGAGGCCGGACAAGCGCGAGACGGAGTAAATCTTTCGAAGGGACAAATTCAGACCAGGGGAGTATAGAGTAAGGCCACCATCGTCACGCACCCATATCGTCCATCGATAGGGTTGATGTCCTCGGATGACAT
>WNFO01003482.1_pt1 | contig 13354 bp, 14 predicted proteins | sample 5400251 | NCBI WGS metagenome assembly WNFO01 (sample SAMN13153354, study PRJNA577476) | soil metagenome | isolation source: 100 cm saprolite under Madrone tree | place: USA:California | collected 2016-06-14 | reverse complement strand
AAGTTCGCACATCGTTTTCAGTGCATCCGGTTGATGCGGCTTCAGAACTATACCGACCCGTTTTATTGAGTTCGTCATTGTGTCTGGCACACCAATCCCGTTAGAGAAGCGGAAGTAGAAGGGAATAGGAAAACGGTCGCCATGGTAACTGCAAGCGCAATTCACGGCAACGGTTTAGTCATGTCCACTTTCGTAAAGCGCTAGAAATTCCAGATTACCATCCGTGCCGCGCAGCGGAGACTCAATTACTTTGCGCGCGGCAAGGCCAAGTTCTTTAGCCGCTTTGTTTACTTCTTCAATAACGCGCGCGTGTTGTTGTGGATCGCGGACAATGCCTCCCTTGCCTACTTCGCCGCGGCCAACTTCAAACTGAGGCTTGATTAGTAGAATCAAAAGACTGTCAACTTTCAAAAGTGGAATTAAGGCAGGAAGTATCCTGGTGGCCGAGATGAACGAAACATCCATCACGATCAGGTCGAACTCTGTTTCGAAGTCGGCAGGTTTCAGGTAGCGCGCATTGATACCTTCTCGCACCTCGACCCGGCTGTCAGTTCGTAAGCGCCAATCAATTTGGTTGTGGCCAACGTCGATGGAAACAACCCGACCCGCGCCGTGTTGCAACAGACAATCGGTAAAGCCTCCCGTGGAAGCCCCGACATCGAGACAATGGAGGCCAGCGACATCTATTTGAAATTCACGCAAAGCAGCTTCGAGTTTCAATCCGCCACGCCCAACGTAGCGCGAGGTTGGATCGTCGCCGCCTTTTATTCTGATCGCTGCATCGCCAGGAATTGCGTCCGAAGATTTGTCAACGCGCTGCTCATTAACCAGCACGATGCCGGCCATTACCATCGCCTGCGCCTTGGCGCGCGATTCGGCGAGACCGCGCTGCACCAGCAACTTGTCGATTCGCTCAGGACGCTCGGGTTTCACGCCCGACAGTTTACTGCTTGTTAAGGTTTTTGTGGGCCTTCGAAAATCTCTCGGATGCGCATCAGATTGCGGTCGCGGCTTTCGCGCTCCAGCTCCTTCTTTTGCGCTTTAGCCTGACGGCGGGCAGCTTTTCGTTCTTCGCGAGTTGACGGAAAAGTTAGAACATCTACACGTCGCGCAACCGGTCTCTTCGAAGAAACTGCAGGTTGAGACGCGGAGGACTGTTCTTCGTCTAAAGTGACTTCAGCATTCGCATCCGCCGGCGGCGTGTTGTTGACTTTAGGCGCGTTCACAGATGGAGACGCATCGTTGGCAGCAGATAATGTAGACATCCCGTCAGCACCGGACGCGATGTTCTCCATGTTGACAAGCGGGTGCGCAGCTTCTCGATTGAGGTACGAGTAGTAAGCCGCGCTGGCAACAACTCCGAACAGCAGTGCGCCAACGACAGTTGCGGCAAACATCCACCCGCGAGCGAAGTGCGACGTTGCTTGCGAGCCATAAGACGAAACTTCGTCAAGCGGCACGACTCGCCGCGCCGAAAGCACAGTCGCCTCGTCGTCAAAGTGGGGTTCAGCCAGTACTTCAGAATTGCTTTCCACGTTCGTTGTTTCTGTTTCCATACTATTCCAAAATCCTTGCATGCTGGACGTTATGACTCAATCGCTTTGCCGGGCCTCAATTAGTTAGCAAGATGAAGGCCAAAAAACAGGAGGCAAACTCGCTCGCAGTTAAGTCCTTGTAAAAGCTGAAACGCAGCAGCTGTTGACGCGATATGTCTACAGCGCCAGCGACGATATCGTGCATTAAAACAACGCGCCCGTCTGTCTCAGCAGTACGGGCGCGAGTAATTTTTGAGAGTGGCGAAAAACTATCGCCCGACTTTTTGCGGCTTGGTGCGGCGATCATCCAACACATCGATGCTCTCCTTCACGCGCATGTAAATGCCGTCGGCGTCTAAACCATATTTAGCGAGCAGAAGTTTAGGATCACCATGCGTTACAAGCCGATCCGGAATGCCCATGCGCGCCACGCGAACTTTATCCTGCAGTCCATTCTCTTCCAGCAAAATCCAGTATGGCCGAACCAAAACCGCTGGCCAGATAAGCTTCTTCAACCTAATCGCCGGCATGATTTTGGTTGCGGAAATAAACGAGACATCCATTATGGCGAGATCAAACTTTTTCTGGAAGTCATCCGGTTTGAGGTAACGAGCATTGAAGCCTTCCCTGACTTCCACGCGGGCGTCAGTGCGCAATCGCCAATCCAGTTGGTTGTGGCCCACGTCGACCGCGACGACTTGCCGGGCTCCGTGTTGCAGCAGGCAGTCGGTGAACCCGCCGGTAGAAGCCCCGACATCCAGGCAATGCAAGCCCTTGACACTGATTTGAAACTCACGGAGCGCTGCATCCAGTTTGATACCGCCGCGGCCAACGTAACGTGAGATCAGATCTTCTCCACCTTTGATGCGAATGTCAGCGTAAGTGGAAACTGAATCGGAAGGCTTATTGATGCGTTGCTCGTCAGCCAGCAGTACGCCAGCCATAACGAGGGCCTGCGCCTTTGTGCGCGATTCGGCCAGACCACGTTCGACAAGCAGTTTGTCTATGCGCTCGTGCTTCACTTTGCGGGCACACATTAAACCATAGTGCGCCAGCGGGTTCGCACCGATTGAAGCCTGATGAGTCGGTCAGGCCTGGCGCCGTACTGCTTGCGTTAACGCGCGAGGAGTATCGGCTAAACCAAGTTGGTCGGCGCAATCGTGACAAAGCCAGACGAGAATGTGTGGAGCATCAGCCCAGAAAAAGGAAGTGACTAACCCCGATATCTCTACAGCCTTGTCGACACGCAAGCGCTGCAACGCCTGCACGTAGAAGGACCCGTTGTAAAACTCGCCCACAGCGCCATCATCATCTCGATGAATACACTCCCGCTCACGAAACACTTGTTTGCTCATAAAAATTCACCATTTCCTCGCGCCGCACCGCGCGAAAGATTGAACCATTGAGAAAAACGTCGGGGTGCCGGAAATTACAATGTACGTGAGTTCAAACGGGGCAAGCGAATTAACGCTGGGCAGAAATTGCGAATCAACTCTCGTGAAATAATGCCACTCGTCCCGAGATCAGTCAATAAGTTAAATATCCGAAGTACTGACTTCTCCTAAACACGCGATACACTTTCTTAATGGCGTCCGCCTGCCCCTTCGAAAATTTCACTGGTTCGAAAGACGCCTTCCAGCGCCTCTTTTTTCCTCTTGCGCCCGTCAGCTAATGTCTCGCGCTCCAACCTTCGCGCTCGTCGCTCTTCACGTCGCACCACAAGAGTTTTGTGAGAAGAATCCAATTTGCTGGCAGCCCCTTGCTCGATAGTTGCAGATAGGTTGTGGGATTGTTGCGCTCCCGGCTCATCCGCAACTGCCGGAGCCGAACTTCCATTCTCCGCTTGCCAACCTGGATTCGATTGAGCAGCTACGGTTTGGGAACTGAAAGTCGCTTCTGGTGCGGATTCCTCGCACAGGCGGGCGAGGAAAAGGGCGGCGACGGCTCCCAACAAGACTGCCAAAGTCGTCGCCCCCGCCAGAAGTAAACGCCTTTTTGTGCGGACCTGCGATTCGACTCGCTCCTGCGGTACCACCGGTCGCGTAGATGGCAAAGTCGCCTCTTCATCGAAATGCGGCTCAGTAATAGCACTTTCGGCGGCAAACTTTTCCTGGTTCTTGATACTTGAGTTCATAGACATAAGATGCCTCAACCAATAAACGTTATGAGTTCTCAAGAGCTTGAGCCGAGAAACAGTTTGCCAAGACCAGGGCCAAACGCCGTGAGTGAACGTGTATGTGATTACTCCCGGTGCTTAACTATCTTGATGGCTCTTGAAATTTACTGGGGAGAGTCAAAGAGGTAAAGATATCGTGCACCAAAGCAACGCGCCCGTCTGTCGGAGCGGTACGGGCGCGGGATTCTTCGAGCGATTCTGGAGGCTTTATCGTCCGATTTTTTGAGGTTTTGCGCGACGGTCATCCAGCACGTCGATGCTTTCTTTCACGCGCGTGTAGATACCGTCTGCGTCGAGGCCATACTTGGCCAGCAACAACTTGGGATCGCCATGGGTCACCAAGCGATCCGGAATTCCCATGCGCACGACCCGAACTTTATCCTGCAGTCCATTCTCTTCCAGCAACTCGAGCACAGCCGAACCAAAACCGCCGGCCAGGTAAGCTTCTTCAACAGTGACAATCAGGCGCTTTGTTTGCGCTAGCGCCAGCAAAAGTTGTGCATCAAGCGGTTTCACAAAACGCGCGTTGACGACGGTCGTTTCGATCTTCTCCTTCGCGAGATTCTCGGCGGCTTGCAACGATGGATGGACCATCGAGCCGTAAGCGACGATTGCAATCTCGCCGCCGTCGCGCAATATTTCTCCCTTGCCTATCTCGAGCAACTTAGGCTCGACATCGATTGGTACGCCGACGCCGCTGCCGCGAGGATAGCGCATGGCGGCTGGTCCAACATGCTCAACCATCGTGAAGAGCATGTCGCGCATCTCGGCTTCGTCTTTCGGCGCCATAAGCACGATGTTGGGAACGCCACGCAGATAGGCAATGTCCAAAAGGCCGTGATGTGTTGGCCCATCACCACCAGCCACGCCGCCCCGATCTAAACAAAACTTCACGTTGAGATTTTGGATGCAGACATCGTGGATCAATTGGTCAAAACCGCGTTGCAAGAATGTCGAGTAGATCGCGCAGACTGGTTTCAGGCCTTCACACGACATGCCGGCGGCAAACGTCACGCAATGCTGCTCCGCAATGCCGACGTCAAAAGAGCGATCGGGAAACTGTTCGAGGGCCGTGCAAATGCCGGTGCCATCAGGCATAGCCGCCGTTAGCGCAACAATTTTTTCGTCACGACCCATCAGTTCGGCCAGCGTGTTGCCAAAAACTGTTGTGTAGGTCGGAGATGCGGCCTTGGATTTAATCGCTTCGCCGCTCTGCAAATCGAATGGACCAGTCGCGTGCCAGCGGTAGTAATCATTTTCCGCCCGGGGATGGCCCTTGCCCTTTGTCGTCAGCGCATGAACGATGACTGGTCCATCCTTAATCTGCTGCGCTTCGCGCAACGCAGCCACCAGGGCTCGCGTGTTGTGACCATCAACGTAGCCGATGTATTTGAAGCCAAGTTCATTCACCAACGCGCCCGGCAAAACCGCTGCGGCAATCGCGTCCTTGACTGTCTTGGCGGCGTGATGCAAGCGCTCTCCTACCGAAGGAATGGCTAGCAGCTTTTCTTCAACTTCTTCTTTGAAACGATGATACTGGTGAGCGCCACGAATGCGGTTGAGATAACCAGTCAATGCGCCAACTGCGGGCGCAATGGACATTTCGTTGTCATTAAGGACAACAATCAAACGACTCTTTAGATGTCCTGCCTGATTGATTGCCTCCATCGCCATGCCGCCCGCGAGCGATGCATCACCAATCAAGGCAACAACGTGGTGGTCCTCGCCCTTCTTGTCGCGCGCAATGGCCATGCCCAGCGCCGCCGAAAGCGAAGTGGAAGCGTGGCCCGCGCCAAATGTGTCGTATTCCGACTCGTCGCGGCGCAGGAAGCCGCTAATGCCTCCATATTGTTTGATTGTCGGCAGCTCCTCGCGACGTCCGGTAAGAATCTTATGAGCATAAGCCTGGTGGCCCACGTCCCAAACTAAGCGGTCGTGCGGCGTGTCGAACGCGTAATGCAGAGCGACGGCGAGCTCGATGGCGCCAAGTGATGCGCCAGTGTGACCACCCACGCGCGACATGGTCTCAAGAATGTACTGCCGAATTTCATCTGCGACCGGCTGCAACTGTTCAACCGGCAGGCGGCGCAAATCCGCCGGAGAGTTTATGTTTTCGAGAAGACCCATTGGCGCGGTATTGTAGCGTGACGCTTCAGTTTTCTACTACTCACAAAGATCTTACGATTTAGCTCCGAATCGACAAGGTCCGTGATGGATCGAACCGTCCTTGTCTTTACGTCACAAAGTACTCTGTCCTGCTTGCCAAGTCAATCGGTATCTTTCCAGACTTATTTCCCGGTTGCGCCGTCTAAAAGAATCGGGAAAGCCCATCGCTTACTAAAGAAGGAGTTTGACAAGAAATGTTCTCACGAAAGAGCTTAACCACAACTTTAGGCGCCATCCTCGCGTTGGGTACGATTGCCGCGGCGCAGCAAACGCAGACGCAATCCCCCGATGCCGGCGCACAGGTTAAGAGATGTTCTGAGCGATTGGCTGAGCGCGGCGAGCGCAGAGGACGCCATGAAGGGATGCGACACCGGGGAGGAATTGGTCACCTCATACGCGAATTAAATCTTACCGACGCCCAGCGCCAACAGGCGCGCGCCATCATGCAGCGGCGTTTGCAAGGCACCACGACGCAGCGAGAAGAACTGTTTAAGCTGCGCGAAAAAAGGATCGCCGGCACCGCCGATGATGAAGTACGCGCGAAAGCTCTGCGTCAGGAAATGCGCGCGAGCATGGAAGGGTTCGCGCTGAGATGGAAGGAGTTTTAACTGCGGAGCAGAAAACCAAACTCGAGCAGTTGAAGCAGGAGCGCAAAGAGAAGTTCGAACAGCGCATGAAAGAGCGGCAGGAGTTGCAGAACAAGAACCCGCAGTAAGGCGCCGCTTATTCTTCACGAGCCAGGCCTGGACGTTTTTGACGTCCAGGTTTTTTTGTCCGACAAACTTTTAGTTTGTCGTGGTTTCGACAAGCTGAAGCTTGTCGGACATTACTCGCGTCCAATGCTCACCGTTTGCGGCTCGCTTGTCGTGCAACAAAGATTGCTTGATTGCAGATTGTCTTTTAGGACCACGAACACTTCCCATTCGTTGCCATCGGGATCCTGGACCCAGGCTTTGTCCTGCGTTGCATAGCAGCAGTTGGTCTGCATTTCATCGCGCGTGCTTAGTCCCCGATCGGCCCAATCCTGACGCACCTGCAAGACATCATCAGTCGATCCAACCTGAATGCCAAGATGCGACAGCGCGCCGCGCTCGCCGAACGAAGCTTCGTTCAAAGTGAGGTTGAGTGGCGGATTTTGCATGTCGAATTTCGCGTAGCCCGGCCGCACCTTGCTTGGCTCAATACCAAGCATCTTTTTGTAGAACTCGATACTCTGCTCCACGTTTCGCACGTTCAAGGCCAAGTGTGCTTTCAGCGCCTGCACTGTTTGCTTGCTTTCCATTTCATCCTCCTCTATATTCATATTCGTATAAGCGAATATGAAGCAGCTTACGCCTGGAACTATATATCTGTCAAGGCATATATAAGATTTTTCAAAGTGCGGAAAGAAATTCAAATCAGATCTCTGGACAAAGCCGATTGGCCGGTGGTTCGGGCTATTTATCTCGAAGGAATTGCCACGGATCAGGCCACTCTTGAGACTGAGTCACCGGCCTGGGGGGATTGGAACGCAGCTCATTTGCCTGCCCCGCGAATCGTCGCTGTTTCAGACGAAAAAGTGATTGGTTGGGCGGCCCTGGGTCGGGTTTCTGCCCGAGCGGTTTATGCGGGCGTGGCCGAGGTCAGCGTTTATGTCGCAAATGGAGCACGCGGTACAGGAGTCGGACGCGCGTTGCTGGAAAAACTCATTTCAGCCTCGGAAGCGAATAATATTTGGACACTTCAGGCGAACATCTTTCCGGAAAACGTGGCCAGTCTCGCCCTGCACAAATCGTGTGGCTTTCGCGAAGTTGGCCGCCGCGAACGCATTGGCAAAATGAAGGGCGCGTGGCGCGACACAATCCTGCTGGAACGGCGCAGTAACAAGGTAGGCAACTGCTGAAAACACTTCGAATTCGAACGCAAGATCCGGATAGAGTTACGCTCTTTTTCCGCGTAAATTTAGACGCGAAAATGCAGATAAATTCCGCTTTAAAAAGGAACTCTCAGCAGCTCAAAATCGTAGTACTTAACTACAGGTAAACCGTCCAAAACGCGCATGGCAAACACCGAAGACAACATCGCTTTTTTGTTCAAAGCACTGGCAGATAGAACACGTTTGCGACTGATCAATCTCATCGGCGAAGACGAGGTTTGCGTGTGCTTCTTTGTCGAAGTTTTAAAGATAAATCAACCCAAGATTTCGCGACATCTCGCTTACTTGAAACGCGCGGGAGTGGTGTCCGCGCGACGCGACGGTAAATGGATTCACTATCGCATCACTGAACCGCGCGACCCGCACGCTGCCAGAATTTTCCGCGAAGTGAGGACCTGGCTGGCCGGCCATCCGGTCATGCAAAATGATCGTTCTCGCTTGCAGAAGATCTGTTGCGCTCCCAGGCTTCCCGTACAACTACAGAGAGCTCCACGTCCCGCCAGCATGACGGCCTGAACCAGGAAGGAATCAAAGAAATGGCTACCGCAATTGAGCCCGTACTGCGCAAACAATTAGTCGATCGGCGCGAGAAGTTAGAGGCGGCAGCGCACGGTTTTCATCGCCCAGCCGAGTTAACTCGCCTGCTTCATGAAGTGGACGACGCCTTGCAGCGCATGGACGTCGGCGTTTACGGCTTGTGTGAGGTCTGTCATGACTCAGTCGAAACTGAAAGGTTGATCGCGGATCCGTTAACGCGTTTTTGCATAGATCACCTAACGGCAAAAGAACAGCGCGCGCTGGAAGAGGATCTTGAGTTAGCTGCGCAGATTCAGGCGGGATTATTGCCGCTGGCGTACAAGAGTATTGACGGGTGGGAAGTTGCTTATCATTACCAACCGGCGGGCGCGGTCAGTGGTGATTATTGCGATCTGATCAACGGCGACGACAGTTCGTGGATGTTCGTTGTCGGTGACGTGTCGGGCAAAGGTGTCGCTGCTTCGATGCTGATGGCCCACCTTCAGGCAATGTTTCGCACACTGATCTCGCTTAATCTACCGCTCGAGCAAATGGTGGCACGCGCCAGTCGCGTCTTCTGCGAGAGCACGCTGCCGACGCAATATGCAACGCTGGTTTGCGGCAAGGTTGGCAAAAACGGTGAAGTCGAAGTTTGCAACGCTGGTCATCCGCCACCGCTGTTAGTTCAGAACGGCAGTGTGCGCGCCCTCGCTGCTACAGGTTTGCCGGTCGGTGTTTTCTGTAGCGAGAGTTTTTCTGTCAATAAATTTCAGATGAATGTTGGCGACTCGCTTTTTCTTTACACCGACGGATTCTCTGAACTTGCTGATGGCAACGGCAGCGAGTTTGGAGTTGAGCGTCTTTCGCGGCTGATGGAAGGAAACGGAAAACTCGCCCCGCGCGCGTTGATTGATTTGAGCATTCGCGAGCTCCGGGCGTTTGGGGAAGGCCGCGCGCCAACCGATGACCTGACGCTGATGGCGATCGGCAGAACAAAGTAATTTCGTTTAGGTCATTTACGTGTCAACAGCTAGACGCGGAGATTTCGTGAAAGAAAAACCCGGCAGCGCGCAGGCTGCCGGGTTTCAGCATCGCGGCGCGAGAGTTGGTTATTTGTGCCCGAACCGTTGCCGGTACTCACCGGAACGTAAGAACGCCTTAACCATTTCGGCATTGATGAAGTTGCCATTGAACCGATTGAGTTTTTCCAGCCAGAAGTTATACCCCTGCATATCGCCATCCGGAGCGTCATCAGGATTGCGGCGCAGGTAGCCGAAGTACTGCATCAGCACGAACGCTCGGTTGAACTCCTTATCCTGGAAAGCTCTGTTATCGACAATCTGACGGAGAGCCTGGGCCCGCGACAGAGTGCCATTATCGAGGCCGGCAACCAGAGCATTTCGCTCGGCTGCAGCCAGCGTGATGCCGGCCTGAGCGAGCAGTGCGTCAACAAACTGCGCGTTGGTCATCGTGCCAAAGGCGGCCACGAACGACGGGTGACGTACCCAATCGGCGATGAACGCCTGCTTGTTGGCCTCGAGTTTTTGCTGCCAGGCATCGGCGCCGACCACAACACCTTCACCCACAGTTTTCGTATCGGCAAGGAACTCCGCAAGACGCGGCATCCGCCCGAAGCTTGCGACGAAGAGCCGATGAACGAGGAAGCCCGTGTTTTGGAATTCAATTGACAAGAAGAACGCCGCACTCGTGTTGATACGCGCTACCTCGCGACACTGCGCATCAGAGCCGCATTGTGTAATGTTCCTGGTCCAGAAATCACGTCCTGAATCATCCGCGTCGCGATTCAAGAAGTCGTCGTAGTGCGCATCGACGAAGTCGCGCGCGTCATCATCATTGCCCTGGACCACGATCGCGGCTGCATCGAGCGTACCGTCCGTCCGGAGTTGGCCCACGACTTTAACGCGTGAACCGACGGCGATGATCTTGTCTCTCGGCGCAAAGCGGGTCGCAGCAGTCGTGTGCACGATGAGGCCGCTGATGCGATAGTCGCCGATCAGACCTGAGGCGGGCGTGCTTTCAACCGTGCCGAACAACTCGAAGAAGTTAAGGCGACGGCCGGTGTTGTCGCTCCGCTTAACTTGAATCAGCCGCGCGTCAATCGAGCCGTCCGAACGTAGTGTGCCGGCTACTCGTACGAATGAGCCGACGATGAGCGGCCGATGGCCAGTCAAGATCGGAGTGCCGGAAGCGACGTGAATAGTGCGCCCGCTGACGACCCAATCACCCACGAATCCTGCGGTGTTCGGCAGCACTTCAACCGTTCCAAACAAGGCCAGGAAGGGTACGAGCGGGTGATCATCGTCGGCGTGCTCGACCTCCACTGACAACGCATCAATTGTATTGTCCGTGCGCAGTGTCCCTTCAATCTCGACGAACGTGCCAACAGCAATAGCGCCAGTGTTTGGCCTAATTCGCGTCGCCGACGAGACATGCACAATCCTACCACTCACAATCCAATCGCCAACCAGGTTAGGGGTATTAGGAAGCTGTTCAACTGTGCCTTCGAGTTCCAGGGTCGGCACAAGATGCTCATCTCCGGCGCTGCGCTCGACTTCGATCCGCGCAGCAGCAACCGAGCCGTCCGTGCGCAGCGTGCCCCTCACCTCGACGAACGCGCCAACGGCCACAAGCCCTTCCTCCTGATCTATGCGAGTCGAAGTCGTGACGTGAACTGTCCGGCCGTTAACGATCCAGTCGCCGATAAAACCTGTGGTGTTCGGCAGGCTATTGATCACGCCGTGAAACTCGAACTCGTTTGCATCCTCCTCCGACTCAATCTTCACGGCATCAACCGATCCGTTTGTGCGCACCGTGCCTTTGACTTCGACGATTGTGCCAATTGTGATTGGCCCCTCATCGCTGTCTATCTGCGTAAGCGGTGTTACGTGGACGATGCGACCACCGACTGTCCAGTCGCCGGTTAGATCGGGCGTATTCGGAAGCGTTTGCACCGTGCCTGTGAACTCGAAGAACGGCGGGTGTTCGTTACTTTCCGTCTCCACTTTCGTGGCATCAATGGTGCCGTCAGGCCTGAGTGTGCCGACGACCTTGACAAAGACTCCGAGGGCAAGCGGCGCTTCGTCCTGCCGAATGATAGTCGCTGAAGTTACGTGAACGATGCGACCCGCGACCGTCCAATCACCGATGAATCCGGTAGTCGAAGGAAGTTGTTCAACCCTCCCGCGAAACTCAAAGTTGTTTGCGACATCATCCTTAACCTCGATCTCGGTCGCGTTGACTGAGCCGTCCATCTGGAGGACGCCCTCGACCTCGACAATCTTGCCGACGGCAGGACTACCGTTCTCTTGCTCGATGCGCGTGGCCGAGGTCACATGGAGGGTCCGTCCTGCCACAATCCAGTCACCTATGAATCCCTGGGTGTTGGGTAAACTTGAGACGATACCCGTAAACTCAAAATCGTCCTCGCCATCCTCGGCATGAACTACCGGTATTGCGCACAGTGCAGCAACCAGAAGAAGCGCAAGGCAAGCGGAACTGAATTGTCTTAAATTGGTGATGAATAACATAACTTCCTCCCGGATCTGACGTTGTCAGAAGATGTATGTGCTTGCGAATGGTACGACGGAAAGAGCGTTCGCCCTCTTGGCAAGAATTGAACCGTTCGTCGGCAGGGGACCAGCCGGGCTAGTGTCTCTTACTGCGTAGACTCAGTGCGCACTAAAGTCACGTGCGCGTTCCAGGGATGAACCAAGGGGCGAGAACTTCTTTCCGACAAATGATGTATGCTTCAGTATCGCTCGCTTACACCGTCGCGTCAATACCAGCCGTGGGGATCTGGTCTTTCGCGTCCAGGATAAAGCCTGGCATTGACCAACGACTGTCAGAAAGATAATCCGCAGCGCTTAAGTGAGACATTGGCGTCAGGCAACCTTGACAATCAGGGTTCGCTGTTTAGAATGAATTTCTTACATCTTCGCGGAGATGTGGCCGAGTGGCTGAAGGCGGCGGTTTGCTAAACCGTTAAGGGTCAAAAGCCCTTCACAGGTTCGAATCCTGTCATCTCCGCCAGAAAAACAGAGGTCAGAAGTCAGCGGTCAGAGGTCAGTGAGAAGCGTTCGAGTTCTTTTTTGAACTGACCTCTGACTCCTGATTTCTGACCTCAAATAGTTAACTGACGATCTCTGACCGCTGATCTCTGACTTCTGACTTCTGACTTCTGACTTCTGACCTCTGCTTCTTATGTCTGTTCGCGTTCGTTTCGCTCCATCTCCAACCGGGTACCTGCACATCGGCGCGGCGCGCTCAGCGCTGTTCAACTGGCTCTACGCAAAAAAAACCGGCGGGCAGTTTCTGCTGCGCATTGAAGACACCGATTTGCAGCGTTCGACCGAAGAATCGACGCGTTCAATCATCGACGGCCTCGAATGGCTGGGATTGTCTTACGATGAAGAATTAGTTTTTCAATCAGCGAACGCCGATAAGCATCGCGCCGCGGCCAACAAACTGGTGGCAGAAGGAAAGGCGTATCGCGACTTTACGCCGAGAGCCGAGCGTAACGACGCGACTGTGAAACAAGGCATCGCCGATCGCGCGCGCGCGCACGCCGCGGAAGGTGTGGACACCGCAGTAATCCCTTTCGAGATTTGGCCGCCAATGAGTCAGACAAGCGCGCCGCAGCAGGCGAACCTTTTGCCGTGCGTCTGAAAATTGCGCGCGACGGCAAGACCCACTTTGACGACATTGTTTATGGGCCACAAGAACGCGATTATTCTGAAATTGAAGATTTAGTGTTGCTCAGATCTGACGGCCATCCGCTTTACAACCTTTCAGTAGTAATCGACGACATCGAGATGGGCATCACGTATGTGATCCGCGGCCAGGACCACCTGACCAACACTCACAAGCAAGTTCTGCTTTACGAAGCGCTGGGCTTGCCTCTGCCACACTTTGCGCATTTGCCCTTAATCCTGGCGCCGAACAAGGGAAAACTTTCGAAACGAAAACACGGCGAAGTGGTTTCGTTAACTACATATCGCGACCGTGGTTTTGTGCCGGCAGCGTTCC
>WNFO01009608.1_pt1 | contig 13357 bp, 10 predicted proteins | sample 5400251 | NCBI WGS metagenome assembly WNFO01 (sample SAMN13153354, study PRJNA577476) | soil metagenome | isolation source: 100 cm saprolite under Madrone tree | place: USA:California | collected 2016-06-14 | reverse complement strand
ACGGTTTCTTAGGCGTGCCTGGAATCCGGGTCGTGATTCTCTATCCTTCGAAGCGCATCAGCGAAGCCCAGGAAAAGCAATTCACGACGCTCGGCGAAAACATCACCGCGCTTGAAGTGGCCGGCACGTTCGACGACTGCCAGCGCCTCGTGAAGCAGGCCTTCTCCGACGTTGAGCTCAACAAGCGCGCGTTCCTGACCTCGGCGAACTCCATCAATATCGGCCGGCTTCTCCCGCAAATGTTTTATCACGTCGCCGCCTACCGCCAATTGCCGGTGGCGTCCGTGCCGCTGATCGTCTCCGTGCCCAGCGGAAATTTTGGAAATCTGACGGCGGGAATTTTCGCCAAGCGCATCGGCTTGCCAGTAACCAGGTTTGTCGCGTCCACCAACGCCAACGACGTGGTCCCCGAGTATTTGCGCAGCGGCGAATTTCGTCCTCGCGCCGCGACGCCAACCTATTCGAACGCCATGGACGTGGGAAATCCGAATAATTTCCCGCGACTCCTCGACCTCTGTCGCAACCGCCTCGAATATGTGCAGAAGGAAATCTGGGGTCACCGGGCAACTGACGAACAAACGTTGCGAGAAATGAAAGCAATTCACGATCGTTTCGGCTACATCGCCGATCCGCACACGGCCGTTGGAATTTTAGGTTGGGAAGCCTACAAGCTCGAACACTCGGAGCCCGCGCAAGGTTTGGTCCTCGCCACAGCGCATCCGGCAAAATTTGCCGATGTGGTCCTGAAAGCCGTTGGCATCGCGCCGCCGCTCCCCGACCGTCTTGCCGCCTACTTAAAGCGCGACAAGTTATCTCTGCCCATGTCCAGTGTTTACGACGATTTCAGGCAATTCCTGGACGCCCACTAGCGCTTGCGCAGCCGGTCCAGCAGCAGGAAGAGGAATACCGCCACCAGCGCATTGACGAGCGCGGCGACGAAGAGGCGCATGTTGAACCACGTCTCCGTCTGCGCCAGAAGAATCCGCCGCGTGAGGGCTATCAATCCCTGATGAGCCACGAAGAAAATCGTAGTCAGCGCGAAACGCGCCGCCGGATGCTCGGTATCCAGCCGCGCTCCGATCGATGACGCGAGGTATCCGATGATGGTTTTTGCGATGCCATAGAGCCCGAGCGGCACGGTCGGCCCGCTCAAACTGTCCTGCGCCAGGCCGATCGCCATTCCCAGCAGAAGTCCCGTCGAAGGATTGCGCCGGCTCAATCCAAAATAAATCGTGATGAGCAGGGGAAGATCGAGGATCTCCGCCTTTGGCACATAAAGCGGCAAGAACGCCTGCAAAAACAGCACGAGGAGCAGGCTGCCGATAATGGCGCCGGTCCGGAACTTGTGCACCTCAATGTGCAACTCGCTGCCGCGGAGATCGTAGCTGTCGTTCATCGCCTTGTCGCCGGGGGGGGGGCAGCCGCGCTTGCCGGGGCGATCGGTTGGCTCGCGGGCTCGAGTTCCTGTTTGAATTCGAGCGGATGGAGTGTCAGCAGCACGATGACCTCTTCCAACCGCTCCAGATTCGCCGCGGGCCGCACGCGAATCTGTTTGAACGGATTGCCCGGTTTGATTTCCACAATCGTGCCGACGGGAAGATCGCGCGGAAAGATGCGGTCCATCCCGCTGGTGACCACACGCTCGCCGTCATTCACGTTGTCATCGTTGGGAACATATTTCATGACCAGCAACGGCTCGCCCGTGCCGCCTACTGGGTGCTGAGCGCGGGAATCCGCGAGCAACGCCCCAACGCCGCTGTCTTTATCGGTGAGAAGAAGAACCTGCGCCGTATTCGCGTACGCTTCAACGATTTTTCCGACCACGCCATCCGGAGTGATGACTCCCATGTTCTTCTTGATGCCGTCCCGCTGGCCGCGATCGATATCAATGGTCACGCTGGCCGTGCCCGGACTGGCGCCGATCACGCGCGCGCCCACCATCGGGACATCCATGTGCAACTTTCTGAAGTTAAGAAGCCCCGCAAGGCGGTCGGCTTCGGCGGCTTTGCTTTGCAGTTGCGTGATCTGCAGCTTCAGCGCGTCGTTTTCGCGACGAAGCTGCTCGTTGTCCCGCGAAGTATTTTGCAGCGCAAAATAGCGGTTCCAGATCCCGCGAATGCTTCCAACGCCTTGCGTGCCCGCGCGCTGAAAGGGAGAAATCGCGCCGACCGTCCAAACGCGAATCAATCGCCCCTGTGAATCGCGCTTGATCTGCACGGCCAGCAAAACCACCTGCACCAGGATGACTCCCGCGAGCAGCACCAGCGATTTGTGTCGAGAGGGAATGGCAACCATTGGCTTTGGTAGCACGGGCTTCAGCCAGTGCTCTCTTCCTTCAATCAGCGAAGACTTGCAAAAAGCTGCCGCTGCTCCTAGTCAATGCAAACCTGCCGCAGCAATTTGAAGTCGCTCAGCATTTTCCCCGTGCCCAGCACCACCGACGCCAGCGGATCGTCGGCGATCGAAACGGGCAGGCCCGTTTCCTCGCGGATACGCTTGTCCAGGTTCTTCAGGAGCGCGCCACCGCCGGTCAGCACGATGCCGCGGTCGCTGATGTCCGCGGAGAGTTCCGGAGGCGTGCGTTCCAGCGCCACGCGCACCGCGTTCAAAATCGTCGCCACGCATTCGCTCAGGGCTTCGCGGATTTCGCTGTCGTCGATCGTCACCGTGCGTGGGACGCCTTCGATCAGGTTGCGGCCCTTTACTTCCATGGTCAGCGGTTTTTCGAGCGGATACGCCGAACCAATCTCCATCTTGATCTGTTCCGCGGTGCGCTCGCCGACCAGCAGGTTGTACTTGCGCTTCAGGTATTGCATCACCGCTTCGTCCATCTCGTTGCCGGCCACGCGCACGGAACGCGAGTACACGATGCCGCTCATCGAAATGACCGCAATATCCGTCGTGCCGCCGCCGATATCCACCACCATGTTCCCGGACGGTTCTTCAATAGGCAGTCCCGCGCCAATTGCAGCGGCCATCGCCTGTTCGACGAGGAATACTTCGCTGGCGCGCGCGCGGTACGCGGAGTCCTGCACGGCGCGCTTTTCCACCGGAGTGATTTCGCTCGGCACGCCGATCACAATCCGCGGATGCACCAGCACGCGCCGGTTGTGCGCTTTCTGAATAAAATACGTCAGCATTTTTTCTGTAACTTTGAAATCCGCGATCACGCCGTCTTTCATCGGTTTGATGGCCACCACGTTGCCCGGTGTGCGCCCCAGCATCTCCTTGGCTTCGCGCCCCACGGCCACGACTTCTCCGGTGGACTTGTTGATGGCCACAATTGAGGGCTCATTTACGACAATGCCTTTGCCGTGCGCGAACACCAGCGTGTTTGCCGTGCCCAAATCGATCGCCAGGTCGGAAGAAAACAAACTGAACACCGACCTCATGTTGTAACCGTTTTTGTTCATCCCTACATCCCCCTGCGGAGAAACTCGCGCCGCTGCCCGGCCGGCAATAGCGCAGCTCAAACAACCATTGTCTCCGGACACCACGACAAGCGCAAAGGCGCTGGCGTCCTTCTCGGAAAACTTACTTCGGAACCACGATGGACACCGACGTCATCGCGGTTCCACCCCGGCGATTCGACCCGATGATCGAAATCGTGTGCTGGCCCGGCTCCAGTTGCTGCGTGAAATGCCGGAACGTTCCGTCCGGTGAAATATTCGGCACCGACTGGCCGTTCACAATCAGCGCAGCTCCAGGTTCCGTCCTGCCCATGATCTCCGCCACGTGTCCGTGTAACTGGGTGCCGTCGATTTCCAGAACCATCGTTTGCGCCTTGCCCTGCGCGACCAGCGTAAATTTGAAGATCTCGCTCACGTCGCTGTTTTGCTTTTTTCCGTCCGTCGCAATGACATTCCAGAAGTATTCGCCTGAATCAAGTCCGCTGATGTCCGCCGATATTCCGCTTACTTTGGCTTCCTTCACCGTTTTGGTGAACATCGCCGTCGTGCTCACCCGTACCGTGTAGGACGCCGCGTTCGGCACCGCCTTCCATTCGAAATGCACGGGGAAAAGCTTCGGACTCTCCGCAACGATCGGAGCCAGGTTCAGCGGCTCCACGAGATCCGGAGGCGCCAGCACGATTGATCTTTGAATCGCGCCGCCGTTGGGGATGGTAAGTTTTTCGAACGGCGCCAGATCGATCTTCTCCTGCCCGCGCTGCACCTGCGCGCTTCCGCTGGAAACCACGATCTCGCTTTCCCTCTTCTCTGGATCCGACTTTACAGCCGCGCGGCTGTTGGAGTGCAGTTGCGCATTGACGTCCTCGGTGCTGACCCCGGCCCTCGAATCCGGGGAACTCCAGTTTGGCGTTCTTAAATCGACTTGGCCGTGGTTGATGCTTACTGCCACGCTGGTCGGTTTGTTGCCCTCCGTGTTGTTTTCTTCGACGGTGACCAGCGTATCAGGCTTCACCGTGTAAATCGTGCCGTCAGCAAACGTGATGCGCGCGTTGGCGTCGGATCCCGTTTGCACGAGATCGCCTTTATCCAGCACGGTGCGGAAGTCCGCTTCCACCCAATGCACTGAGTTCACTTTCTTCACCTGCACTTTACCGTCCAGGTTGACGAACTTGGCGTGCTTCTGATCCGCAGTGAGCGCATCACCATCAGGACCGCTGACCTGATCGGTTAGCTTTTTGATCGCCGCCTATATGTCACCGCTCTCCAGTACAACTGGACGTGAGGCGTCCTCTGTTGGCCCGGTGCCTGTTTCGGATCGATGGGTGTTTGTGTTTTCACGGGTGATTGCGCTCTGAACGCTCCAATTTTTCAATCTAACACAGCGCTGCGTCCGTGCCCATTTTGCGTCGCTGTCCGTACTCAAACAGCAAATAGCGCATGAACACAAAAGGTCAGCTGCTCTTCGCCTGTTCCCTTGTACAGGTCCATCTTCCCGCATGGGTTTAGTCCATTGCGCTAAATGAAAAATTCTTCTTGTTCACGCACGCTGGCACCGCGCCAGCGATGACACGTCCACGCGAGAGCTGAATGTATCTTGCGAGGGTTACCGGAGGTTATAATCGCGGCCAATTATGCCGCTCGCTCAGGGTACCAAGCTCGGACCCTATGAAATTCTGACGCCGCTGGGCGCCGGGGGGATGGGAGAAGTTTATCGCGCGCGGGACACGCGCCTCGAGCGCACCGTCGCCATCAAAATCCTTCCCCCGCATCTTTCCGACGATGCAACTCTGCGGCAGCGCTTCGAGCGCGAAGCAAAAGCCATCTCCAGTCTGAATCATCCGCACATCTGCGTGCTGCACGATGTTGGCCGGCAGGACGGCACGGACTTCCTAGTGATGGAGTATCTCGAAGGAGAGACGCTTGCGAAGCGGCTGGAGAAGGGTCCGCTGCCGCTCGCGCAAGTGCTCCAATTCGGAATTCAGATCGCCGACGCGCTCGACAGGGCGCACCGCCAAAGCGTGGTACACCGCGACCTAAAGCCCGGAAACATTATGCTGACGCCGTCGGGCTCGAAACTGCTCGATTTTGGACTGGCGAAAGCGGCGGTGCCGCTAGCGGTGGGAGCGACTCTGACTGACGTGGCGACGCGCACGACACCGGTCACGCAGCAAGGCACGATTGTCGGCACCTTCCAGTACATGTCACCCGAGCAGGTGGAAGGCAAGGACACGGATGCGCGTAGCGACATTTTCTCCTTCGGCGCGGTGCTCTACGAGATGGTAACCGGGCGCCGTGCGTTTCCGGGGAAGAGCCAGCTCAGCGTAGCCTCGGCGGTGCTCGAAAAAGATCCGGAGCCGATTAGCACGTTGCAGCCGTTGACGCCACCGGCGCTGGACCGCGCCATCCGCCGCTGCCTGTCGAAAGACCCGGAGGACCGCTGGCAAACGGTGCGCGATCTCCTGCTCGAGCTGAAATGGATTGCGGAAGCGGGTTCGCAAGCGGGAGTACCGGTTCCGCTGGTTTCCCATCGCAAGTTGCGCGAGCGCCTGGCCTGGGCTGCCGCGGCGCTCTTCGCATTGATCGCCATCGCATTCGCAATTGGCTTCGTCGTGCGCACGCCGAAGCCGCCTCAGCCGATGCGCCTGACCGCAGAGATTGGCGCGGACGCAAGCCCAGTCACCAACTTCGGGCCAGCCGCGATCCTGTCACCCGACGGCACCCACCTGGCTTTTGTCGCCGCAGGTCCCGACCAGAAGCGGCGCATCTACGTTCGCCCGCTCGACCAGTTGCAGGCCACCGCTCTATCCGGGACGGATAATTCCCGCAATCACTTCTTCTCGCCTGACGGCCAATGGCTCGGGTTCTTCGCTGACGGCAAGCTGAAGAAGATCTCGGTCCAGGGCGGCGCGACGGCCACGCTCTGCGATGCTCCCGATGACCGAGGTGGAAGCTGGGGCGAAGACGGCGCGATTGTGTTCACCCCTTCCTTCGGAGCGCCCTTATCCAAAGTGTCGTCGGCGGGAGGAACGCCTCAACTGCTGACCGCCTTCGATAAGCGGGTGGGCGAGCTCACCCACCGCTGGCCCCAGGTGCTACCCGGGGGGAAAGCTGTTCTGTTTACATCCAGCACCTTCACTGGCTTCTATGAGGATGCGGACATCGTCTTGTACTCAACGGCTTCCGGACAGCGGAAAACGGTGCATCACGGCGGCTTTCATGCACGCTACGTGCCCACGGGCCACCTGGTCTACATGCACGAAGGCACGCTCTTCGCCGCACCGTTCGACCTCAAGCGCCTGGAAGTGACTGGCCAGCCGGCGCCAATCCTTGATCGCGTGGCCACGAATCCCGGCACTGGCGGGGCGCAATTCTCCTTTTCGGAGACCGGAAACCTTGTCTATGTTGCTGGTGGCAGCGTGGTCCAGAACCTCTCCATCTACTGGATGGACCGCCAGGGCAAGTTCACACCCTTGCGGGAGACTCCCGGGGGCTACTTCGCTCCAGCGTTTTCCCCCGACGGGAGGCGTTTGGCCATGAACATCCGAGACGGCAGGAGAACTGACACCTGGGTGTACGAGTGGGAACGCGACACGGTCACGCGACTGACCTTCGGCGGTACATTCACGGGGAGCCCGGTCTGGACGCCCGACGGCCAGAGAATTACCTATTCTTTCCTCGAAAAGGACGGAGTGTCTAACGTCTATTGGAAGCGCGCCGATGGCGCCGGAGATGCCCTGCCTTTAACCGAAAGCAAGAACCAAAAGTACCCTAGCTCCTGGCGCCCCGATGGCAAGGTCCTGGCGTTCACGCAGCTTAACCCTGACACCTCCTGGGATATTCTGACGCTGGCTATCGAAGGCGACGAGAAGTCGGGCTGGAAGCCGGGGGAGCCAAAGCCCTTTCTGAACAGCCCTTTCAATGAGGTGGATGCTGCTTTCTCGCCGGATGGCCGCTGGCTCGCCTACGGCTCCGACGAGTCCGGGAACTCCGAAGTGTACGTGCGGCCATTCCCCGGCCCCGGCGGCAAGTGGCAGATTTCCACCGGGGGTGGTTTGCTCCCCAGGTGGTCCCGCAGCAGCAAGGAGTTTTTTTATCGCACAACGGACAGCAAGATCATGGTCGCTACCTACACTGCTACCGGGGACTCCTTCCATGCCGATAAGCCCCAGCTCTGGTCACCGGGCCAGTTCACTGGTCGTGGACCGGGTTCAAACTTTGATGTACACCCGGATGGCAAGCGCTTCGCCGTGTTGAAGGCTCCCGCCACTGGCGAGACCTCGCCAGTGAACAAAGTCAGCTTCATCTTTAACTTCTTCGACGAGCTCCGCCACAAAGTCCCGCCCGGCAAGGATTGATTCGCTTGCGCTGCTACTCTGCCACGATGAAGATTCATCATGCGCAGCCGGCCTGCGGAGAACGGACTGAAGATCGGACGTCGATTCTATTTGAGGCGCATGCCCGTATCTTCTATAATGTAAAGTTTGTCCACTGACTCGGGAGACTCATCGGATGGCCGGCGTACTTGACAACAGGAAAACGGGGACTCGGATTCTCCTGGGAGCGGTCGTTCTGCTCCTTGGCGGCAGCATGCTCTTGTATCTTGTGCCGACGACCCCCGGAACGGGCGAGGCATCCACCGATACGGTCGCCAAAATTGGCGATCAATCGGTCAGCCTTCAGGAGGTGCGCGACAAGGTCAATGAAATCGAGCGCCAGCGCCAGATTCCCAAGTTCTTCGAATCCCGCCTGGCTATGGAAATACTCCAGCAACTTGTATTTCAAAAGGAGCTCGAGTACGAGGCCAAGCGCCTCGGGATTACCGTTTCCGACCAGGAGCGCGCCGACCGCATTCGCCAGTTCTTGCCTACCGCTTTCAATGGCGGGACTTTCGTGGGCATGGACCGCTATGCCGCGGAAGTGCAGGCGCGGTTCCAATTACCCGTCGCGGAGTTCGAAGAGTTACTCCGTCAGGGCCTGCTCGAAGAGAAATTCCGGAAGCTCGTCACGGACGGCATCAGCGTGGGCCCCGCCGAGCTCCAGGATGAGTTCCGCAACAAGAATGAGAAGGTAAAGCTGGACTACGCGCTCATCAAGCCCGAAGAACTGGAAGCGAAAATCACTCCGAACGAAGCCGAGATCCAAGCCTCCTTCGAGAAGAACAAATCGAAATATCAGGTGCCGGAAAAGCGCGTGGTGCGTTATGCCCTCGTGGATGTAAATCAAATCCGCCAGACTCTCCAGATTTCCGACGATCAGCTGAAAGTCCAATACCAGCAGAACATTAAGCAGTACCAGGTTCCGAACCGCGTCCACGCCGAGCACATTTTGCTGATGACCGTTGGCAACAAGACCGACGCGGAAGTCGAGGAAATCAAGAAAAAAGCGGAAGACATCCTCGGTCAGGCCAAGAAGGGCGCAAAGTTTGAGGATCTCGCAAAAAAATATTCCGAGGATCCGGGAACGAAGGACAAGGGCGGGGACCTCGGCTGGCTCGTTCAAGGACAAACGGTGCCGGAATTCGAGAAGGTTGCGTTCAGCCTGCAAAAAGGCCAGATTTCAGATTTGGTCAAGACGCAGTATGGCTTCCACATCATCAAGGTCATGGACAAAGAAACGGCTCACACCAAGCCGTTCGAAGAGGTGAGGGACTCGCTGCGCGCCCCGCTCTTGCTGTCACAAGCGGATAAACAAGCAAGCGACATCGCGGATCAAATGTCCGCCGCTATCCGCAGATCCAACAAAACCTCGCTCGACGATCTCGCGAATCAATACAAGCTCGTCGTTGGCGAGACGCGGGCCGTCGGCGCGACGGATCCCTTGCTCGAGCTCGGCAACTCCACCGATGTAAAGGACGCCATCTTCCGCCTGCGCGCCGGGGAACTGAGCCTCCCCGTTCGAACCGACCGCGGCTACGTCGTTCTTTCCCTGAAGGCCGTCCTCCCGGCGCACCAGGCCACTCTCGATGAAGTCCGCGATAAGATCACCAGCGACCTGAAACGCGAAAAAGCGGCCGAGCTGGCTCGCAACAAAGCCGACGAACTTGTGAAACGCGCCGAGGCGGGTGAGAAATTTGACGTCGCCGCCAAAGCCCTGGGGCTCGAGCCGAAGACCAGCGAGCTGCTGGCCCGCGACGGTTCCATTCCGGGTGCAGCCAGCGGCAAGCAGCTTGGCGCAGCTTTCAATCTGAACGCCGGCGGAGTCGGTGCTCCTCTGAACCTCGGCCAGAATTGGCTGGTTTACCGGGTGGCCGAGAAACAAGAACCCAACCCGGCCGATTTCGAAAAGCAAAAGCGAGAATTGACAGAAACCGTGCTGCAATCGAAACGAAACCTGGCCTATGAAGCGTTCCGAACCTCCCTCCAAACCCGGCTGAAGCAGGAAGGCAAGCTGAAGATGATGCCGGAAAAGCTGCAGAGCTTCGGTGCGCCGAGCTAATCTAAGTTATACAAAATAAAAGTGTTATCGGATTGGCGACGTACCCTTGTCTTTCCGTGCGCACCTCGCTACTCTATGGGTGTCCCCATTGGACAAGACTCATATCTACATAAGCTGCTGCGAGGCGGGCTTGAGTTCCGGAACTGCGAATTCGAGAGAACTTTTCCTAAGAAGGCCTAGCCGCAGGACTTTTGGATCGGTGAAGACATGGCTACCCGTACTTCCTCTGTTCGAAACGATTATCGCTGCAGCATCGAGCGAAACCAGTCTGGCAAGTACTGCGTCCGCTTGCAGGTGCACTACCCCCGCCACGCCTGGAACCTCGGTGTCTTCTTTCTCGCCGGGTCCTTTGACCGCGCCATGAAGAGGCTGGAAGAAGCCCTGGATTTCCTCCAGCGCCAGGAAGAGAAGCTGTGGTTCTGGGGCGTGGACCGCGCCGAGGACATGGGCTTTTCGGCCGAGTTCCTCAAGGATGCGGGGTTGAAGCTCGACCGCCGCACCGAATTTCCAAGAAAATCCACTAGCGTCTCTCTGGCTCCAGAGCGTCAGGTCCCTGCCTTTGTCCTGGGCCCGATGCGCCGCGGGCTCGCCGAATCCGTCGAAGTGGCTCGCAGCGCCGCTGCGAGCGATTGATCCTCTCATTCGGTGAGAACTCCGCGCCTGCCCGTTTGGCCAAACTGCCTGCTTCTCTTCCTCCTTGACTTGTTTTCCTTCCTTAGAGGATGATGCGCCCATTCCGGCGAGGAAGACCCGCGACGCTCTCGAGAGCCACCTGCCTCCCGCCCAACCACGCTTGATGCGAGCGTGTCTGGCAGGTTGGATCAGCCGCCGTGGGCGGAGGTATAACTCAAAAATGAGAACAAAAAATCAAAAGGAGACAAGGATATGAAGATGCAAGTGTCCCGTTTTCTGTTGGCGGCCCTCGTATTGGCTTTCGGCTCTTCTGTTTCCGTTTCTCAGGCGCAGACCAAGGCTGCGGCCCCGGCAAAAACCGAAGCGAAAGCGGCGGCTCCCGCTGGCGAGCTGGTCGATTTGAATTCCGCGACGCTCGATCAGTTGAAAGCGCTGCCTGGAATCGGTGACGCGTACGCGCAGAAAATCATCGATGGGCGCCCGTACCATGCGAAGACCGATCTGACACGCAAGAAGATCATTCCTGCGGCTACGTACAAGAAAATATCCGCTCTCGTGATCGCGAAGCAGTCCGGAGCAGCCGCGGCAACCCCGAAGAAAGCAGCGCCCAAGAAAAAATCCATGTAGTCGATTTTTGCGCAGCATGACTTCGTCGCTGCCGGCGGCCAGCTTCATCCTCCCCGGTACAAATCTTTCTTCAGGCCCGCCCAACCGTCCGGGCACCTGGCTATCCCACAGATTTTCGCCGAAAAACAGGCGGCACAAATTCCAATACCGTGGCTTCGCTTGCCGCAATTTGGATTTGAAACGCCATTACCTCCGGAGCTATCGGACTCTGGTATTGGGTCAGGCTCTCCGCTAGAACATCCTCCAGCGTCGCGGTGCCGGTTCGTACTTGGCGGTAGATCTTGACGGCAAAGGCGGGAGTCAGAAGCGGCGGGATGCGCGATTCCAGGGAACCGAAGGATGATTCCGGGACCACCAGGCCACGCTTCCCGCAGAGCAAGCGGATCAGGTCGAACCCTTCCCGCGGCGTGGTCGTCGGGAACAGCGGAATCTTGACGTCCACGCCCCGGGGCGCTTGAGGTCCACCTCGATCAGATCCGGGCGGCTCGAGGCCAGCACCCAGATCACTCGCCCGCGATTCGTGCTGCTCCCCATTTCTTCGGCGAGCATGGAGTAGATGCGCCCGCCAACGCTCGAGTCGCCACTAGCCGAATCCCGCCGTCCCAGAGCCTGATCCGCTTCGTCGATGAAGACGTAGCAGCGCCCAAGGGCGTGGATGAGGCGGAAGATCTTCTCGAGATTGCCTTCGCTGCTCCCCACCCACTTGTCCCTGAAGTTTTTCATCTTCACGATGGGGACGCAGGCTTCGCCGGCCAGGCACTCCACCATAAAAGTTTTGCCGGTTCTACCTGGACCGCAGAGCAAATAGCCCTTGACTGAGTATCTTGCCCTCGTGCTGGAGCAATAGGCTGCGTCCTATTTCAACTCTATTGTTTGCGGCTCTCGGCCGTGTAATGGGCTTGCAAGTACCGAATAATTTTCTGCGTGTTCTCATCTGGAATCGCCGCGCCGAAGGTTTTGTTCATCTTGTTGACCTCGGCTTCCCATGTCGCGGCGGGGAGAGGTGGCTGCATAGTGATGTAGCGCGGGCCATGGCAGGTGTTGCAATAAATTTGGACGTCTTGGAGCCCATCCCCAGGGGTAAGGTCCAAAGCAGGCACCGGATAGACCGAAACCTGGTAGTTCGAATCCGACCGGAGCTCGACGGGCGCAGCCTGCCGGATGCTGCCCAGTTCCGCTTGAGCGTAGTAACCTTTTTTCAAGTCGGCATAAATGACGCCCGTCGCGATCACTAAGCTGCACATCACAAGAAGAATCGCTTGGACTCTGTTTTTCATGGTGGTTTCCCTTCAGCTGGCGTTCCCCACTACGATTTCCTGTCGCTCGATTCGATTCCAGAGGTACCCTCCGGGATTCCAGACCGGTTCGTCGGGCTGCGTGTTGCCTCTTTCATCCGTCGCGCGCACTGACAACGAATATCGCCCGGGCGACTTTGCGGTCCACGACGCCTCCCAGGTGCGAAAGGAGTACGCGCCATGGTCCTCTCCGAGTTTTGCGGCCATCCAGGTTTTCCCGTGGTCATCCGAGACTTCCACGAAGTTCACGCGGCCAAACCCACTGAAAGCGATGCCCTGTAGCGTGACGCTCATTCCAGCAGGAATCTTCGAAAATCCATCGGGCGAGATGATGAAAGATCGCACAGGAAATCGTTCGATCGGCACAGTTCTTATCTTGCCTGCCTTCACATCCTCGGGCGTTGTGTTCCCACGCGGCGTATCCGGCACGCGGTATCCGGTCTTCATCCAGAAATTTTCGTCCGGTGCGTCAAGAACGCGAATCCAGGTCAGACATTTGATCCAGTAGGTTGCAAAATATCCTGGAACGACCAGCCGCACCGGAAATCCATTGAGCATTGGAAGTGGCTCGCAGTTCATCAGGTACGCGACGACACATTCGTCCAAGATAGGATTCGCGAGATCGAGCGATTTGAGAAATAGATTCGAGCCGAGACCCTCTGGCCCCTGTCCAGTTTCAAGGCCCTGAAACTGGACCTGTAATGAGCCGCCCTTTATGCCGACAATATCAAGAAGCTCGCGCAGCCGCACTCCGGTCCACATCGCGTTCCACATTGCGCCATTGCCCCACTGAGCACCAGCCACGCGGGGTTGTAGTCGACTGCGACTGTTGCCTGAGCACTGATTTACCGCAGCTAGTGAAACCGGCTTGAACTTGTTCATCAGATCGAGAAGGCTGAGCGCAAGCGGTTTGCTGACGTTTCCCTCGATCTGCAGCTTCCAATTTTTCAAATCAAC
>WNFO01009384.1_pt1 | contig 13357 bp, 8 predicted proteins | sample 5400251 | NCBI WGS metagenome assembly WNFO01 (sample SAMN13153354, study PRJNA577476) | soil metagenome | isolation source: 100 cm saprolite under Madrone tree | place: USA:California | collected 2016-06-14 | reverse complement strand
TTCGACGACATGTCCAAGCAGACGCGAGAGGATATTCGCCAGTATGTGCGCAGTCTCGCGGACGCTGCGCGGCAGGTCGACGCTGCGCGGCGGGCCGAGAGAGAGCGGCGTGGGGCCGCGGGACAGAGCGGCGCATAAAGAGGACTGGCATGGCAGAAGCATCACGGGCGAGCAATGGTGGATCTTTGCACCACAAGGTGATCGTCATCGGGGCTGGCTTCGGCGGCGTGTATGCCGTCCATCGGCTGCTGGACGATGGACGCGACGTGCTGTGCCTCGAGGCAGCAGCCGACGTGGGCGGCGTCTGGTATCACAACCGCTATCCCGGAGCCCGCTGCGACATCCTGTCCATCGACTACAGCTATTCGTTCTCGAAAGAGCTCCAGGACGAGTGGAATTGGTCCGAGCGTTATGCGCCGCAAGAAGAGATTCTTCGCTATATCGAGCATGTCGTGGACCGTTTCGGCTTGCGTCGCTTCATGATCTTCGACACCCGCGTGATCGCCCTGGAGCGCAATGACGATACCGGTCTCTGGACGCTTGGAACGAGCGCCGGCAAGACCTATACAGCACGCTTCGTGGTGCTGGCCACCGGTCCATTATCGCAACCGAAGGATCCCGATTTCCCGGGCTTCGCCGACTTTCGGGGCGAGGTCCATCGAACGGCGCGCTGGCCGCATCATCGGGTGAGCTTCGAGGGCAAGCGGGTGGCGGTCATCGGCACCGGTTCCTCCGGCGTGCAGTCGATCCCCGAAATCGCCAAAACCGCGGCGCACCTGATGGTGTTCCAGCGTACTCCGGTGTTCGCAGTGCCCGCCCGCAATGTTCGCTTGTCGCCCGAGGAGCTCGCGGCGGTACGCGCACGGTACTCAGAATATCGCAAGGAGCTCAAGAGCGGTTTCGCCGGCAACTACATGACCACAACCGGCAAGAAGGCGGCTGAATTCAGTGCGGCCGAACAACGCCGTATCCTCGATGCGCTTTGGGAAGAAGGGGGGCTCGGCGTCGCCAGCATATTCACCGACGTGCTGACCGACGAGTCCGCGAACCGCATCGTCGCCGATTATGTCCGCGCGCGCATCCGCGAACAGGTCAAGGACCCGGTGCTGGCGGAAAAGCTTCTGCCTCGAACCTACCCGATCGCCACCAAGCGGCCCTGTGTCGAGTCCGGCTATTACGCGGCCTTCAATCGACCGAACGTGTCGTTGGTCGACCTTCGCGAGACGCCCATCGAACGGCTGACGGCCAGCGGCATCCGCACATCGGACAAGCACTACGACTTGGACGTGTTTGTCCTCGCTACTGGTTTCGACGCGGTAACGGGCGCACTGAAGGCGATCGATCCCGTCAACGGCAAAGGCAGGCACCTCGTGGACGAATGGGAAGAGGGCCCGAAGACTTACCTCGGTCTGGCGGTAGCCGGATTTCCGAACCTCTTCATGGTGGCGGGCCCGGGCGGCACTTCGGTCTTGGGTAATGTCGTGGCGGTAGCTGAGGCGGGAGTCGACTGGATCGCCGATTGCATCTCCTGGCTGTATGCGCACGGTCATGTCACGATCGAGGCGACATCGGAGGCTCAGGCCGCCTGGACCGATCATGTAGCCGAGGTGGGCCGCTACACGTTGTTTCCCAAAGCCGACAGCTGGTATATGGGCGCCAACGTCGCGGGCAAGAAACGCGTACTGCTCGCTTATATCGGCGGGGTCAGCAACTATGTCGGCAAATGCAAGGAGGTCGCCGCAAAGAGCTACGAGGGTTTCGTCGCACGCTAGACCCGCGTTAGCGAGACCGGAATCGCTCCCATCCTCGGCATGCCGCTGAAGCGGTCATAATCGTCGTCAAGCCGGGTCAGCCGATTGACGTTGGCGCCATGGCGTCGCGTATCGGCCGACTCGTTCGGCGCCCGGCCAAAGCCGTGCGCGATCGCGAGCACGCCGCGGCGCAGGTCGGGATCCGCCTCGACCACCACCTCGATCATACCGTGACGCGAGCGGACTTCGGCGAGATCGCCTGGTGTTATGCCGCGCATTCGCAGCTCGTCAGGATGGAGGAACGCGGGATTGGTCAGCACCTTGAGGCGGCGCGGCTCGAGTCGGGTGGAACCATTGGTCACATTCTGAATGCGCCGCGGAATCAGCAGCAACGGATAGTCTGCGTTGGTGCCGCGTCGCGCGAGGATGTCCTCAGCCGCTATCGCCGCAAGATCGCCCATCATCACTTCGTTGCCCAGGTCGAGCCTGTCAGTGCACGCCGGGTCGCGCGGGCCCACGTAGACCCGCGCATCTTCGAACACATGGCCGTTGGGATATTGCTTGATGCGCTCGAGCGGGACGGCCGAGCCCGCGGCGATCAAGGCATAGATATCCTCGGTGGTCGGCTCGTGGGTCATGTCGAGCGGCTCGAGTTCTGTGGAGAACAGATCGAGCGAACGGAACGCTCGATAGGTGCGCTGCTCATCGGGCATCGTCCGCATGGCGCCGGCGTGCATGAACACGGCGCGGACCTGACCCTCGCCGGGCATCAGGATCTCATCGATCAGCGCTGCGGCGGGCATGCCGGCGACCGATTGCTCCAGCCCGCGCACCCGCATCTTCTCGCCGAAGCCAGTAGCAGGGTAGGGTTTGCGCGGCTGGGCGCGGGGATGGATCGGGGGCAGCAGCACCGGCGAATACATCACCTCCTCCCCTTCCTGCGACCAGAAGCCGCGCAGCGTCTGAAGGCAGTTCAGCAGATAGGTAGTGAGCGTGCCGCGCCCCGTCATCGACGAGCCGGTGCCGGTGCCGAAATTGCCGCGCTTGGCCTCCCCCAGCAACTTTGCGGCGGCGCGTAGCTCCTCCTCGGGCACCCCGGCGCGTTCCGCGACATAGCTCGGAACGAACGGGCGGGTTGCCTCGGTCAGCGCGGCAAGGCCTGCGGCGTTGCGCGCGACGAACTCCTGGTTGACCGCGCCCATGGCAATGATCAGGTGGACGAGGCCGGCGGCAATGGTCGAATCCTCGCCGGGAATGGGCTGGAGATGAATCGCGGCGCGGCGCGCGGTCTCGGTCCGGCGCGGATCGATGACGATCAGCTTGGTCCCACGGCGCACCAGCTCCTTGAGCCGAGTGCCGGGGTTCTGGCCGAAATACTGCTTGGAAATGACCGGATTGCCGCCGGTGATGAGGAACACATCGAGCGATTCCGGACGCATCCGGCCACCTTCCCACGCGCCGTGCAGCGCATCGGCGATTTTCGTGTTCGGCTGGTCGAGCGTCGCCATGGTGAAAAACATCGGAGAGCCCACCGCGCGCAGGAGCGACATCATCATCGGCGCAGTAGCTACCTGTTCGACGCCGGGGTTGCCAAGGAAGCCGGCCACGGAACGTGGGCCGTGGCGCGCGACGATGTCCTTGAGCTTTTCTGCGATCTCGGCAATGGCGACATCGGTCGGGATCGATCTGAAACTGCCGTCCGGCTGGCGCTTCAGGCTGTGGAGCAATCGATCGGGATTGTTGTGCAGCGCTGGTAGCGCGCGCCCTTTCGGGCAGGTGAAGCCGCCGTAGAGCGGCGCATCGTGATTTCCATCCACACGGACTACATTGCCCTCGTCGAGCGTCACCATCACGGGACAATATGCGGAGCAAACCCGGCAAGTAGATGGCTTGACCTCAATCATCGTACCCTCCTGCGCGTCCCGGCGGAGATCCCTCTGGGGTTGGGCGGCCCAGCCCGAGGATCACGATCTTCGCGGTCGCCTGTTCTGTCGGCCAGAGAATGGAAGTCAGACCCGCCGCGACAGCGACCTTCTGTGAAGCTCCGGCATCATAAGTGATCACGCCGCCTCCGATCGCGCCGTCGAGTTTTTTGTTCCATAGCTTCTGACCGTTCATCGCATCGAGCACATAGAAGTTGCCTCCCATGTCGCCGAAAAAAACCAGGCCGCCGCCCGTCACAGTGATGCCGCTAAGAATGGGATAATTGGTCTTCACTCGCCATTTCCACGCACCACTATCTGCGTCCGTCGCATAGAGCCAGCCGGCCCAATCGGAGTGCGGGTCTTGTTTGCCCGCGATGTCCAACGGGTCGATCTTGACGCTTCCCATCCACACGCTGCCGTTTGGGATGGCTTTGACCTCGCTATCGCTCTGCAACCTTACCGTAGTGCACCACTCTGCCTCGCCGGTAATGATCAAGTTGGTCTGCGGGTTGTACGCGACACCGTTCCACTCTCCGCCGCCTGCCGATCCCGGACAGAAGTGGGTACTGCTGCCGGTGCTCAAGGGCGCGTCGACGTTTTCCACGCGCGTCACCGCGCTGCGATAGAGCAATCCGTTCGTCGCGAGATCGACGCCGTAGAGGTACCCGTTCTTGGGCGCGAATGACAATAGGTGCTTGCCGCCTCGGGTAGTTATGACGGCCGGAGTATTCGACACATCCCAGTCATGCCAATCCCTCGGCGCTACTTGAAAATGACTGAGATAGGCGCCAGTCTTCGCGTCGAGCGCGACGACCGAATCGGTATAGAGATTTTCTCCCTCGCGCAGACTTAGGACGAAATCCGGCGAGGGGTTCGCGACCGGAACAACCGAGGGGCCCCGAGTTGGGTCGCCTGCGCTCCTCGGTACCAGATAGGTCTCCCAGACGATGCTGCCGGTCGCGGCCGACAGTGCATACAGCCGGCCCTTCATGCCTTTGAAGCCGGTGGCCGTACCCGCAAAAACGAGGCCATTCCACGCGATCGGTGCAGCGTCCGCGATTTCCCCTTTGTCGCGGTCAGCAACCGATGTGGCCCACAAGCGCGCGCCGGTTTTGAAGTCGTAGGCGAGAACGCGGCCGTCCATGGTGCCGCGAAATAAGCGGCCGTCGAGGTAGGCGGCGCCGCGATTGAGGCCCAAGTTATGGATCTCGTAGTCCTCGTGCGTGCGCCAGTTTTCCCGACAATTAGTGGGATCAATGGAGAAGATGTCCAATGCGGTCGTGCCAATCAATGCTCCGTCGACCATGAGGGGGCCGGTCTCGAAGCTCTCGCGCAACCCGGTGTCGTAGCTGCATAGCACTTTGAGATCACGGACAGTCCGCGTATCGATGGCGTGGAGCGGCGAGTATCGCTCAGAGGTCAGCGTACGGTTGTAGCTCGGCCAGCTTCCGCTGTCCGAGGCCTCGGTATTCTCTCGCGGCGCGATGCGAGCGTCGGGTGCACCGGCGCGCGCAGGAGCGTTGTTCATCTCCACGGTGAGCGTACCTTCCGGATTGCCCGCGCTACGAACTGAATTTAACGCGACACCGAGCAGAGTCAAGGGTGACCATCCGCCGAGAGCGAGTCCGAACCACGCCATAACGATCACGGCAAACGCCGAAACGACGATATTTCCCCTGCGGCTCATCGCCACCACTATGTCACACATGCGACCGCCGACTCCAAGTCTTCAAAGGTGTCCCGTCCGATCAAGACAGATGCGGCTCCTTCGGCCACCCTGATTCTTCGCTCAGCGAGTCGATGGAGTAGCTGGCGTCCAGCGCAGAGGAGGATTCGTGGTGTCAACGCGGGATTCGGAAGTACTCGAGCGCCCCTCGCACATCGATCCGCGTCACATCGTCGACTATGACATCTTCGACGATCCGCGCTTCAGGACCGCAGGCGACCCTCATGCCGCGCTTCGTCAGCTGGGCGGGGAGGCGGGATACGGCATCTACTGGACGCCCCGCAACGGCGGCCATTGGTTCATCAACGATTACGAATTGATCTTCCAGGCTGCGCGCGCGCCGGAGCTGTTTTCCAGCAAGGCAATGACGGTGCCGCCCATGCCGGCCGAGCTCGAGCCGCGGCTCATTCCGCTGTCGCTCGATCCGCCCGAGCACGCCGCTTATCGGCTGCCGCTCATGCGCGCTTTCTCGCCTGACCGGGTGAAGGCCATGGAACCCGCCATTCGTACCTTTACGGTGCAACTCATACAGGCAATCTCCGACCAGGGCCGGTGCGACTTCGTGCACACCATCGCGGAGCCGCTGCCCATCATCATTTTCATGCGGCTCATGGGAATGGATATCTCGCGGCTCGGCGAGTTCCGGGGATGGATAGGCGACATGATGGCTCCCGATGAGGCTCCGCGCGCGCGCAGCTACGAGAATATCCGCCAAATGATGGGAGAGCTGATCGAGGCGCGCCAGAGCAAGCGCGAGGGCGATCTAATCAGCCACCTGCTCGACAGCGATATCGGCGGCCGGCCGGTGACGCTGGAGGAGATGCACGGGTACTGTCTGCTGCTGTTTGCCGCCGGGCTCGATACGGTGGCGAACGCGATGGCATTCGGCATGCGGCATCTTGCGGGCGATCCGGCTCTGCGGAACCAATTGCGCGCAACGCCCGCCCTCATTCCGGAGGCAATCGAGGAGTTCCTGCGCAAATTCGGAGTGCCGACCCCGCCACGCACGGTGAGTCACGATGCGGAGTTCGGCGGTGTGCGCCTGAAGGCCGGTGAACGGGTGGTATTGTTGCTGCCGGCCTGCAACTTCGACCCCAAGGTTTTTCCCGAGCCCGAGCATTTCGCGCTCGGTCGTGAGAACAAGTTGCACCTTACCTTCAATTCCGGTCCGCACCGCTGCGTCGGCTCGCATCTTGCCCGCCTTGAACTCAAGATCCTCTACGAGGAATGGCTCAAGCGGATGCCGAACGTCCGCCTCGATCCTGCGGCTGCGCCGCAGTACCGCCTTGGGCTTACGCTCGCGTGCGTGAAGCTGCCGCTGGTGTGGAACCCGGCCGACGTACAACGGATCCACTGAGATGTTGAAAGGAGAACGCCCGTGTCCGACAGCATGTATGACCTGGTGATTCGGGGCGGCACGATCGTCGATGGATCGGGCTCCGAGCCCTTCGTCGGCGACGTCGCGGTGCGCGGCGGCTGGATCGTCGCGACCGGCAAGGTCCAGGGCCGCGGTTCGGAGGAGATACAGGCCGCGGGGCTGCTGGTCACCCCCGGTTTTGTCGATATTCATACCCATTATGACGGCCAGTTGATCTGGTCGGATCGAGTCGCACCGTCTTCCGATCATGGCGTCACGACCGTCGTCATCGGCAACTGCGGCATCGGGTTTGCGCCCTGCCGGCCTCAAGATCGCAAGGCGCTCATCAAGCTGATGGAGGGCGTCGAGGACATTCCCGGCGCCGTCACCGAAGAGGGGCTCACCTGGGACTGGGAGAGTTTTCCAGACTATCTCGCGGCGGTGGAGCGGCGCGCACACGATATCGACATTGGGGTGCTCGTTCCGCATTCGCCGATTCGCGTCTACGCGATGGGCGAGCGTGCCTTGCGCCGCGAGCCGGCGAACGCCGCGGACCGGGCCACGATGCGCAGACTCACTCGCGAAGGGCTGGATGCAGGCGCACTCGGTTTCGGTACATCCCGATTGGCGGCGCACCGGTCCTCGAGCGGCGATTTGATTCCCACCTTCGATGCCGAAGAGACCGAGTTGACCGAGATCGCGCAGGAGCTGCGCGCGGCCGACAAAGGAGTCTTTCAGATCGTGACGAACGTGGGGTACACGCCGTACGAGGAACAGCTGCCCATGATGAAGCGGCTGGCGGCGGTCGCCGGGCGGCCGCTGACCTACACCCATCCGCAACTCGGACAGTGGCGCGAGGCGTTGAGACTGCTCGACGAGGCGAACGAGCAACCCGGTGTCAACATCAAAGCCCAGCTGCTGCCGAGGCCCGTCGGCATGATGCTCGGTCTCTCGATCAGCGCTCATCCGTTCTGCATGACTCCGAGCTATCTCAAGATCAAGGATTTGCCGCTTGCCGAGCGGGTGGCGGAAATGCGCAAGCCTGAAGTACGGCGGGCGATTCTGAGCGAGGAGCCGACAGATCCGACCAATCCGCTGATCGGGTTTGTTCGACGCTGGGATCGGATTTTTGCGACCGGACGAACTGTCAACTACGAGCCACCGCTCGACAGCAGCTTCGCCGAACTCGCCCGTGCTCAAGGTCGCACGCCCGGCGAGGTTGCCTATGACGAGCTGCTCAAGGAGGAGGGCAGGTCGCTATTGATGCTCACCATCGGAAACTACGAGTCCGGCAGCCTCGATTGGATGGAGGAAATGTTCGGCAGCGGCAACGTCGTGCTGGGCCTCGGCGACGGGGGCGCCCACTACGGCATGATCTGCGATGCGAGCTTTACCACCTTCGCGCTCAGCTACTGGACCCGCGACCGGCCGCGCGGGCGTCTGCCGATCGAGGACGTGGTGTACCGGCTGACCCGCGAGCCCGCCATGCTGATGGGTCTGGAAGATCGCGGACTGGTTGCCGAGGGCTATCGGGCCAGTTTGAACGTGATCGACTACGATAAACTGGCGCTGCATAAGCCCCAGGTGGTCGCCGATTTGCCGGCCGGCGGCAAGCGCCTTCATCAACTGGCCGATGGCTACGTTACAACCATCGTTCACGGTCGCGTGATCGCGCGCGACGGCAAGGCGACCTCCGAACGCCCGGGACGGCTCATTCGCGGACGCCAGTCGCCGCGTCAACACGCCGGGGTGGCCGCCGCATGAACCGCTGCGCGCCGCAATAGCGGCTCGAAGTGCCGGTATGTTGCGCTTCCTGCCTCACCTGCTTCGCCAGCTCCATAGCGATGAATACGCGGCGCTGCCTTTTGACTCGGCGCAGCGGACCGTCGCGCTCGAGGCGGTCGATCGATTGCCTGGAATCGCCCACCGGTTGAATGTCCCAGTCGCACCTTTCGCGTACGACCGCCGCGCCACCGCGCTCAGTCTCGAGCTGCTCAATCGTGCACACGGCGAGATTTTTTACTTGCTCCACCGGGATGCTGCGATTGACGAAGCCGCGGCCGCAGCCTCCTTCGCCGGCCGCTCGCCCGTCATCGATGTTCAGACTCACATCGTCGATGAGAAGCTCTGGACGGGTCCAATGGTCGGCGCGCTCTCGACATTCAACGCGCTGGTGGACCCTGATCGTTGGCGCGACGGCATGGACCCGCGGATGGCCGATGCCTCGATGTGGGCGGCGCTCGTTTTCGGCGCGAGCGAGACCACGGTCGCGCTGCTCACGTCGACCCCGGGACAACCCGGGCAGAATATTCTCGAGAACGCTCAGATAGCGGCGGTACGCGATGTCGTCGATCACTATGCCGGCACCGGCCGGCTGCTCAGCCACACCATCATTCATCCGAACCTCGACCCTGAAGAAATCGATCGGATGCCGGATCACGTGAAGACGCTCAAACCGTCTGCCTGGAAGGTCTATACGATGTATGGCCCGCCGACCGCCGCTGCTCCCGAAGGAGGCTGGTTCCTCGACGACGACGAGGTCGGCTTTCCATTTCTCGATCGCGTCATGCGTTGCGGCGGCCCGAAGATTGTTTGCGCTCACAAGGGTTTGGGGGGGGCGATTCCGAGCGCCTCGGTCAAGTCGACATCGCCGCGCGACATCGGTCCGGCGGCGAAGGCCTTTCCGGAGATTCGCTTCATCGTCTACCACTCCGGCTACGAACGTAATCCCGACGGTCAGGAAGGCCCGCTCGACGAGCACAATCCCGGAGGCGTCGATCGGCTGATCATGAGTGCCCGCGCAGCCGGCATCGGCCACGACGGCAACATTTACTGCGAGCTCGGCAGCACGTGGTTCATGATGCTGCGCCGTCCATTGGAGGCGGCGCATATCATGGGCAAACTCCTAAATCAATTCGGGCCGCGGCGCATCCTGTGGGGCACCGACAGCACCTGGTATGGCTCGCCTCAGTCGTTGATCGACGCGTTTCGCGCGTTCGCCATTCCCGAGGACATGCAGGCGAAGTTCGGATACCCGGCGCTCACGCCGCAGATCAAGGACATGATCCTCAGCCGCAACGCCGCCGCCCTTTATCAGATCGATATCGACGATGTCGCGAGCCGGCTCTCCGGCATGTCGCCCGATTGGACCGCGCGCGCCGCGCCAGCGCTGTACGCCGCGCTTGACGCCAGCCGCGTCGGGCGCCCGGTCTCGCTCGCCTGATGGGCATCTGCAACGGCCGCGTGGTCATCATCACCGGCGCCGCGCGCGGCCTCGGACGAGAATATGCGCTCGGCTTTGCCGCCGAAGGCGCGCACGTGGTGATCAATGATCTCGGCGGCGCCGCAGACAGAAGCGCCGCCGAAGCGGTCGCCGAGGAGATCAAGGCGGCCGGCGGGAAGGCGGTCACCAATCACGACGACATCGCCGACTGGGACGGCGCCGCAAGCTTGATCCGCACGGCGCTCGACGCGTTCGGCGCACTTCACACCGTCGTCAACAATGCCGGCATTCTGCGCATTTTCCCATTCGAGGAGGAATCGCTCGAGAACTGGGACCGGACGATTCGAGTGCACCTGCGCGGCCACTTCTGCGTCGCTCGCCGCGCAGTCGACTATTGGCGCGCAGAGCATGCGGCCGGCCGCCAGGTCGCCGCGCGCATCATCAATATTTCGAGCGGAGCGGGACTGCAGGGCGCGGCCGGCCAAGCGTCCTATTCGACGGCGAAAGGCGGTATCGCTTCGCTTACCCTTACCCAGGCGGCCGAGCTCGGCCGCTACGGTATCACCGCCAATGCCGTCGCGCCGACCGCGCGCACGCGTATGACGTCGGAATTCTGGCCGGATCAAATCGCCAAACCTGACCAGGGCTTCGACGCGATGGACCCGGCAAATGTCGCCCCCACGCTGGTATGGCTCGGGTCGGAGCGCTCGAGCCACGTCACGGGCTGCGTGTTCGAAGTTGGCGGCGGCCTCATCGCGCTCGAGGAAGGCTGGGACTTCGGTCCGATGATCGACCGCCAACGTCGCTGGGAGCCGGCCGAAGTCGGTCCCGCGATCGACACGCTCCTGTCGCGGCGCCGAGCGCCGCGAGCGGTGTGGAACACCTGAGCGCGAGGCCTACGCGGGAAGCGCCTCTTTTTTCACCTCGCGCCGGCCGAGCGCATAGTCTCCCGCGCCTTGCGCGTTGCGGGATCGCTGATGGAATCGCGCGACAGACCCGTGACCACCGCACCGAATTCGCTCTGGCCGGGAAGTGTCGATCGTGCCGGGCGAAGAGGTGTCGCTCAGGATCAAGTTTCGCTCGATGCGCCATCTTATAGTTCGCGCGAGAGTGACCGCAGCCGGCTGTTGGGTGGCGGCGTCTTCAGCGTATGGGAGTACGATGAGATGGCGATTGAGCGCCGTATGGTGCCGCGAGGGCTCGGGTGAGCGGCATGAAGTCCGCAGGACTATGCATCGGAATTGATGTCGGGGGCACTTTCACCGACTGCGTGCTGACCGAAGGCAACCGCGTGTGGCGCGCCAAATCCCCGACCACGCCGGGCGAGATCGGCAAGGGCGTGCTCGCCGCGGCCGCGCTGGCGTGCGAACGGCGAGGAGAATCGCTGCGGGCGACCATGCCGCAGGTTGCGCGTTTCGGCCTCGGCACCACGGCGATCACCAATGTACTCGCTGCGCGCGTCGGCAAGCGCGTGGGACTTGTAACAACCGCGGGATTCGAGGAGATGATTCCCTTCGCTCGCGGCAGCCGCGTGATCGACGATGAAGGCTGGCTCATCACGCCGCCGTCGATCATCGATCTCGACACGATCGCAGGCGTGGCGGAGCGCATTGACCGCGAGGGGCGTGTCGTCATACCGCTCGATCCGGCGCATGCCGAGTCCGCCATCCGGCGCCTCGTGGAGCACGGCAAGATCGAGGCGCTGGTGGTCTCTTTCCTATGGGGATTTCGCAATCCCGTCCACGAGGAACTCGTGGTCGCGCTCGCGCGGCGTAATTATCCCGAGATCACCGTGCTATCGGCGGGGTTGCTTCATCCCGCTGCGCGTGAATTCGAGCGCACCAGCTTTGCGCTGCTGAACGCCTATGTCTCGGGGGCGCTCGGCGGCATCGATGAGTTGGCTGCCGAGCTGGCTCTTCTAGGTCTCAAGCCCTCACTGTTGCTGGTTCATTCGCAGGGCGGATCGATCAGCATCGCGGAAGCCAAGAATCGGCCGCTCGGCCTGGCCGCATCCGGCCCGGCCGCAGGTGTCGCGGCGTGCGTTGCCGTGGCCAAGGCCGCCGGGATTACCGAGGTCGTGACCTGCGATGTCGGCGGGACATCGTTCGATGTGTCCGTCATCGTCGGCGGCGAGCCGGCGAGCCGGACCCGCGGCGAGGTGATGGGAATGTGGACAGCGCTCCGGCAGGTCGATGTCGAATCGATCGGGGCCGGCGGGGGATCCCTCGGCTGGATCGATGCGCGCGGGCTGCTGCGTGTCGGCCCGCAATCGGCGGGTTCGGTACCGGGACCCGCCTGCTACGGACGCGGAGGCGCCCGTGCCACCGTCACCGACGCGCTGGTGGTGCTGGGGTACATCGATCCCGATCGCTTCCTGGGCGGCGACTTCAAGCTGGACGCTGCCGCAGCAAGGGCGGCGTGCGCAGCGCTCGGCGAACAGATCGGTATGGACCTCGAATCGACCGCCTGGGGCATCCGCCGCCTCGCACTCGCCGGCATGGTAAAGGCGACCCGGGGACGCACCGGCATGCTCGGGCTCGATCTTCGCCGCCAGGCATTCTTGAGCTTCGGCGGCTCCGGATCGCTATTCACGCCGGATCTTGCCATCGCGGTGGCCGCCAAGAAGGTACTGGTGCCCGAACTGGCATCGGTGCTTTCCGCTTTCGGCGCCGCAACCACGGACATCCGTCGAGAACGCATCCGCTCGATGATCGCTCTCTTTCCGCTTGATCCTACGACGGTAGCGAGAGTCACGTCGGAGCTGGCCCAGAGCGTGCTCGACGACTTGGCCGCGGACGGTGTGCGCGAGGCCGATCGCAGCGTATATTTTGAGGCGGACCTGCGATTTGCGAGGCAGATTTCGGAAATCGCGATGCCGTTGCCCGGCGGCACGTTCGATGCGGACGCCGAGACCGCGTTGCTCGGTGCGTTCCGAGCCGAATACGCGCGCCGCTACGGACACGGCGCGCTGGCCTTGGGTGCGCCGATCGAGCTGGCGACGATTCGCGCCGTGGGCATCGGGCGGACGACGCAGGCGGTGCTGTCGCCTACCAATGTGGATGTAGTGTCGGAAGGAACTGCGGCGCCCGTGGCCCGCCGGCGCTCGGTACGACTCGAGCGCGGTGATGCAGGCCGGGAAGATATCGCCGTATTTGACGGCGATCGGCTTCGCCCCGGCCATACGCTCGGCGGGCCAGCGTTGATCGATGCGCGCGACACTACGATCTGGATACCGGCGGGCGCCACAGCGACGGTCAACGGCCAGGGAACACTGGTCATGGAGATGCAAACATGATTGCAAATCACATCGATCCCATCGATCTCGAGGTGCTTCGGTCGCGTCTCGAGGCTGTCGGCGAGCAGGCATGCCGCACC
>WNFO01013163.1_pt1 | contig 13359 bp, 15 predicted proteins | sample 5400251 | NCBI WGS metagenome assembly WNFO01 (sample SAMN13153354, study PRJNA577476) | soil metagenome | isolation source: 100 cm saprolite under Madrone tree | place: USA:California | collected 2016-06-14 | reverse complement strand
GAGCGCACCTCGGGCACGATGCCGGGAAAGGGGAGCGTCGCCGAGCCGGGCTTGGTCGGGATGGCGCCGGGCAGCGGCGAGATCATGATGCCGCCCGTCTCGGTCTGCCACCAGGTGTCGACGATCGGGCAGCGCTCGCCGCCGATCAGGCGGCGGTACCACATCCACGCCTCGGGGTTGATGGGCTCGCCCACCGTGCCGAGGAGGCGGAGCGAGGAGAGGTCGTGCTTACGCGGCCAGGCGTCGCCCCACTTGCAGAAGGCGCGGATCGCGGTCGGCGCCGTTCGCGAGCGGCCCGTAGACGACGTAGCTGTGGCCCGTCACCCAGCCGATGTCGGCGGTGCACCAGAAGGTGTCCTGGTCCTTCAGGTCGAAGACCCACTCGCAGCTGACCGCCGTGTGGAGCAGGTAGCCGCCGGTCGTGTGCACGACGCCCTTCGGCTTCCCGGTCGTGCCGCTCGTGTAGAGGATGAAGAGCGGGTGCTCGCTGTCGAGCGGGACGGCGGGGCAGTCGGCCGAGGCGGCATCGACGAGCTCGTGCCACCAGCGGTCGCGCCCGGCGGCCATCGGCACGGAATCGCCCGTGCGCCGGACGACCACCACGCTCCGGATGCTCGGCACGCCCGCCAGCGCCTCGTCGACGTTCGCCTTGAGCGGCACGACGGCGCCGCGGCGCCAGCCGCCGTCGGCGGTGACCAGCACGCTCGCCTCGGCGTCGTTCATGCGATCGCGGAGCGCCTCGGCGGAGAAGCCGCCGAAGACGACCGAGTGCGTCGCGCCGATGCGCGCGCAGGCGAGCATGGCGATCGCGGCCTCCGGGATCATGGGCAGGTAGATGCCGACCCGGTCGCCGGCCCGGACGCCCAGGCCCTTCAAGACGTTCGCGAAGCGGCAGACCTCGCGGTGGAGGGCGTGATACGTGAGCACGCGCCGCTCGCCGGGCTCGCCCTCCCAGACGAGGGCCGCCTTGTTGCGCCGCGGGCCGGCCAGGTGGCGGTCGAGGCAGTTGTCGGCGATGTTGAGCTTGCCGCCGACGAACCACTTGGCGAACGGCGGCTGCCAGTCGAGGACGCGCTGGAAGGGCGCCATCCAGCGCAGCCGCGCGGCCATCTCGCGCCAGAAGCCCTCCGGGTCGTCCACCGACCACTGGTAGAGCGCGTCGTAGCGGGCGCGGTCGGGCACGTGGGCGTGGCGGCTGAACTCGGGCGGCGGCGGGAAGACGCGCTCCTCGCGGAGCACGGAGTCGATGGCGGCCTGGCTCTTCGTCTCGCTCATCGTGTCCCTCCCGCTCCGGTCACGAGGCGGTAGGGTAGTGATGCGTCACCTGGGGTGCAAGGCGCGCGCCGGGGTAGCATGATCGCGTCCGTGCGCGAGCCCGACGAGGTACTACTCTTCTCTCAGCAAGGCTCGAAAACCCGCCTGAACGAAGTGGACATCAGCCGTCAGCGCATCCGTCAATCGCCCGTCCTTCATGACGACGAACGAAATGCAATCGGTCAGGCTCCAGTCCTTGTCATGCCGCTCACGATACAGGTCGAGCCCGCGGGAGAACAGGTCGGCATCGATCGTGATGCAGCTGACGCTCGGATCTCTGCGCAGATCGTCGATCGCCTCCACCGCCCAGGTGCGTCGCGCTTGCTGGCAGAGAGCATTGGCGACTTCGATCAATACCGCCTCCGTCGTAACCAGCTTGCGGCGGGGTCGATCAGAGAGGGCGACCGCCTTTGCGTGCCACGCGTCCCGAGGATTGATGAGCGCGAGAATGTGAAGGGTGTCGAGAAACACCGCGCTCATCGCTTCGGCGCTCCGTGCGCGTAGTGATCATGTTGCTCGGCGAAGTCGGGAGGGAGGTCAGAGGGGCCACCTCGGGCCACGATGCGCCGCAGGGCCGTGCTGCTCGGTGCGGCGTCGACCTTCTGGGCGTGTACGAGGTAGGTGGCGTCCTGTTCGAGGTTCACTGGATCCAGCGGTTCGAGGACACCCCTGACAAGCTTCGCGAAGAAGCGGTGATCCTGCAGTTTGGCGTCGGTAGCGGCACTCTCGGCGACCACGGAGTGGCCGTGCCCCAACGTGCCCACCTCGGTCGCGGGCACAAGCCACGAAACATCGCCCCGCCGCCCGGTGATGTCGAATGGACGAGCACCGCGGAGCTGAAGCTCGAAGCGGTTCCCACTTCTTCGGAACACGTTGAAGTAGAGCTGCGGTCGCTGCGTGCCAGCCGGAAGATCGGGCTCTATGTCGCGTATGACGTCCGCCGGGAGCCCGAAGTCCAGGAGCGGCCCTCCGATGCTGTCGCAGAGAAGAATCGCCCCGACGGCCCCACGTCGATGGAACTCGTCTTTGTCGTAGCCGAGCCACCACTGGTCGGGGTTGGTCGTCGCGGTCACCCCTGGGAGGGCGACGCAGCGACCGTCGTCCGTGCTCGCCCAGACGCGGTCCCGAAGTGTGAGTACCACGCCTCGCGCTCGGACCTGCTCGAGATAGTGTCGACGGACGATCTGCCAGTCCGCCTTAGTCTTAGTCATAGGATAGGACTAGACAACCGCGGGAGCAGCGTCAAGGCCCCGAGCACCCCTGGGAGCGTCAGGTGCCCGGCAGCTCGCAGGACTCCCCGCCCGTGTAGGCGGCGTCGAGCGTGAAGCGCTTGCTCACCGACCAGGTGAGCCCGAAGGTGCAGAAGTAGAGCGCGTGGTGGCCGGACTCGCCGCCCGCGACGGCGATCAGGAACTGCTCGGGATGGCGCGCGAGCGGCACGGTGTTGCCCTCGACGTAGCCCCGCTGCTCGAGCTTCGGCCAGTGCGCGCGGTGCCAGCGCTCGATCGGCGCGCGCGTCCACTCGAGGAGCATCTGCTGCATGCGGGGCACGTCGATGCCGTCGCGCGCGATCTTGTGCGCGAAGTCGGGGCAGAGGAGGAGGAGCATGTCGCCCTGCTCCTGCTTCACCAGCACCTTGTTGTTGCCGATCCAGTCGATCGAGTGGGCGAGGACCCAGATCAGCTCCTCGCCGGTCTCGGCCCAGATGTCGGCGATGTCCTGCGTCCCGGTGGCGCACGCGGCGGTGACGATGCTGTCCGTCGGGGCGAAGCCGCGGCGCACGTGGAAGGGCGGCCATGGGCTCCGCTCCTCCCACTCGCCGAAGCAGAGCGAGACGCGGCCCGGCTGCCCGAACACCGATTTGCTGACCGCGCCCGGGATGGCGCCGCCCACGTTGCGCATGACGAGGCGGAGCGCGCGCCCGATGGTCGCGTTGGCGCGCCCGCTCTGCCCGAGGCAGGAGTAGCCGCACTCGAGGCCGAGCCGCTGGCGCGCCGGCCCGTTCACCATGAGGGCGGGCGTGGCGCAGCAGGTGGTCGTGTTGAGCGCGTAGAGGTTGAAGCGCGGCTCGCACACCGCCTCGACGGCGGCCAGCACGGCGGGGAAGTACTCCGGCTTGCAGCCCGCCAGGACGGCGTTCACGGCGATCTTCTCGACCGTCGCCTCGCCCCGGCGCGGCTCGACGACGCCGACCACGTGCGAGGGGGGGAGGGGAGTCGCCTCCAGCATCGCCTGCACGCGCTGCTCGGTCGGCGGGATGACGGGGAAGCCGTCGCCCCAGCCCTGGGTCTCGACCAGGTCGAGGACCGCGGCGGGGTCGTCGGGGACGGTGCGCAGCTCGGAGACGAGGGTGCCGCGAGCCATGGCGTTCACACCTCCTCGGCGAGGAGCCCGATCAGCTCGTCGAAGCGCTGGCGCGCGAGCGCGCGCACCTCGGCCTCCGGCCGCGACTCCATCGGATGCGGCAGCGCGAGCAGCGGCAGCGCGGGATAGCCCTGCGCGCGCGCGGCGGTGCGCCCCAGGTTCTCGAACACGGCGGTCACCACCACGGCGGCGGGGATGCCCTCGCGCTCACAGACGATCGTGTCGTGGACACTCCACGACGTGCACGACCCTCACGTGCCGAGGCCGACGACGGCGGCGTCGACCCGGCGCGCGAAGTCGACCACCTTGCCGCTCTCGGCCTCGGGCGTGCCGATGCGCGTCTCGGGGTCGAAGACGACGACGTCGGCGACGCCGAGCCGCTCGCGCGCGAGCCGGGCGAGCTCGTCGGCGTAGACGTGGAACGAGCGCCAGGCGCGGTCGACGCGGATGCCGAGCACCTTGCCGCGCAGGGTGGCGAGGCGCGGGGCGAGCGGCTTCGCCTGCGCGGGGCCGAGGGCGACGGGGGAGAGGATGTCGATCGTTCGCATGGACACCCTCATGCAGGGAAGGGGCTTTTCGCGTCAAGGCGCGTCGTTTCCTCCGGGACATGCGGGTTGCCGCGGCGGAGCGCATCCGCGGCGTACCTTTTTGGCAAGGCAGTCACCGCGCGCGGACAAGCCTGAACCGCCGGCGGGCGCCGCGGAGGTCGGGCGGCTCCGCGCCGTGTCCCATCGGTAGGTTAGAGTGGGCGCACATGATGGGTTAGGCGCCGGGGAAAAAACGTGGGTGTCAGCGGGCTGCCGCCTCTCGTCCGAGGGCGCGTAGGTGCGGCAAAACACTCGCGCAAAGCCTCTCTTGGCGTCTCCGATTCCCGGCGACGGTCGGCCGCCTGGCTCGAGGGAGCACCGTTTCCTGGCACGGCGCCTGCTCCTCCAGCGGGCGTCAGGAGGTACAGCGATGTTGTATCAACCCGGTGACTACGTGTGTCCGGCCGACCTTCCACGTCCGATCGTCTGCCGGGTCCAAGACGTCGAATCCCTGACCGTCGGACGTGACGTGTCCCAGATCCTCAAGCTGGAGCCCCTGGATGGGCCGTGGCCCGTGGGGACCCTCCTCATTCGGCTCGATGCCGCGGTGGTCCCGGCGCCAGCGCGCACGTCGTGGCAGGGTCGCGTCTTCCCCTGGCTCCCCGGCACGACCCGCCGCGGATCCCGAGCCGGCGCGCGGCGGCCTGAGCCCATGGGAGATGTCATCGCATGAACGGGACCGCGCACTCGACGACACCGTTCGAGCCCGACATCCTCCTCCCCGAGCAACGCGTTCTCCCCGGACGCCAGGCGATGCAGGGCGAGCGCCTGCTCATGCTGGCGGTGCTCCAGGACGCCCTCGAGTGCTATCGCAAGTGTCGCCGGTCCCGCGACGCGGCCACGCGGCTCCTGTTCGACGAGACGCGCGCATGGGTGGAGTCGCGGGATCGCGATACGCTCTTCTCCTTCGAGAGCATCTGCGAGGCCCTCGACATCGATCCCGACTATCTCCGCCGCCGTCTGCGCGAGACGAGTGTCGGGGAGCGCCCGGCGGCGATGACGCACGACGCGGACGGGGAACGCAGCCGGCGCCCGGCGCGCCGCGCGTAGCGCCGGGCGGCGCGACCGTCGCCGCCCGTTTTTTGGCGCCGAGGTGACGTGCTAGGGTCCTCCTCCGAGGATGGCGTCCCTCGGCGGCCGGCGATTCACCGCAGTGTTCGTCGCGCTGCTCGCGTTGGGCATCGCTATCTCGTCGTAGCAGGCGCCCGGCGGCGCGGCCGACCGCTGGTCACCGACGGCGGCGGAAGATCTTCGCCCTGGCACCCCTCGTTACGCAGCCCGTCGACTTTGCGCGTGACGACGGCGGGCCGGATCACCTGCGCGGCCTGCCAATTCGTCGCCTCGACGTCCGGGCGGGCGACGCAGGTGAAGAGCGCCGGCCGCTCGGTCCGCAGATGCTGCAGGAGGCGCTGGTTCGGGGAGGGGTGACCCGCCCGGCGAGCACGCGATCGGTGTGGGCCTCCAGCCGGCCGAGCGCGACGCGCAGGCCGTGGCCGCGGAGCTCGCCCGCGCCCGGCGCGACGCGCAGCCCGTGGCCGCGGAGCTCGCCCGCGCCCGCCGGGCACGCAGCGCCAGCGCGCGGAGCAGGAGCCGGCGCACCGCGTGGTGAAGTGCACAGCCCCGCGCTGCGCCGTCTCGAGCAGGAGATGCGTGCGGCGGAGCAGGCGCGCGAGGCAGGTCTGGTGCGTGGCGTGTCGGAGCCTGCGGTACGGGGCCCAGAGATCCAGTGCCCCGGCGCGACACTTCACGGCGAGGCGCTAACCAAAGACCTCCTTTCTTGGACCCTAGCCGGGTCTAGTGTAAAGCGGGTCGAGCGTTTCCATCGCGGGAGGAAGGTCACCGGAGTTGTTCCAGGAGGAGTCAGCCCCGCTCAGCGCGCCCCTTCCCGTCACGGCGGAGGCGGCAAGCGTCGATTCCCCGGGCCGGTGGACGAAGGCGGTCCTGCTGCTGCTCGTCCTGATCCCGACCGTCTTCAACGCGATCGCGCTCTGGCCGGAGGTGTCCCTCCCGATCCCCAGCCTCAACGACGACGCCTCCCACTACCTGTTCATCCAGCGCAGCAGCGAGGCCCTGGCGAATGGCGAGAACCCCTTCGACCACTGGGTCCCCGAACTCGAGTTCGGATTCCCGCAGTTCTTCTACTACCAGCACCTGCCGCACCTGGCGGTGGTCTTCCTGCACCGGCTGCTCTTGAAGCAGGTGGACCTCCTGACGCTCTTCAACCTGACGCGGTATCTCCTCATGCTGAGCTTCCCACTCACCGTCTATTGGGCGATGCGGCGGATGGAGTTCTCCGTCGTGGCAGGGGCGGTCGGGGCCGCTGTCTCGACGCTCATCCAGGGCCGGGGATACGGCATCGAGTACGGCAGCTACGTCTGGGGCGGCCACGGGATGTACACCCAGATCTGGTCGGTGCACCTCTCCCTCATCAGCTTGGCCTGCCTCTATGTCCTGCTCGAGCGGGGCGAGGGTTACGTCGCGGCCGTCGTGGCCTGCTCCGCTCTGCTCCTGTCGCACCTGATCTATTCGTACATCATCGCGCTGGGGGCGCTCGTGATGCTACTCGTCGGCCTGAATCGTGCCAACTTCCGGGCGCGGGTCGCCCGGTTCGCCGTCACCGGCGTGCTGGCGCTGTTCATCGGCTCCTACCTCTGGCTCCCCCTCCTGTTCCTCAAGGCATATGCCAGCGCGAGCGTGTATCTGGAGCGCTGGAAGTACGATTCCTTCGGCGCCAAGAGCATCCTCACCTGGTTGGCGGACGGTGAGCTGCTGGACCGTCAGCGCCTCCCGGTCCTGACCCTGCTGCTGGCGCTCGGGGTCGGTTACGCCATCCTCGCCCGCACGCGCCCGGCCCGTCTGGTCCTGGCGCTCTTCGTCGTCACATTGGCGTTCAGCTTCGGGCGCGTCACCTGGGGGAGACTGGCGGACCTCGTGCCGCTGGGGACCGTGTTGCATTCCGTCCGGTTCCTGGGGGGGGCACAGCTCGCGGCGATCATCCTGATCGGCCTGGGCGGCGAGTGGCTCTGGCAACAGACTGCGGTGTTGCCGGAGCACTGGCGCGCCGCGGTGTTGGGGCTGGTCCTCCTGGGCTTGATGACCCCTGCGTTGCAGGAGCGGCGGGCATACTACCGGTTGAACACGCAGTGGATGGAGCGGACGAGGAATGCCCTCGACGTCGACGCCGACGCCCCTGCCATTATCACCGCGATCAAGGAGCTGCCGCCTGGCCGGACGTACGCGGGTCTCCGAACCAACAACTTGGGGAGCGATCCGAAAATGAAGTGGGCCGACCTCCGCTTCACCGACCTGCTGACGTTCACCCGGGTCGTGGCAGCCTCGCCCCCCTATCAGGGTCTCTCTCTCTCCTCGGACCTGATCTGGCACTTCGATGACCGGAACCCGGCCCAGTACGATCTGCTCAGTTCGCCGCCGTCGCGAGGCTGAGCAGCGTCAGCTCCCAGGCGCGGCTCTTCTTTCAGAATCGCGACTGGTTCCTGAGCGGCGAGCCGGCGGCGGGGAAGTTCGTAAGATACGAGTACCCGGCGGCGAGGGACGGATCGACGAGCCTGGAGATCCCAGGATGCCCGGACGGCGTGACCAGGGACGAGCGGGTGCTGGCTGGTCGCATCGACCTCATGGCCGAATGTCCCCACGCCTCGGCTCTCGTGTTGAAGATGACCTACCATCCGAACTGGCGCGTCGCCGTCGACGGGGTCGAGGTCGAGACCTTCATGGTCTCGCCCGGCTTCATCGGCATCGCGTGGCCGGCGGGCGCTCACCAGATCCGCGCCGAGTACCGGTCTCCCGTGTACAAGACCGCCCTGCTCCTTCTGGGGGCCTGCACTCTGATGGCGACGATCTGGTTCAGGCGGAGGTTTGCCCGGCTGGACGCCGTCTTCTCTTCGAAGCCCTGATTGGTTGCGCTGTCGTCCCGGTTTCTTGGCGCCGTCCACGGCGCGGGATAGACTGGAGGCTTCCCCGTGAAAAGCGACGCAGTCATGCCGTTTGCAGGAGATCCCGGTGAACTACCAGAGCCGCTCGTTGCCGTACTACGAGGATTCGGGGAGGACACCTCTCGCCTCGCGACTTTCGTACGGCGCGTGGAAGCTGGCCGTGATCGGGAGGCGGTCCTGTGGCTGACCGAAGAGGTGTTCGATGAGACGGCGGACATAGACTGGAGCGCGCGATGATTGATCAGGTTACCGAAGACCCTGCCATCAGGAATTCTTCTGGCCTCAAGCACCTCCTCGTCCCGGCTCTCCTTGCTGCCTTGGTCGGCGTGGCTTATTGGCTCAGGACGAGACCAGGGACAGCGCCGGCTCCGATGACGACGGGCGCGACTTCCGCCGAATCGACGCAGGCGCTGCTCGCCCGCGGGATCCGCGCGCACGATGCGGGCGCGCCCGACGCGGCAATGGATCTCTACCACAAGGTCCTCGAGCGCGAGCCCGCGAACGCCACTGCCCATTACAACATCGCCCAGATCTACAACGCTCGTGGCCAGTACGCGCAGGCCCAGTGGGAATACGAGGCGGCGCTCAAGGCCGACCCCAAGTTCGTTGACGCCCGGATCAACCTCGGGGTGGTGCTCTACCGCCTGCACCAGTTCCCGGCGGCGGCCGCGGAGTTTCAGCAGGTCCTCGATGCCGCCCCTCGACATCCCCAGGCTCTGTTCAACCTCGGGACGACCCTCATCGAGATGGGCCAGGCAGATCAGGCGGTCAGACCGCTGAGAGCGGCTCTGGCCGAGGACCCCAAATCGGCGAATACTCACTACTACCTCGGGGTGGCGTTGGAGCGGCAGCACAAGCTACCCGAGGCGAAGGCCGAGCTTCAGGAGGCGCTGGCCCTCAGTCCTCGACACGCCGACGCGTATCTCGCGCTCTCGAGGGTGTACCGGGAGCAGGGCGAGCCGCGCTTGGCCCAAGAAGCGTTGGCCAAGGCGAAGGAGCTGAACCCCCGGCTAGAGCCGTAGCTGGAACCCCGCCTTCAAGCTACCAAGTCAGCTGGGTCGTGGTTGTCGTGCTCGCTGTGGCGGTGGTGATGAGCCTCCGGGGCGAGGTGCTCACGACCGGCGCCAAACACGATGCACTTCACGGCACGACGCTGCATCGCACTCGGACCGCACGACGTCGCACCGCACCCCGCTCTGGGAGAAGGTGCTGGCCATGGCCGAGCAGTCCAACGACGGGGCGACGGCCACGAAGGGGCGCACGCAGTTGCAGAAGCGGCCCTAGTCTGGATACTAAGCTATCGCCTTGGGATGTTGGCCCGATGTTGAACCGTCACCAAACCCGCCACCCGAATCGCGGGCTCGCACTGGCGTTCATGGTGCCCCTCCTGATCGGTGCGTGGGCGGGCTGCTCCTCGGAGCCGGCCGTCAATGATGATGCGGCGCTGATGAAAGCCGGGCTCGAGGCGCTCCAGACGCGCCACGACCCGGAAGCGGCGATCGCAGACTTCCGCAAGGTTCTCGAGCACACCCCAGACCATTACGGGGCCACCTTCCAGCTCGCGGCCGCACTCGAAGCGGCGGGCCGACCGAACGAGGCCCGCCCCCTGTGGGAAAAGATGGTGGCGATGGCCGAGAGCCACCAGGACACCGAGACGGCGGCCATGGCCCGGGCCCATCTCGCGGGGAACGGCGCCGCGAGCGAAGCTGTGACGATGCAGGCCGGTCTCGATGCCCTCTACAAACGGCACGACTCGGCGGAGGCCGTCGTGCAGTTCCGAAAGGTCCTCGAAAGCAATCCGACGCACTACGGTGCCACCTTTCAGCTCGCCACCGCGCTGGACGCGGCCGGCAAGCGCGCCGAGGCACGCCCCCTGTGGGAGAAGATGCTCGAGATGGCGGAAGCCAGCAAGGACATAGACACCGCCGACAAGGCACGTGCCCGCCTGCACGGCAGCCCATAGGGCGATTTCCGCGCCGCCGTCCGCGGACGGCGGCCCTACTCAGCGCGCACCCACGATCTCGGCGAGGGCCCGCGCGGCGTACTCTGCCTGCTCGATCGTCATCTCCGGGAAGAGCGGCATGCTGAGCACCCGTTCGCAGGCACGCTCGGCGTGCGGGAAGCTGCCGGGCGCGTGACCGAGTCGGCGGTAGGCCTCTTGCAGGTGGATGGGCAGCGGATAGTGGACGGCCGTTCCCACGCCGCGGGCTGCCAGCGCCTCGCGCACCCGGTCGCGCGCGTCGACGTAGACGACGAAGAGATGGTAGACGCCCTCCGCCCTCGGGTCGTCCTCGGGCATGTCGACGCGCGCGCCGGCGAGCCGCGTGCGGTACAGACGCGCGGTCTCCTGCCGGCGGGCGGTCCATGCGTCGAGGCGCTTCAGCTTGACGCGCAGGACGGCGCCCTGGAACCCGTCCATGCGATAGTTGTAGCCGACGTGGTCGTGGAAGTAGCGCCGCGTCTCGCCGTGGTGGCGCAGCGCGCGCGTCAGGCGCGCGACCTCGTCGCTGTTCGTGGTGAGCGCACCGCCCTCCCCGTAAGCGCCGAGGTTCTTGGGGGGGTAGAAGCTGAAGGCGGCCGCCTGGCCGAAGCTGCCGACGCGCCGGGCCCCGTAGCGCGCGCCGTGGGCCTGGCAGGCGTCCTCCACGACGGGGAGGTCGTGGCGCGCGGCGATCGCCAGGATGGGGTCGAGGTCCGCGGGCCGGCCGTAGAGATGCACCGGCACGATCGCTCGCGTGCGCGGGGTGATCGCGGCTTCCAAGCGCTCGGGGTCGAGGTTGGCGGTGGCAGGATGGATGTCCACGAACACCGGCCGGGCGCCGACGTAGGAGATGGCTTCTGCGGTGGCGATGAAGGTGTTGGGCGTGGTGATGACCTCGTCGCCCGGCTGCACCCCCACCGCCAGCAGGGCGAGATGCAGGGCGCTCGTGCCCGTGTTCAGGGCCACGCAGTGCGTGACGCCGCAGTAGGCGGCGAACTCCTCCTCGAACCGGGCCACCTCCTCGCCGAGAACGAACGACGCCGTTCGGCAGACGCGGTCCAGCGCGGCGAGGATCTCCTCTCGGAGGCCGTCGTATTGCACCTTCAGGTCGAAGTAGGGAACCTCCATGAGAGTGCGGTTCTCTCCTACATCCACGGGCGCAAGGTCAAGTGCTCCTACCAGATCTCGTAGACGAAGATCGAATTTCCGATCACGGTGACGGGCTTGCGCCACTTCCCTGCTTCGTCCCGCCTTGGCGGAGCCGCCCTTCGGACAGCTCCTCGTAGATCGTCCGGCGGTGACCCACGGCGACCACCTGGATGATGCGACGCGAGCGGTCGACCGCGTAGACGACCCGAAACCGCCTCACCCGGAACTTCCACAGGCCCTCCAGCTCTCGCCGCAAGGGCGAACCCGCAGACGGGTCATCGCCGAGGGCGCGAAGGGCGTTCCTCACGCTGCGCTTCAGGTCGGGGTGCAAGCTGCGGATGACGTCGGCAACGTGTGGCGGGATGACGAGCCGGTATCGCCCCATCTACCGACGCCGCTTCCGCGTCGGTCGGAGCGGCTCGCCAAAGACCTCCTCGAAGGAGAGGCCCTGGCCGCCGGCCGCGAAATACCGCCGGCTGCGCCGGATCTGCCGCATGAGCGCCGGATCGCTCAGCACGTCGAGGGTCGCCTTGAGACGCTCGTACTCCGCGAAGTTCACCAGCACCGCAGCCGGCTTGCCTTTGCGCGTCACCACGATCTCTTCCTCACGCTCCTCGACGCCGGTCAACAGCTCCGGGAGGTGCGTCTTCACCTCGGAGATTGGCAGGGTGCGTCCCATGCGGCTCGCCTCCATGTCGACCAGAATTCTGGTCGGAGAGTATCTCGACTCTGCACGCCGATCAAATCCCGCTCGATCACGAAGCGCTCCCCGCCGTGTCGCACCGCCCCGACGACGTCCGAGAATCTGCGCTTGGCCTCCGCGACGCTGACGCTTTTCGCCATGGGAAGGTCCCCCTGAGGTCGCAATGACATGAGGACACTTGCTGCACAGGGCCCCCCAGGATGCGACTGCGCTTCCCGTCATTGGATATCGACATATTCCGTCGGGTCTGCAGGTGGATGGCAGCCGCGAGCTGCGGGGCGTAGGCCACCTCATGAAGCCTGTCGTGCGGTCCCACCTCCTCGAAGCGATCCAGGCGGTGCGTGGCGGGCACGCGTCGGAGCCCCGCCATTTCCGCGCCGCGATCCGGCAGAGCGATGTCCCGCTCCGCGTGCTCGTGGCCGAGGACAACGCGGTCAACCGCAAGATGGCTGTCCGTCTGCTCGAGAAGCGAGGCCACGCGGTGGTGGCCGTGGAGGACGGCAGGGAAGCGCTCGCCGCCCTCGATCGGCAGCCGTTCGACCTCATCCTCATGGACGTGCAGATGCCCGGCATGGACGGATTCGAGGCGACTGCGGCCATCCGCGCGCGCGAGGAGACCAGGCGGATTCCCATCGTCGCCCTCACCGCGCACGCGATGACGGGGGATCGGGACCGGTGCCTCAAGGCCGGCATGGACGCGTACGTCGCGAAACCGGTCGAGGCCGAGGAGCTGTTCGCGACGATCGAGCAGCTCGCTTCCGGTAAGAAGCGCGAGGACGCCGAGGAGCGGCCGCGAGAAGCGAGCGCCGACGTCCTTGACCGGGACACTGTCTTCACCCGGGTGGGCGGGGACCCCGAGCTGCTGCTCGAGATGGTGAGCGTCTTTCGAGACGAGAGCGCGAAGCTGTTGTACGAGATACGCTCTGGTGTCTCGCGGCGGGACGGCGAGGCCGTCGAGCGTGCCGCCCACTCCCTGAAGGGGGCGCTGGCCGCTCTCGCTGCCCGCGCCGCTTCGGCGGCGGCTCTCCGCCTCGAGTCGATCGGGCGCGAGCGCGATCTGAGCGGCGTCGACGCGGCATGGAGTGTCCTCGAGCACGAGATGGGCCGGCTGCAGAAGGAGCTGTGCTCGCTGGCAGAGGCGCCGATCGTCTCGACCGAGGCGGCTTCTTGAGCTCACCCGGCTTCCAAGCTTGGTGTCGACAGGTGCGGTTTGTCACGGACCGGACCTGGCGCACTCAGTCGACGACTCTGGGCCCAAGGCGATCCTGGCCCCGCCCAGGTTGAAGCTCACGATCACTCGGGGGACGC
>WNFO01003478.1_pt1 | contig 13362 bp, 12 predicted proteins | sample 5400251 | NCBI WGS metagenome assembly WNFO01 (sample SAMN13153354, study PRJNA577476) | soil metagenome | isolation source: 100 cm saprolite under Madrone tree | place: USA:California | collected 2016-06-14 | reverse complement strand
CCAGGGCGGCAGGAAACGACGGATTCGGTCTCGTTGCCGTCCGCCAACAGCGCACGGCCTCTCCGCCACCACGGCAATTCCAGTAGAGCGATCAGTGCGGGTGGCAAGCTGAACCAGCCGGCAAGACCGCTGTCAACGACTGCTTCCACTCCCTGCTCCTGGCCTGCGGGACCGCGCACTACCATGCGGATGACCGCTTCGCGATCGGTGGTGACAGCGCCCGCGATCATTGGGCGATGGTTTGGGGCCGCGGCCCAAAACGGCGAACGTAGCGAGACCCGATCCGCTTCAGCCACATCTGTGCGTCCGGGACACGGGTCAGTAAATGATCTGACGCAGCTAACTCGTCAGAGTCTATCTCGTACGCGCCCGTCTCGATATCGATCGCCACAAACTTGCCTTCGTTCCCCGATTCCACGAGAGGGCGAATCTTGCCCTCGTACATCGCATCACCTCGCCGGGCGAATTCCTCCTTGCTGTAGCGGGGTTGCGTTATCGGCACCGCCCGTGAGTTGAGGCAAAACCGTTCGCGGCGGTCTCCTTGAAGAATTTGTCGGGCCAGAAGAATGTCGATGAGGACCGCGTCTGGAAATCATGACGAATAGTCGCAATTGCACTACGGTCCAGGAGAAAGATACGACACAGTTGGTGATTCGAGACACCGGTTACAACAGAGAGCAGAAGTTGAAAATGATCTCCATCCTCGAGCGGCCGAAATACTCTGAAAACAACAGCCCTCCGCAGCAACGAGGTCGCTCAGGAGCACGTTATCGCCTGCCTCGTTTGCAAGAATACCCAAAGCCTTTCGCGAGTCAGGGAAGAATTGCCCCAAACTCTCGGGCAGGCACGAGCGGAGGTCCTTAATGTTGTCGCTATCGAGTAATCTTGGCTTGATGCAAGAAAGCCAGTAATGGTCCGTCCTCGTTTGACTAAACAATCGACCTATTTTTGATAGCTGGAGACCTATTTGCGGCTGACTGGGAAGATGGGCAACGTGAGCAGGCGCGGCAGATCATTCCAGTATTAAAAAGGGTGGCAGCACCATGCTTCTACATCATGGGCAACGACGACAATGTCGCCCTAGGCTTCGAGGATGAACAAATAAAGCCGCTTCATGGAAGGCGGCTTTATTGTGGGACTTACAATCTAGTGGGCTACCAATACACACCCCCATTCATAGGCAAGGTGTTCGTGAAGTCAGAGGAGGAGATTGACAAAGACCTTCAGTCTTTGGAACCACTACTCGGAAAGCCAACCATTCTTGTTACGCACGCACCAGCTTACGGGGTTCTGGACCGGTCTCATGGCGGCGAACATGTTGGCAGCCGCGCAATTGGCGCCCTGCTTCACGGAAGGCCGGTCCTGGTGCACATCCACGAGCACATTCATGGCGACTTCGGGCGAGACGAGAACCATTTCAATGTTGCCGCAGCTGGACAAAGGCTTGCAATCGTTATCGATCTGCCCTCCCTAGACCACCAAGTGCTGCAAGCAGATTGATTATTGATTCTGTGGCCGGATTCAAACTTTCAAGACAACTTCCGCAAAGCTTCGGAAACAGTACCCTGCCGATCAATTATTGGCCCGGTTCCACTTCTCCTGTTGATGCGCTGTGAGCCACGAGACGGACTGAACCCTGCTCTAGGGTTGGCTAGAACGGCGTCGCGCTGGCTTAGGGCAGTTTCGATGAGGAGGAGATGCGAGAACAGTTGTGGAAAATTCCCGATTTCTTGCCCTATTTAAACTAATACAACACAGCTAGGTCGAGAGTTAGGAATAGTGAGCATGGAAGTCGCCTGCCCGAACGGTCTGGAGCATTGTTCAGACGCAGATTTGGTGCGTCTCTTAGTGGCCGGCAATCACGAGGCCACGACCGTGATCTTCGACCGCTACTATCGGCTGGTCATGAGTGTGGCACTCCGTATGCTTCATGATGTAGCCGAAGCAGAGGATGTCGTTCAAATCGTCTTTACCCGATTTTTTGAGAAAGCCAATCTTTTTGACGCGGCAAAAGGCAATTTGGGGACTTGGCTGCTGCAATATGCACATGGAAGGACGATTAACCACAAAAGAAGCTCGAATGCGAAGCACTTTTACGGCCAAGTCCCGCTTGATGAAATGGACCCCGACTCTCGGCCCGCGACGAGCCTTCATGCGTTGGGCTTGGATCCACGGGATGCTACGAGATTAGTGGAGCAGATTCGTCCGAGGCTCAATGAGAAAGCAGCGGTTTGTTATTAAAAGGGTCTTCTTCGCAGGCGTGAGAATCTCTGAGGTTGCGTCACAAACCGGGGAACCGCTGGGAAACCTGCTCCATGCGTACTATCGGGGAGTCGTGTGACTGATCTCGCGTCGCCGGAAAGTGCCAGTCGGAGCACTGCAGTTCGCCATTCTTCGCCTGACAAATCAGCGCGCGAGTCTCCGGAATGGACTGGATCAACTTTAGGCCGCGTTCCAATCCAAGGACGCAAACCGCTGTGGCCAAAGCATCAGCCGTAGTGTCGTCCGGTGCGATCACTGTGACGCTAACCCGCCCGGTGATCGCACGTCCGCTCTTAGGATCGACAATATGAGAGTAGCGCGTCCCGTTAATCTCGACGTGCTGCTCCAAATCTCCAGATGTCGAAATACCAGCATTGTGCAGGGCGACGTACCGCTTGGGCCTTTGCGCCGGCGAATCGAGTGAGGCCACCGCAATTGTCCAGCCGTTCCCTTCCCTATCCGGCGGTGGCTCGCCGACCGCGATATCTCCACCCGCCGCGACTAGCGCGCGATCAATTCCGTATCCTTTCAGCACCCGCAGCGTTTCGTCGGCGGCATAACCTTTCGCGATCCCGCCCAAGTCGAGCAGCATGCCGGGTTTCAACAGCTGCGCCGTTCGCGCCTTGGCGTCGAGCCGCAGTTTCTCGTGCCCGACGAGTTCGAGCGCTTGCGCCAGCCGAGCCGACTCAGGCAGTTCATGTTGACGTCGCGCCCTGCGCCAAAGCCGCACCACCGGGCCGATTGTGATGTCGAATGCCCCGTCCGACTTCTGTGCAATCTCCTGCGCTGCGCTCATGACTCCATACAGATCATCGCTGATCCTCGTCGGCGGGCCACCGGCGACCTCGGAAAGTCGCATCAGCTCGCTGCTGGGCTGGTAGTCGCTCATGATATGATCCAGCACTGCGATGCGGTTGAACGCGACGCGTGAGGCCTCCAGGGCACTGGACTCGTCCGAGGAGTAAAAAACAATCTTGAACATGGTCCCCATGTAAGGTTCTGCAAACTCGAAGCGGCGCAATCCCTGCTTCTGTTCTTTGAGAGCGCTGAGGCACTGCGCCGCCGCGAAAATGCAGAATCCCACCATGGCGAGGGAACAAACTGTCGAGCCTCGAAACAATTTCATCTGCCTTCACTCTTGCGACTTCGAGTGGCATCGTAGCAGAGCCAGCGCAAAAACCACATTGGAGATCATGAACCGCGCACGAATGACACATCACTCACCAATTTTATTTTGCCTCGTCGCCACGTTTTCTTCTTTTCTTTTTTCAGTCCGCCTCTTCAGCCAAACTAAATCCGGCCGCCAGCCGGAAGTGAAGTCCTACACGGAGACAATTCCCGGAACGGACGTGAATTTCGAGATGGTGCCCATTCCCGGCGGCACTTTCATGATGGGCAGCCCGGCCAGCGAAGGGAAGCGATCGGCCGACGAAGGGCCTCAGCATCTGGTCACCGTCCGCCCATTCTGGATGGAAAAAACCGAGATACGCTGGGAACAATACGATGTTTTTGCCTTCAGCCAGGACCTGCAGCGTTCTTCGTCGCCGGCGTCGCACAACAGCATCGGCAATAAGTTTGCCGATGCCTTCACGCGGCCAACGCCCCCTTATACCGATCCCACTTTCGGGTTCGGCCACGATGGCTATCCGGTCATCAATATCACCCACCACGCCGCAATGGAGTACTGTCGCTGGCTCTCCGCCAAAACAGGAAAAACCTATCGCTTGCCCACCGAAGCCGAATGGGAGTACGCCGCGCGCGCGGGCTCAAAATCAGCTTACCTTTTCGGCGACGATCCGAAGCCGCTGGGCGACTATGCCTGGTATCTCGACAACTCCGACGCCCGCACCCACCCCGTCGGCAAGAAGAAACCCAATCCGTGGGGTCTTTATGATATTTTTGGCAACGTCGCCGAGTGGGTCCTCGACTATTACGACAAGGACTACTACGGCAGCTTCAAACTGGACGCGCCCGTGTTAAGCCCTGTGCTGATTCCAACCGAAAAGGAATATCCCTACATCGTGCGCGGCGGCTCATGGGACGATGACGCCGCACGCCTGCGTTCTGCCTCGCGACGCGCCTCCACTCGCGAATGGAGCCAGCAGGACCCACAGCTTCCCCAGAGCATTTGGTGGCACACCGACGCGCTGTTTGTCGGCTTCCGAGTAGTACGCCCGCTCGAGGAGCAAGACAATCTCAAAGGTTTGAAATCGAAGGTGACCAAACAGAATTAGCCCGGGAATCAAACGCGCGCTGGCCCGTACGCAAAAACGGCCGCGCTGCAACGGTTTTCAGCTTGCACAAGGAGGATAGAGCAATGGCAAACCACGAGGAAGAAAACAAGGCTAAGTCATCGCGTCGCAATTTCCTGAGGCAATCGAGTGTGGCGCTGGTGGGCGGCGCGGTAGCTAGCCGGTTCACTGGCCTGCCCGTTCACGCTGCGGGAAGCGACTTGATCAAAGTAGGACTGATCGGCTGCGGTGGACGCGGCACGGGCGCCGCCAAAGACGTTCTGAGCTCCGCCCGCGGCGTCAAGCTCGTCGCCATGGGAGACGTCTTCGAGGATAATCTCGACAAGAGCTTCGACGTGCTGACCCGTGTTGCCCAGAGCGACGAAACCATCCGCAATTTTGGCAACACCGTCGAAGTTCCCGAGGACCGGCGTTTCACCGGCTTCAATGCATTTGAGAAGGTTCTCGCATCGGACATCAACTACGTTATTCTCGCCACGCCGCCAGGCTTTCGGCCCGCGCATCTGAAGGCCTCCGTCGCCGCGGGCAAACACATCTTCACCGAAAAGCCCGTCGCGGTTGACGGCCCGGGGATTCGGTCGGTCCTTGAAATCGCCGAGCAAGCCAAGGCCAAGGGTCTCGCCGTTGGCGCTGGCACGCAGCGCAGGCATCAGGACGGCTATATCGAGACGATGAACCGTCTTCGCGACGGTGCCATCGGCAATATCGTCTCAGCGCGCGTCTACTGGAATCAGGGGCCCATCTGGGTTCATCCAAAGCAAGCCGGCTGGAGCGACATGGAGTGGCAGATGCGCAACTGGTATTACTTCACTTGGCTCTGCGGCGACCACATCGTCGAACAGCATGTGCACAACCTCGACGTCGCGAATTGGGCTCTTGGCGCGCACCCCGTCAAAGCCACGGGCCACGGCGGCAGACAAGTCCGCACTGATTCTATCTACGGCAACATCTACGATCACTTCGCCGTGGATTACGAGTACCCCAACGACGTCCACGTGGCCAGCTTCTGCCGGCAGATGCCTAATTGCGCCAACAACGTTTCCGAGAGCCTCGCCGGAACGAAAGGCCTTTGCCAAGCCAACAAATACGCCATCACCGGCGAGAAGAGCTGGCGCTACACCGGCGCAAACAATCTGCCTTACGTCCAGGAGCACACCGATCTGATCGCCAGCATCCGTGCCGGCAAGCCCTACAACGAGCTGAAGGAAGTTGCCGAGAGCACCATGACGGCGATCATGGGACGCATGGCCGCTTACACCGGGCAGGAAGTCACTTGGGAGCAGGCGTTGAACTCCACCGAGAGTCTCATGCCAGCAAAACTCGAGTGGGACGCTGCGCTCGCCGTCGCGCCCGTAGCGATGCCCGGCCAGACCAAGTTGGTATAACTCGTCGCGCCGGCCTCGCCCAAAGCGACAGGTGATGAAAAATTGGCAATGGCCGCGCAACACGCTATAGGGCTACCATCCCCAAGGCGCGCGGTGAGCAGTCTCGGTCGGCAAACTCTGGGCGGCGCGACTTTGTTGTGTGTCGTCGCTATTAGCAGCGGGTGCTCCCACGCCAACGTTCGTACCTTGACGCCAAACGCGCCTGCTCCCACGACACTCGTCGTGTCCGACCCTATCAATCATCTGGATGTACTCGCACGTGAACCGATGATCGTCGAGCATCCTGACGGTACGCTGTTCGTCAGCGGATTGGGGAGTCAGTTTGAAAGACTTGCCGAGCAGAAGAAAACAGCGAGAGAATGATCGTGAGCATGTCGCCGAAAAGCTACAGCGACGGCTGCCTGAATTCAACCAGTTCAGTCAGAACGGAGTTTTTGGTCGGGACACCTGCACATGGAGGTAAAAATACCTGCTTATGCAACTCAGCGACGACCGCGAAGTCGTTAATTAACCTCCTACAAGTGGGCTTTGTCCAGGACCTCGTCCGATGCCCGAAGTGGCTCGCTACCGCCTGGGAGCGCATGGGCCCGGAGACGCGAAGGCTTACGACGGACACGGCGCGAGCCTGGAATCGCGAAATGAACCTTCCGGCGGCCGCCCGGCCGGGGGAAAGCTCCAAAGCCAAGGCGCAAGCCCAAGGCCGCTGATCTTCGAGTGTCAAGACGCCCGCCTTAAGGCCGGGGGAGCCGAAGAGGCCGATTGCGGAAGCTAGATTTGCGGTGAAACGATTTGCGGCCTTTGAGCACTACTTGAGCAAACAGCCCTACTCCCAAAGTGCTGTAAAGTTTGCTGAGGCCACTCGGCGCCTTACTCTGCATAAAGGAAAGGGAGGCCTGTCATGTCCCATGTATTCGCACTTGCTTTCATCCTGTTCAGTTTGCATCCTGCAGAGACCCCCGGCAGCCCGGGAGACCCACAACAACAAACAAGCATGGAGAGCCTCATTCGACAGGCAACGTTCATCTTCGTGGGAACGGTGGCCAGGACCAACGCCACGACCATGAGCGAAGTTCAAGCTTCGGACTCCACCGCAGTGGTGCGCGTGGACGAGATCGTGGAGGCCCCGGGTGCCCCGCCGGACCTGAACGGGCAGGAAATCACCGTGAAACTCGCCACGGCCGGCTCCGTGAAGGCCGGGGAGCAGGCGACTTTCTACACCAAAGGGTGGCTGCTGGGAGAGAGCATGGCGGTGATCGAACTCAGCCACACCCCAACTTCGCCGCAGGCACACGAGCAGGTGGAGTCGACGCGCCGCAAAGCAGCGGACGAAGCGTTGAAAGGAGAAATTACAAGCGCTGAAGCGATTGTGGCCGGAACGGTGGCGGGCGTGAAGCCCTCCAGTATTCGCCATATCGGTTCCGAGCACGACCCGGATTTCTATGAAGCGGAGATTACCGTGGATTCGGTGGTGAAAGGGAAAGTGACGGGCCACAGCGTCGTGGTGCTCTTTCCCAACAGCGACGATATGATGTGGCAGGGCTCACCGAAGTTCAAACAGGGTCAACAGGGCGTTTGGCTGCTCCACCGGAATCAGACGAAAATGCCCGGCGTCAAGGATCAGTACACCGTCTTGAATCCGCTCGATTATCAAGAGCGAGGCGAGCTGGAACGCATCCGAAGCCTAAGCAAAGCCGCGAAGTGAAGCGGCTCCCGTCTTGAAGAGATTTCCTCGAATTCTGTCTGTCGTAGGAGGAGCATATGCGGTGTAAACATCTGGCGCAAGCCCTGAGCTTGGTGTGCGTATTGATGATTCTCGGAGTGGCGGGCTGTGGCCCGGACGTCAAAGTGGTCGATGTGATCCCGAGGATGTACAGCAACGAGTCTCGCGGAGACATGGAACCGAACATTGCGGTGAACCCCGAGAATCCTCGGCATATGGTGCTGTCCGCCTTCACGCCTTGCCCGCCGATGATTTCCACGGCCAACGCGCCCATCTACTTTTCGAAAGACGGCGGCGAACACTGGCACCTGAACTGCATCGTGCCGGGTAATAGTCCGTTCTCCGGCACCGGCGACATCACCATTCGCTTTGCCTCCAGCGGCGGCGTCCTCTATGCCGGCGTGCTGAAGGGAGGCGCGGGCCTGGACATGAACATTCTCCGTACCAGCGACTTTAGCAGCGCAACTCCCATGACGGTGCTGATCGACCGCTTCCCGGAAGATCAGCCCTACGTCCAAGGTTTTACTTCTGCGGGTGACAAAGGCTATGTGGGAAACAACAATCTAACGAATTCCACCTTTTTTGGGGGCGTGACGGGCCAGACGTCGACGGTGGACTGGTCGCTCAACGCGGCTACGGCGCCAGCTCCGGCCGGATTCACGAACAACATCTTGGAGGCTCGCGCCACTTGTGGACAGGACCTGCCTTCCGTGCGTCCTGCGGTTCACAAGAGCGGAGTCGTCTACGTGGCACTTCTCAGCAATGAAACAAGCTCACCCTGTTTCCCGTTCGGCGGCAGCAACATTGCGGACGTGGTGGTCCTTCGCGACGATAACTGGGGCTCTGGTGGTTACACTGCGCTGACGGACGCAGGCGACGGCAAGAACGGAGTCCGCGTAGCCACTGGCCTCGTCATGTCGTGGAAAGGGAATTTGGGGAACGAGCGCATCGGCAGCCAACTTTCGATTGCCGTAGACCCTAACAACAGCCAAAAGGTGTACGTAGCCTGGGGAGACGGCGGCAACCCGGCCAATTTCACCCTGCACGTACGCAGCTCCAGCGACGGCGGGAAGACCTGGAGCGCAACGGACCTGAAAACCGTCGCCGCCGCCACCAATCCCGCCCTCGCGATCAATAGCAAAGGAACGGTCGGATTTCTCTACCAGAAGCTCGTGAATCCGGGAACGTGTAACGGCGGCGGCCCGGGCGTGGCCTGCTGGGAGACCCATTTCGAGCGCGGTAAGGGCACAGACTGGGATGATCTTCATCATCCTCTGGCGAACACACCTGATAATGTTGGTTCCTTTGCCTTGGGCGATTACGATCACGTGCTGGCTATCGGCGAAAAATTCTACGGAGCCTTCTCCGCCAGCAACTATCCCGACAAGTCTAACTTCCATCCTGATGTGAGGTATCAGCGTTACGTGGATTGGAACACACACAAGCTCTACGCCGACGCAGCACACACCATCGTCGTCGCTCCGTCGACCGACCCATTTATGTTCTCCGTCGAGGAATGAAGAACTGCTCCCGGACGAATTCATCCTGCGGCTAGGCCTTGTAAGGCTTGCTGAATGTGTGAATAGGTTGGTTACGGGTGGGCGGCGAGGCGGGAAGAGTGGGCGAGGCGGTTCAAGGCTTCCTCTCTTATCACGACGTTACGCCACTCCTCGAGATACTCGGCGCCAAGCGACTTGTAGAATTGAATTGCGGGTTCGTTCCATGTCAAAACATCCAGCCGAATGCTGCGACAACCCTCCTGCCGGCCAATCCGCGCCACTTCCGCGAGAAGAGCCTTCCCGACGCCGCGACCGCGAAAGGGTTCGCGGACAAAAAGGTCCTCCAGGAACATGCCGGAACCCGTCCATGTGGAATAGCAAGGGAAGAAGACCGCATACCCAGCGGGTTGCCCGCTATCCTTGTCTTCGGCGAGGATGGCGCGGAACTTTGGTTCCGGGCCAAAGCCATCCTGACGAAGATGCGCTTCGGGCAGGACAGCATCGGGTGCGTGCTCGTATTCTGCCAACTCCTGGATCAGGCGCTTCAGCAAGGGTACGTCGGCAATGGTCGCAGCGCGAATCGAGAACATGGAGAGCTCCAAGACAGGCAGTTTAGCAGCAAGAACAGATTCCTCGCTCCGCAAAGCCAACCGGAACGCAAAAAGCGCGCTCGATTCGGGATGAAAATGCGCTTCGCCAAAATTAGAAGCACATTTGAAATCAACAAAATTGCAAAGAGACTTTGTAACACTGATTAACGTTGCTCGGACAATCGTGCTTCAGCTCCAGTCCAGCAACTGGGATCTGGGAGATCTCCTCGCGAAGGGGATTTATGATGCTGAAACGGCCCGGATACTCTTTGGAGCGTCCGGGCCGGCGTGTTTTCGGGGGAAGTTACGCTACGAGCCGCATCGCTAGTCTGTTCGCGGCGTCCATTTTTCGGAGTGTCTGTCCAGCCTGGACATAGTAACCTTTATTTTGTGTAGCCCAGTTAGTAGCCCAACTAACACAGGGGTTTGCATGAAGGCGTGCTTGCAAAGCAGGTGCTCTCCCTGAGTTACACGCCCACACGGTGAAACCATTATCCTGCCTGAGCATGGCCATTGGGGGGTCTTACCAGTCGAGGCCAAAATCGAATCGATTTTCTCCCGACCCGAGGAATCGCTCGGCTGACCACCCCAACGGTGAGGTAGTCCGTGACACGGCTTCCGGTGGGCAAACTGGCGACAGTGCGGCAACTCTCCTGCCAGACAGAATGCGGGTTTGTTTATTTGAGTGAACAGTATCGCGGCTAGCGGGAGTCTACCGCGTAAACTCCCGCTAGCTTTTCTTCGCACGGCCATACTTGCGAGCGAGCCGAAACGGCCGGCGAACCATGGCGAGGAATTCTTGCGGACTTCCTTCCTTCCAATCTTCCTCCGTTGGCGAAAAAGAGAGCCTGAGGAGATAGCCGGGAGCAGCAACGAGACCGCCGCGCATGCGCCAGCGAAGCGCGGCGCGCTGGAACAGGCCAATCGGGGCATAACCGGCAGCGGGCAGCCACTGACGAGTCTCTTCCGCGAGCCGAGCCGCCGCCACATCCGCCTCGACCATGGCTTGAACATGCTCCGGCAGTTTCGCCTTGAGCAGGTCTGAGGCCAGCCGCAAACCGGTGTGCAGCATGCGTTCCGCTCCTACTGCCTTCGCCGAACTCCTAACGCGGTCCCAATCGATCCCCGTTTGGCGCGACACCAGCGCAGCCACATCGGCGATCCACAGGAGGCGGTCCCAAAAATGTTTTGCGCCGTGAATGCAGATCAGGACCAGCTCGTCTTCCAAGGAAAGTGCGGGCACTTCGTGCCCATCGAGCCGCACGCGGATTTGCCGCGCGAAGCATTCCTCGATGGGGAGACGGCGTGGGAAATAACGCAGCGTGCAGTCGTTGTGCAGCTCGACGATGAGTTTCTTTTCCGCCCTGGAGAAAAGATACTGGCCAGGGATTTTCCCGGCGGCGACCGCACGCAAAGGAACTGTTGATTCGTAGCCGGCGGCGATCATCAATTCACTGGCGCGGCGAATGTCGCGCTGGCGAACCAGCAGATCCAGGTCGCCGTAACGGCGCATGCCAGGATCGCCATAAGCCTGAACCGAAAGCACCGGCCCTTTGACGACCAGCGCGCCGATTCTCTCCGAAAAGAATCGATCGAGGACACGAAAAAGCTCGGCGGTGATGAGCAGAGAAAAAACCGCCTGGGCGTGCTGATGATTCCGTAGGGCAGGCCGAAGTTCGGGCGGGAAGACTGCCCTATCCAGCTTGCCGAGGGACGCCGCGACGTGCCCCACGACACCGTGCTCTTCGGCGAGCGCCACGAGACGCCGCGCATCAGCGGCCCGCAGCATCGCCGGGAGTTTTAGCGTTTCCGGGAAAGGCGAAGCGCACGTGAGCAGCACAGGCCACTCGTGCTGGAACGCACTTGTATCGGATGGATGCGGCAGCGGTAGGGACGCAGACATAGGGAACTTGACGTAGTGTACATTATCGGGGGAGATATTTCGCCGGAGAGTTTGTAAAGAAATGATTGGGGCTGGGCTTACTTGCCGCTTACAACCGACAACGTTTCATCCCCACGGCCGCGGCGGCGAACGTCGATTCCGAGACGCTTGATTTTCTGATTGAGGGTCGAAAGAGGAATCACAAATCGCTCGGCGGCTTCGGTCTGGTTCCAGCCGGTGCGCTCCAGCATATCAACGATGATGCGGCGCTCGATCTCGTCCATGATCTGGAACAGCGACGGGTGCGGATGGTCGGCAGAGGAACGCGAACCGGGCTCGCCCGGAAGCGGCGGCACAAATTCCGACAGCTGCAGGCGCACCCCGCGAACGATCTCCTTGCTGCGAATGCTTTCAGGCAGCAGGTCCACGTCAACGCGCTCCTGCGTGGATAGGACCACCGCGCGCTCCACGACGTTTTCGAGCTCCCTCACGTTGCCGGGCCAGTCGTAATCCATCAGCAGCTTCAGCGCCGCGGGGGTAAATTGCCGGAGTGGTTTGGTGTTTTCCTGGCAATACCGTTCCATAAAATGCCCGAGCAGCAGGGGCACGTCTTCGCGGCGGTCGCGAAGCGGCGGAATCTGCAGGTGGATCACGTTCAGACGGTGATACAAATCTTCGCGGAAGCGGCCCTCGCGAACCAGCGTAAGGAGGTCGACGTTCGAAGCGGCCACGATGCGCACGTCGACCTTGAGTTGCTCGGTGCCGCCGAGACGCATGAATTCGCGCTCCTGAATCACACGCAGAAGCTTGGCCTGCGTTTCCGGGCTGATGGTGGCAATCTCATCGAAGAAAATGGTGCCCTGATCGGCGACTTCGAAAAGGCCCTTTTTGGAAGCAACCGCGCTTGTGAAGGCACCCTTCACATGGCCGAAAAGCTGGGACTCCAGCAGGTCCACGGGGATGGATCCGGTATTGACGGGCACAAAGGCTTTGTCCGCGCGAGTGGAAGCGGAGTGAATGGCCTTGGCGATGAGTTCCTTACCCGTGCCGCTTTCGCCACTGATGAGAATCGTGGAGCGCGAAGGCGCGACTTGCGTGACCAGATCCAGAAGCACGTGCATTTTGTCGCTCTTGCCGACAATGTTCGGGAAATTGAAGCGCTGCTTCAGGGCGCGTTTAAGCTGGACGTTTTCATCGCGTAGCCGGCGCGATTCGACCGCTTGCGCCACCTGGGCAAGCAATTCATCGTTGGACCACGGCTTGGTGATGTAGTCCATCGCGCCATTCTTGAAAGCGGCGCGGGCCATATCGATCGAGCCGTAGGCGGTGATCAGCACGATCGAGAGCTGCGGGTCGCGGCGGTGAATCTCCTTGAGCATGTCCAGACCGTTGCGGTCCGGCAAACTGACGTCCAGCAGGAGCAGGTCATAGGGATGCTGTTCCAGCTTCTCCAGGCCGGATTGGCCCGTTTCTGCGCTGGAGACGCCGTACCCTTCACTTCTCAGCAGGAGTTCGAGGCCTTCGCGGATTTCTGATTCGTCGTCGACGACAAGAATGGAACCCTTAGACATGAACCGCTTTCCGGACCGCCGGGAACTCCACATGGAAGGATGTACCTTTGCCGGGCGTCGAGCGCACATCGATTTTCCCGGAGTGTTCCTTGATGATGCCGTAACTCACGGAAAGTCCGAGGCCGGTGCCACGCCCGCTGGCCTTGGTGGTGAAGAACGGGTCAAAGATGCGATGGATGTGTTCGCGGGCAATGCCGCCGC
>WNFO01003477.1_pt1 | contig 13362 bp, 10 predicted proteins | sample 5400251 | NCBI WGS metagenome assembly WNFO01 (sample SAMN13153354, study PRJNA577476) | soil metagenome | isolation source: 100 cm saprolite under Madrone tree | place: USA:California | collected 2016-06-14 | reverse complement strand
TGATGCTAAAGAAGCAGCTAAGTCTATGACTGATATTGTAAAAGGTTATAGGGAACAATTAGCCGAGATTAATAAAAGAGTTACTACATCTGAACCAATTGTTGAACAACATGGTGTAGGATATAAATATGTAGTCATTCGTCCCTATAAAGAAACAGATGATGTTGTTCGCAGTTGGTTGATTAAAGGAGATCTTAAGAAATCTGAGAGTAGTGCTGCTTTAACTGGTTTCTCATCTTGGAAGAATTCCTTCTTAGGATGGATCAGAGGTGCAGATGATACTCTCTCTTACAATGAAACTCTTAATCGTAAGATAGCCACATATACTCAATCTCTGTTAAGAGAATGGGCTAAGAATGATGCTGAAGCCATTGAGAAGATAGCCAACCAATTCAAATGGACTAAGCCTCGTACATGGTACGGAGCTTTGTCTGGTGGTAACAAACAGATGTTCCGTGAATGGAATGAGACTGTTAAGTTTGCCAAGACTCTAGATGATTCTAAGACCGGACAAAAGGGTGCATTCTTTAAAACTGCCGGTGATTTAGAAGATCATTATCAACGATATTATCAAAGACTCCCAACATTTCCGGAAGTACAAGCTTATTTTGCCCATGTTAAGTTAGTAGAGGGCAACCGTGTCCTTTCGGAAATTGCAGAGTTCAGAAATCGTGCTCGATTAGGTGCAGAACAACATCAGATATTTACCTTAGGTAAGAATGGAGCAAAGGTTGCTTCGGATTATTTTGACGGCATACAAGAGAATAAGTTCCCTGGTGGAAGAGGTCAGATCTTAGTTGTAGGTGAACGCAAAGGAGATGAGAGACTATATAATCTAGGTGCCAATGACATTCCCGGAAGAGACATACAAAGATATAGAGATTGGGTTGAGACTGGTAAAGCTAAATTAATGCGCATATATGATCCAGATGCACATCCTTTAAAAGACTTCTCCGATGCTGCAGGTCAGAATAGAATCAGATATGTCTTATCTGTTGACGCAGAAACTAAACCTTTAGATATTAACCATGTCAATAGACGTGGTGGTGGTCACTTTGACGTGGACTCAGAATGGTACATCAAACAAGCTGATCTTTTTGATGAGACTCCAGGTAGCGTAGCTTCAGATAAACGTAATTTATATAAGAAGATCTACACTGGTGATAAAACTCTAATGCCAATTGGTAATAGAGTTATGGGGCGTGACATTGCGCAGAAGATGACACAGATGAATGCTCTTATGAAAGAGAATAAACTTGAGGAAGCTCAAGCTCTGAGTAAGACATTAGGCATTGACTGGGACAAGATGCGAAGCTGGTATGAAGCTTCTGTACATCCCATTACCGGAAAGACCTCAGCTCCGTTCATTGATGTAAATGAACCTTTCTATTTAGTTCCTCGCAATAGAAAGATCTTTGACATTGATAAGTCTTTAGAAACTAGGATTGGTAGAGAACGCTTTGAAGATGGAACTAAATCAGGCTCTGACGCTCAGCAATTTCAGGTAGCTTATTCTCAGGCCAGAGATTCTGATGAGATGTTTACTATCAAAGATGTTGGTACTCGAAACAATCCAATTTATAAATATGTTCCAGCAGACTATGTTGATCCCATTCCAACTATGAATAGGGCTTTGAGTAGAGCAATAAACAGTACATTCATGGATGATTATAAGATTTCTGCTGTTGAGCATTGGTTACAGGAAGCTATTCCCTACCTTAAAGCAACAGAGTCTGAAGTACGTTCAGCTCCATTCTGGCACTTTAATAATGCAGATAAAGGTGCATTCAAGTCTGCTGCAGAGATTGGTGGAGGAGTAGATCATCCCGGTATCATTTCTAATCTCTTATCTAATAGATATAAAATCAATCAATTTGTAGGTATGCCCAATAGGGTTGAGACAACTCTGCATAGCCTAACTCAGTTATTGGTAGATAAGTTCTATGAGAAACTAGGTCCCGAAGAAACTAGAGGACCACTAGCTAGAGCATTTACTGTTGTGCCTTTATGGGCTCTAGCCAAGACAACTGATCCTGTATCTGCCATTAGATCTTTTGCATTCAACGCTAAGCTAGGTATTTTCTCTATACCTCAGTTCTTTGTTCAAGCACAGACATTTACTAATATCATTGCCTTGTCTCCCAGAGCAGGTATGGCTGGTACTTATGCTACCATGCTTCATCAATGGGCTAGAGTTAATAGTCATCCCAATATTCTAAATGCTCTAGATGAATATGCTTCTAAGCTAAATATGTTTGGCAGTAAATGGAAAGCTGGTGAATGGTTGGAAGCTAGGCAAGAATTAGGTAGAACTGGATTTGAACGTGTGGCTGGGGAATACCAGTTAGCTGATGATCAGATGACGCATAAGTTCATCAAGAACCAATGGAATAACTTCTTAGATGCTGGTCAAGTATTCTTTCGAGAAGGTGAGCGTGCCACTCGTATTGGTGCGTACTATACAGCGTTTAGAGAGTTCAGGGATATAAATCCAACTAAGGCGTTAACAGATGTTGACAGAGCAGCGATACTCAACAAAGCAGACCTCCTTACTAATAACATGTCTCGTGCGTCTGCCTCTTCTCTTAATCACAGCCTTCTCTCTCTTCCTACTCAGTTTCTATCTTATCAAGTGAGAATGGCTGAACTGTTCTTCGGTAAGCGTATCGGTGAGACGGTTGCAGATCGCGTTAAAGCTAGAGCCATGCTGATCAGTATGTACTCAGCTATGTATGGCCTGCCGTCAGCTGTTGGTATTACCGGCTATCCCTTCGGGGACTCTATTCGCCAATATGCAATCAATCACGGATACGTCATTGGCGACAACAAGATAGCAGACATCTTCATGAATGGTCTACCTGCATGGCAACTAGCTATGATCTCTGGTGGACTAGATTACCAGAAGGGTAATCAATATAACGTAGGAGATAGATATGGCTCACAAGGCTTCACTCAACTGAGAGAGTCCCTACGCTCAGATAAGACTGCTTGGTCTGTCTTTGGTGGTGCTGGTGTAAGTACCTTGGTAAATACAATTGCACAACTAGATCCATTCTGGCAGGCTGCTAAGTATATGGTCTCTGATGATGAAGAAGGTAATACATTCAAGATAACTCCAATGCACTTCGTCAATCTATTCAGTGAAGTATCTGCCGCACAGTCTTGGAAGACAGCTCTCTATGCCATGAATACGGGTAAATGGTTATCTAAGAATGAACGCTACGTTGAAGACGTAACTCCCGGCGATGTTCTATTTAGAACCATCTCTGGACTTAAATCTCAGGATCAAGATGATATCTTTGCTCTACGTAATATCAAGGACTCTGAAGAGAAGCTATGGAAAGATGCTGAGCAAGATATAGTTAAGGATTATCGTAGAGGTGTGGAAGCTACGTCTAATAAAGATTTTGAAACTGCCACCACTTACTTCGGTAATGCTAGAGCTAGGATGATTGCTTCAGGCATTCCTCTGGACAAGCGTACTGAGATAATGGCTAAAGCTTCACAAGGTATTGAACCTCAGATTAATACTGCTCAATGGAATTGGGCTACAAAGAGTGTGCCAGCAGGTCAAGAAGGAACTAGACTTGGTGCAATTACACGTAGACTACAATTAAATGAATATAGGAACCAGCAATAAATGGCCGTCTTTAACCCACAGGTACAGCCCACTAATGATCCAGATTGGACACGTATATCCCATCCAATCTCAGATGTGGCTGCTGATAAGAGTACTGCACTCGCCATAGAAGGAACTGCTCAGGCTTTGGAGAGTGCTACTACAATAGCTGAGCATACTGACAAAGATATTATCAAAGAGAAAGCTAGGGCTGGTGTCGAAACTCTACAGAGGGGTACTACTTTAGCCTATGAAGATATTCGTAATGCACAGTTAACCGGCCAACAGCCTTCCGATCTATCTCAGAAGACAGCTGGCTTTACTTTAGCACAAGCTGGGTACCAAGAAGTTCCTGGCACTCTTCAAGCTGGATTGGATCGTGCCGGAGATATTGCTACAGCTAGAGCACAAGGTGCTCCTAAGGCTAATGATACTCTGTATACTGGAGCTCTCAATTCTCTAGTCAAGCAATTGAGAAATGAGTTCCCAGGTCACAAAGATTTCATTGATGAGCAGATATCTAAGATATCAGGTAAGAACCCTGCTAATGCCTATATGGATAACTTACTTCAAGATATCAATCGTAATGCTACAGCTAAAGATACCTTTGATCAGAAACTATTAACTAAAGCCTATGAGAACTATGGTGCTCCTGATGTACAATTAGCCATTAAAGCTTGGCATGCTGGTGTTCCAGGTGCACGGGATAAGGTGGAAGAGTATGTAGCTAGAGCGGAGAGAGATTAGTGGATACAAACTCAGCATTCTCAGGAAACTGCAAATGTTTCTAAAGACCTTGCTTTAGATGCTGACCTAGCTAAATCACAATATCAACAGCGAGCCTCTGCTGCTGCATTCCGTAACTTCAATCCTGTTATAGATCTTCCTGGACTTACTTCTCCTGCTATGCAACAAAAATTAATAGATGAGCAGAGAGCCGGTCTTCCTTCTTCAATTACAACTACACAATGGACTGATCTGCTTTCCAATGCTCAGAGAGCTAGAGATGTGGCTGCCAATGAATTGAAGGATATCGCTAACAATGGTGGTTACTCTAAACGTATTAGAAATCCAACTGAAGAGAAAGCTATCTCTGATAATGAATTACAATACTTTGATAGACAGATAGAAGCCATCAAGAATAAAGATGTTGGTACTATGTTTGATCTCAAACGTAGAGCAACCCTGTTACAGGATAATGCTAATTTCTCAGCTCTATCTGATAAGGAAATTGGACCTTGGTTACTGAAATCAGGGGTTCTACGTGAACATCTAGGCCCTGAACTATCTTCTTGGATAGCTCAGCAAACTCTGGCTAAAGGGTACCTCGGTAAGTATCAGAGCTATCTGGGAGATACTAAGATGAGAGCTGGTGTGCCGGATGATATTCGTAGAGATGGTGTGGCTAAGAGTATGACTGCAGATGTTATAGCTGCTAGACAGTCTGAAAAAGAAGCTAAAGCTAATCCGCGTCTATATGATGACTTGATTGATAATGTCAATATGATTACCAAGGCAGAGGAAACTGGTAAGACTGACGTAGCTAAGGAAGTAGTTAAATATACCTTCGATCCTACACGCAATGGTAATCTAATCAAACAGTTTGGTAGGGATTTCAAAGATGATAACGGTGTCTTTCATAAAGGTCAATTTGCTTATTACGATGTTCTAACTCAACCTAAGGTGGTGGACTCTGTCTATAAACTAAAGGATAAAGCTTCTTGGGATATGATGAAGGATTGGCAAGAGACATCCTTCAAGACTTTATTCGGTGAAGAAGTTAAGAAGTTAAATGGCATTCAGGGTGATCGTTCCATGCCAATTAAGCTTACATGGGACTCTGATGGTGGCCAGATAGTTCCAGAGTTTGGTAAGGCTAGCACTAATGTGGAAGCTAATTATATCAACTATGCTCAGAGATCTATCGCAGACTTAAATAAGGGTCTAGCTAATCTCAAGTATATGAAGGACAAGGAAGGTACAGATACTTCTGCGTACTTAATGAATACTCTAATGGAACTGGGTTATAGTCCCAATGATAAACTACATGGAGATAATCTACCTCAGCGTGTCATAGAAGCTATAGCTGCCAGTCATAAGTCCAATAGAATTGAAGATGCCTTCAAGGCAGCCAAAGGTAAGTAATGCCAATCGGTACTGACGACGGACAATATCACGACGACCAGATGTCTTATCTCCTGAGCCAAGCTCGGGGGGCTAAGGAGCAGGCTATCTCGATCAGACCTGTACAAGATGAGTCTACCACTCCTCCTACAATGCCTTCCCAAGCCCCTACGGAGCCCGCTGGTGCGTTAAAACCATCTGGAGGTACCAATATACCGGGCAATCAGTATGAGACGAGTTTAACCCCTCAAGAAGAGACAAAGTTCCAAGATTGGAAGCAGCAGAATGCTCCCAATGACTCAGGATTTGACTATGATCTTAGAGGTGCCTTCAAAGCTGGAGTACAGCCTGATGTTGCTACCGGACATTGGCCGGATACCTTCAAGAAACCAAATCATCTTACCTTCTCCGATCAGTCTCAGTACGCTAAGGATCGTCCTGATTTGGCAGGTACTTGGCAAGGAGATACCTATTATCCAGCACCATATGGCTTGAATCCTCCCGAAAGTACGCCCTCCTTTAGGCCACGTACATCTGAAATGCTAAAAGGCTTCTACGAGACTGCTAAGAAGGCTTTAGATTTACCCAATACTCCTACTTGGGCTCTAGATCAAACAACAGGAGAAATTCATACATCTCCCCAAGCTATTGAAAAGGCTGCTGATCTTGCTGGACTGATGACGTTCGGTCCCGCTCCTGTAGCATCTAAGATGGCTGAAGGAACATTGGGTTCTTTTGCTGGAGTGAGATCCAAAGGATGGGAAAGAAGTAAATTAGGTGAAGCTCAAGTGCTAGAAGCTAATGCTGCTAGTCAGGATGAAATATGGAATAAGACAGGCTTCTTTCGTGGTGCCGATAATAGATGGCGTTACGAAATAAGTGACAAAGATATGAAGCTCAATGAAGATGTTTTTCATAAAAATGTTACTCTCCACCCAACTGATCCTACTAAAGACATAACAACTTATTCTCCTACAACAAAGACTGAAACACCTAAGCTTGATACTATAGAAGATTTAGTTAGCTTTATGCTTAAGTCAAAAGAAAAGCCAGTAACTCTCGAACAAGCGATAGACCATCCTGCATTATTTAAAGCTTACCCAGAATTAAAGAGTATTAAAGTTAGAGAACTTCCTCCTGATGAAGTGAAGAGTGGTGTAGGAGGAATGATGTGGCACAGAGAATTATTCTTAGCGCCTGATCTTACTAAAGAAAAAGCTCGTAGTATAATTATGCATGAGATTCAGCATGAGATACAGAACATAGAAGGCTTTGCTAGAGGGGGTAATACAGATATATTTAAATATCCTCTACATGATGTAGCAGAAAGTCACTACAACAGGATTAGAGATGATGAGCTAGCTAAACTTCTGAAGAGAGGTTATACTGGGGAACACATTCTTGATTTAATCACTCAAGTAGATACTCATCTTAGAACGGGAGAACCTTTAAGTGAGTTCTTTACTAATCCTGAATCAGCTGGACATGAAGTGGGAAAGAAAATCTTTAATCTAACTAAAGCTGAATATCTCTTACAACAAGATCTTCTCAGACGTCACGCTCTTTACAGCAGAATCAAAGGTGAAGTAGAATCTAGGAATGTAGAGGCTAGATTAGACTTTGAAGATGTAACTAGAAAGTTATTTCCACCTAGTATAACTGAGGATATACCTAGATTCATGCAACATGAACCTGAAGGTACTGAAGCAAGTAGAGCTCAGTCTGTGACTACATTCAGGCGTGGAGCTAATGAGAATATAAAAGATCTTAACAACCCTAACTTATCAAAAGTTGAACAACTTGCAATAAAACTTGCAGAGACTGAAAATGGTAAGGGAAGTTGGGATAGAATAGGCGGAGGAGGACAAGAACATTATCTCAGAGACGCACAAAGAGCTATCAAGGAACCGGGTGCTTCTGTCTCAGAGGGAATGGTTCAAAGAACCAAAGAAATAGATAGAGTAAATGAAGAAATTTATAGGATTATGAAAAGATTTCCATATTCTGAATTGGATAGAGCTAGATTAAAGAAGCTTCAACAAGAACGTTTAGACATCTGGAAATAGCCAAATCCTATCACATTTTGTGATTTAAACATAAAAAAACCCCGTAAGGATTTCTCCCTACGGGGTTCTTCTTTGCGTACTGGGCTGTAGCTTCTATGTCTACTTAACCCAGCAGATTAAACTTCATAGGCTTCGATCTTTCGAGCGTCTCCAGAGCATCCTTCGGATCAAAGATGCGGATCTCATCCAAGAGAGGCTGATAGAATGCAGCGAACTTCTCCACCGCATCATCATAACCCTTCTCGTCAGCTTGGTCATCCGGACCACGCCATGAGAAGACTTCCTGTAGACCACCCCAAGGATACTTGATGGGGTCTTTCTTGTCCGCATTACGGATGGTGAACAGGCCAGCACGGAGCCGCTCATTGGCTTCCTGCACAGTCTTGGGTCGCCATTCGAAGTCGATCTTGAACTTGTCTCGCAGTTGCAAGATCTTGTTCTCGATCGTCATGAGCGCACGACCAGCAACGTACTTACGCTGATCCTCAGCAACCATCTCCGGACCAGTGATGGTCAGATTAGAACCAACCACCTGAGCCGAAGACGCGGCGATATTAGCCTTGCAAGGTGAGGAACCACAATCATATTTCTCATACATGGGATTATTCCCTTTTTGGGGTGGCACCGTGTTACACCCAGTAGATAATGGTGCTAAGTATTGCAGTTGATTTCCAAGTCCATCGGGAATTAATGTCATTGTATTTATCCAAAAGAATGGAGGGAGACCTTTGCAGGAACTCCCTCCAAGTTTACCGCCTGTTCGCTCAAGGTTTGCCCAGGCGGAGTTAGAACGGTAAGTCCTCATTAATGGACGGTGGAGACTTCTTCTTCCTTGTCTTCGATGTCTTGGCTGAACTCGCCGGTGGGCTGGATTTCAACCTTGACTTCATCACCGTTTTTGTCGAGGGTGAAGACGTAGCGCTTGACCCCATCAACGACTTCAGTCGTGCTATCAATGATTTCATTCATTTGTTTTCCTTTTCTTGGGTCGTAATGACCTAATCGTAAATATTCTTTCTTTTGATTTTCAGTTACAGGTCCGGAACAACCGAAGTGTTCATAGACTAGTAAACTGAATTCAGTATTTGCATTCATGGTTTAGGATCTTTTCGGTTGTCTAATCCTATTCGCATGCTCTGAGACAACCCTAGTAGGAACAGAGTCAAGAGACCCAGTCCTATGGTATCCGATGTGGTCAAGCTCCTTTCCATCGTGCTTGTGGACAAGTCCTCGTTTGAGCGCTTTGGTGCGGGCTCTATTGCGAGCTTCTCTTCGTTTGACTTGTTCCGGCCTATTCTCATAAGCAGTTTCTTTCGGGTAGTTATGAACCATTTAGTTTAGTCATTTCTGGTCCTTGACTGCCTCCTTTCTAACATAGATTGTTATGGGACAAATGTCCTCTTTGATATTGTGCCAATCGAAGTCAATCGCTGTGACTTCCTGTTGTGGCTTGATTACGTTCAGGGTATGTAAGATGGGCAGCAAGCTGTCCGTCACATGACCCAATGAAATCTCAGACTTAACTGGCTGAGACGAGGCCTTCCTCTTTCGAGCCAGATACTGCGATCCTAAGCTCATCTTCGAGTTCCTTCGCCTTGATCTCCTCGGCTCGTTTCCGAACCGAACGGGATCGTTTGGATTTATCGTCAAAGTTATCTTTCAGGTATTTGAGCCTAAGTCGTTCAGCTCTGTTGTTGGGGTGTTTGATCATAAGGAGCTTGTATAGCTTTATAGGGAGGAGGAACATGAGCTTTTTGCAAAGCTTTTCTAGCTTTATGAAAATCTTTTTTAGTTAATTTAATCATCGAAGTCCAATGGTTTAATCTTAGGCAGTTCTACGAAGCCTTCTTCAACTAGAAACTCCAAACATTCTTCTTCAGTCTTGTCGTTCAATTCCAATATTTCTTCTATGGTATAAGTTTCTAGATAGGTATCGTATATATTCACAATCTAAGTATTGAACCTACAATCATAAAAGTTATTACTAATACAACTGCACCAATCATAATCCAGAAAGCTGCTTCTTGTTCATTCATGTTAACAATCCAATTAATAATACTATTAATAACATAGACATAGCACCAGCAAAGAACCAAACTAGATCATTGATCATAGTAACCACTCCTGCGGGATGACGTCATAAGCATAGTGGAAGCCATATTTGGTACACCACTTCTCATTCGATTTACTATGCTTATAAAACAATATTCTAATATCTAACTTAGGGTTTAACTTCTTAACTGCAATCATCTTGCGTTTAGCTTCGGGTCTGAAGTGTCCCTTGGTTTCAATGTATATCTTCCCAGACTTAGTCGTGATTACGAAGTCGGGGATATAGTGCCCTGATATCAAATACGGTATCTTCTCAGACTCGTACTTAAACCTAGTGCGCGAGGTCTTCAGGGCACTGTATATTCTAGCTTCGAATTTATTACGAGGCTTTCGGGGCGACTTCAAGTTCGTTATTCTTCAACCACTCAACTACATCTGCCCAAGTTGCTAGCATGTACTTCTCATTGCGGTAGTCATAGGAGAAGCTATCCTTCTCATCTTTCCATATTCTCCAAGACTTCTCAACTACAAAGCCATTCTGAAGTGGAGTAATTTCAATGCTATAATTCTTATTCATAATAGTTCCTTTGTGGTTAATGTATTAATTATACACCCTTTTACCATACCTGTCTATTTCAATTACATCTGGTTTCCTCACTACTTTGGTTAGGTAGATTGGTCCGTTGGCATAGAGGAAAGTCCGAAGTCGTGGGTAACAGCAGTACTTAAACGGAGAATAGCTTGGTCCAATGCCCAGTTTAATGTTTCCTGACTTTCCTTCGGGTACTTCTTCGCAAGTGCATGCCGGAGGTCTATCAAGAGCGATGACATTTCGATAATCTCTGACTCTTTTTCTAATACTTTCTTCGCGTAAATGATGCTCATATAAACACATGTGTCCTAATTGTTTGTCGATTACTAATAGATATCCTCTGTCTTTAACTCTTACCAATGGATCGTGAAGGGACCCCACAAGATACCCATCAAGTTGATCCAGATAGCCAAAAGTGTCTTCGGACGCGATTGTAGCATCCTTGAACTTTTGGAAGCCGCGGCTAGTAGAAGATTTAACGTCAACGATGCAACCGTCAATAACACAATCACGGTGCCCGATGATCCCATCAACAGATACAGCATCTTGTTCTCCTGTAACTTCGTGCCCGGCCGCTTTGGCCATTGCTATTACAAGCGCTTCAAGTATGTGTCCGTATGTGTATTTAATCTTGGCCCAGGCGGGGAGGGGCTCTGCATCCATTGGGGAATGAATGGAGTGCCACAGTGCGCACGGGCACTTTGGACCCATCTGGCTGAGACGTAATCTAGGCCCCTCTTTCTCTCCGAGGGAACCTTGGAGTTTAGTAGTGAGTTCAGATGTAAACTTGGTTGCGATGTCATTTGTCAGCCAATTCTCTTGGCCTCCCACTAGCTTGTATATATCTTGTATTAATGTTCGTATTTCAGTCAATTATAATTTCCACTCCATCAGTGAACTCCTACGGCTACAGCTACTGCCTTAACCAGCATTAGCAGAAGAGCAATATAACAGATACCCAAGGGTGGGCCGAAGATAGTTAATATGACCGTCCTTTCTCCGACTGTCTTACTATTCCACCAACCACCTTTTGGACTACTCTTCTTAGCTTCTTCCTGTTCTTTCTTCAAAAACTTCTTCCACCTCTTGTAGTTTCTTAGTTCATCATAAGGCATTGGCCCTCGGTTCTGTCCGCCACTGAAGATAGTGTCGGCGTCAACCAATATCATCTTCTTCATGGTAGTTACTCCTGTTGGTGGCTCGGAGGGGAAGTGGTGGTATCCCCTCCTGCCCTTCTTCTTATTGGTTAGGGAGGTTGTGCATCCTGATGAGAGTCCTTCATCTGGAACATAATCCTACCTCCATCCTTCTAGAATTTATTCCCCGTCCACTACTTCGCCGAAGGTTCGTACACATGCATTGAGTTTTGGTGCCCATCTATGTCACAGATAGTCCGCATTGTGTAACCCGCTTCCTCGGTCATCCCTATTCCATTCATAGATGGAGGTTCGTGGCGACCTTAGGGTTCGTGGGGTTGCTCGGTGCGTCCGGTGATCTTTACGTCCGCTACCCCTGCCAATGTAGGCAGTAACTTGATCCTACGGTTAACCACCGCTGATCCACATTCTTTGGCCTTCCGGCTCCTTGCACATCCCGCTCATAGGCCCGGAGGTTAACGGTATCCGGTGTGCGGTACAAAGAATGCTGCGTCTCGCGATCCAGAGGGCGCTCTACAGATAGGCGCTTCCCAACAGTCCGGTCAGTGTAGTTGAGAGGTGAACACTTACGGCTAACGCTAACGAATTTTATACTAGCTTCGCTACCTAGTTCGGAACCTAGCTTTTATCACAAGCCTACTACATTACGACACGTACCAGGGCTGGACTCGAACCAGCATTGACACCTTTCACAGTGTCTACGTTCCTCGGTCATCTATCTATCTACTACGTAGAGTAATCAGGAGCACATTCTACCTTTAGATTTACCGGGATCGAACCGGAACTTAACTCCCTTTGGGCCCAACGCCATCTAGCCGCCAGTCTCCGTCCCACGGAGGGTTGGGATCGAACCAACCGGACGATGGTAGACTTCCTTTATTCCGTACACCTAGTCAAACTTCAGACCGCTTCAGCTTGTTAGCCATTTAAGACAAGGCCGCTCCTCATGTAGTTCCCTCCTAAGGAGGTCATGCGCACCACGCACCGTGGTCCACAGAGTCTACGACTGTTTGCTATCTACCGTTCCGGCTAATGAGACCGGTTTACGGTGCATTCGCCATCTTTGCTCACTACCTTGCTCACCCTGAAGCTAACCGTCTACGGTTGTCCTGCTGCACCACATAGAAGGGACTCAAGGACTTCTTGCGTGTGGGTCTATTGCTGATGAAGTTGGGGGGCATCACCCCGATAGCTACATTCCCGATGGGGATTTTGCTTGGTGTTATCTCCCGAGCTATACAAGGGAGTCACTGCAGCCCACTTCCTGAAGGTGGTGCGGAGGTTGGGGTATCCGCTGAGCGGGATGAGGGTTCACGCTGCATGTGTTAATAAATTCGTTATAGTACGAATTAAGTGGCAGGGGCCGTAGCCCCCGCCGAATGTTTAGGCAGCCTTGATTTCTTCGTCAAGCTGCGTAAAAAAAGATCGAACCACGATTGGAGGAGTAGTGCGTTCCACGGTCTCGATGACTTCGCAGACGTGAACGGTTCCGATGGAATTGTTCTTCGTCATCACAATAGAGGCCCACTCATGGGCCTTTTCCTTTGTCTGGATGCCGCTGTTCTGCTGACCATGGAATGCAATGTACTTCTTCATCCTAGTATCCTCTCTGTATGGGCGTGAATGCCCTAAGTATAACAGGGAACCGCCGTAATTCTTTCGGGGTGGAAGCGAACTTCCTAACACCACGGGATGCCATTTAACCCACGGACCAATCCCTTGCAATGCTCAGAACAATTGTTTGCTCTTCTT
>WNFO01003476.1_pt1 | contig 13362 bp, 11 predicted proteins | sample 5400251 | NCBI WGS metagenome assembly WNFO01 (sample SAMN13153354, study PRJNA577476) | soil metagenome | isolation source: 100 cm saprolite under Madrone tree | place: USA:California | collected 2016-06-14 | reverse complement strand
AAAAGTTGTCGGTGATCCAACCGCCGAGCCACGGGCCGATCGTCGGGGCCACCACCACGGCTATTCCGTACACGGCGAAAGCCATGCCGCGTTTCTCCAGCGAAAACGTGTCGTTCAAGATGGCCTGCTCGCTGGGCTGCAACCCGCCGCCGCCGGCGCCCTGCAAGATGCGGAACAGCACCAGCACACCCAGGCTCGGCGCCAAACCACACAGAAACGAGCTGACCGTGAACACCGCCACGCAAGACATGTAAAAACGCTTGCGGCCCATGAGAGACGAGAGCCAACCGGATAGCGGAAGCACGATGGCGTTGGAGACCAGGTAGGACGTCAGCACCCACGTGGATTCGTCCGCGCCCGCCGACAAATTGCCGGAGATGTGCGGCAGCGCCACGTTGGCGATGGAGGTGTCCAAAACCTCCATGAACGTCGCCAGCGTCACGGTAACGGCGATCACCCAGGGATTGATGTTCCCTTCCGGCGTTCGCAATCTGGCTAAGATCCTGTTCAACATGGCTGCAGTTCTCGTTCCCGCTCCTGCTCTTTAATACGCTCGAACCTTTCACTTTATTCCGCCTGCGCTCGCATTCGTACGCTCGTCATTGAGTAATGATCGTCGCGTCCACATTCATCCCCGGCCGCAAAATCGCTTTCTCCGGCGGAATCGGATCGAGCACGATCTTCACCGGAATGCGTTGCACTACCTTTACGTAATTGCCGGTGGCGTTTTCCGGAGGGAGCAAACTCAGCACCGCGCCGGTCGCTCCGGCAATGGAATCGAGGTGACCCTGAAAAGTTTTCCCGTAAGTGTCCACGTGCACGTAAGCTTTCTGCCCCGCGCGCATTTTGCGAAGCTGCGTCTCCTTGAAATTAGCAGTGACCCACACATCCTGCAGCGGCACAACCACCAGCAATCCCTGACCCTGCTGCACGATCTGACCGGTCTCAACTTGCTTGTGCGTGGCCACGCCATCCACCGGCGCAACGACTTGGGTGTACCCAAGATTCAGTTCCGCGGCCTCCAGCGCCGCGCGGGCTTGCTGCACTTTGGCGATTTTCCCCTGCGCGTCGGAGGTGCGCATGCTGATCTGCCGCACATCGGCGTGCGCCGCTGAAACACCTGCTTTGGCCTGCTCGACGCGCGCGCCGGACGCGAGCAACTGCGCTTTGGCGATATCGACCGCGCGCCGAGCCTGCGCCAATTTTTCCTGATCGGCCTTCAACGCACTGGCCGTGGCGTCGGCGTTGGCTTTCGCGGCGTCGTACTGTTGCTTGGAAATTTCGCCCTTGTCGAGCAGCGGCTTGTAACGCGCCAAGTCGGCTTGCGCCAGCTCAGCATTGGCCCTGCTCTTCTCAATATTCGCCTGAGCGAAAGCGAGATCGGCCGTGCGCGCCATGTCATAGGTGACTTGCGCGCGTTCGAGGTCGGCTACCGCGCCGGCCAATTGCGCATCAGCGCTGGAAGTTCCGCTGGCGACATTCTCGCGCGTGCGAGGTATATCCACTCCCGCGGACGCTGCCTCGCTCTCTGCCAAAGCTAGCTGGGCCTTGGCTTGATCCAGGCTGGCCTGATAGTCGCGCGGATCGATCTGCACAAGGACCTGGCCCGCTTTCACCTGTTCGTTGTCGTTGACCAAGACTTCCGCAACGCGGCCGTAGATTTTCGAAGCGATGGGAGTGATGTGCCCGTCCACTTGCGCATCATCGGTGGTCTCGCGATTGTGGTAGTAAACGAACAGGCCGGTCACCACAGCAAGCAATACCAGCCCGCCAACCGCAAGCAAGCGCTGCACCTTCGGATTTTTCAGCCCTTTGGGCGGCTCTTCCAGGAAAATGTCTTGCGGAACCCCTTTGACTCTCGCGGCATTTTCCAACCCAACTTCGATCTCAACGCTCATCGTCTCCTCGGGTTACTTCGCGTAAACTTTTTCCATCTGGCCGATGGAGCGCGCCAAATCGGCACGCGCTTGATTGAAGCGATAGAGCGCGGCGATCTGGTTATCGTTCGCGCGGGCTAAAGAATCCTGAGCCTGAATAACCTCAATGTTGTTGGCCACGCCGGCGTTGAAGCGGTCGCGGGCCTGGTCAACCTCTTCCCTGGAAAGGTGCACGCCGAGATTGGCGACGCGCACCTGGCTTCGCGCGGAATCCAGATTGATCAACGCCGTCTTCACGTCGAGCGCGATCTGATTGCGCAAATCGGCTTGCTGCTGGCGCAACTTCTGAACGTCCAGGTCTGCGCGAACAGTCTCGGCGCGAATGCGGCCACCCGTAAACAGCGGGACGCTGACCGTTCCCGCGTAGGTATAGGCCGGGATCACCGAAGCGGGCTCCGTGCCAAATTGTTCCCAGTTTCCGCTAAAGTGCAACGAGGGCAGTCGCTCGGCGAACGCCGCTTTTTTCTGGTTCTCCGCGGCGCGCATCTGCTCCTGCAGCGACTTCCATTCGGGCCGCGCGGACAAACCTTCTTCGATGCTGCCTTCCACGTCGGGCTGCGGCGTCTCAAAAAAACTTAGGGAATCGCCAAGCTCGATTTGCTGGCGAGGATCGAGATTCAGCAGGCGGCTCAAACCGAACAGCGAAGTTTCGCGCGTGGCTTGCGCTTCCAGCAGGCGTTGTTTTTCGTTCTGCAGCTCAACATTTGCGCGGAGGGTGTCGATGCCCGTGCCGACGCCTTCCTTTTGCAGGTCCGCGGCCTGATCGTAGAGCGCCTGGGCCAAGTCCACGCGCGATTGCGACGCCTCGACATCCGCCATGGAGCGCAGCGTCCCGATATATTGCGACACTACCAACAGAATGACTTGCTCGCGGGTGGAAAGGCTGTCCGCCCGGCTGGCATTCGCGGCATTGCGCGACGCTTGGTAGCGGCGGAAGAGCGTGAGATCGAAAATGGGTCCATCAACGGAAGGGCCCGCGGAAAAGGTGGAGTACGGTCCGACGTGGCCGGGGAATCCCGGAAATATCCGCGTGCCGCCGAACTGGGCCAGTATGTTGATGCGCTGCCACTGTTCGGTGACGCCAAGCTGCGCCTGGGGCAGCAGCGCGGACAATGCGATCTTCTGGTCCTGGTCGCTTTGCCCCGCGGTGAGGACGGCGATTTGCGCGGTGGTGTTTTGCTTCAACGCGAGGGCCACGGCCTGGTCGAGCGTCAAACGCATCACGCCTGGGGGAGCCTGTGCGGGCAGCGGGCTTTGCTGCCGCTGGGACCGGGCCGGGGTAAGCGTCGGAGTGAGGAGCAGGCTGAATAGCGCTATGTAAAAGATAATGTGCGACCGCTTGGTGTCCTTCCTGCTGTCCGTCTCGCCGCGCCCTTCGGCCTCGGCAGTGATTTCCTTAACGGTCTCTTGGTTCAAGCATCCCTGCGCCACCAAGCGTCCACCCTGGCGGTAGATTTCCTTCAGCAACGCCTTTCCGGCAGCGTCTATAAAGCTGACGCCACAAAGGTCGACGTTGAATTTTTCGGTGGGGGAAGCGGCGCGCAATTCGCGCCAGCACTGTTCCAAGGTGGAGACTGATTCCCCAGCCAAGCGCCCTTCCACGGTGAGCAGAACCTTGCTGCGCTTTTTCTGTGTAGTGACTCTAAGCATAAGTGATTGCGAATTGGCTGTGTTTGATGCACTTCCCTCGCCACGCGACGCTAATTTTCGTTAATATTGTAACCATCTTATTTTCTTGCACTTAGCAAGAATTCGTAGCTTGGAAACTACCGGAAAGTATGCCCATATAATGGCGAATATCGACTATATTGACACAACTTCGTGCCTATATATGGTCATACCGCTTGAGCTGACTCCAGAGAGTTAGGGCGCGACGATGCCTGAACAAGCCGGAACATGCCGCTAAAATAGTTGGCGTCATGGAAAGACATCCCCTGCGACCGTGGCGGGACACCGACGGTGTCTCAAGCCCCGCCTGGAAGTTTCGCGAGAGTTAGCCCATAGCGCTCGTGCCTGCCTAGTGGCGGACGGCGATGGCTTGCAGCTCGAAATGGCCGCCGCGCAGGAGTGCGGCTGCTCCAATGAACTCGCGCGCGGGCAAGTCCTTGGTAGTGAAGTAGGTGCGATAGATACCGTTGAATTTGTCGAAAAGAGAGAGGTCCGTGCAGGCAATTTGTACATAAACGAGGTCGTCCATGGTCATGCCGGCCTGCTCCAGCGTGGCTTTGATTTGATCGAGCAGAAGCTTGATTTCATCTCCGATTTCCGCCGGTGCCTTGCCCGTTTTGTCCAGACCGATGCGCCCTGCAAGGTACAGCGTGTTGCCCGCCAGAATGCCGCCGCTGAAGGGCGCCTGCGGGTTATCTTCGGGAAGGCGAATGGCGCGTCGAGTCGCCGCCGCCGGCGCTTGCGAAGACGCGCCGCGCACCGTGAGCATCCCCATAGCAACGAGCGTAATAAGAGCGAAACTGACTCTGCTATTCAGCAAGGACCGGAACGTGTTCTGCATTGTGCCCTCCATTCGATTTTTTCTGCGCAATGAGCCGGAATTCGTGAGCCGCGAGTGTATCGCGGAAACTGCGCGCCTCAAAACGAAACGATGCCAATGCGGATGAGCCAAAGCGAGGTAGCCGCCACCGCCATCCACAGCAGCACGCCCTGTAACAGCGGACGCCAGCCCACCTGTCTCACGGTCACCATGGAAATCCCCGACCCGATCAGGAACAGCGTTGCCGTCAGCCCCAATCGCCCCCCGAAGTAAAGAGCGCGGCTCACCATCGAAATTGCCGGGACGTAAGTATTGGCGACCGCCGCCAAACAGAAAAACAAAATGAACCAGGGTAGCTTCACTCCGGATTTGCTGTGCTTCGCCGCCGCGGTTCCCAGCGCCAGCGGCACAATCCACAGTGCGCGCGCCAGCTTCACCGTGGTTCCGATCACCAGCGCGGCCGGGCCGTATTTTGCCGCCGCGCCGACCACCGAACTCGTGTCGTGAATGGCCAGCGCGGCCCACAACCCAAACTGCGGCTGCGTTAAGCGCAATGCCCACCCAATCAGCGGAAAAATCAGCAGCGCCACCGAATTCAAAATAAACACCGTCCCCAGCGAGATGGCCATTTCCTCTTCGCTGGCACGCACAATCGGACCGACCGCGGCGATCGCGCTGCCGCCGCAAATCGCTGTGCCCGTGCTGATCAAGAACGACGAATTGCCGCGCACCGCGAGCAATTTTCCGACCGCCAAACCAAGCAGCAACGCAAAGCAGATTCCGCCCGCGGTATAGACAAATCCGCTGCGCCCGGCTTTCAGCACCTCCTGCAAGTTCATGCCGAAACCTAACGCCACTACCGAGGCTTGCAGCAGGAACCGTGTGAACGTCCCGGCGGACGGAAATGGGTGCGTGAAGCTGAGCCCGAAAGCTATTCCGAGCGTCAGCGCAATCGGCGGCGAAATCAGCCCGCTGGCCGAAAGAACCAATGCCAAAAGAAAAACTATTTTGATTGCCGCGCTGCCTCTGCTGCCGTCCGCGATGAGCTCCGTCGGCATGAACTAATTGTCAGTCATACGCTGCTGGTCCTGTAGGGCTGCTTTCGATTCTTGGCGCGCCGCAACTGAGCCACATGCCGCCGCTCAACGCTGCGGAGCAGGTGATTTTTCAAGTGTCTCTTTGCGGAACCCCGGGCCTGAGGTCTCCGCGATAATTTTCTGCGTCCTGGATTTGCTCACCTGACAGTTGCGGTCATAGATGCGGCACTGCGCCAGAGTGAAATTGCATCCGCAGCTGCAGCCTTCGGCATTGAATTTGTGGAGAGCGACCTGCTTTTGCTGCGGAGTGAGCCGGGAAAGATCCACGCCGGGGAGTTCGCTGGCGCGATCGGCGTGCGCCAGGAAAATTTGACCGGTGTCTTCAAAGGTTTCCACACGCGCATCGATAGGCAAGCCGAGCAAGGCGCGAATTTCCGTTTCATAGAGGGCAGGGTCGCGCAAACCTTCGTGCTTTTGCACGATGCGGCCTTGCGCGTCCAACACAAACAATGTGGGCAGCGCGGAAACGCCTCCATATTGGATGCGCACTTCAGGAGAGGACATAGCCACGGGATAGTTGATGTGCTCTTCGGCGACGACCTGCTTGACCATGGAAGCGTCATCGTCGTCCACCGTCAGCCCGATTATTTGCAGTTGATCCCTGTATTTCTCTTGCAAGGCAATCAGGTCGGGAATTTCCGCGCGGCACGGTCCGCACCAGGTAGCCCAAAAATTCAGGAGAACGACTTTGCCGCGCGCAGTAGCGAGGCTTAACGGCTTGCCGTCGAGCGCATCGAGCTTGAACTCCGGCGCGGCATCTGGGCTGCGCACAAAGCGAATGACATTGCCTCCCTGCGGCGTTCTGGCGGACGCCCCGCACGTGACCATCAAGAAGGCGCCAGCGGCGAGGCATAGCGCGCCAAGCAATGGCAGTCGCGAGCGTTGCGTGTGGAAATCGAGGTTCATCGCGCCTCTACTTAGGAGAACACAAGGCCGGGCTGCTTGCCAAGCCGCAGGTATTGGCGCGTTCCCTGCCGCGTGATTGGCGGCGGCTAAGGCGCTGCAGCCTTGTCGGATTTTTCCGGCGAGCCCTGCGCATAGGCGGGATGCCGCGCGGGAGCACGCTGCGGCAACTCGCGTTCGAGCTTGCGCAACCATTTCAGCTCGGTCTGAAACTGCTCAATCATGAGAGTGACCATCCACACCGCCTCATGATGCGGGTGGCCGACCTCCTGCAAAATCGAGCGCAATGTCTCCTTCTCGCGAGCTAGCTCTTGCACAATGAAACTGCGGCGGCGCCGCAGCTGCTTCTGGAAAACGCCGGGACGCGCAAGCCAGGAAAGCGCGATCCAAGTGGAAAACGCGGGACGATCCCGCTCGGTGGTCCAGCCTTCGCGCTCGAGTGCGATAGCCGTTGCGGCGCGGCCGGCGGCGGTAGTTTGAAAGACGGCGCGCTCTGGGCCCGAGGCAGGTTCACCGCTGTCCGTTTTGCGAATAAAGCCGGCGGCGGCTAGCTTCTCGAGCGAGTAGTAGACCTGCGGACGGGAAATGGCCGCCCAATCGCGAATGCAGCGCCGCTCCAGCTCCAGGTTGGCTTCGTAGCCGTGCATGGGGCGCTCCGCCAGAAGACTGAGCAGCACGAGATCCGGAACGGTCAACGTTGATCGCCTCTTCTGTCGCACCACTACCTTGCTTCCGTCGCGCTCTGGGCTCTCTTTTGGGAGCGCTTGCGGTTGCGGCTCCAATACCACCATTGACACTGTTCAACGGGAAGTTGCGGGTCCCGCGCCTGGGCCACGGCCGCGCGAAAAGCGTCCAGGCAGCAAATGTCCTGGTGCTGCGGCGCGACGCGGCAAAGCGATTCGTAAAGTCGTTGGGGATTTCGCCGGGCGAGTTGCGAGACGCTGCGCACGCCCAGAATTTTGAAGTCGCGCAGCATGGCGGGACCGACAGAGATCAAATCCGAAAGTTTGCGAGGGTCTGAGAGCATAAACAATCTCCTTGACATGGGAATGGCGGCAAAACTAAACTCAGCTAGTCTAATTGAGACTACTAGAGAAAGGCAAGAAGAAAAGGCAGGATCGCATGTCAGAGAAGAAAATCATGGACATGAACGTGAAACGCATTACCCCGGTGCTGTTTGTAAAGGAAATCGAGCCGCTCTTGCCCTTTTGGGTGGAGAAGCTCGGCTTCACAAAGACGATCGAGGTTCCGCATGGGAACAAACTCGGATTTGTGGCGCTGCAAAAGGGAAGCACGGAAGTGATGTACCAGAGCTACGCGAGCGTGGCGGAGGATATGCCACTGCTTGCGGAAATAAACAAAGGGCCGACGTTTTTGTACATCGAAGTGGACAATTTGAACGCGGTTCTCAGCGCGCTGAAAGATTCCAAGATCGTTCAGCCGGAGCGAACCGCGTTTTACGGCATGCGCGAAGTCGGCTTCCAGGATCCCGGCGGGCACTACGTCACGTTCGCGCAGCCGGTGGCCGCTGCGCAGCACTGAAGATTGCCAAAGACGCGGCCATTCGGCGGCAACCGAGCAAGCCGGGCTACACCTGTAGGGGCGGAGCGAAGATCCCGCTGAGTTATTCTTCGTGATCGAGCGGCTTGCCGTCGGGACCGACTTGGACTTCCGATTTCTTGCCGCCCTTTGTTACTTGAGCTTCGTAAGCGACGAGCTTGTCTTTCTTGGTGATGGTTTCGACCTTGACGAGTTTGCCTTCGCCTGCTTTTGCCTGCAGGCCGGCTTTTACGTCCGCAGGCAGCGCATCCAGGGCGACTTGTTCTTCCACTTCGACAATGGCGCCGTTGGCGTCGATCAGTACGTCTTTGGTGTGCCCATTCACGATCATTTCCGCTTCGTAATAGGTCTGGCCTTTTTCTTTTTCCTGAGAAAAACCCTTGATCGTGGCGCCGGCGCTTTGCGCCGCCACGGTCTTTTCCACCGCTGGCGGGAGATCGGAACGCTTGATTTTCTTCTCCTGTGCAGCCGCGGAAGCTACAAATAGAAGGCCAACGATAAGCATGACAGTGCGGGTGCTTTTGGTGTTCACGGATCAACTCCTAAATTAAGTCTCGGTTGCTTCGAGAATCCGAGTAACAGTGTAGGCGGGTAAGGATAAACAGGGGATAAACTACGCTGGCGCCGAAGTACTGGCCGGAAGGCGATGCCGTGGGGCAGCACACCTGACACGATTTCTGCAAACGATGCTCTTTGATGTGGATGCGACGGACCCGATTACGTTCGCGGGGATTTCCGCGTTGCTGGCGGCAGTGGCGTTGGCCGCGTGCGTTGTTCCGGCGCGGAGGGCCACGCGGGTGGACTCGTTGGTAGCGCTAAGGCACGAATGAGCATGGCGTGCGTTTCAGTTGCCACGCACCGTTGTGAAATTTGGCGTAGCGCCTGCGTCGCCGCACGTATTAGCCAGATTTTTTCTGCACGCACAGGTCTTCTTCGGCCTCCTCTTCAGCTAGCTTAAAAGTCTCGTACTTCAAGACAACCTGGCCATCCTCTGAAAATCTCAGAAGTTTCGACGACCGCGGCCGGTTAACGCAAATTGCGGGTTTGGGCACATCGACGGGACTTCGGTACTGGCGGTCTATGGTTTGGTGCGTTGTGGGTCGGTAGCCTACGCAACGGTGTGAGTCGAGTGCATGGCGCGCCTCCTGTAACTTACTGATATAGATACAGTTACAGCGGCGAGTGGCCGTTCTCGACAACTGTCCTGCGAATCTGGGGGATCGACCTTGAAACGAAACAAATTCTTGCAAGGCATTGCCGTGGCCGGCATCGCGGCGCTGGTTAGTTGCGCAGCGCCGGTGCAGGCACAGGAGCGCGACGGCGAGCTGGCGCTGCTGCGCGGCGCCGCGGACGATGGCGATAGCGCGGCGCAGTTCACGCTGGCGAATCACTACTATCGCGGCCTGGGTGTGCAGCAGGACTACGACAAAGCTCTGCTGCTGTACGGGAAAGCGGCGGACCAGGGACTTGCGGCGGCAGAGAACCGTTTGGGGATAATGTACGAGCGCGGGTTAGGCGTGTCGCAATCGTACGGGCGGGCGATGACGTTCTATCGCAAGGCAGCGGCGCAAGGAAACGCGCTGGCGCAATACAACCTGGGGATGCTGTACGAGACCGGAAAGGGCGGGCGGTTGGATTATTCGCAGGCGCTGGAATGGTTTCGCAAAGCCGCGGAACAAGGCGAGCCGGATGCGGAGGAAGAGGTCGGTTATTTTCATCAGCGCGGATTTCTAGGCGCGCGAAATTATGAAATGGCGCGGGAGTGGTACAAGCGCGCCGCGGAGCACGGATGCTCGAACGCGCAGAATCAACTCGGCTATATGGCGCAATTGGGATTGGGAGTGGAGCAGGATTACGTGCAGGCCCTGGACTGGTATTACAAGGCGGCGGCGCAAGGCAATCCTAACGCACAGGAAAATATCGGCTATTTGTACCAGCATGGGATGGGCGTGGAAGTCGATTATGTACAGGCGGAGACTTGGTATTACAAAGCAGCGGGGCAAGGAAACTCGAACGCGGAAAATCAGCTTGGGTATATGAATCAATACGGGCTGGGGATTTCGCCGGATTTGTCGCAGGCGCTGGCGTGGTATCGCATGGCAGCGGACCAGGGCAACAAGACGGCCATTGAAAATTTGAAAGCGCTGTCGGAGAGGCTGCAGGGCGTGGACGCCGAGCTGTGGCAGGCAGAAAGCGCGGAGGCACAGCAGGCAGCGGAGGCGCAGGCAGCGCGGCGCGTGCGGATCGCGAATTTGCAGCGGCAGATTGTGGATCTAGAAATGGATGCGCGGCTGGAAGAGAGCCTGGCAGAGCCCGGCGCGGGTGCGGCTGCCCCAGCGATGGGTGCCGTGAAATTGCGCAAGGAAGCGGACAAGTACCGCGCGGAAGCGGCTCGTTTGCGTGCGGAACTTGCGGGATTGGATGTATTAGCAGCGTCGAGCGCACCGGCGCAGTAGAACGGACGCTACTCGAATTGCTTCCGAAAGGCAGTGAATTGCTGTTTCAGATCCGCAATATCTTTGCGCAATTCAGCCACTTCCGACTCCAAACGAGAAAACTTGTCAGCGTTTTCTCGGGCGCCAACCGACGGTGTTTCGTGAATGGCTAACGAGCTCGCGGGTTCCACATCTCCTGACAACAGATGGAGGTAGCGGGATTCTTTTGTCCCGGGCTGCCTGGCGAGGACCTTGACCAGCGGCGCCTGACGGTTCATCAAGCGCTGCAGCGCGGATTGCACTTCGCTCAAATCATCAAAGTGATGCATGCGCTCGGCGCGGGTGCGCAACTCGCCAGGGGTCTGCGGGCCGCGGAGCAACAGCTCGGAGAAGATGGCAGCTTCGCGGCGGTCGAAATTAAAGGCCTCCTGGAGGCGGTGTTCGTACTTGGTGACGCGGCTGTCGGTGGCGCTGACGGAGCGCGCCAGAGAATTATCGTGTAGCGCGCGTAAAGCGTTACGAACGGAGTCTTGATCCAGATTCATGACCGGGTCGCGATTGGATTTCTGGTTGCACGCGTTGACTAGAGCATTGAGTGAAAGCGGATAGTAATCCGGAGTGGTGATTTCTTTTTCCAAAAGAGCGCCGAGAACTCTGGCTTCCACTTCACTTAGGACAAGATTCACAGGCTCAAATCATACCGGAAGCGCTGGGTACGCCCAAACGGAGTATGAGTGGCGTTCAATCCCCGAATGAGTTTCGCAGCAACTACTGCTGCAGTTTTTTGACGGTTCTGGGCGAAAGAGCGTCCCGAAGCGCGCTTAGAACATCGGAGATGCGGAACGGCTTCTGCAATTGGTGAATGTGGCCGTCGCTGCCGTCGTCTTCGACTAGATCTCCGGTCATGAAGATTACCTCTGGTTTTGTCGTGCCGCGCGAGCACGCAACGATTTGAAGAGCCGCCTCGCGGCCGCTTGGCCCGTTACCGCCGCCGGAGAGATTCACATCGCACAGAGCCAGGTCGTAGGGGCGATTGCTGATCAATTCCAGCGCTTCCTGGGAATTTGCGGCGCAGTCGACATGCATGCCGTGCGCGGAGAGGCCCTCTTCGAGCAACATCCGGATGCTTTCCTCGTCGTCCAAAACCAGAATGGAGCGGCCCTTTAGAATATCTTCCATCGAAGAGACTACCTCAGCGGATAATTTTCCGGAATCAAACGGGGTATCGGGGGTTTCTGGCGGGGCGGCCGGCAAATATACGGCGAATGCCGAGCCGCCAGCCGGCAGAATTTCGACATCGATAGAACCGCCGTGCTCGCGAACGATAGACATACAAATACTCAATCCGAGGCCAGTGCCACCCCCGGGACGCTTGGTGGTGTAAAAGGGATCGAAAAGCTTGGGAAGCGCTTCCTGGGAGATCCCGACGCCATCGTCTTGAACGGTGACCGAAATGTGCCCGCCTATGCGCCCGATGCGGACCTGAACGCGTCCGGTCTCGCGAACTTCGCGAATGGCGTGTTCGGCGTTGCTGATGAGGTTCAAAAAAACCTGAATCAACTGATTGGCGTCGCCGATGACCATGGGCAAATTGGATTGCGGCTGAAAATCCACATGAACATTGTTGCGGCGAAGTGAATGATCCTGGAGCTGTAGGGTGCGCTCGATAAGGCTGTTGACGTCCACCGGCCTTTTCTGCGGCGCAGCCGGCCGGGAAAACTCTAGCAGGTTCTGAACGATGCGCGCAGCGCGACGTGCCTGGCGATGGGTGAGCTCAAGCTGGCGTTTTGTGTTTTCCTGGAAACCTTCGCTGTCGCGGAGAAGCTCCGTGACGCCCAGAATGGCGGTCAGAGGATTGTTGAGCTCGTGCGCGACGCCGGCGAGCATCTGGCCCATGGCGGCAAGCTTTTCGGACTGAATGAGCTGCTCTTCCAGGCGCTTGAGTTCCGTGACGTCGCGGGCGGAGACCACGACGCCATCAATCTTGCCGGTTTCATTGAAAAGAGGACTGAAATGGCAGCGCAGCCGGCGCCACTCGCCTTGCTTATTGCGAACGCGCGATTCCAGCGAGGCAAACGTTTGCCGGCCGCCCACAAGTTCCGCAAAGAGGGCAAGCAGCGCGGGACGATCTTCCACATGGGTGCGGCCGCCAAGCTCCATGCTTTGCGTTTCTTCGGTCTCATAGCCAAGGATCTCTTTCACGCGTGGGCTGACAAAGGTGTAGTGGCCGGCGGTGTCCACCACAAAGATCAGGTCCGGGAAACTGTCGATCAGGCGGCGTGCAAATTCCTGCTGTTGGTAGAGGCGGCGCTCCATCTCGCGGCGCTCGGTAATATCCATCAAAGCGCCGTGATAGCGAACGACGCGGCCGCTAGTGTCGCGTACGGCCCCCGCGGTGTTCAGACAGACCAGCGGCTGGCCATCCTTGCGCTTGAGCGTAATTTCGCGCCCCTGAACCATCGGCTGATTTTCCACTTGCTCGCGAAGGGCTCGGCGCTGGGCTTCATCAGGAAGCAAATCGGCGAAACTACGCGACAGCAATTCTTCCTTGGATTCGTATCCCAGCATGCGTGCCAGCGCCGGGTTGACGTCGATGAGACGGTCGTCGGGCGTGGCGATGTAGATGCCTTCTTGCAGCGATTCAAAAAGCTCGGTAAAGCGCGCTTCGTTCTTGCGCATAGCGGTAATGTCGCGCGCCAGGATGGTGATGCCGTGCACGTCATTGCCGCGAAGCATGGCGTGCGCCACGCAGTCGAAATAGTAGATGGAATTGCCGCCTTTGAGGCGAACTTGCACGATCCCAGTCCAGACGCGACGCTCGAGGAAGCGAGGCATGGCGCGTTTTGCAAGTTCGCCTCCGTCGCCGGTCCCCTCTTCGATGAATTCAGTTAAAGGACGGCCGATAATCTGAGGAAAGGCAGCGCCTACCAGGTCCGCGAAGC
>WNFO01010309.1_pt1 | contig 13365 bp, 10 predicted proteins | sample 5400251 | NCBI WGS metagenome assembly WNFO01 (sample SAMN13153354, study PRJNA577476) | soil metagenome | isolation source: 100 cm saprolite under Madrone tree | place: USA:California | collected 2016-06-14 | reverse complement strand
TCGGAGGAGAGCCGTCCTTGCGGTACGCCGCGATCTCTGGCCCCGTGAAGTGCTCCGCACCGGGACAGTAGGGGCAGTCGCCCGCAGACGGCCACTTGCCCTTGGGGCGGATCAGCACCCAGTGGCCTCGCGTCGGGTCCTTCCTCAGCTCGTCCACGCGAGCCTCCGAAACGAAGGCGCGGTCGGGCGCATCTCAACTATGATACCTATGGCCGCGGGACGGCCGGCATAGATTAACGCGGAGGCCGGGATGAGCGCTCACGCTGTCACCGTGTATTCGAGCCCGACCTGAGGGCCCTGCCACGCGGCGAAAGAGTTTCTTTCGTCTCAGGGGGTGCCGTTCGAGGATGTCAACGTCATGGCGAACGCCGACGCCCGCGAGGAGCTGGTCCGACTCACCGGGCGGATGGCCGTTCCCGTGATCGTCGTCGATGGTCAGATCGTCGTCGGCTTCGACCGGGCCAGGCTGCAGACGCTCCTGGCTACTCCTTGATCTGACCCTTCAGTTTCCGGAGGTGCTGTCGGGCGACGTCCACCCAGTCCTTCTCGGACTGGAGCGGTGAGGCCAGCTGGATGTAACGCTCCCAGTGGGCCATCGCCTCCTTGGGGTCGATTTTCTCGTAGACGAGGGCCATGTTGTACAGAGCGCCCGTGTGCGCGCTGTCCACCTCGATCACGCGCTTGTACTCGTCCACCGCTTCCTTATACAGACCCTTTTCCTCGTACACCTCGCCGAGCCCCATCCGTGCCTCGACGAGCTGTGGGTCGAGCTCGATCGCCTTCTTGTAGGCGTTGACGGACTCGTAGTAGAGCCCCTTCTCCGCGTAGTAGATCTTGCCGAGGCTCAGATAGACCTTGGGGTTGACCGGGTTGAAGACGAGCGCCTTCTGGTACGCCACGATCGCCGCGTCGATCTCGCCTTTCGCGGCGCGTGCGTCCCCCAGGCCGACGTGGGCGTCGGCGTAGAAGGGCCGGAGCTCGATCGCCTTGTTGTACGCCTCGACGGCCTGGTCGAAGAGGCGCCGCGGCGCCGCGAGGAACAGGTCCCCGAGCGCTTTGAACGGCTCGGGATAGGCCGCGTCGAGCTGGGTCGAGGCACGGAACTGCGCGGCCGCCTTCCAGCGGTTGCCGAGCATCTGGTGCACCGCCCCGAGAGTGTAGTGCGCGACGACGAAGTTGGGGTCGGCCTCGATCGCCCGCGCGAGCAGATCCACCGCGGTCTCGTTGCCCTCCTGGGTCCCGCGCTGGAGCGCGATCGCGCCCCGGGCGAAGAGCTCGAACGCGCGCAGCGACCGGGTCGGCATCGCGGCGCGCTCGATCCGCGCGGTCTCGGCGGGCGTGAGCGAGACCTTGAGGGTCCGCGCGTAGGCGACCGGAACGCCGGCGATCTTCGCGAGCTGCTCGCCCTCCGGCGCCGCGAACGGCTCGAGCTGCACCGTGTCGGCCCCCGTCGCCTTGACGTCGAGCAGCCGCGGCTGAATCACGAGCTCCGTGGACCGTCGGGTCACCGTGCCGAACAGCGCCGTGTCAGCGCGCACGGCCCGCGCCGCCTGACCGAGCGCTGCGTCGCCCCACACCTCCGGCTGGCCGTACGCGCGCAGGCGCGACCGCTCGATCTCGACGAACGCCGGGTGCTGCGCCAGCCCCAGCGACAGAACCTGGGCGATCGCCTCGCCGATCCACTGCTCCTCGCGGTCGAGCGTGCTCGCGTCGAAGGGCACGATCAGCATGACGCGTGGCTTGACGCTCGTCGCCGCCACCACGGGCAGCGCAATCAGACTCCCGAGCACCAGGACCCCGAGCCTCCACCGCCACTCGAGTCCACGCATCACTGGACCTCCTTCCGCGTCCCTCCACGTCGAGCGAGACCCACCACCCATCCGAAGGCGCCAGGGCCGAGACGACGCAGCGCGATGTCCGGGATCAACAGGACCGCGACGAGCCCGACGAGCCACGGCCAGACCTCGACCGTGATACGGGACCGCCGGCGTCCCGTGAGAAAGGCATCGCGTGGGGACGCGAGCGCCGACCCGCCCGTGAGCTCCGCCAGCTCGCGAAGGAGCGCCTCGTCCACCCCCAGGTCGCGCAGCTCCTGGGCGTAGGGCACCACCAACCCGGCGAGCTGCGAGCCGATGACCCGGTCGGCGCGCCGCTGCGCCATGCCCACCAGGTACACGCCCTCCTGCGTGACCGGGAAGCGCCCGCGGTAGCGGCCCGGCCCGACTTGCTCGAGGTCGATGACCGTGCGCTCCCGGTTGGGCGCGACGACTCCCACCTGGGAGTCCAGGAAGTTGATGAACTCGCCCTTCGTGTCGACCGCGTCGACGACGATCTCGCCGACGTCGTCGTGCCGCTCGACGAGCGCCACCGTGTCGCTGCGCGACCCGCTCCGGAGTGTCCACCGGACGAGCTGCGACCAGAACTTGTTGAAGTCGCGCCACCGGAGCCAGAGGACCGCCCACTTCGCCTTGGCGTCCGACGTGAAGGCCGCGGCGCGGCCGAGCCCGTAGCGCCACGTCGCGAGCACCGGGTCCTCCTGATGGCTCATCAAGACCAGCTCGGCCGTGGACTTGAGCGTGGTGGCGACGTAGCCGCCGAGCGGCGGCGCGTTCTTCCAGTCGATCTCCTGCATCGCCTCGTGGTTGGGCGACGTGAGCTGGGGCTTGAAGGGCTGCTCGATGAGCGAGGCCTTCGACGCAAGCTGCGTCTCGAGCGTGAAGATACGTGGGATCGTCTGCGAGTCCTCGGTGTAATAGAACCGCCCCCTCCCCCATTTGGCGATGTCCACCATGAGCTGGACGTCGGCGTCCTTGCCGATCGCCACCGTCGACACGGTGATCTTGTCCTTCGCCATCCGTCGCAGCAGGCCTTGGAAGTCACCGCGCGTCATCTGGCCGTCGGAGAGGAAGATGACGTGCTTGAGGAGCGCGGGGCGATCGAACAGGACCGCGTACGACTCCTTCAGCGCGGGGTACCCGTCCGTGCCCCCGCCCGCCTTGATCGTTGCGATCGCGTGATGGATCGCCTGCCGGTCTTTCGCCGACCTCACCGAAGCGTCCCAGATGAACTCGGTGTCCCAACTCATGACGCCAACTTCGTTGCGCTCATCGAGGAGGTCCACGACGAGGTGCGCGGCCTCTTTCGCCAGGTCGAGCTTGGTGACCTTCTCGTCGGTCGCCATCGCCATCGAGCCGGAGCGGTCGATCGACAGGACGACCGCTAGGCTCGGGATCTCGACCTTCTGCTTGACCTCCATCGTGACCGGCAGCGCTTCCTCGATCGGCGTGCGGTAGTAGCCGCCGAGCCCGAAGCTCTCCTCACCGCCGACCATCAGGAGGCCGCCCCCCCCGTCACGGACGTAGTCGCGGATGTATCCCATCTGCGCGCGCGTGAGCTTGAGCGAGGAGACGTTCGAGAGGATGACGCCGTCGTACTTCTGCAGGCCCGCCAGGTCGACCGGGATCTGCGGCGGCTCGACGACGGTGACCTCGATGTTCTGCGCCCGCAGCGCGCCGGCGAGGGACTGCGCGTGGCTCCGGTCGCGGTCGGCGAGCAGCACTTGCGGCCGGCCGCGGACGACCACCGTCCCGACGGCGCGGTTGTTCTCCTCGATCGTGTCCCCCTCGACCTCGATCAACGCCTGGTAGACGTGAATGCCACTGGCATCGAGCGCCTGACGGTAGCTGAACACGTTCTTGCCCGCGTTGAACCGGACCACCTGCGAGCCGAGAAATTCGCCGTTGCGGAAGAGCGAGAGCCGCCCCTGGGCGTCCTTGTGGCTCCACGCCACCACCTTCGCCTGGAACGGCTCACCGTACTTGACCTCCTGCGGGAGCACGAGCGCCTCGGCCACCACTTCTTGGGTGAAGGTCAGCGGCGCCGCGACGTAGTGGATGTCACTTCCGGCGTTCTTGGCCGCCTGGGCTCCAGCAAGCGCGTTGCCCGCGTTCTGCCGCCCGTCCGTCAGCATCACGATCCGGTTCGCCTGCCCCGGCGGCAGCATCGCGAGGGCGAGCTGGATCGCCTGGAAGATGTTGGTCCCGCGCCCGTCCACCTGCGCCTTTGGCCGGTCCACCGTGGACCGGCTCGTGAGCTCCTGGTCGACGACGGCGGCGTCACCGAACACGATGACGCTCTGACGGTCGGCGGGCCGCATCGACCTGACGGCCTCGGCGACGAACCGGTACGCGCGCTCGCGGGCGGCGAGGCTCACGCTGTCCGACACGTCGAGGAGGAAGACGACGTTCATCCGGTCCACCCAGCGTGGCAGCGCCGGGCGCGCGAGCGTCAGGAAGAGGACGACGACGAGCGCGCCCCGGAGCGCCAGCGCCCAGCGGTCCCCGGCGCCCGCGGGCGCCCGGAGCCGCCCCGCGGTCTGCCGCCGCCAGTAGAGCAGCCCCTCGACGGCGAGCAGGAGCGCGGCGATGAGCACGAACAGCGGCCAGAGCTCGCGCTGGATCGGCACGGGCGCCGGCGCCACCGCGGGAGGGCCGGAGAACGCCGGCAGGGGGCGTGGCTGAAGATTCGATTCCTCGGCGTCCATCAAATTGACCGCGACCCGCGTCTCTCCCCTCGCGCTCGACAGGGTGTAGACGCCGACCTCGTCGGTGTCGGTGAAGCTCACCATCCCGCGGGTCACCAGGGCCTTGACGACGCGGCCGTGCGGGGTCGTCACGCTCACGCTCGTCACGCCGTGCGCGACCGGAAGGAGAATCGGCTGGCCCGCCGCGAGCTGGAGGCTCGACTGATCGAGCGCGGCCGGGTGCAGCCAGCGCAGGCTGTTGGAGAGGATCAGCGGGAAGGCGACGCGCAGCGGGAAGTCCGTCTTGAAGAGGTCGAAGCCGATGAAGATCGCCTTCCGGTCGGGCTCCTCGAGCGCGTAGATGAGCGGGCCACCCACGGCTTCGACGAGCGGCGAACCTCGAGCGAGACCTGCGGGTCCGTCCTCAAGACCTTCTCGAGGAAGAGGTTGCCCGGGCTCACGAGCAGGACGTTGATTTTGCGCGGCGGCGGCAGCACGGCGTAGGCGACGTCGTCCACCGCGAGATCGTCGTCGATCCGGAGGCGCGCCGTGACGACCCCCCCGCCGCCGTGGCTGAACGGGAGCACGACCGAGCGCCGAACGCTCGGCTCGAGCGTGACATCCTTCTCGGCGATCGTCCGGCCGTCGAGCTCCAGGGCGAACGTGAAGGTCTGGGCCTCGGGCGAGTAGTTCACCAGTGAGACGAACGCCTGGTAATCGGACGCGCCGAAGTAGGCCTTCCGGATCGCCAAGCTCGTGATGCCGACGTTCCAGCTCCGCCGTCCCACGCCGACCCAGCGGATTCGCGGGTCCGCGACCGCCTGGTCCGAGGGCGGCGCGAACGCGCCGTCGGTGAAGACGTGGATTTCGGCGCGTGGGTCGGCGCCGACCAGCGCACGCGCCGTCCGGACGGCCTCGCCGAGCCGGGTCGGGAGGTCCCGGGCCTGCGCTTGGCCGAGGGCGGTCAGGGCACGCTGGCGGTCGCGCCCGAGCGCGGCGGTCACCTTCGGCTGGACGCCCGTCTCGATGATCATCACCTCGGCGCCCTCGCCGAGGCGCCGCACGAGCTGGACCGCCTCCGCCCGCGCGACGTCGAAGCGCGACGGACCGACGTCGTGCGCTTTCATCGACGCCGAGGTATCGAGCACCACCACGACCTTGCGGGCGCCCTCGCCCATCACCGTGGCGGCCGGCCGCGCCAGCGCGATGGCCAGCGCGAGGAGGGCGAGGATCTGGAGGATCAGCAGCGGATCGCGCTGGAGGCGCTGAAAGAACGCCGACGCCTCGCGGTCGCGCAGCGACGGATCCCACAGGAGCAGGCTCGGCACCCGCCGCTCGCGCCGGCGGATCTTGAGGAAATAGAGCAGGACGAGCGGCAGGACGAGCGCCGTGAGGGCGAACGCGAGGGGCGAGAGGAAGCTCATACCAGCAGTCGGCCTCGGATCTGCGCGAGCACGAACTCCTCGACCGGCGTATCGGTCGTCACGCGGTGGTACCCGATCTCCTGGGTGCGGCTGAACGTCTCGGCACGCTCGAGGAACTGCCGGAGGCGCTCATGGTAGGCACGCATCGCCTCGCCGTCGACGGAGAGCTCACGGGCCTCACCGGTCTCGGCGTCGACGAGCCGCAGGTCGCCGGCGAGCTCGGGGTCCATCTCCTCGGGCGCCAGCACGTGGATCAGGTGGACGTCGAATCGCCGCTCGAGCAGGGCGCGCACGCCCGTCTCGAACCCGTCGGGATCCATGAGATCGGAGACCACGACGGCGAGCCCCGGCTCGCGCGCCCGCATGGCGTAGTTGCCGAGCCCGTCGTTGAGGCTCGTCCCGCCGGCCGGCTCGACGCGACCCAAGAACTCGAACAGGTTCACCACCTGGGTGCGCCCGCGCGTGGGCGGCCAACCCTCGGCGACGCGCTCGCGCAGCACGCCGACGCCGACGCGCTCCATGCCGACGAGGCCGACGAAGCCGAGCGCCGATGCGAGCCGCGCTCCGTACTCGAGCTTCGTCGGGGCGCCGAAGTCCATGGACGCCGAGGCGTCCAGGAGGAGGTGAAGGCAGAGGTCCTCCTCGTCAACGAAGAGCTTGACGTGGAGCCGGTCGAGACGCCCGTAGATGTTCCAGTCGACGTAGCGGAGGTCGTCGCCGACCCCGTAGGCGCGGTAGTCGCAGAACTCGACGCTGTGCCCGCGGCGCGGGCTCCGCCGTTCCCCCCTCACGCGCCCGCGAAACGTGCGACGCGAGAGCAGCGCCAGGCGCTCCAGCTGCGCCAGGAACTCCGAGGAGAAGGGCGCCGAACGGGTGGTGGGCATGAGGCTACCGCTCGTCGAGCGCCTGGAAGTAGTTCCGGACCTGGTCGTGATAGTCGCGCGGCACCTGCTCGCGCGTGATCGCGTCCTCCATCATCTTGCGGTACTGCCCGATGACCCCGAGGTACATGAGGCGCGACGGCATCTGCCCGGCCCGGCCCGTGAGGTTCGTGTCGTAGCCCTCTTTCCTCCCGCGGCGCGACTCGCCCTCGACGCCGACATCGAAGGGGCTGGCCCGGAGCCGCGCCGTCGGGTCGCCCTTCGGCATGGTGCTCCGTCCCTTGCCGGGCAGGAACCCTTCGCCCTCTCCGAAGTCCTGGTCCTCGGGCCCGTTGCTGCCCTCGCCGCCGCCTCGAGCGCGGTCACGCCCCCGTGCGCCTCGCTCGCTCTCACGGCCGCCGCGCAGCCCCTTCCCCGAGCGCTGCGACTCCTCCATCGCACGCATCTTGTCGAGCGCGCGCTGCATGGCCTCGAGGGCACGGTCCGTTTGCCCGCCCTCGAGCGCCTCCATCCCCTCGCTCGCGTCCCCACTCCAGTTGCCGCCCTTGCGCCCGAGGCGCTCCATCTCGTCGAGCAGCTCGCGCAGCTTCTGGGGCGAGATGTCCGGCGAAAGCCCGCTCAGCAGCGACTTGGACTTTTTGAAGACCATCTTGTACTGCGAGCTCGTGAAGTCCGACTGGAGATCCGGCAGCCGATCCACCTGCTCCAGCAGCTTGAGCCGTTCGTCGCCCTTCTTCAGGAAGCTGTTGAAGTCGGGCCGCTGGCTCGACAGCGCGGTGTCCTTGAAGATCGCCGAGAGGTCGCCCGCGGTCGCCCCGCTACCCGTGCCACTGCGCTGGGCGAAGTCGCGCTCCTCGAACGACGGGCGCTTGAGCGGGGTCGCCGACAGCGGCCGTGACCGCTCCTCCATCGGGTCGGTGGTGGTCCGCTCCTCGTGCGGCTCCGTCTCGGTGGAGGGCGTGAAGTCCACGAGGGCCCCCATCGGCAAGCGGATCGCCGGCGCGAGCGCCAGGACCAACCCCGCGAGCAGCGGCACCCCTAGCCAGCGCCCTTCCACCGGGATCGCGCGGCGCACGATCTGCCGCGACTCGAGGGCCGAGACGCGCTCCACGGTGTCGGCGACGAGCGCATCCACGAGCGGCGTTCGGTCGGGGTGGTCGGCCCACTCGAGCGCGGTGGCGACGCGGTCGGCGAGGTCGAAGGCGCGGTCGGCGAGCCGCGCGATATCGTGAGGGTCCACCCGCTTGGTCAGTCCATAGGTGGCACCGGCGACCACGCCCAGCGCCACGAGCGCAGGGGCGACGACGAGCGCGGTGGTGCCCAGACCGGCCTTGAAAGAGAGCACGACCACGGCGGCGAGGCCGCCCCAGAATGCGCCGCGCAGGCTCCAGTGCTCCGCGCGACGGACCCTGACCTCCCGCGCGACCCGCCGGACAAGGACTTCGATCGCCTGCGGATGGGCCATGGGGTCCTCCCGCGCTCAGCGGAGAAAGACTTCTTTACCGCTCGCCGTAACGGCCTCTGCAGCCTCCACGATCTGACCGATCAGGGTGTCGGTGTCAACGCCCTCGGCCTCGCCCTCGAAGTTCAGGATGACCCGGTGACGCAGCGCGGGCGCGGCGAGGGCCTTGATGTCCTCCACGCTCACGTTGTAGCGCCCCTCCGCGAGAGCCCGCACCTTGGCACCGAGCACGAGCGCCTGGGCCCCGCGAGGGCTGGCGCCGTACCGCACGAAACGGCGCGTGGGCTCGGGCGAGCCGGCCCAGGACGGGTGCGTCGCCATGACGATGGTGGACGCCAAGTCGCGGACGTGCGTGGCGATCGGCACCTCCCGAATCAGCTCGCGGAGCGAGAGCACGGTGGACCCGCTCATCACGCGGCTCACCGTCACGTGCCGTGATCGCGTGGTGCGGTCGATGATCGCGTTCAGCTCGTCGAGCGCCGGGTACCGGACCCGCAGCTTGAAGAGGAACCGGTCCAGCTGTGCTTCGGGCAGCGGATACGTGCCCTCCATCTCGATCGGGTTTTGCGTCGCGAGCACGAAGAAGGGCGCGGGCAGCGGCCGCGAGGCGCCGCCGACGGTCACGGCGCCCTCCTGCATTCCCTCGAGCAGCGCCGACTGGGTCTTTGGCGTGGCACGGTTGATCTCGTCCGAGAGGAGGATGTGGGCGAAGATCGGCCCCTGCTGGAACTGGAAGTGCTTCCGGCCGTCCGCGTCCTCCACGATGATGTTCGTGCCGATGATGTCGGCGGGCATCAGGTCCGGGGTGAACTGGATCCGCGAGAACGACAGCTCGAGACCTTCCGCGAGCGTCTTGATGAGGAGCGTCTTGCCGAGGCCGGGCACGCCCTCGAGCAGGACGTGACCGCCGGCAAACATGCTCGTCAGGACGTGGGTGATGATCTCGCGGTGGCCGACGATCACCTTCTCGACCTCCGCCCGCAGCGCCTCGAATGCGGTGACGAACGCTTCCACCCGAGCGTCCTGACTCATTCAGGTCTCCTCTCTCGGACGATCACGCCGACACGACCATTATAAAGAGCCGTCAACCCGCCCTAGCGGTCGCCGGTCGCATCCTGAGCTCACCTCATCGTAACCCCAAAGACCTCTGCAATGCGCACGCCATTTGCTGCAGGGAGCGCAATCGGGAGCAAGTGACCGCCCCTATTGACGTGTCGCTCCGGCCGCCACGGCGCCCCGTGGAGAGCCTGCCTGCCACGGAGGCAAGGGTGCCCCCCCTGCGCGCTCAGCCGGCACCCGTCGCGGCCGTGAGCTCGACGAGCAGGTCGACGGCGAACGCCCCGTGGCCGCGCTCCCGCACAACGATCGGGTTGGCGTCGAGCGAGACGAGCCGAGCGCCGAGTCGCTGGGCCAGACGTGTGAGCCCGGCGATCGCCTGGACGAGGGCCGGCACGTCCGCGGGGGGACGGCCACGGTATCCGCGAAGCACGCCCAGGGCACGGACTTCGCCGAGCAGCGCGACGATCTCCTGCCGGCTCACGGGGAGCGGTCGGCACGCCGTGTCCGCGAGCAGCTCGGCCTGAACGCCTCCCGCCCCGATCACGAGGAGCGGTCCGAAGGTAGGGTCTCGCGTCACCCCGACCAGGACCTCCACGCCCGACACCATGCGCTGCACGAGGAGCCCTTCCACACGGGCGCCGCGCGTGCGCTTGAGTAGGCGCGCCGCGGCCGAGCGAACCTCCCCGGCCGTGGCCAGACCGAGCGCGAGTGCGCCGGCCTCGGTCTTGTGGGGAAGATCCGGCGCCAGGACCTTGAGCGCCACCGGGAAGCCCAGGCGGCGTGCCGCGCGGGCCGCCTCCTCCGGCGTACCCACGAGAGCCTCGGGCACCTGCGGCACGCCCGCACGGCACGCGAGGTCGGCGAGCACGGCGTAGGCGAGCCCGCCGCGTGGCGGCAGGGCAACTGCCGCCGGGCCGCGCGTCTCGATCGGCCGCCGAGACCGCCAGGCGGCCCGGGCCGCCTCGAAGCCGCGCGCCCCGGCGAGGGCGAGCGCGAGCGTGCGCGGGTTGCGGAAGCACGGCACCTCGCGCGCGTCGAGGAGCTTCCGCCCGTCCTCGGTGAGGCTCCCGCCGAGCCAGCACGCCAGGAGCGGCTTGCTCGACTCGCTCGCCACGCGCGACACGTTCTCGGCGCGCTCGACGCCGCGGGCGCCCGTGACGACGGCCACGACGGCGTCCGCACCAGGATCGGCGACGAGAGTCTCCAGCACGCGTCCGAAGAGCGCTTCGCTCAACCCCGCCGTGACGTCCACCGGGTTGTCGCGCGTGTGGGCATAGTCCGGCAGGAGTCCGCCGAGCGCCGCGACGGTCGCCGGAGCGAGCCGCGGCAGCGCGATGGACCGCGCCTCGAGCTGGTCGGCCGTCATGATCGAGGCGCCGCCGGACGTCGCGACCACGGCGACGCCGCGGTACCGCCGCCGGCGCTCACGCGACAGGTAGCCGGCGACCTCGACGAGGTCGTCGAAGGTCTCCACCTCGACGATGCCGAGCTGGCGTGCGACGGCCTGCCAGGCCGCGTGCGAGCCGGCGAGCGCTCCGGTGTGAGTCAGCGCGTTGCGCCGGCCCGTGTTTGAGCGACCCATCTTGAGCGCCACGATCGGCTTTCCGACCTCTGTGAGCCGCGCCGCCGCGCGCCTGAACCGCTCGCCATCGCGGACGCCCTCGACGACGAGCGCCACGGCCTGCGTGCGCGGGTCCTCCGCGAAGTACTCGAGACACTCCGAGACGGTGATCCCCACCTCGTTGCCGGTCGAGACCATCGCGCTCACGCCGACCTTCCGGTCGAACGCGCGGTTCACGACGATGCCGGCGAGCGCGCCGCTCTGCGACGCGACGCCGAGCGGACCGGCGATGAGCGGCTCGAGGCCGCCCGCCGGAGAGAAGGTCAGCGGCACGCGGTCCCAACAGTTGATGAACCCGAGCATGTTCGGCCCGAGCACCGCGATCCCCGCCGCCCCCGCCAGCTCCGCGAGTCGCGCCTGGCGCCGGCGCCCCCCGGCGTCGGTCTCGCCGAAGCCGGCGGTGAGGATGACGGCGTGCGGGACGCCCACGCGCGCGGCTTCGACGAGTGCCGCCTCCACCTGCGCCCCCGGCACGCCGATCCAGACGATGTCGGGGCGCTCGGGCAGGGCTGCGAGCGACGGATACGCCTTGAAGCCACCGATCTCGGCGTGGCGCGGGTTCACCGGGTAGACGTTGCCCGTGTAGTGGTGCTGCCTGAGGTAGACGAGCGGCCGCGCGCCGGGCCGCGTCAGGTCACCCGGGCAGCCGACGAGCGCGATCGACCGCGGGGTCAGGAAGGCCGCCAGCCGGGAGCTCACGCGGAAACCGGGACCAGCCGGCGGTAGACGTCGAGATAGCCGTCGATCTCTCTCGCCACCGGGTACCGGCGCTCGACCAGCTCGCGTCCCGCGGCGCCCAGGCGCGCGCGGAGGGCCGGATCGGAGGCGAGCAGGTTCGCGCGACGCTCGAACTCGGCCTCGTCACGGAAGCGGTATCCGGTGACACCGTCTTCGATCAGCGATCGGTTCCCCTCGATGTCGGAGGCCAGCACCGCGCGACCCAGCGCCAGCGCCTCGAGCACGGAGTTGGCCATTCCACCTTCGGAGATCGAGCAGTTCAGCACGACGTCCCCGAGGGCGAGGAGCCCGCCCATCTCGGCGTGGGGAACGGTCCCGATCCAGCGCGCCCACGGCCGCCCCCGGAGGGCACCGAGGAGCGCGTCGCCCTCATCGGCGTCGAGCGTGGGCCCGACGTAGAGGAGGCGCACGCGCGGGCGTCGGGCAACGAGCCGTTCGAGCGGCTCGAGCGGGAAGCGCGGGCGCTTCACCATTCGGATGCCGGCGGGGAAGATGAACAGGTCACGGTCCCGCGGGAGGTCCCAGCGGGCGTGGAGGTCGAAGGGCTCCGTCGTGTCGAGCAGGGCGGATTGGGGAACGACGACGAGCCGGTCCCGGAGGTCGGGCAGCGCCCCGGCCACGCGCTCGGCGATCGAGTCGTGGAAGGCGGTCAGCCGTGAGGCGCCCTCGAGCACGCGGCGCACGACGGAGGCGCGTTCGGGATCGAAGAGGTCATGGTTGGCGTCGGTGCCCGTCAGCGTCACGACCAGCGGGATCTCGGCCCGCCGTGCCAGGCGCAGCGCGAGCGGCCCCGCGCGGTAGGCGTGAAACGCGTGGACCAGGGTGGGCCGGAACGCCTCCACCTCGGCCTCGACGGTCGCCTCGGGGCGGAGCGAGATGTCCCAGACGTCCAGCCCGACGCCGCGGGCGCGAAGGCCGCGCGCCACCCGGGCGGCGGTGACGGCGTTCCCGCGCACCGACGGGAACGCGAACGGGGTCAGCAGCGCCACGCGCGGCGACATCGGGCCCGAGCATACGGGCATCGGCGCGCTCCGTCCAGACGCCGCGCGGCAGGGCCGACCGCGGAATCTCTGGCCCCGGCCTGGCCGTCCTATATAATGTGCTGGGACACTAAGGATGTCTCACTGCGATGTCTGACTGCGGATCGCCGGGGCCCTCATCGATCGAGTGTCGGCAGATCGCCGAGCTCCTGGGTGAGTATCTCGAGGGAACCCTTCCCCGACAGACGCTCGAGTTGCTGGAGTGGCACATCGAGGGCTGCGCCCCGTGCGTCGCCTTCGTCAACACCTACCGCGGGACGATCAACGCCGCCCGCAAGCTCCGTGAGGTCGACATCCCTCCCGAGCTGAAGAAACGGCTGCTTGCCGTTCTCCGTACCCAGCGCGCCGCTAAGCCGTAACCCGGATCACCGGCTCCGAAAGAACCTCACCGATCTCCCAGCACTCCTCCCCGCGGCGACGAAACGCGTCCAGCACGCCGGGCGCGCGACCGGCCGCGACCGAGAAGAGGAGGCCGCCCGACGTCTCCGATTCCGTGAGCAGCGCGACGAGCGGCGCCGGGACGGATGGATCGATGCGCAGCCCTTCGCCGAAAACCGCGTCGACGTGACGGCGATTGCGCTGCATGCCGCCGCTCCAATGGCCGGCCTCCGCGAGCTC
>WNFO01003802.1_pt1 | contig 13365 bp, 9 predicted proteins | sample 5400251 | NCBI WGS metagenome assembly WNFO01 (sample SAMN13153354, study PRJNA577476) | soil metagenome | isolation source: 100 cm saprolite under Madrone tree | place: USA:California | collected 2016-06-14 | reverse complement strand
GTAGTCAATTTTACCTTCGCTAGCACGTTTGTCCTGCGCCGTGTCTGGTGGGCCATCTGGCACCCTCAGCTCGCCTGGCGTATCCTGGACGCGGTTGGTCATGAAGAAATCATCATTGGTGGGCTGCCCTCTCTCCCCGATGGGGTACTTTTGCCGGGAGGCACTGCTATTCTCGATCCGTCGGTATTAGGCGCAGGGGGTTTACAGATCATCGGAGAATTGCCAGCCGGTACCCTGGGGATGCCAAATGGGCAGCTGGCCCTCGCAAACCCCAATGCTGCTTTCCCACTAGCGGCACCTGGCCTTTTGCCAGGCATCAATGCCGGTGCTTTCCCCGGTGCCTTACCCACCGGCTCCATGCAATTCCCCCAGGCCACCGGTGGTGGCTTCACAGGACAACGCACGACGGATGGGCTCCCAACAGCCTTCCCGCAGCATCCTTCCCAGGAGGAAGAACGTCTACGCCAGCAGTTGGCGACCTATGCACGTCTCCTGGATGACTGGATACAATTCACCGAAGAGAAATGGCGTACTATCAGTGATAGCCAACTCGGTTGGAAACCCCTGCGCGGCAGGTGGAGTGGTTGGGAAGACATCTTCCAGGATACCTATGCTGCTAAGACCTCCGATCCCATGGCCAAGGCAGCACAAACTGCCGGTGAAGTAACCGCCAGACGCTTTGAATATTCCGCAGAAAAAGGCTCTGCCGCCACCGCAGTGGCATGTTTTCTGCGCGACATGATGACATTGCGCCAGGGACTAGATCTGATGCGATCTTCGGCAGGAGACTTGCCGGAGACCCCTTCGGTGCAGTCCGCCGTGCGACCCTCTTCGACCCGTCCAGGGAACGGCAGTGGCTTACTGCGTCAAGGGGTTATTAAGCCTTCGTCCCGCAACACGCTGATCCGGCGTCCGGCGCAGATTTTCGTCGATGCCGATACAGAAAAATAGCTTCTTTCCTGACAACATTTGCAGGACTCCTTGAACTTGCCTCACCCTGTCTTTGCGATGTACAATACGTCCGTCCACAAATATAGCTAAAGGAGGTTACATCATGGCAGGCAATCTAGATGGCACGATTGAAGACGTGCTAGCACGGGAAATTCTTGACTCACGGGGCAACCCCACGGTTGAAGTTGAGGTCCTACTGATAGGCGGCGAACGTGGCGTTGCTGCCGTTCCGTCCGGCGCATCAACGGGGGCGCATGAGGCCGTAGAATTGCGCGATGGTGACAAGAACCGCTACGGCGGCGAGGGAGTGCTCACCGCTGTTCGTAATGTCAATGAAACCATTCGTGAGGCTATCGTTGGGCTGGATGCGGCCGACCAGGTGATGCTGGATGAAGTGATGATCGAACTGGATGGGACGCCAAACAAGCAGAAGTTAGGGGCGAATGCTATCCTGGGTGTCTCGCTTGCCGTGGCGAAAGCGGCGGCCAATGCACAGCAACAGCCACTCTATCGCTACCTGGGCGGCGTAGCGGCCCGCACACTCCCCGTTCCTATGATGAACATTCTCAACGGGGGCAAGCACGCTGACAACTCGACCGATATGCAGGAATACATGGTTCTGCCCGTGGGCGCACCAACGTTTCGTGACGCGCTCCGCATGGGGGCTGAAGTGTATCAAAGCCTGAAACGCGTACTCCACAGCAAAAAGTACAACACCAATGTCGGTGACGAAGGTGGCTTTGCTCCCTCGCTCAGTTCCAACCGCGAGGCCCTGGAGGTCATTGTCGCCGCCATCGAGTCAGCAGGCTACAAGCCAGGCGTTGATATTTTTCTGGGTATGGACCCGGCAGCCACCGAGTTCTATGAAAACGGCAAGTATGTCCTGGCGCGAGAAGGTCGTACACTGACCTCTCTCGAGATGGTCAGCCTCTACGAACAATGGATCAATGAATACCCCATCATCAGCATTGAGGATGGCCTGGCCGAAGACGACTGGGATGGTTGGGCAAACCTGTGCCAGCGCCTGGGCAATCGCATACAACTTGTCGGTGATGACTTGTTCGTCACAAACACTGTTCGCCTCAAGCGTGGCATTCAGGAGCATTCGGCCAACTCCATTCTCATCAAACTCAATCAGATAGGCACCCTCACAGAGACGATGGCTGCCATTGAAATGGCAAAGCGCGCGGCCTTCACTGCCGTGGTTTCGCACCGTTCAGGCGAGACCGAAGACACCACCATCGCCGATCTTGTGGTTGCCACGAATGCAGGGCAAATTAAAACCGGCGCTCCGGCCCGCAGCGAACGTATAGCAAAGTACAACCGCCTGTTGGTGATCGAGGAGGAGCTCGGCAGCGAGACGGCCCGCTATGCCGGATTCGGCGCATTCTACAATGTACCAGCCCTCTACGCGCAGGCCTGAACGTGAGGAGGAAATCATTCTTGGAACAGACAAAAGAGAGGGAAACGACCAGTACCCCGGACCAGGATAGACGCACAGCGCATGTCATCCACTACAACATCAGCTATATCCTGCAAGGGGCCGAACACGGCACAGACGGCGCAATCGTCCTGCTCCATGAGATCGTCGGCGGAGCCTTTACCTGGCGCAATGTCCTGCCACCACTTGCTGGCGCACAACGAGCGGTATACGCCATTGATATGCTCGGATACGGCCTTTCCGACCGCCCCTGGCCGGCGGATACCTCGATCTGGGGACACGCTGACTGCCTGGCAATGTTGTTGAATCACCTCAATCTCACCAACGTGATCCTGGTAGGACACGGCATAGGTGGAGGGGTAGCACAGATCCTGGCAACCCGCCTGAGCGTCAAGCGCGTAGGGGCATTGGTACTGATCGATAGCATTTGCTACGAACATACATTTGCGGAGAACTGGCCTCTCCCCGATATGCGCAAGCGCCAGGACCCCGACTTACCGAAAAAGACACTTGTCGAGGACATGATCCAGGACCTGCGCACGACTCTGCCGAACGGAGTGCAACACACCCAGCAGTTTGCAGATGTCGTCAATGACTACATCGAACCCTGGAATAGCGAGCTGGGCAAAGAACTCCTCTTCCAGCAGATTCGCCTGCTCTATCCCAACTACTCCAATTCGGTAGCAACCGACCTGAAGCAGTTGGGGCGACCGGCACTCATCATCTGGGCCGAAAACGATCAACAAATGCCATTAAAGTATGCGGAGCGCCTGCATCGTGATATAGCGGGGTCGCGCCTGGTCGTTATTGCTGGTGCAGGTCATATGATTCTCTTTGACGCGCCGGACGCTGTGGCGAGTGCGTTGACTGATTTTGTGGGGGGTCTGTAGCGAGCGTCATGAACCCCCGGATGATGAACTTTCACGCGCATACCCAGGGTATCGTGAACGGGGATGGTACGCCTGTAGGGGCCGATTTATCGCGCCCACCTCCGATTATGAATTTTCACGACCAAAACCGGTCCTGTCATGCTGAGCGCAGCGAAGCATCTCTGTGCCCATCGAGAGAGACCCTTCGCTGCGCGGAGGCGTGACAACACATGACCGATCTTGTTTGTTAAGGCATGGTTCAAAGAAAGCTTAAACGAATGTGACAGTTTGAACAGTCAAAATAAAATGTCGTGTGGCTCTACAAGGCCTTTTATAGCCACATGCTTTTTTGCAAACTGTCACATCGATTTGAACCATGCCTAAAGTTCATTATCGGCCTCCGGCGTACCCACCACATACCCAGATGAAATTGTTACATCTCATAATCCGGGGGCTTGCAGCCGGAACTCATGGGTTCTTGAGTGCAAGCCCTGATCATGTCCAGCCTTAGCGTCTAATGGTGGAAGACTAAGAGACAGGTGTGGTTCATGTTGTTGCACATAAGGGTAACCGGGTCTGCCGAGCGAAGCGATGGCAAAGGCGTAGAGGCGCGATTGATCGCGCCCAAGGGTGGGGAAGGGGGCACGTCCATCGCGCCCGAGCGGGAGTGGCCCCGCCGCTCTACCCCTGGGCGCGATCATGAATTTTGATAAATACATTCGGACAGGCAGTCCAGGTGAGATGAAAGCCTGTGGGTGTGAGCGCATGAGGTCAACTTCCCGGCCTGGGCCAGACCTCCCCACCCCACGGGCGCGATAAATCTGGCCCCTACGCACGCGCCATCGCTCCGCTCGGCTTTTCATCCGTGTCCGGCTTATTTGGTAAAAGTTCATAATCGCGCCTCTACGCAACAACATGAACCGCACCCCGAAGAGACGGGCTTCCGGGCGCGCTTTCTGTGATTGTGTTATACTACCAGTTAAGCACATTCTCACCCCGTCTTCGGGCGACCGCTGGATATGGAGGGACATCATGACAGAGACCCAGGCAGGGCAGTGGCCTAACTACACCTACATCGTGCCGCACATTTATACCATCGCCAAGGTGCGACTGATTGGCCTGGGCAGCTATGCTCCGGCAGGCACCATTACCAACGATTTTTTTGCCTATATCTCAACTCGCCTGGGCGACCCACGCAGCGCGGCTGACCTGGAGCGTGTGACCGGGCTTACCACGCGCCACGTGCGGGCCAGTACACTCGAACTGTGCCGCAAGATGGCGGGTGCCGATGCTCCGGGCCTGATTGATGATCCTGCATCGCCCAGGGACGAGTCGCTGGTGGATATGGCAGTCATCGCTGCTCACCGAGCTCTGGCCAGTGCAGGTCGTGATGCCTCCGAAATAGACACCATTATTGGTGCATCCTCCTCCGATAACGACGCCTTCCCCACCATTGCGGGACTGGTCCAGTTGCGTCTCGGACTGAAGCCTATACGCACGACGATGCTGAGAGGGGCATGTGCCTGCCAGACAGAGGGATTTCAGACGTGCGCCGAGGTATTGACGGGAAGTTCCGCGAAACTCGTCCTCATGGTAACTGCCGAGGGGTTGCTTCCCAATATCATGAACATCCTGGACTGGAAGACGAGTTCCCTCTTCGGAGAAGGGGCTGCCGCCTTCCTGCTTGAGCATGGCGATGAAGAGACCTATCTCATCAACGGCTCTGACGCCAGCCAGGCCCCGGCCCTCTTCTATCAAACTCCCCTGCGTAAAGACGTGGTCGAGATGGCAGAGGTGGATATCAAGATGCGCCAACTTTACCGCGAAGGCAGAGGCAAAGAATTGAATCGCATCCTCTCACAATATATGGTTGGCTACACCCGCATGAATGGCAAAGAGGTCTTCCGCGAGGCTCCTCGTGCCATGGCGGAGTCGGTAGATGCCCTCTGTCGCCTCGCGGGTCTCAGCCATGACGAGCTCAAGCACATCGTGCCACACCAGGCGAACTCGCGCATTACACGCCGCCTGGGCGAGCTGCTGATCAACGACTATGGCTGGCCGCATTCGACGATGCAGAAACTGGTCGATAACTTCCGCTTCTATGGCAATCTCTCCAATGCAAGCATCGCCACTGCATTAGTCGAGTTACTGCGCCAGGGTCGCCTGCACGAAGGGGAGTGGATGGCCTTGCCGGCGGTCGGTGGCGGCATGAACTATGGCTGCTGGCTGCTACGTTTTCACCAGTTCAACAACTCGTTGGATTCGGTGTAATGGTTGTTTATGTCAATTTCCGTTCGTAGGTGTAATATATATTGCCATCCCATTCGTATTCTGCCCCAACAAAGGCATCGCGCACCATTATCAAATCAGGGGCGTGGATAGACACACTCTCCAGGCCCAGAGCGGGCAGCACGCGGCGCAAATCATATGCGATCAGGCTGATGGCCTCGGTCGTGCCGTCGATGTAACCGACGAAAAGATGCTTGTCGCGTCTCCCCTGCTGTGGCTCAGCGATAGCCAGCCCATCCAGGCGATCCCAGCGACGCAGGAGGTAGATCTGCTTCGCCGACACTTTTGCCTGCAGAAGCGTGTTGGTGATGGAATAGGCAGTAAAGCCAAGATAGTACAGGCCGCCTACAGCGGGAAAGATATTGGAGGCGTTGAGGTATCTGGCAATTTCATCGATGTCGTCCTCGGTCGCTAACTGCGGTGTTCCCATGCCATGCTGGCTTGTGGGTACCGTCGTCACAGGCCTGGCTTTGAAGGGCGCAAATGCACCCACCTGGCGCATGAAGATATGTTTTGCTACCTGGATAGAGGCTATATTCGTGGACTCGGTGATGAATCGTGCAATCGTGGCACCACGTCGCATCGCCTCTGCCAACATCGCATTGTCGATGGCAGTTGCCAGGCATTGCCGACGGTAGGCAGGATGGATACGTATTCCCTCCAGCCAGGCCTCTGTTGAGGTGAGCATACGAAAATGGCCTACTCCTACGGGTTGCCCATCAGAGGTGGCGACCAACATTTGACCCTGGGGATCGTGGAGCCACTCATCCCAGACATACTCAATGTAATCGCCCCACTCCCACGTGTGGGTACAAAATGCCAGGATCGCATCGCGATCTTCTGCCCGCGCCGGACGGATTTCAATATGAGGCATAACCGTTTCCTTCTCTCTCGTTGTCCTACGCTGAATGTAGCCGGAAATTGAACGTTCGTCAAGGCCAGGCAGAAACATTACGCTCATCCGAAACGTGCTAGATATATCGTAACTGCTCAGGACTCCTCACCACACGTGCTCGATAAATCGGCACTCTACGGTGGTTCGCAAACAGTTTTTTTGCCGTGGGCTTGGCCGCCTGCGGCGGCCAAGCCCACGGCAAAAGCATACACGAGCCGCCGTAGAGTGCCGAGCAATCCTGCCTGGGGGGCAGGTAATGAGAGCACGTGCGGCGAGGAATCAGGCATCTGAGGAGTTACGACACACCCTAGAAGATTGGTATACAGCGCAGGAGCATCTTATGCAGCAGAAGCCCGCTAGCAAACAAATCCAGGAAAATGTGCAAAACGCCGTCGAAGGAGTAAAGCAGGAAGTCGCTTCTGCTCGTCGACCATGGTACCTCACCATCAAGTGGGGGTTTATACTGATCGGGGTCTATGCCATACAACTGACGCTCTTTGGACTGCTCGCGTTTTGGGTGCATATCCACCCGATCTTACCTGTCGATATCGCCATCACGCGCGAGTTTCAAGAGAATCAAGCACCCTGGCTACGTTACACCATGATTGTCGTGAGCTACCTCGGTAGCAACTTCCCCATCTTTGTGCTCCTCATCATTCTTACAGCAGTCGTCTTCTGGTTCATACGTCTCCGTCTCGAAGCACTCATGGTGGTAGGTCTTTCTGCTGTAAGTGCTGCCTTGAATGCTCTACTAAAGTATCTCGTGGCTCGCCCGCGACCGACGGCTTCAGTGGTTGAAATCATACAGGCAGCGAGCGGACAGAGTTTTCCGAGTGGACATGTGATGTCTTACCTGGCCTATTTTGGCCTGCTATTCTCGCTAGGCATTATTCTCTTTCGGGGAAAACACTGGTGGCGCATGGTACTACTGATTATTCCCGCACTCTTTGTGGTGCTGGTCGGTCCCTCGCGCATCTACCTGGGCGACCACTGGGCGAGCGATGTGTTGGGTGCGTATCTGATCGGTGGGGTGTTATTAGGGCTGACGCTCTATCTTTACCTCTACCTGAAACAAAAAGGCGTGCTCTCCACGAAGGGACCTGGGGAGAAGCCGACATAGGGCCTGACGGGGGCAGACAGATCACCCCCGCCGGCATAATATCACAGACCCTGCGGCTCGAGCTAATCAAGACTGGATGTGCTTGACTCGGATGTCGGTTCAGCTTCTGCTGAAGGTGAAGAAGTCTCCTGGGGAGCATCCCCAGGGATATCCGTACGCCCCTCCGCGGGAGGCGAAGAGGTTACCTGGTTGGTTGGGGTAGAACTATCGGTGGAACTCTCTGTTGTGAACGGGGCGCTAGTCTGGTTGGTCGTAGCATTTTCAGGTTGTCCATTGTTCGCATTGGACATTTCAGGCTGTACTTCCCCTTGTGGGGCATGCACCTCCTGCACCTTTGCTTCCAGGTCGCGCAGGTGTGTTCTGGAGGCTTCAAGGCGGGCTTGTGCTTTGGCAACCTTCTGCTCGGCCTTTTGCATGTCATCTCTGGCTTGTCCCAGCTTGAGCAGTAATTTGGCTTCTCGCCTGGCTTGCTTCTTGCGTTGTTTTTTTGTTCCCTGGGCATCCGAGGTGGCTGCCCGATCATGCGTTGATACTGTCATCATGTTTGCCCTCAGTTGTTGAATTGTGTGACGAACGATAAAAAGCGGTGCCTGTTACCTACACGGGGCCGCGGTGCTTTTTGCCTCAACCTGTCCCGTGGGCATGGCGCCAAATAGTAGTTGCAGTATACAATAAAAAGCGCAATGTGGGAACATGGATGAGCATGTGGGGAATGCCTCTTAGATTGAGGCATTCCCATTTCCCTAGGAGAGCGATGCCGGAGGTGGCGTGTGCAGGGATGAGGTCACCGAGGAGAGCTTTGGTGGCAGGGATTGCGGTGATGCAATTTCCGCACCTGTCTCCTCCATGATCTGTTGAAGTTGCTGTGCGTTGATCGTCTCATGCTTGCGCAGTTCCTGCACCATGCGGTCAAGCGTCGGGCGGTGTGAGGTCAGGAGTTCAATAGCCCGGTTGTAGCACATCGTCACAATGCGCTCGACCTCTTCGTCAATCGCCTCGGCGGTCGTCTCACTGTAGTCCGAGGGGGCTGGGGTACTGCTACCACTCAAAAATGGGCTGGAGCGTTCACTGAATGAGATCGTGCCCAGGCGTTCGCTCATGCCCCAGCGTGTGACCATTTGGCGCGCAAGAGCGGTCACTCGTTGCAAGTCGTTCTCTGCTCCCGTCGTAATCCGCCCGATGGCTGCCTTTTCGGCGGCCCGGCCTCCAAGTAGCGTGACCATCTGCGTAAGCAGGTACTCTTTCGAGTAGTTATAGCGATCATCCAGCGGGACCGACATCGTGACACCAAGTGCCTGGCCACGAGCCACAATAGTGACTTTTTGCACCGGGTCGGCATCCTTCGAAAGCAAGGCGGTAAGTGCATGTCCGCTCTCGTGATAGGCAATAACGTTGAGATCTTCCTCGGTGAGCACAATAGGACGCTCCGCACCAAGTAAGATTTTGTCCAATGCCTCCTCGAAAGATCGCTGTGTCACGCGGTCCAGGTTACGGCGAGCCGCCAGCAGAGCAGCCTCATTGACCAGGTTAGCCAGGTCGGCACCAACCATACCAGGTGTAGAGCGTGCGAGCGCCACCAAATCCACATCACTCGCCAACGGCACGGTGCGCGTGTGAATCTTGAGGATGGCCAGGCGCCCATTCCAGTCGGGACGGTCCACGGTGACACGGCGGTCGAAGCGTCCAGGACGCAGCAAGGCGATATCGAGCCCATCGGGACGGTTGGTCGCGCCGATGACGACGACAGCCTGATGTGTATCGAAACCGTCCATCTCCACCAGTAACTGGTTCAACGTCTGTTCGCGCTCATCGTTGCTGTTAATGCTCATGCCGCGTTGCCGTGCGACGGCATCGATCTCGTCAATAAAGATGATGCTGGGCGCAGCTTTCTTGGCCTGATCGAACAGATCGCGGACGCGGCTGGCACCAACGCCAACCAGCACCTCGACGAACTCCGAGCCGGACATCGAGAAGAATGGCACACTGGCCTCCCCGGCCACGGCTCGTGCTAACAGCGTCTTGCCTGTCCCTGGCGGGCCAACCAGTAGCACGCCGCGTGGAATTTTTCCACCCAGGCGTTGGTACTTATTGGGTGTCTTCAAAAACTCAACGACTTCTTGCAGTTCATACTTCGACTCATCGACGCCCGCGACATCCGCAAAAGTCGTGCTAGGCCGGTCTTCGAGGATGAGCTTTGCCCGGCTCTTGCCAAAGCTGAAAATGCCCTGCTGGCCCTGTGTGGCGCGGCGGCTAAAGAAGATGAAGAGGCCGATCAAGAAGAGCCAGGGAAGAAAGGTGATCAGCAGGTTTACCCAGAAACTATTATCGGGCGGAGGTTGGTTGACAACGGTAGCGCCCGATTTGATGAGCGCTGATACAATCTGTGGGTCTCCGTTAGGAAGTTGCACGACGTGGTACTGTGAGTAACCGTTGACGGGATGGTTGAAGTTCCCCTGAATGTCGGTTGTGCCAATGAAGGTGGCGGTTTTGATATTGCCGCTGTTCATCTGGTCGTAGAAGGCACTATACGAGAGTTCGTCGCGCTGGGTCGAGTTAGGCACACTCGTATTGGTGTTGAAGTACATAAAGATGTAGACGGCGAGCATCACGCCGACGACTATCAGGAGCCAGCGGTTGACCAGTGAAGGGCCTGCTGGCGGTGTCGGCCCATTGCCGTTGGGGCGACCGCCAGGGCCAGGGCCAGGGCGGAGCTGGTTTTGTTGCCTCTGCGGCGTGTTGTTGTTATTATTTTGTAGCCAGTGCATAGTAGTCGGCTGTATGTTCATTATTCAATGTACCTGCCTTCTGAGAACCTCGATGTACACGCTCCCTGGCAACGTAAACGCCAGAACGAGACAACGAACGTGGATTACTGTACAGCGATATTTCTTATTATATCTTATGAGTGTCTGAAATGCACGTGGCTATGGGGTGAGCAGAAACCTTTTGTTTTCGTAATTCTTGTGCTATACTATTTTTTAATCCATATAGACACGTCAAGCATCCTCAGAAGTGCTCGTATGAAGGGGAAAACGATGCCACTTGATGGACTGCAACTGGGCCATTACCGACTGATCCAGCCTATCGGCGGAGGCGGTATGGGCGAAGTGTATCTCGCCGCTGATACGCGTATCAATCGACAAGTGGCCATCAAGGTCGTGCGGACCGAAGTCGAGCCATACCCCGACGCCTATGCCACCAGAGATGCTGCACATCTCTTCCAGCGCGAGATGAAAGCCATCGCCATGCTCGACCACCCACACATTTTGCCTCTATATGATTTTGGTGAGGAAATCGTCAACAAAGCCAAACTCACGTATATGGTCATGCCTTTTCGCCCAGAAGGCTCCCTCGTAGATTGGCTGCAACAGCGTGGCCGTGCTCAGATGCTCTCCCCACAGGATTTGGTACACATTATCTCCCAGGCCGCTGACGCGCTCCAGCATGCACATGATCACCAACTGATCCACCAGGACGTCAAACCGTCCAACTTCCTTATTCACAGCAGGGCAGACAACTCCGGCCATCCCGACCTGCTGCTGGCCGACTTTGGTATCGCTAAATTCACGACGGCAACGACGACGACCAGCCAGAGCATTCGCGGCACCCCAGCCTTTATGGCTCCCGAACAGTGGGACGGCCAGCCTGTCCCCGCGACCGACCAGTACGCACTGGCAGTGATGGCCTACCAACTGCTGACGGGTCGCCTGCCTTTTCAAGGAAGTCCGGGACAGGTGATGCGCCAGCATTTTATGACACCGCCACAACCACCCGGCACGTTCAATCCACACATCTCACCCACCCTCGATGCAGTGATCCTGCGCGCCCTGGCGAAACAACCTGCCGATCGTTTCCCTTCTATCATCACCTTTGCTCAAGCGTTCCAAGCAGCAGCACAAGGCAAGCCTATAACCAGTGTTGCAAACACGCAGGGTCTAGCGCGTGGGGCCGATATCCGGGCCACGCTCGCCATCAGCAGGAGGGAGGCACTGATTGGTGCCAACCGCACCTTGACGCTGCCAGGAGGACGACAAATAAGCCTGTCTTTACCAGAGGGAATGCTCGATGGGCAGGTGATCTGCCTGGAAGGTCTGGGCGAATTACCTGGTAGCGGAGGACCCCCTGGAGCATTGATACTCACCATTGCCATCAAACAGGCAGATGAGAGTTTGCCAGTTTCAAACACTCAAACGCTTCGTGCGTCGAACCCTCTTCTACAAACTGTCGCTCCGCATGCCACTACTACTGATCCTACTGTCTATGCATCCACCATACCTGGCAATATCACTACCAGGCGTTCTGGTCTTTCTACCGGCATGACCATCCTGCTGGTTGGAGTGGTGCTCGTCGTTATCGCAGCCAGTGTCGGCCTCTTTTTCACCGTGAGACCTACTCAGACCGCCAGCAGTCCTGCCACTACCCCAGCCACGGCCAGTCCTCAAGTCACTCCTAGTGCAGCTACAGCCAGCCCTCAAGTCACCCCTACCACCCAGGTCGATGCCACGGCCACGTTCATCGCACAGAATCGTAACCCCTACCCGCCATATACTGGGACGCTGGTACTCAAGGATCCATTGAGCGATAATAGCAGGGGTTATCAGTGGGGCGAGGGTGCGGATAACACCGGTGGTTGTCAATTCACGGGCGGGACCTATCACGCCAGCGTATCAAATGGTGCCGAGATCTGCACTGCTCACAACGCCGGCGTGAGCAACTTCGCTTTTGAGGTACAGATGACGATCATCCGGGGTGACTGTGGTGGCTTGGTCTTCCGCGCCGATCTTATACAAGCCAATGCATATCTCTTACGAGTTTGCACCGATGGATATTACAAACTGTTCTTCATTGCGAACCAGAATGCAGGGCAACAGCTGATACCTCCTCGTTTTAGTGCAGCTATCAACACTGGCCTGGATCAGACCAATCTGATCACCATCGTAGCAAACGGAAATACTATCACCCTATATGTGAATCGTTATCAAATCGCTACTATCAGTGATAGTACCTACAGCCATGGTCTGATTGGCGTCGCTGCCCTCAAGAAGCGTCTTCCAACCGAGGTGGCATTTAGCAACGCGAAGGTGTGGAGTCTGTAAAGGAGGGGTTGAGAAGGCAGGTGGAGAGGCGGTCGTGCCTAGAGGCATCCAGAAAGATGCAAATGCAGTGCTATTTTCTGGGCAACTACATCTGAGCGCGCACCCACTACCAGGCTTTCAGACTGCTAGCAATGATATCACTTTTTTCTCAAACTATCTTGCATCTTTTGTAGAGTAAATTTATTGAGATCTTGCATGTGTTTTGCTTGTATTTGCAAGAGATTTTGTGGTATTCTGTAGACGAAGGGGACATTCTGTTTACTGATTTTGCTCTGAGACAGAGTATATCACAGACCAATGCTCCCTACAAGCGTATTGCTCCAGTCGTCTTTTGAAGACTCCAGGCTGATACCGTAGAAGCAGGTTAGGGAGCATTTGTATGTGCAGCAATCTCTGTTCAGCGCGTTCCCTGATGGGAAAATATTCGTAGGGTGTCATCATTTCTGTTCGCCATGAAGAACATACTATCTAGATACGAGCGAATGATATCTCCGTCCCCAGGTCCTAGGCGTTGTATGTTCAAAAGGAGTACTCTTGTGGATCAACAAAGCTATATGATTACCTTTGATGATGTCTCACCAGCCGATGCCAATCGCTATGCTGACGAACTGAGCGATGCTCTCTTGGATGCGACTGCCGACATTACCGTCCAACGGAGACCAGACGTTCCTCGCGCACAGGATTTTGGAGCTACCCTCGTTCTT
>WNFO01003475.1_pt1 | contig 13366 bp, 12 predicted proteins | sample 5400251 | NCBI WGS metagenome assembly WNFO01 (sample SAMN13153354, study PRJNA577476) | soil metagenome | isolation source: 100 cm saprolite under Madrone tree | place: USA:California | collected 2016-06-14 | reverse complement strand
CGGGTAATTGTGATCTGGCATCCAGCGCTTGTGTTCTCTGCGGTCACCGTGGCGATCAGGTATGTCGGAATGCCCTTCCCGTACCAGGCTGGTTGATGCGATAGGACACACTGGTCGGATATGGCGAACTGCGCGCCGGAGTTGTCGGGATTCTGCGGATCACCCTTTTGCACGGGCAAGGAGACGACCGTCCAGTACAGTTGTTCACCTGAATGCCCAGACCGGGAAACGTCGAAAAGTCTCCGCTGACGTCGAGGGAATTGCCCTCGGGCTGAATCACTTGCTGACCTGGCGAAAATACGCTGACCGAGTTGCCCAGCGGACACACTGAGCTCCCCGGTAGAGCGTTGACAACCGTGAGGCGGGGACAGGCCCAAGCACTGACGGGCCAGCACAGTTCGAGAATCGCGATGAGCGCAACCGTCGCTCGGAGACGGCGTGGCGTGCCCCGGTCAGGGCAGCGGGTTCGACCACACCGTTGCTGGAGCTGTCGCGGAATCGCTGCTCTCATCGAGAGTTCCTCCCGGAAGCGTACGAACCCTAGGCGCGTGCTCAAACGCCGCCGGCCCTCGTCGGGCCTGCGACGGTGCAGACAAAGCCCCCGCCATCGTGGGGGCGATGGTGACAGAGCGTGCTGGAGAGGTCAAACCGGTGAGGTATCTTCGAGGCGGAGCCTGTCGCCTGTTTCCTTGCGCTGTTGGACATCAAGGACATCTCGAAGATCATCAGCCGTCACGCTGACGGTTTTTCTGGGACGAGCCGGGATATTTCTGGGACACTGCGGGCGGTCAAATATTCGGAGGGTGCGATCAATTAAGATGATTTTGGGGGGCATAGGACAAGCAGGAAGAGCACCTGTCTACTTTCAAACACGGCGGCGACGGCGAAATGATAATATTTGCGGAAACTTCGGGGTGTGGCGCAGCTCGGTAGCGCACCTGCTTTGGGAGCAGGGGGTCGGAGGTTCAAATCCTCTCACCCCGACCATTCCACGACTCGCCGGCGGCCGCGCGGTCCATGGTCGCCGGCGGGTCTTCCTTGCAGCGCACGACGCAGCGCGACCGCGAGGTCTCGAGGAGGAGATGTCCATGGCGAGCGTGAAGAAGGTGTCGTACTTCAAGATGATGGTGCCGAACCGTCCGGGCCAGGGCGCGCGGGCGCTCGGCGAGCTCCAGAAGGCCGGCATCAATCTGACCGCCTTCTCCGGATTCCCGCAGCGCGGCGGCGCCCAGATGGACTTCATTCCCGCCAAGCCGTCTGCCTTCCGGAAGGTGGCGAGAAAGAACAAGTGGAAGATCGCCGGACCAAAGCGCGCCTTCCTGGTGAGCGGGGCCGACCGGGTTGGCGAAGGGTCGAGGCTGATGGCCAAGCTCGCCGAGAAGCGGATCAACGTCGTCGCCATCGATGCCGTCTGCGCGGGCAGCGGCCGCTACGGCGCCATCCTCTGGGTATCGCCCAGCCAATACGGCAAGGCGGCGCGCGCGCTCAAGGCGCGATAGTTCCGCAGCAGGGCGCGCGATGATCGAGCAGGGCACGAGTCTGACTCGCCGGGAACTCCTCCGCCTCGCCGCGGTCGCGGGGCTCGTGGTGGTGCGGCCTCCCGCGGCCCAAGCCGCATCACCGGCCCCCGCCGGCCCTCCGGCGGCAGAAGTGCTGCAGCGGCTCCTCGAGGGCAATCAGCGCTTCGTGAAGGGCGAGACGGCCAGCCCGCGCCGCGGCCCCGCCGATTTTCGCCCGCTCGCCGAAGGGCAGCGGCCGGTGGCCGTCATTATCGGCTGCGCGGATTCGCGCGTGCCACCCGAGCTTCTCTTCGATCAGGGCGTCGGCGATCTCTTCGTGATCCGCGTGGCTGGCAATGTCGTCAAGGGCGCGGGTCCGCCCGTCAAGGGCAGCATCGAGTACGGCGTGGCCGAGCTTGGCGTATCGCTCATCATGGTGCTGGGCCACAGCGAGTGCGGCGCCGTCAAGGCCGCCATCAAGCACATTGACGATCGAGATTCGTTGCCCGGGGCCTTGGGTCTGCTCGTGAACAGCATCAAGCCCGCTGTGGTCAAAGCCAGGAAGATGCCGGGCGATCTGCTCGACAGCGCGCTCCGCGCCAACGTCGCGATCGGCGTCGAGACGCTTCGGGACCTTCAGCCCATCGTGGCCCCGGCGGTGAAGCGGGGCCAAGTCAAGGTCGTGGGCGCGATGTACGATCTACGCACCGGTAGCGTCAGCGTCACCGGGTAATGGGCGCCTGGCTCAGCTCGCGGATTCGCCTCGCGAGGACACTCCGCACGCGGTGCCCGTCAGTGGCGGCCCTCGCGATAGGTGTCCAACATGCGCTGCCTCCTTTTTTGACCTGAATCCGTCACGAGCGTCCGCCAATCCAAAATAGCAGAAGGCCTAGGATTTTGGTCCGGGCAGGAGGACGCCATGCCGCAGAGACTGCAGGGGAAAGTCGCGGTCGTCACCGGGGGCAATAGCGGAATCGGCCTCGCCACCGCCCAGCGGTTCGCCGAGGAGGGCGCTCACGTCTTCATTACCGGGCGCCGTCAAGCCGAGCTCGACATGGCGGCGAGGAAGATCGGCACGAACGCCACCGCCGTCCAGGGCGACGTCTCGAAGCTCGCCGACCTCGATCGACTGTACGCCGTGGTGAAGAAGGAAAAGGGCCGCATCGACGTCCTCTTCGCCAACGCCGGAGCCGGCGAGCTCGCGCCGCTCGGGGCGATCTCCGAGGCGCACTTCGACAGGGCCTTCGGCGTCAACGTCAAGGGACTCCTCTTCACCGTGCAGAAGGCCCTGCCGCTCTTCCGGGACGGCGGCTCGATCATCTTGAACGCGTCGATCGCCGGATCGAAGGGGATGGAGGCCTTCAGTGTCTACAGCGCGACCAAGGCCGCCATCCGCTCCTTCGCGCGCTCCTGGACCGTCGACCTCAAGCAGCGCCGGATCCGCGTCAACGCCATCAGCCCCGGACCGATCGACACGCCGGGCTACGACAATCTGGGGCTGACCGGGCAACAGATCGAGGACTTCAAGAAGAAGGTCGTCAACTCCGTGCCGCTTGGCCGCATGGGCAGCCCAGACGAGATCGCTAAGGCCGTGCTCTTCCTCGCCTCGGACGACAGCAGCTTCGTGAGCGGGATCGAGCTCTTCGTGGACGGCGGCATGGCGCAGATCTGAGCACTTCGCCGTCATGAGATAGACTTGACCGTGGTATTGCCGGAGGACGAACATGCCGCTCATGAGGGCCGTGCAAGTGAGCAAGCCCGGAGGAGCTCTCGAGCTGGTCGAGCGCCCTATCCCGGAACCAGGTCGAGGGCAGGTGCGCATCAGGGTGGACGCGTGCGGTGTCTGCCACAGCGATGTCATGGTCAAGGACGGGCTCTGGCCGGGCCTGCAGTATCCTCGCGTGCCCGGCCACGAGATCGCCGGGCGGATTGATACCGTCGGCGCGGACGTCGCCAACTGGAAGCCCGGCCAGCGCGTGGGTGTCGGCTGGCACGGTGGGCATTGCTTCACGTGCGATCCCTGCCGCCGCGGCGACTTCATTCTCTGCCAGTTCGAAAAAGTCACCGCCATCAGCTTCGATGGCGGCTACGCCGAATACATGATCGCGCCCGCCGAAGCGGTGGCCGCGATGCCCGACGAGCTGCCCGCCGACGAGGCCGCCCCGCTGCTGTGCGCCGGTATCACCGTGTACAATCCCCTGCGCAATTCCGGCGCGAGGGCCGGCGACTTGGTCGCGATCCAGGGCATCGGAGGGCTGGGTCATCTCGGGATCCAGTGCGCCCGCCGGATGGGCTTCCGGACTGTCGCCATCGGGCGGGGAGGGGACAAAGAGCCTTTGGCGAGAAAGCTGGGCGCTCACGAGTATGTTGACACCAGCGCGGGTGCTCCGGCTCAAGCCCTTCAGAAGCTCGGAGGCGCGCGCGTGATCCTGGCCACCGCTCCCGATGCCAAGTCCATCTCAGCCTTGATCGACGGGTTAGCGCCGGGCGGCAAGCTGGTGATCGTGGGCGCCGCGCCAGACCCGCTCTCTGTCAGTCCGCTTCAGATCATACTGTCCCGCCGCTCCATCCAGGGTTGGCCCTCGGGCACCGCCAAAGACTCCGAGGACGCACTGCAATTCAGTGCCTTGACGGGTGTCCGCCCCATGATCGAGCGCTATCCGCTGGAAAAGGCCGCGGAAGCTTACGATCAGATGATCAGCGGAAGAGCGCGGTTTCGCGCGGTGCTGACGGTGGATCGTTGAGCCGCTTACCCGGCCAGCTCGACAACCTCCCTCACTTGACGACAAGGAGAACAGATCATGGGCACGATTACCTCAAGAAGTTCAACGTGACCTAGTCGATCCCACTCCGCAGGGCCGACCCAGGGCATACCCGGCCATCCACGTCCGGCCATCCACGCCCGGTTATCCACGCTCGGTTATCGACGATGGACGTGCCCGTCCGCATGCGCTAGTATTCGCCATCTCACGAGATGACGACGATTCACGCGCCCGCTTCCCCTGATCCACCCACCTCGGCTTGGACCGTCGCCGCTGAGCCACTGCTGGCGACAGGCTCTCTCGAGGGGGATCGTCGCGCCGATGTGGCGGTGGTGGGCGCGGGCTACACCGGTCTCTCGGCGGCGCTCCACCTGGCCGAGCGAGGCGCCGACGTGATCGTGATGGACGCGGCGGAGCCCGGCTGGGGCGCCTCTGGACGCAATGGTGGCCAGGTCATTCCCGGACTCAAGGACGATCCGGACGATCTCGAGCGGAAGTTCGGTCCTGAGACGGGCCGGCGCATGTGGCAGATCTCAGGGGGCGCCGCCGACTTCGTCTTCGAGCTCATCGCCCGTCACAAGATCTCCTGCCAGGCGCAGCAGTCCGGCTGGATCAGTGCCGCCCCGAACGCATCTGCCGTCGGAGTGTTACGCGCACGGGTGGACCAGTGGCGGCGGCGAGGCGCGCCCGTCGAGCTGCTGGATCGTCAGCGTGTCGCGGAGCTGACCGGCACCACATGCTATGTGGGCGGGCTGCTCGACCGGCGTGCCGGCGCGCTGCAGCCACTGGCCTACGTGCGCGGGCTCGCGCGGGCGGCGAGGCAGGCGGGCGTCGCGATTCACGGACGCTCCGCGGTGACGAAGGTCGAGTCGCACGCGGGCGCGTGGCGCGTAACGACGGCCGCGGGGACGGTGACCGCGGGCAAGGTGATCCTCGCCACCAACGCGTACACGGACGATCTCTGGCCCGGGCTCAGGCGCACGGTGGTGCCGGTGCAGAGCTACCAGGTCGCCACGCGGCCGCTGCCGGAGGGCATTCGCCGGCTTGTCCTGCCCGGAGGCCACCCTGTCTCTGACATCCGCCGCATTCTCTTTTATTTCCGTCTCGATCCCGACGGCCGGCTCCTCATGGGCGGGCGCGGCCCGCTCAACGACGCGGGCGATCCCGCGCTCTTTTCGCGGCTCGAGGCGGTGGCGGCGCGCTTCTTCCCGCAGCTCGGCGCTCCGCAGTGGGAGCATCGCTGGAGCGGGCGGGTCGCCCTCACCGCCGACCACCTGCCGCATCTCCACGAGCCGGGGCCTGGCCTGCTCATCGGCCTCGGCTACAACGGGCGCGGCGTGGCCATGGCCACGAGGATGGGCAAGCTGCTCGCCGACCGCGCGCTCGGCGCCTCGCCCGCGGAGCTGGGGTGGCCGGTGACGTCTATCGCGCCGATCCCGCTCCACGCCTGGCGTGGGCCGGTCATGACGCTGGTGCTTCACTGGAAGCGCTTCCAGGACTGGCTCGAGACGAAGCAGCCCGCTTGACACTCGCGACGCAGAGGGGGAGACCATGATCGAGCGCACGGCACGGGGCAGGATCTCGCGGCGGAAGTTCCTCGGGGTGACCGGTGTCGCGGCAGCGGCCAGCCCGTTCATCTGGACGGGGCGGTCGAGCGCGGCGGGAAAGGTCATCATCCGCACCATCGGCGGCTCGTACGAGGAAGCGACCGTGAAGTCGATCTTCGAGCCCTTCACGAAGGCCACGGGCATCGAGGTCGTCAAGGTTCCCGCCACGCTCGGCAAGGTCCTCGCGATGCACGAGGCCGGCAGCATGGAGCTGGACGTGATGGACGCCGGCGAGCTGGGCGTGCTGTCGCTCAGCCAGAAGGGCGCGCTCGAGAAGATCAACTACAAAGCGTGGAAGATGACCAATCCCGACGACATGGACCCGGCCGTCCGCCGGGACGACATGATGGGCGACATCTACTTCTCGTCAGTGCTCGGCTACAACAGCCAGGCTTTCCCCACGGGCAAGCAGCCGCGCAACTGGGCCGAGTTCTGGGACATCAAGAAGTTCGCCGGCCCGCGCATGCTTGCCGATATCGCCTCGGGCGCCATCGATGTGGAGTTCGCGCTGCTCGCCGACGGCGTGCCGAAGGACAAGCTCTATCCGATCGACGTGAACCGGGCTTTCAAGTCGCTCGATCGCGTGCGCCCGTCCATCCGAAAGTTCTGGGACACGGGGGCGCTCTCGGCCCAGATGCTGGCCGACAAGGAAGTGGTGCTGGGCAGCATCTGGAACGGGCGGCTCCAGGCGTCGGCGGACAAAGGGGCCCCCCTCGCCATCGAATGGAATGAGGCGATGCTCCAGTCGCAGTACTGGGCCGTGCTGAAGGGCTCCAAGAATGCCGAGAATGCCCAGCGCTTCATCGACTTCGCCTGCCAGCCGGAGCTCCAGGCAGCCCTTGCGAAGATGATCCCTTACGGCCCCACCAATCGCCAGGCGTTCAAGAGCATTCCGGCCGATCTCGCGGCGCGGCTGCCGTCGAGTCCGGAGAACCGCCAGAAGGCTTTCATCCAGAACGGCAAGTGGTGGGCAGACAATCGCCCCATGGTCAGCGAGCGCTGGACGCAGTGGCTCCTCCAGAAGGGATAGGCGGCGGCGCCGAAGTTCGTCTTCACGAGCTGACCAAGACCTACGGGGCCGTGGTGGCGGTTCGCGATGTCTCCCTCACCATCGCTCCCGGCTCCTTCTTCACCCTCCTGGGACCCAGCGGCTCCGGCAAGACCACCACCCTCATGATGGTGGCGGGCTTCGCCTATCCCACCCGCGGCGAGGTGTTCGTGGACGGCAAGCCCATGGCCGCGCTGCCCCCGCAGAAGCGCGATCTGGGCATGGTCTTCCAGAGCTACGCCGTGTTCCCGCACCTGACCGTCTTCGACAACGTGGCGTTCCCGCTCCAGATCCGAAAGACGTCGCGCCTCGAGATCCTCCACCGCGTGGGCGCGGCGCTGGAGCTGGTGCGTCTCACCGGTTACGAGCAGCGCCTCCCGCGCCAGCTCTCGGGCGGCGAGCAGCAGCGCGTGGCGCTGGCCCGCGCGCTCGTCTTCCGCCCGCGCGTGCTCCTCATGGACGAGCCCCTGGGCGCGCTCGACAAGAAGCTCCGCACGCACATGCAGCTCGAGCTCAAGCACATCCAGCAGCACCTGCACGTGACGGTGATCTACGTCACCCACGATCAGGAAGAGGCGCTGACCATGTCCGACTGCGTGGCCGTGATGCAAGGCGGAGGGATCGAGCAGGTAGGTCCCCCCGCCGAGCTCTACGACAGGCCGGCCTCGCGCTTCGTGGCGGATTTCCTTGGCGAGTCCAATTTCCTGGACGCGGTCGCCGTCTCCGCTAGCGGCGAGGGACATTGGCGCTGCCGGGCAGCGGGCGGTCTCGAGTTCTACGGCGTCGGCGCAGTGCCGCTCGAGGCCGGGCAGCCCATCACAGCCGCCGTCCGGCCCGAAAAGCTCGTGCAGGCCGAAGACGCCGGCGCCGCGGCGCTGGGCCCGGGCGCCAATACCTGCAAAGGACTGGTCGAGGAGGCCATCTACGTGGGGGATGCCACTCGCTACCGGGTGGGACTCGGCGCCGACGGCACCGTCATCATCAAGGTGCCGAACCGCGTGGGCGCGCGGCCTCCCGCTACCGGCGCGGCGGTCGTTCTCGCGTGGTCGCCGGAGGACACGCGTCTCTTCCCGCGCGCGGCCGCATGAGATCAATCGAGGGGCGGGAGACGCGGCGCCATCTCCTGCTGCTCCTGCCCGCTCTCCTGCTGCTGGCGCTGCTCTTTGCCTATCCGCTCCTCGGCATCCTCAACCGCAGCGTCTACAAGGCCGGCTACACGCTGCAGTTCTACCGTCAGATCTTCCGGGTGCCGGTCTATCTCCAGGTGCTGGCGGGGACCTTCAAGGTCTCGGCGGTGGTGACCCTCGTCTGCCTTGTCCTCGGCTACCCGCTGGCCTACGTGCTCGCCACCCGCCGTCCACGCACGGCCCAGCTGCTCATGATCATCGTCGTGCTGCCCTTCTTCACCAGCATCATCGTCCGCACCTACGCCTGGATGGTCCTCCTCGGCAGGAACGGCATCGTGAACCAGTACCTGATGGCGCTCGGCTTCACCGACAAGCCGTTGCCGCTCCTCTACAACCAGGCCGGCGTGGTGATCGGCATGAGCTACGTGCTGCTGCCCTACATGGTGCTGACGGTGTACAGCGTGATGCGCGGCATCGATCCGGGGCTGGTCCGCGCCGCGCACAGCTTGGGTGCGAGCCGGATGCAGGCTTTCCGGCGCGTCTTCCTGCCGCTCTCGCTCCCCGGGATCGCTGGCGGGACCCTGCTGGTCTTCATCCTGAGCCTGGGCTTCTTCATCACACCCGCGCTCATGGGAGGACCGGGCGACATGATGATCGCCATGCTGATCGAGCGCGAAGTGGAGATCACGCTCAACTGGTCCTTTGCCTCGGCGCTGGCGGTGGTCCTCCTCGCGCTGACGCTGATTGGGTTCGCCGGCTACAACCGCATCGTCCGGCTCGAGCGCATCTTCGAGGGCCGGGGATGATGGGGCTGGAGGGACAGCGAAGCGGACCCGGCGGCGTGGCGGTGACCGCGCTGGCGGTCGCGGTTCTGGTGTTCCTGATCGCGCCCGTGGTGATCATCGTCATCGTGTCCTTCAGCGGCGCGGACTACCTGACCTTTCCGCCTCCGTACCTGTCGCTGCGCTGGTATCAGCGCTTTCTCGGAACTCCGAGCTGGCGGCAGGCGATCGGGGTGAGCACACAGGTCGCCTTGCTCACGATGGTGTTTGCCACGACCCTCGGGCTCCTGGCCGCGCTGGCGCTGGTGCGCGGGCGCTTTCGCGGCAAGGGCGTGATCTACGCCGTCATGCTCTCGCCCATGATCGTGCCCACCATCATCACGGCCATCGGCCTCTACTTCTTCTTCGTCCGGCTCAAGGCCACCGGCAGCATCCTGGCCATGGCCCTCGGCCACACCGTGCTGGCGCTGCCGGTCGTCGTCATCATCATGGCCGCCGCGCTCCAGGGCTTCGACATGCGCCTCGAGCAGGCCGCCCTGAGCCTGGGCGCGAGCCGGCTCACCGCGCTCCGGCGCATCACGCTGCCCCTCATCCTTCCCGGCCTCCTCTCGGCAGCGCTCTTCGCCTTCCTCACCTCGTTCGACGAGCTGCTGATTCCGCTTTTTCTCTCCGGCGTCGAGGTCCAGACGCTGACCGTGCGCATCTGGAACAGCCTGATCCTCGAGGTCGACCCGACCATCGCCGCCGTCAGCTCGTTTCTCATCGGCGTGACCACGGTAGTGCTGGGCGCGAGCGCGTTCCTCCGTGGACGAGGCGAAACCACCACCACCTGATCGCCCACTTCTGGAGCTATTGGAGGCGGAATGGCACTGCACTTCTCGAGGGACGAGCTGGCGGCGCGACGGCGGCGGGCCTGCCGGGCGATGGCCGAGCGGGGGTTAGACGGTCTCCTGATATTCCGGCAGGAGAGCATGTACTACCTCACTGGCTACGACACCAGCGGCTACAGCATGTTTCAGGGCATGTACCTGGGCGCCGACGGGAAGCTGGCCCTCTGCACGCGCTCGGCCGACCTGCGCCAGGCGCGCATCACGTCCGTCATCAAGGACATCCGCATCTGGCGCGACCGCCAGGGCGCCAATCCGGGCGAAGACCTCCGCGACATGCTGGAAAGCTATCGCTGCCGTGGCAAGCGCCTGGGTGTGGAGTACCACGCCTACGGCCTCACCGCCCAGCGAGGACAGATGGTGGACGCCGCGCTCCAGGGTTTCTGCCGCACCGAGGACGCCAGCGACCTCGTTCGCCTGCTCCGGCTCGTGAAGAGCCCGGCCGAGCTCCGCTATATCCGCCAGGCGGGCCGCCTCGCCGACGAGGCCCTCGCCGTCGCGAACCGGCTGACCGTGCCCTACCAGCCGGTGAGCCGCATCTACGCCGAGATGATGCACGGCATTCTGGCCGGCGACGGTGATCCATCAGCAAGCCGCTGGCCCATGGGCAGCGGCAAGGAAGCGCTCCTGGTCCGCTATCACACCGGCCACGGCAAAGTCAGGCCGCGCGACCAGGTGACCTTCGAATTCGCCGCCTCGTATCGGCACTACCATGCTGCGCTCATGAATGTCGTGGTGACGGGCAAGGTGGATCGTCGCCACGAGGCGATGTTCAAGGCCTGCCGCGAGGCGCTCACGGCGTGCGAAGCCGTGCTGCGCCCCGGCAAGACGGTGGGAGATGTGTTCGCCGCGCATGCCCGCGTGCTCACCCACTCTGGGTACAAGGGGTATTTCCTCAACGCCTGCGGCTACACGATGGGCGCGACCTATCCGCCCACGTGGATGGACGAGCCGATGATTTACGCGGACCACTCCCAGGTGCTGGCTCCCGGCATGGTGTTCTTCATCCACATGATCCTGCTGAACAGCCGCACGGGATTCAGCATGTGCCTCGGGGAGACGTCGATCGTGACCGTGCGCGGGGCGGAGGCGGTGACGCATGCGCCGCGAGCGTTGGTGGCGAACTGAATCTTACCCTCCTTGGCGTGCGGCTGGCCCCTCTGGTAGAGTGCTTGCCGGCGCGCCCCTGTTCGCGCCGCGGCCTGGCAACGCCCGCTCCCGCAATGGGAGGCATTCACGAAGCCGTTGCACAATCTAATTTCGCCCTGGCGCTCGGAAGGCCTCCGAGACCGACACTCTGCACCGACGACATGACAAGAAAACACGTGTGCCCGAAATGTGGGAGTAACACGATCCAGCGTGAGCCGCCCGCCGACGTTCTCGAGCGTCTGATTCGGATGCTGCGCCGCAAGCAGGTCTATCGCTGCATCGACTGTGACTGGCGCTTCTCTGATCGACCACTGTCAAAACGATAGTCGACGGACCCCGACCCGTCATTCGTCTACCGCGAGACGCACCACGAGCGCCGAGGAAGACTCGACGCCCGTGTGGGGGACGACACCGCCCTGTCAATACTGCGCGACTTGCGGCGGTGCCGTCTCCATGGGTGTTTCCTCAGCAGCCTGCTAAAGCTCCTGGGCCAGTCGCTTGATCTCTCGACGAAGATGGTCCCACTGGGCAACCAGAGCCCGGCTGGTCTCCGGGGCGCTTCCCGCGCGAAGCCTCTTGACCTCGTCACCGAGAACGTTCCGATAGTGCGTGGCTGTGCTGAGGATCGCGTAGAGCCGAGCCTGCCGCTCCTCGAGGTGGGTGAGGAGATGGATGTCAAGCTCGTCGATCTTACCGCGACGCGTTGTCAGTCCGGATGCTGTCCGATTCATGTTTTCTTCCTCCGTTCTTCCGACAATTCTTCCGACACTTCTTCGTCTGGACGACAAAAGGTGCATCTTCCGTACCTTCGGCACGAATGCTGCAATCATCAGGCATTACGTGCCGGTGTCGTGGCGGGCGGTCTCGAATCGTAAAGTTTGGCTACGCTAAAGGGCCGGTGGCGTGAGGGCGCTCGTGGGCACATTTGCGGGCACATCATCTGCCCAGGTTCTTGCCGACTAAGACGCAGGGGCTTCGGTATCGCGACCGTTCGGGACGGAGTTCTGGCAAGGCATGAAAGCCTCTTGTGGCGACGCGTTGCCGGCTACGTCTTACAGTAAGAGGGCACCCAGCTTTTTTCGATCATCTCGGGCGCGATGGTGCTGTAGTCAAACGCTTTGCCGTCTTTCACCATTTGTTCTACGTCAAAGAGCAGCTTCGTCTCCGGAATGTCGCGGAAAAAAGCCCGATACATCGACTCGAGCATCATGTGGGCCATCCGCAGCCCTACCGGGCCAAGGAAGTTACGGCGCTGGCCGACGTGGGCGAGTTCGTCAGTCATGACTTCGCGTAGCAGCATGCGAACGTGCTCTCGGGCCTCTGGCTCGTTGGCAAGGATGTCATCCAGGATGCCATCGATATGCCGGTACACGGTTAGTCCCATCAGCTCACTCACAAACGCGGGCGGCGCGAGGAGTGCCTCCGGAAACAAGGGGAAGAGACGGTACATGCGGCCCATCCATTTGCCAAGGGGGACATAATCCACATTGTCGAGATGAAACGTGCGGAACATCTCCTGAAAGAGCCGCATATGACTGAATTCTTCGCAGAGATGATAGAGACCGATCTTCGCGATCAACGAAGTCGACTCGCTGATCGCTTCCGTTCTGCCCCAGGCGGCCGAGATACCAACATATTCGTGGCGTGCAAACTTGTAGAGGAAGGTCAGGAGAAGCGTTTTACGATCGAGCGCCCGAGGATCGTCCTGCATGATGACGTGGTTGCGATAGAAACTCGCTGGATCGTTCAGCGGCTGGCGCGCCCGAATCGGATGGGCCTGGAAGCCGGCGAGCGTGTCCCGCTTCCTTACGAGATCTTTCTGACCCTGGAGGATCTCTCCATCGTGGCGCAAAGAGTAGGCCCAGTACGCCTCGAAATTGGCAGCCCTCTCTCGCCGGGTCGCAGAGGTGAAGATCGATCGGTATGGCCTTTGGGCGGGTTCGCTCGAAGGCTTCATGGCTCCCCTTTGCTTGCCTTCCTCGGTCAAGTGAAAGCCCGCTCGGCCGGCGGGCGTTGCTCATCGATTATCCTCGGTGGCGGCTCGGTAGGTCTTGGAAACTTTCGAGCCAGACATCGATCTTACGGGAGGACCTCGATCGATGTAACGTCCCGCCAGCGACATTCGCCGGAACACGTAGTGCGCTTGCGCTTCCGAGCGATTGCACCACGCCGTTGGCAGAGCGGTCAGGAGCATGGTGAATCTTGGCGTGCCTGAACGGGTGGCATGAAGGTGACCGGTCACAAGACGCGTTCAGTACTCGATCGCTATCACATAGTGAGTCCAGTGACCTCCAGGACGTTGCCAGACGGCTGGCGGGCACATTTCAGGGCACACAGGGGTATTCAGAGGTTGCCGCCCGCCCGCTAAATAGCGATAATCCAAGCACGCGCCCGTAGCTCAGTCGGATAGAGCATCGGCCTTCTAAGCCGAGGGTCGGGGGTTCGAATCCCTCCGGGCGCGCCACTAATTCAACCACTTACTGTCTTGGTTTTCTTTCACTCCTG
>WNFO01012643.1_pt1 | contig 13368 bp, 10 predicted proteins | sample 5400251 | NCBI WGS metagenome assembly WNFO01 (sample SAMN13153354, study PRJNA577476) | soil metagenome | isolation source: 100 cm saprolite under Madrone tree | place: USA:California | collected 2016-06-14 | reverse complement strand
CTCGGGTGGTTTCACGATCACTGAATTGCCGGCAGCGAGCGGAGCAGCGATCTTTCCCGCCGAAAACATGAACGGATGATTAAATGGAATGATCTTTGCAACCACGCCCAGTGGCTCACGTATCGAAAAGTTGATTGCACCTGGTCCCATGGGAACCGAATGCCCCTTCATTTCGGTCACGAGCCCCGCAAAGAAATCCAGTTGCGACGATGCGATGGCAGCGTCATTGATCATCGCAGTAAAAGGATTGCCACAGTCGATAGCGTCGATTGCTGCCAGTTCGCGTGCGTTCTGGCGTACGATCTCAGCAACCTTTCGCAGCATGGCAGCCCGTTCGGGTGGATGAACGTCTCGCCAAAGTCCAAACCCTCTCTTAGCGGACGCCACGACCGCCGCAATATCCGCCACGTCACCATCGGCGATTTCACCGAGGCTCTCACCAGTGCCGGGACTCTCGACCGCGATGTGGCGCCTGGATTTCGCTTCGTGCCATCCACCGTCATAGTACAGCCCTCGATTCGGCGGTAGTACCGAGCGGCAAAAGTTCGCTCCGGATCGATCCCCCTCCTGTTCTTGGCGGGGATGCTCCATGGATTGGTTCACATTGGCTCCTTCTTGTCTTGAGATTCGGGTTCAAAGGGAAGTGTTAGAACCTCGAGTTCCGGGTCACAATCTATGCTCCGCCTTCAGAATCTCTCCAGCACGTTCGCCGGCTAAATCCACTATCTGATTCTTTTTGAAGGCCCGTTCAATCACGTCGGCGGCCAAGTCGAGCCCCTGAGTTTGTACAATCACTTTCTGGAAGTAACGGGCTCTGTCGCGATAGCTTGGATTCTTTCGCACTCTCTGAATCGACTCTGAGAGACGTTCTGCCGTAAGATGGCCTATCTCAACGAATTCACCTACTCCGTGATATGCGACCCTGGCAGCGACGCCTGGTTGATCGAACCCTATCGGGATGGCCACCATGGGCACCCCTTGTGCCAGTGCCTCTAGCGCCGTATTCAGTCCTGCATGCGTGATACAAAGCGCTGCAAGCTTTAATAATTCAATTTGAGGAGCAGTGCTGACGATGATTGCATTCGATGGAATTGGCCGAAGATCGTCGGGTTTAATATTCTTGCCCACCGAAAGGACAAGTTGAGTCTCCGGAAATTTCCCAACCGCCTCAAGGATGGCACGATACACGTGCTCCATGCCGTTCAGCAGAGTTCCCATGGAAGCGTAGATCAGAGGTGCTCCAGTCAATTTTTCCCAGGGAAAAGGCACTTGTTCCCGTCCTTCGTCATCGTGAAAAGGGCCCGTATAATGGAACTGGGGAGGCCAATTGGAGATTGGGAAATCAAACTCCTTGGGTGTCTGAGTGATCACAGCCAGTTTGGAAATGGTTGCGGCAGGATCGCTCCAGTCGATCTGCAGTCCATTCTCCTCCGCATAAGACTTCGCAGCCGCTAAAACCGGAGCAAGGAACCCGCCGATTTTTTTCAATCCCTCGACGTTCCTGGCGAGAGCTTCGGGTGTCGTCTCATACGGCCAATCGAAAAAACAGGCTGGGCTCGATCCGGAACGATCAAGATGAAGAATGTTCCAAATGTGCACGTAGGGCATGCCCAGGCGCATTGGCACAAGTTCGACGAAAAAGTGAACGGCATCGATTACCAGCGCCTCGACGCCTGTCTCTGCTAACTTTTCCGGCAAATGCTCCAACGCCGATTTACAGCGGCCCGGATGCATTTCTCTGGCCGAATGCTCCACCACATCTAAACCGTGCAGCTTCGCCAAACGAGCATAGCCTTTGGCTACGGAACCTACTGGATAGTCTTTTTCGCAAAAGGGTACGAAATCCAGATTGGCCGCACGAACGATGGGTTCGGCGTCCGGAAGCCCAATAAACACTACATCGTTTCCGCGTGCTTGCAGCTTGCGTGCGAGTGCAGTCATGGGATTCAGGTGCCCTGTCACGGGCATGCTCACAAAGCCGACTTTCATAGTTGCTGTCCTCCCGTTCTCATCGACTGTCTCTCGACATTTAGCTCAAGCAGCAATGCTCGGCCTGGCGCATAGCGACGAGACTGTGTCCTTCTAGTGTTCCTCGTTGTTCGAACTCATCTCAATGTTGCTCGCTGGTGTGAGGACCTTCCATTGCTTGTCCGCCTTGGTGGGCCTCACAACTCAAGCAGCAAACCATAGCGTGGATGGGGAGTTGTGCCTATATCTGCTCGGCTGGGCCAGATCTTGCGCAATTCTTAATGACAGAGGCGGGAATGCAACGGATGAGACATCCATCCAGGGGGACCGTCATGAGTCGGAAGATTCGGTCCAGAGGCACACATTCAGACACAACTCAATCTCCGCGACATGGTGTCCTGATTGTGTTGTTAGAAATCGCTAAAGGGAAGTCATATATGAACAAGAGTTCTCGAAAGCGCAAGAGCGCGAGGCGCCATAAGGAGAGATGATCATGAATTCCAAGCAAGTGGTTGTCATCACCGGTTCCAGCACCGGCTTCGGCAGACTGTTCGCCGAAACCCTGGCTCGTAAGGGGCACACCGTTTTCGCGACGATGCGTGACCCCGCAGGCCGCAATGCCAAGAATGCCTCCGAAATCCGGGCGGTTGCGGAAAAGGATTCGCTTCCAATACACGTTCTTGAACTCGATGTAACCGACGACGCCTCGGTCGAGCGGGCCGTGGATGCTGCCTTCGCGAAAGCCGGCCGCATCGACGTCGCCATCAACAATGCCGGCTACGTCGTCTCGGGGCTAGCGGAAGCTGTGACCACCGAACAAGCGCGAGGTCTGATGGACACGAATTTTTTTGGGCCAGTTCGCGTAAATCGCGCCGTGCTTCCACACATGCGGCGCCAACGCAGCGGCGTGCTCATGCACATCAGCAGCGGCGCCGGCCGCGTGGTTATTCCTTCCGGGGGTTTCTATTGCGCCAGCAAATTTGCACTCGAGGCGTTGGCCGAGTCGTACAGCTACGAACTTGCTTCGCAAGGAATTGAATCCGTAATTGTCGAACCCGGTCCTTATGAGACTCCCGTTATTGGCAATATGGTTGCGGCTGCCGACGAGGCCCGCACCGATACGTATGGCGCTGTCAGGCAGATCCCTGCGAAAATCAACGCGGCACTTGCTTCCATCGCCGGAAATGCTCAGGAAGTCGCGGACGCAGTTCTGCGGATTATCGAGACTCCCGCGGGAGAGAAGCAGCTGAGGTATCTGGTTAGCCCTCAAAGCTTGGGAGTCGACCGGCTCAACGCCCTCTCAAAGCAAGTGCAGGCCAACCTGCTAGAAGCCTTCGGCCTCGCTGCCGACACCAGATTCCTGAAAGGTAAAGCAGTCGGCTCCGTTTAGAACTCTCTTGATATAGGGAAGGTCATCTCAACAGTTCGGATAAACGCAGCGAAGAGAAACAATCATCAGTAGATTTCGTCCAACCTGCGAGGGCCTAAAAAGATTGGACACCGATTTCTGAACTTGAGCAAGTGAATGCAGCCGACGCACCGTCCCTTGCAGGGTATTTCTGTCCAGAATCCATTCAACCTGGCTGAATAATCGTTGAACTGCGGGTTTAACAGGTGCATGGGAGATGTTTAGCCATACGCATGGAGCAGAGTATGAACACGGCAAACGCAGAACTAGTCGAATCGCTTCACCACTTCATCACAATCTGGAGGCTGATTGGAAAGCCATTTCCCCAGGTTGACGCCACGGACAGGCCGGGACTGGCAATCAGCTGGCCGAATACCCACTTCCCCTTCTACAACTCGCTTTTCCTGACTGAACAGCTAACGAATGCACGCGTGCTGCAAGACAGGGTGCAGGAAGCGGCTGCATATATGCGTGCCCGCACGTACGGCGGGCTGTTTGTCGTATGCTTGGATAATCTGAGCGAATCTGCAAAAGAAAACCTGGCCTCGATTCTGGCTAGGACAAAATTCGCGCAGGCTATACCGATGACCGGCATGGCGGGCGACATCCTCCCGATAGGAGCGCCGGGACATGCAGCACTTCGATTCGTACGAATTTGGGATGATTCGACAATACAGGCTTTCGCAGAGCTCAAGTGCGTGTCGTACGGCGTTCCGATTGAGATGAGCCTCTCCCTTGTAAAAGAGCACACACTCTGGCGCGAGCACGCCTATGGATTTGTCGCCTACGAAGGTGACAAGCCAGTGTCGACTGCAACAGCAATCATCAACGAAGGCTGCCTCTTTCTGTTCCTGGTGGCAACGGTGCCCAATGCACGGCGCAAAGGTTTTGGGGAAGCGGTGACGCGTCATGCGTTACATGCAGCCCACGAAGCGACGAGCATCCGACGGACCGTGCTGCATGCAACAGAACCCGGATACCCGATATATCTGCGCCTCGGATACCACCGGACTGTGAAATTTATGGGATGCATGCTGGAGTCCTGATGAGAGTCGCCTCATACGAGCAAGAGGCACTGAGATGAGTTCGAATAGTGAAAACCAAGTGGATTTCGTGGAGCGCGTTTGCGTGAATCAACGGAAGCTCAAGTCCGGTCTAAAGTCGCAGTACGACTTCATCGTCTGTGGGTCGGGCTCCTCTGGCTCGGTGGTGGTACCCGATTCAAGGGAGAAGCCATCATGGCCCGCATCAAGGCCCAACCTGTTGCAGGCAAGCGGTGCGACTGAACGTAACCGAACCGGACGTCCACATCAGCGGCAACACCGCTTGGATCGTCTATCTCAATAAAGGCAGCATCACCGACGCCTGCGGCACCACGAACCAGAAATGGTTGGAATCGGGCTTCCTGCAGAAACGGGCGTGCATCTGGAAGATCGTGTTCATGCACAGCACTCGGGTTCCCACTCTGCCTCAAGAGACCCGTGGCGAGATCAAATGAAACGATGACTCGAGAATAGAGAACAATGCGACTCGATAAGAAGAAACTGGCATTTCTCGCAGCCTGCAGCATCTTTGCTACAGACAGAGTGTATCCCCAAAACACAATAGATAAGCTTCAGCACTTAGTGGAAATATCAGCTCGGAGGCTTGCCATCGCAGAGCAGGTTGCACTGGCTAAATGGGAAAGTGGGATGCCAGTCGACGACGTGACTCGAGAGGAGCGGGTCATTGTGAGTGCTATTAGGGCGGGAGAGTCGAGAGGCTTGGATCAGGCGGCGGTGTCAAACTTCTTCAGAGCCCAGATCGAGGCCAACAAGCTCGTTCAGTACTCACTGTTGGCAGAGTGGCGTCGGGTCGGCAAAGCGCCGGATCACCCGCCGGCCAATCTGGCCAACACGATTCGTCCGGAGTTAGATCAACTGGACACGGCATTAATCGCGGAATTGGCGGAAACCGCAGGTATTCGTGCAAACGCGTCATGTCGCGCCGACATCGCGAAGGCTGTTGGCAAATATGTGTCGGAGCATAAGAACCGCTTCACCGCCCTGAGAGCCATAGCGCTTGATCGTGCCATGGCTGCCTCCTGTACATCATTAAGATGATTCTCGTTGAGTGGATTCCGGTGCGGCGTTTGGGAGACCCCGGCGAGACTACTTTCAACCAGAGTAGCTAAGTCGGGTTACTCAACCATCCGGGACATGGGGCGTTTGTCCTGTTCAACAGTTTTACTAATTGAAAGTCCGATTCACAAGGAGGTTAGTCGATCCAGTGGGTTCCTCTAGGTCTTCGAAGGATCATGGGCGAAGGCGCCGATGACGCCGTCAAATGCTTGTACTACCGTCATGGCGATTCCCAGAAACGCGATTGCCATGTGGGAACGAACGCGGATCGCGATCAGGGCCGTCAGCAAGAAGGCGAAGCTTCGCGAAGCCGCATAGCGGGCGAAGCTGTCGTCGCTGCCAGGGCCGAGTAGACCTGCAAGGGAAAAGCCAGCACTTACGCCGGCACTGAGGAGCGTCATCAGGGCGCAGCTCCAGAATCGCTTTGTCATCGAGTCACCCTTCGTAGCTCTTATCGCAAATAAGAGTACCGCATTGCTCTGCAGCCAGGGATTGCCCGATTTTCGGTCTCACTTCGGGTCATGACACGCCACAGACCATTTGCGGCCTTTGCGGTGACGGGGCGCTTGAGAGTAAGCCACGTGCCCGATAAACGCTTATGGTCCTGCGCGGCGCCAATCGCAAGCACACGTAGCGCCGTGACCTACGTTCTTTTCGCACGGGATAAGACTCGACCACGCGGGTTCTTCCTACTGGGACACGGTTTCGTCACTGTGCGCCAGGCCGAGCATTGCAGTGGGGCGGTTCGTCGTCTGTTTTGCGGAAAGCAGTGGCCTCCGTTTAGAGGCAAGCATCAAACGAAACGAGGAGTGAGGTAGAGATGAGGGTTGAACTCAATGTACCTGAGCGTGTCACAGAGCCGCGCATGTGGGTGAAGCAACAGCCGGTTCTCGCCATGGTGTTGCGGACTGGTTCCATTGAACTTGGCTTGCGCCGTTCTGAGATGATAAGACTTACCGCCGACGCGGGCGAAATGAGCCTGATCCCTAATCATCTGGAGAAATGGGTTCGAAACGAAGACTTGCACTATTTGTCGATCGCCATTTCGGACGCCGCGCTAACGGCAGCTTCAGATGGAACAAGCGGTGAGGTCGAGTTGCGCAGAACGGATAACCTGGTTGACGCGCGATTGCGGGCGTTGGTTGAGGCGGTGAATGCGGAAAGGATTGCGGGGTTTCCGAGCGGGAGGCTGTTTCTAGATTCTGTCGAGCAGGCCCTTGCCGTGGCGCTGGTCAACGGTTATGCAGTGCGGCACCGTTCTGTGCGGACGTATCGGGGCGGATTAGGTCCCGCTCGTTTGCGGATGATCAAAGAGCTGGTACACGCGAAGATGGAAGACGAGTTGACCCTTTGCGAGATGGCGCAATCGGTGGAGTTAACCACAGCTTATTTCGCGCGGATGTTTCGCAAGTCGACGGGCGAAACGCCTCACCAATTCGTTTTACGCAATAGAATCGAGCGTGCGAAAGAAATGTTGCGCGCGGCCGAGCCGAGGGTCCTGGATGTCGCGGTGGCATGCGGCTTCAAAACGCAGCAGCACTACGCACGGGTGTTCCGTCGAATGTGCGGAGCATGTCCTACAAAGTACCGGCAGGAATGTTTGCAGTATCGAGCGACGTCCGCCGGGAAGACCTTCCCTCACCCCATGCTCTTTGCTGGCGAATTGTGACGATCCACAGATACGCATAATTCGTAGTTCCCACCTTCACCCGGAATCCGTTGTTAATCGGCTAGTCCCCCGCATTGCTTCATCCATCCGCATCTTTATGTCAGCCAGTCCGTTGGTTACGTGTGTCCTCATGAAGAATTGAGCAAGATTCGGCCCGGAGGAGCAAGTGTCGGCACGACTCCATATCGGCCATGCGGTTCACTGAATGGGTTGTGAGATAAGGAGCACTGAGATGAATTCGAAAAATGAAAAACATTCAGCGGTAGATTTCGCGGAGCGCGTTCGCGTGAATCAGCAGAAGCTCAGGTCCAGCCTAAAGTCGCAGTACGACTTCATCGTCTGCGGATCAGGCTCGTCTGGCTCGGTGGTGGCGCGTCGCCTGGCTGAGAATCCCGATGTCAGCGTGTTGTTGCTCGAAGCAGGCGGCAGCGACGAGGTGCCAAGCGTGACAGAAGCGGCTCGCTGGTTTGAAAACCTCGGGAGCGAGCGCGATTGGAAGTTTGTAGCCCAACCCAATCCGCACCTCAAAGGGCGTTCCATGCCGCTCAATATGGGTAAGGTGCTCGGCGGAGGATCGAGCATCAATGTGATGGCTTGGGCACGCGGACACAAGAACGATTGGGATTTCTTCGCGTCCGAGTCCGACGATCCAGCATGGAACTACGAGTCGGTTGTGGACATCTACCGGCGGATTGAAGACTGGCAGGGCGCACCCGATCCCGGACGCCGCGGAACTGGCGGGTTGGTTTTTGTGCAATCCGCGCCTGACCCGAATCCAATCGCTCCGGCCATGGTAGAAGCAGCGGCTTCCATTGGGATGCGGACCTTTGATAGCAACAATGGCCGTCTGATGGAAGGCAGTGGCGGAGCCTCTATCCTCGATCTGCGCGTACGCGACTGAAAGCGTCTGTCTGTCTTTCGAACTTATGCCTTCCCTTATATGGACCGGCCAAATTTAACTGTGCTGACAAATGCATTGGTTACTAAGCTTATCTTGGAAGGAAAGCGAGCCACCGGTGTGGAGATCGCTTTCGACAGCAAAATCCAACGCATCACGGCCGGGCTGGAGGTTGTTCTGTCGTTGGGCGCGATGCACACGCCAAAGGTGTTGATGCTTTCCGGCATTGGCGATCAGGCTGAGCTACGACGCTTGGGTATACCGGTCGTCCAGCATCTTCCAGGGGTGGGGCAAAACTTTCAGGATCATTTTGGTATTGGCTGTGTCTGGGAGTATCAGCAACCGCTCGCTCCACGCAACAACGGAGGTGAGGCAACGTTCTTCTGGAAGAGCAACCCTGGTCTTGACACTCCAGATTTGCAGACCTGCCTGGGTGAATTTGCATTCAGCACTACCGAGACAGCCGCCAAGTTCAATCCACCGGCAGCTTCTTGGTCATTGTTTGGAGGTGTCATACGGCCGAAAAGCCGAGGTCAGATCCGCTTGACAGGATCCAACCCTGATGCCCCCGTCCAGATCGAGGCCAATACGCTGTCCCATCCAAACGATCTGAAGGCTGCAATTGCTTGTGTTGAACTCTGCCGCGAAATTGGCAATTCGGCCGCGCTTCGACCTTTCGCAAACCGTGAAGTCATGCCTGGCAACCTGAAAGGACCTGAACTGGAAGACTTCATTCGCGATTCGGCCGCCACTTACTACCACCAGACGTGTACCGCAAAAATGGGGCGCGATTCGATGTCGGTCGTAGACGCCCAACTTAAGGTCTATGGAATCGAAAACCTTCGCATTGCGGACGGGTCGATCATGCCGCGCGTAACGACCGGCAACACTATGGCTCCCTGCATCATCATCGGCGAGCGCGCTGGCCAGCTGCTGCGCACTTCACACAAGCTGTCAGGGGTCAAGGAATATTCCGATCAAGGATCTGCCTTGCGCTGATGCCCCAAGGTCGATCCCGAAACTGACTTCAGCAATTGCGGTGTGGCACCTGCCTCATGCGACCCCGCAACGCTCGATGTGTCTCTGGGTTTTGCTCCGGTCTGTGGTGTGGAAGCAATGGAAACGGGGACGGACGCGATTCAAAGAACTTCGCAAACGGGGTGTGGGCCAAGACCTGGCGGCTAGAACCGCCGGCAGTGCGCACGGCCCGTGGCGAATCGCGAACTCTCCGGCCCTGAGCATTGCGCTACCTTAATGCCTATTTCGCCTCGCTTGGACTCCCGGCCATGGTCGTGCAGCGGCAAGTGGCGTTACTGCCGAGCAGCGATCTACTCCAATGGGAAGGTAAAGCCCCACGTTGTCGTGGTCGGCGGACAGGAAGAGAAGCACGAAGAGGGCTCCTACTGCATCCGCAACAAGAAGTCTCGGATCGAAGCCGGCACCATCCGCTGGAAGCGCAGCGGATGCGCAGCAGGCTCGTTGACAAAGCCGAATATACGGCGGCGCAACCTGTAGCCGTCACGAAGGGTACACCGCTGGTGCAGGCGTCCGAGAAATATTTCGCCAATCTCGAAGCCCGTGGACTAGACGCCAAGAGCATCCGGACCTACCGCACTGGCGTCGATCCGTTAGTCCAGACCTGCAAGAAGGCGTGTGTCGAAGACGTGACCAAGCAGGACATGATCGACTTCATGGGCTGGCTCCGCAAGCAGCCGTTGCCCAAGCGGAGAAATTCCAATCCCGAACGCACCTACAGCAACAAGGTCGGGTACGTCGCAATATTTCTGAAAGAGTTCGGCGTGAGCCGGCTGCTGAAGAAAAAGGAGTATCCCAGGTACCACAAGAAGAAGGTCGTAGCTCACCCAGACTCCGAGCGCCGCACAGGATCTTCGCTGTCGGAAACCGTAGGAATTCCGGTCAGCTCTGGTTTCCACAACAGGATCCAAAGCGAGAAGGTGGAGTGCCTGCATCGCCCTGTCCTTCATTGTGGGGATTCCGAGCGGCCGCATCTTTTTGCCGTCCGATTTCGGGATGTAAACACGTCGAAGCGGCTGAGGTTGGTAACCTCGCCGCTTCAACTCATGTACCGCCTTTGCCTTCTTCTCCAGTGTGTCCCAGATTTCTCCGTCCACACCAGAAGTTTTCTTGCCAGTATTTTCCGTCACTCGCCGAACACGTTCGGTGTGCCAACACCGGCGCGTCCCGTTCACTCACTTCTTCTTGCTTGTCTTTTTCGCCTTCTTCTTATGCCTTGTCTTTCTGCCATTCGCTATTTTCGGCAGAATTTTTCGTACTCTTTCGATATCGGTACTATTCCAAGATCGAACTTCGACCCCGCCGATGACCTGGGCTGCCGGTGCAGGCACTTTTTCGGCTGCAATGTATCGATTCAACGCTGTCTTGCTAATCCTAAGTTTCTTGGCAGCCTCTCGCGTCGAATATCCGCTCATTTCTGGCCCAGTGTCCCAGATACGATCTTATGTGTCAAGTGTGAAGTTTCCAGGTCAATGGAGCACCTAGCTCAATATGGCTTAAGAGGCCGAAACCCTTGGTGCCGCCCTTGAGGCTCTTATTCCCGCCTTTTGCCGCCGCGAGACATCGCTAACTTGTTTAATGAAATTCTTGCATGAGCAGGTGGATATTCATGAGCGGTTTATTGGACAGTTTTCGCGAACTTTACCACCATTCGCTATGTTGCAGTCCTATTCGTTTCAACATCAGTAGCTTCGGTTTCACGGAACCGAGCGAGTCGAAAGATTCCTCTCGCTGTCAGCTCATATAGTCGCTCCATGCCGAACTCAGAAGTAAGGATTCCCATCATGTCTGGTTTTCCGAATTCCCTTTCTAGAAGCTGGGGCTCGCTTGATCCCCTTGCGCGGAGCCGCTTTGCGCCGGTTGACTCCCAGCGCCTTCTCCAACAACTCCTCCAGCAGTTTCTTTTCCGCTGGCGTCACCATCTTGGTGAACTTCTCTGGCCGTTCCGCCACCAATCGTTGCATCCTAGAGATCCACCGCAGAGATTCTGTCGCGGGGTGTTCGCCAACCTCGCCGACCAGCTTGAGTGCTTCTTCAAGATCAGGGATCGAGCGATAGCAGGTCAAGGCTTCTTTGAGATTTCCTGCAGCCATATGACACTGCGCGGCCTCACGAAAATCGCCCATACCCTCCAGACAAATGGCCTCCAGCTTTGATTGGCGCTCCGACAGAGTGCGCAACACCAGCAGAGCGGGCGCAAACTTCCTGTCTTTGATGAGCATCTGGATCCCGCGCTGTCGTATTCGTTGCACGCGGTCAAGCCGATCCGGATAATCTAGAACTTCATACAAAGGCGGCAGCACTTCGAGCAGGATCTCTGCGTTATGGCTGCCCCAGAGGGCCGACTCCAGTTCTTTTACCCAGGTGTCGGATTTTGGGGCGAGCTCCATTAGGAGCCAAGGTTCAATTTCGCTTTTGTGTTTGGGAAGAACCTGGGCTAGCTCCACCAGCATCTCGAAATGACTCTCAAGACCCGCACGATGAACTCGCCCGACGGCGTTAATGATCGCGACCAGCCCGTAACAGCGCGCACTATATGCAGCACGGCATGCTTCCGAGAACGGATCCGGTCTGCCCAATTCAGGAGCGAGACGTGTGTTGCGAATACCCAGGGTAAAGCACACCTCCGCCAGCGTGAGATGAACGGCATCGCGCGTCGCCTCGTCCGTCACCGCGACCGGCGAACTAAGCGGTCCAAGCAGGGTAACGGCCTGTTGCGCGCGTGACCAGGCGATTTCCGGCTTCACCTGTAGATATTGTCGGGCATCAGCTTGGCAACGTTGTATGCGCTCTTCCAAGTCCAATTCATCTTCCTCGAGGGTCTTCAGCAGAGCCGCGGGGACACAGGATGACACGCCGCTTTCCACCAGCCCGCCATTGAGGAACGCGATACTCTGGCGGACAATTTGGTCGGTCGGATCGACATCGAGCCAGATCAGTCGTTCCGCGGGACGGCTGACGGCCACCCGTAACTGGTCGATTGCCAGGCGCTTCCGCAGATCTTCAATGTCAGAATCGGCCCGCTGGCGCCAATCCTGACGCTGAACACGTTCGATATGACGACCGGCATCGAGCACGCACACGGAGTGGAAGTCCAGTCCCTTCACCTCGGAAACCGTAAGTACGGCTTGGCGCGCCGCTTCTGGGACGTAGGTGGGAACCGTGTCTCCCAGAGTGATGAGGGCCATTCCCTCGCGTGTGGAAAGCGAGGTCAGCAACTCGTCCAGATCGGGGCCGGCTGTGGCCGTGCAGTAGAGGATCTGGTCGGTGGCGTCATCTTCTATCTCCGCGTAGCCGGCGCCGCTGGGCCGCTCCTGCTTCTCCACGTGAGAGTAAAGGTCCCAAACACGATTTACTAGCGCCGCGATGCGGCGCGGACTACGTAGGTTCGCAGAGAGCTTGTAGTCAGCCGGAGCACCCACTCGCGCATGCAGTAGATCACTCAGCCAACCCCATTCGAAGTCAGTGGGGCGCACGGTCTGTGCCTCATCGCCTGCCAGCAGCAACGGTAAGGGTGCGCGACGTTTCCCTTGAGCCCTGGCGGCAAGTTCCACTATCAGCCAAGCCTCGATGGGCGTCAGGTCCTGGCATTCATCGACTGCAATGCAGTCATAATCGAACAGTGCGGGATTAAGGCTTGGCGGTCTGCCGGTGGAGTCATTACGTAGTTTTTCGACGGTCTGCCAGGCGATCGCCAGTTCCGGGAAATAGCGCTCGGCAAGAAGGATCGTATTCGACTGTTCCAGGCGGCGTGCTGTCTCCAGTGCGGCTGTCACCGCTGCTTGACCCAGTGATCGCGTGCGACGTTCCCGATACGCTTGGTCCGTAACGCGCGCGTATTTGCAAGCAGCGAAACGGCCGATGGCGACAGGAAGCGCATCCCCGGCCAGATGCGCGTGCAATTCGTCGTAAAGAGCCATCGGGCAATGTGTCCAAGCGCCGAGGATCCGGGTAAAAGGTGCCAAGTCACGCACGAAGCGCTGTCGGGCTTCGCATTCGGCCACCATTTGGGCGTTTGACCCGAGTATCTGCCGGACCAGATGGGAGAACGTAACCACAGAGAAGCGCTTGTGCGAGGAACAGAAGCGGTCGAAGTACTCACGGGCCAGCGCGGCCAGATCCGGTGAATACGTCACGTAAAGCCCGTGCTCCGTGGTGGCCGAATCGGCTGCGTGCCAAAGAGCGCTGGTCTTGCCCGAACCGGGATGACCCTTGAGAAGTCGCACCGGTTGGCGGGCCGATGCAAAACGCTCTTGTGGCTGCGTCCAGG
>WNFO01004045.1_pt1 | contig 13372 bp, 5 predicted proteins | sample 5400251 | NCBI WGS metagenome assembly WNFO01 (sample SAMN13153354, study PRJNA577476) | soil metagenome | isolation source: 100 cm saprolite under Madrone tree | place: USA:California | collected 2016-06-14 | reverse complement strand
GTGAAACTCCGGGCGCCGAGGAAAGGGAAGGCGTCCGCCAAGACGCGCCGCAACGCGAAGCTGGCTCTGAAGCGCGCTCGGTCGCTAAGGAAGAAGCCTTCGCCGACGCGGCCGCGCGCGGTCCGCACCGCGCTGCGGCGCGAAGGACACTCGGCAGCCTCGAAAGCGTCGGTGGGACGCCAGGCACGCGCCGCCGCGCGCAGGCGCGGCCGACGTGCACGCTCGGCGGCGGCTGTGCCGTCGGCTCTTGGGCCGGCCGGCGTCCGAGTCTGGGACGTTATGTCACGCGGCGACCGCCTCCGGAGGGCGTTCATGTTGCCTATCCTCTCTCCGATCCATTACTGGATCACTTCGTCCGCCCTGCTCAGCAGGGCCTGAGGAACCGTCAGGCCGAGTGTCTTCGCCGTCTTCATGTTGATGACCAGCTCGAATTTCGTGGGCTCCTGAACGGGCAGGTCGGCTGGCTTCGTTCCCCTGATGATCCGCGCCACGTACGACGCGGCCCGGTAGTACAAGTGCGCGTAGTCGGGGCCATAAGCAACCAGCGCGCCCTCCCGTGCGGCCGCCGGCCATCCGAAGATAGTCCCGAGCCCCTGATTCATCGCCGACTCGATGAGACGGTCCCGCTCCCGGTACGTGAACGGGCTTGGTTGAACGATGAGCGTTACCGCGCCACCCTTCTTCGTGGCCGCCATGACATCGTTCACCTCGGCGGCGCCGCCGAGACCTCGTGCTCGAAGCTTGACTCCGAGCGATTGCGCCGCGCGTTCGCTCGACTGAAGCCTGTTCTTGCCGTCCGGCCAGCCCGTATACCACACGTAGTCGATCGGGCCTTGCGGCCTGCCGAGGTCCCTGGCCAGTTCGACCCATTTGCCGCTCAGGTCGGCCAGCACATCGCTGAACCCGGTGGCGTTACGACCGGGCCGCGAAAGGCTATCCACGAGTCCAATGCCGACCGGGTTTCCCACGTTGACGAATACGATGGGAATCGTCGAGGTATGACGCTTCGCCGCCGCCGACGCGCTCGAGCCCGCCGGCACCAGGACTCTGGCGCCGCGCTCTACCAAATCGCTCACGGCGGGGCCGTAGTCGGAATCGTTGGCGATCCAGACAAGATCGACGATCACGTGGCGGTTCTCGACCAGCCCGGCTTCGCGCAAGCCCTGTCGGAATGCCTCGACGGCCGAGCGGTCGTAGGCGTTGGACGGTGATCCCAGTGGCAGAAACCCGAGCCGAACCGGACTCTCTGCCTGCTGCGCCCACGCAGCCGCGGGCGGCCCGAGGAGGCTCCAGAAGAGAGCGAGGATCACCGGCACATAGCCGGCCCGCGTGCTCAGCAGACGACGTCCAATGTGCCTCACGAGCACCTCCCGTTGCCGCAGCGGAATCCTCGATCGATCGCGCGACCCATTTGCGCGGGGATGCTAGCACGTTTTCTGAAGCCCGATCCTCCACAGATCCTCGGCTCGTCAGTGATCTTCTTCGGCACGAGTCCGACGCCGGTCACCTATTTCGACGCGCTCTCGAGCGCGCTCTACCCAGATCGCGGAGGCGCGCGCCCACCTGCGCTGGCTGTGTTCCCTTCCGCAGCCGCGTACACTCGTGCCGTGAACCGGCGAATGATCCGCCTGCTCGGGCCGGTCCTGACGACAGCCGCGCTGTCCGGGTGCGCCGCCGGGGTGCCCTCGGGCGGAGTCGGGGAGCCCGCGGGGCCCGTCAAGCTCGACGTGATCTTCGTCGCGACCGATCTCTCGATCGTGAACGCCATGCTCACTCTAGCGGGCGTCACGCGCGACGACGTCGTCTACGACCTCGGTTGCGGCGACGGCCGCATCGTCATCGCGGCCGCCAAGGAATTCGGGGCGCGGGGAGTGGGAGTGGACCTCGATCCCCAACGTATCCGGGAGGCTCAGGCGAACGCCGCCCGAGCCGGTGTCGTCGACCGCGTGACGTTCCGCGTCGAGGACCTGTTTGACGCCGATATCCAGAGCGCGACGGTGGTCACGCTCTTTCTATCGCCGGAGCTGAACGCGCGGCTCCGTCCGAAGCTCACGAGCCAGCTAAGACCCGGCACCCGTATCGTGTCCCACCGCTACGGTATCGGCGACTGGGTGCCCGAACGGACTCTCACCCTCACGGTCCGCGAAATCAGTAACCACGTCTTCTTGTGGCGCGTGCCCGATCGCCCTTGAGGACGGATCCCGATCAGGCCAGAGACTGAGTGGCCCGGGCAGCCAGGATCGCCGCCGCCCGACACCTGTGGTAGGTTCGATCCCACATGAACGGCATCGTCGCCTACGGCGCCTATCTCCCGTATTTCCGCCTCGACCGGAAGGCCATCGGCGACGCTCTCGGAACGTCAGGTGGGAAGGGCACCCGGGTCGTGGCCTCCTACGACGAGGACACGACCTCCATGGGCGTGGAGGCGGCGCGCGCCGCCCTGCGCGGGGCCCCGCGCCTCGCGCCGGTCGCGGTCTACTTCGCGACCGCCGCCCCCGCCTATCTCGACAAGACCAACGCCACCGCCATCCATGCCGCGCTCGCCCTCGACGAGTCGGCCATGGCCTTCGACATGCTCGGCTCGATCCGCTCGGCCGCGGGCGCGCTGCGCGCCGCGACAGACGCGGGGCGGCCGACGCTGGCCGTGCTGTCGGATATCCGGACCGGCCTCCCGGGCGGCGCCGATGAGCGCGAGGGCGGCGACGCGGCGGCGGCCTTCCTGCTTGGCGCGGGCGACGCCGATACCCCGGTGCTGGCCGAGCCGGTCGCCGCGGCGTCGGTCACCGCCGAATTCCTCGAGCGCTGGCGGGTGCCCGGCGACCCGGCCTCGCGACAGTGGGAGGAGCGCTTCGGCGAGCACGCCTACGGGCCGCTCGCGGAGGCCGCCATCGCGAGCGCGCTGAAGGAGGTCGGCATCACCGGTTCCGAGCTGGCGTCCGTGCTCGTGGCGGGACCGCACGGGCGCGCGAACAAGCGCGCGGCCGCGGCGGCGGGCGCGAAGCCCACGGCGCTCGGCGACGATCTCACCGGCTCGGTGGGCAACACCGGTGCGGCCCACGCGGGGTTGCTCCTGGCGGACGCGCTCGATCGGGCCCAGGCCGACGACCTCATCATGCTCGTCTCCCTGGCCGACGGGTGCGACGTGACGATCTGGCGGGCGACCGCCGAGCTCGCGAGGGGCCGGCAGGCGGTGCCGGTGGCCGCTCAGGCGGCGGCGGGCGGGAAGGTGTCCTACGCGACCTTCCTCACCTGGCGCGGCTTCCTCAAACGCGAGCCGCCGCGCCGGCCCGACCCGCAGGCACCCGCCGCGCCCCCTTCCTTCCGGGCCGAGAGCTGGAAGTTCGGCTTCACGGGGAGCCGGTGCCAGGCGTGTGGCACCCGGCACCTGCCGCCCACGCGCGTGTGTCTCAAGTGCCACGCGGTGGACCGCATGATCCCCGAGCGCATGGCGGACGTGCCCGCGACCATCGCGACCTGCACGGTGGACCGGCTCGCCTATTCGCTCTCGCCGCCCGTGGTGGTGGGCGTGCTCGACTTCGAGGGTGGGGGCCGCTTCACCTGCGAGCTCACCGACGTGGACCCCGCCGCGGTGAAGATTGGCAACCGGGTCGAGATGACGTTCCGCCGGCTCATGACCGCTCACGACGTGCACAACTACTTCTGGAAGGCGCGACCCCTCCGGGGCGCGTAGTCGAGAGGAGGCTTCACCATGGCCAGCAACGGGATCCGGGACCGCGTGGCGATCGTCGGAATGGGCTGCACCAGCTTCGGCGAGCGCTGGGACAAGAGCGTGAGCGATCTCCTCGTGGAGTCCTCTCAGGACGCGCTCAACTCGGCCAACGTGCCGATCGACGCGGTGGACGCCTTCTGGCTCGGCACCCTCTTCTCCGGGCAGAGCGGGCTCACGCTCTCGCGCCCCCTCAAGCTCAACTATAAGCCGGTGAGCCGGCTCGAGAACTACTGCGCCACCGGCTCCGAGGCCTTCCGCAACGCCTGCTATGCGGTGGCCTGCGGCGCCTACGACATGGCGATGGCCATCGGCGTGGAGAAGCTGAAGGACTCGGGTATCTCGGGCCTGCCGAGCATCGGCGCGCCCGAGGACGGCACGCGCGCGGGCCTCACCGCGCCCGCCACGTTCAGCCTGCTCGCGCCCGCCTACGCCAAGAAGTACGGGGTGGACGAGGCCACCTTCAAGGAGGCGATGACGCGAATCGCCTGGAAGAACCACAAGAACGGGGCGCTCAACTCCCGCGCGCAGTTCCGCAAAGAGGTGGCGAAGGACGTCATCGCCTGCTCTCCGCAGGTGGCGGGGGCGCTCGGCATCTTCGACTGCTCGGGCGTGTCCGACGGCTCGGCCGCCGCGGTCATCGTGCGCGCCGAGGACGCGTACAAGTACACCGACAAGCCGCTCTTCGTGAAGGCGCTCTCGTTCATCGCGGGGCCGGCCACCGGCCCGATCGATCCCGACTACGACTACACGACCTTCCCCGAGGTGGTGGCCTCCGCCGCGGACGCCTACGCGCAGGCCGGGATCAAGGACCCGCGCGCCGAGCTGGCGATGGCGGAGGTGCACGACTGCTTCACGCCCACCGAGCTCGTGCTGATGGAAGACCTCGGCTTCGCGGCGCGGGGCACCGCGTGGAAGGAGGTGCTCAACGGCACTTTCGACCTCGAGGGCGAGCTGGCGGTGAACCCGGACGGCGGGCTCAAGTCCTTCGGCCACCCGATCGGGGCCTCCGGGCTGCGCATGCTCTTCGAGGCGTGGCTGCAGCTCCGCGGGGAGGCGGGCAAGCGCCAGATAGCCAGCATCGCGCGCGGCCGCAAGCTCGCGCTCACGCACAACCTCGGCGGGGCGCCGGGCGAGTGCGTGTCGTTCGTGTCGGTGGTGGGCTCCGAGCGCAGCTGAGCCGGGCCCCTTCACCCTGCCCTCTCCCCAGAGGGGAGAGGGTGGGTCCGGTCAGGGCCGCTTCGAGAGCCCCTTCGCGATCACGACCGGCGGCGGGTCGTAGGCGTCGTGCCGCTGGAGCCACTCCATCGTGTAGGACAGCCCCGCCTCGTCGGCCGCGTTGGCGAGCTGTGCCGTCGGCTCTTGTGCCGGCCGGCGTCCGAGTCTGGCACCTTATGTCACGCTGACCGGGCCCGCGGACGCGGCGACCGCCTCCGGAGGGCGTTCATGTTGCCTATCCTCTGCGCTTAGGCGACGGGCAACGCGGCCGGCGGCCCTCTGCCGGCGCGCACGTCGCGGTCACGTATCGCAAGGGCAGCGGCGGGGCGGGAGTCATCGCGACCATCCCCTGACCGGCGGATCCACTACTGGCGCTCGGTCGAGGCGGGCTCGTCGGCTATCAGGTTCGCGCCGGCACGGCGCTCGTGGCGCGACTGCCTGACCCGCTGGTTCGCCGCGCGGTGACCGACGAACCTCACGGCGCCGGTGGCGGGCAGATCTCCGGGACGGGAGTGAGGGGCGAAGCCCGGTAGATGCGAACCTCCCCGAGCTCCGCCGTGAGCGGGTCTCTCGTGGGGCTGTTCGGCTCCGGCAGCAGCTCGACCGCGACCACGCTGAGCGCGGCATCGAGGGGCAGGCCGAGAATGCGGAGCCGGCGCAGGATCTCATCCTGGGGAAACGTCGTCACGCCCTGGACGAAGCGGAGATCCAGGTGAGCCTCCTGGCGGCGAGGGAGCGCGGCGGCCCCGGTGGCGAGCAGGACGTTCCGCCACGCCGCTCCGTCGGCCTGCATGACCTGCGCGTAGAGAAGCGCCTGGAGTGTCGTCCGCGGTGGGAACGCGCGGATGTTCTGCCCGTCGAACACGGGAGCGGCGAAGGGAGCGGTGACGAACACGGCGTCGTCGGTCCGTGAGACGGAGCAGCGCAGGGGCGGCGACGGGTGCTGCGCGCCGGCGACGCGCAGGGGCAGGCCGAAGCGCCCCTGCGCCGTGCACCAGCGCGAGTCGTCGTGACCGACGCGGAGCTCGTAGACGAAGAAGCCGAAGAGCTCGGCGGACTCGTCATCCAGGCCCGGCGGCAAGGGCAGCAGGTAGCGGGTCCGGTCGGGCCCGGCGATCAGGGCCTGCATGGCATCCAGCCCCGCGCGATCGTTCGAGCTGTCGGTGGTGACGACCCGAATCAGCTCGGGATCGACGGGAAGCGGCCCCTCCCTCGGCTCCGGAAGTGTCGCGTCGCCCGTGAGCATGGGGTCGGGACCATAGGCCACCACGCGGGCGAAATACGCGTCGTGATCGTCGTCGGGCTGACGGTCGAACTCGAAGTACAGCATGCGCCGCCGCTCCCCGGTGGAGCGGTAGTGGGGATCGTGGGAATAGTCGCTCGACGCGAGGCCCGCCGAGACGACTCTGGGCGTTTGCGTCGGGGGCGTGGTGATGGGCAGGGTGAGCCGCCACGGTGCGCGTGCGTCGACGTTCACCGGAGCATCCGTGAAGTTCGGCGCCAAGGCGTATTCCAGGTGGCTTTCGCTCGGGAAGCCGGGAGCGCTGGGCTTGGCATCGTAGGCATCGAGGAACAGCAGCTCCGTGTGATCCCGATCCGGCGCCGGTCCCACAGCCGGATTGACCGTCCGGGGCAGGATGATCCGGCCGATGGTGACGCCGTCGCGCTTCACCTCGAAGGCAGCAGGAGCGAGGCCGTTCCAGGTCCAGTCGCGGTCGAGCGTGAGGCGGATGGCCACGAGCCAGTGGCGCGTGAGATCGCTCTTCGAGCCGAAGGTGATGGACGAACGGTCGGGATTGAGCGTGCACCGCAGCGCGGGCGAGGCGCCGATCACCAGGCGGCGTCCCGCCGGCGCGGAGAAGGTCAAGCCGTCGTGGGCGAGGTGGAGGTGGCCGGCGAGGCGGCTGGCGAGATCCGCCGGGACCTCGTGGCGCAGGCCCGCCATGGCCATTTGGGCAAAGAGACTCGGATTCTGTGGCGGATCGGGCTGCAGGAAGATCGCCTGAATCTCCGGCCCGTCGATCGATGGGATCAGCAGGTTCCGCTCGTCACCCGACGGCGCGCGCACGTAAACGCTCACCGGGGAGCCCCGGCGAGCCTGCTGCGATCCCCAGTAGTCGAGCGCCGGATCCGGCGATCCGACGGGCGTCAACACGAGTCGAATGTCCCGCGCGGACGGCAGGCGGAGCGGGTCGCCGGCCCCGAGCACGACACCGTTCAAGACGTCGGCGTGTGGGAGGTCCTCGAACTGCGCGTTCAGAGCGAATGGCGCGGACGGATCGCCCGCTGGGAAATCGCGGGTGACCGTGTAGAGGGACACATAGGAGGAGCCGGCCGCCGCCGGATCGCGTTGGAGGGTGCGCACCTGCACCTCGATCTCGAGCTGGGTGGCATCGGGATCGGGAAGAGCCGTCTCCCGTGAAGCGGCCGAAGCGGGCGGGGCCTCCGCGAGCAGAAGGTTCACGGCGTTGGGGGAATCCGTGAAGAGCAGGTCCGGGTAACCGAGGAGCGGGCGGTGAACCGTGTAGGCGGCGGTGGTGCCGCCGGCTCCAACGCCTCCCCCCGCCTCGATGCTGATGGCCTTCGGAGGCACGAAGCGGCGGAAGGGCACGGTCGCGACGGGCGCGGGAGCGATACGGGCGGGCGCATCGGCGACGAGGGGGCCGCCGCCGGTGAGATCGGCAAGGCGGACGCGGAATTGATACGTGTGGCCGTAGCGGAGCTTGACGAAGTCCGCCCCCACCGGCGTGTAGAGCGAAGGTGGCACCGCGCCGGGCTGGTTGGCGATTCGGTAGCGGACCGGATCCACGAGCACGAGGGAGCCCCCCGTCCAGGACGTGAAGTAGCTCGGCAGCCAGAATCCATCCGTCTCCTTGAAGGTGAGATTGACGGGAACCGCCTCCACGTTCAGCTCCCCGTCGAACACGCCGAGGGGGAAGCCCTCGAGCGTGAGCGGGCCGGTGACGTGCACGAGGGAGTGCCAGTTCTCCCCCGGCTTGTCCTCCCGCACATCGACGCGGAATCCGGCCACGCCGAGCGGCGAATCGGGCGAGGGAAGGCCGGCGTCGTAGGCGTTCACGCCAAGCTGCCGGTTGTGCCAGATCGCCACCTGCTCGTCATCCCAGCCGAGCCGGATGCCCGCATCGTTGGGCGGAGCGACCTCCCCGGGCCTGAGCGGCTCGACGTCGCGGTCTACCTGGGTGGCCCGCTGAGGTTGCGCTCCGTGCACGATGCGGCCGAAGCCGTCGTCGTATTCCTCGGCTTCCACGAACACATTGTCGAAGTTCCCCGCCCCGGTCACCGGAAACAGCACCGAGGTGAAGATCGGACGCTCCTTCGTGATGCCGGCGAGCGCAGGAATGCGCGCCGCATACCGCGCGAGGAGAGCGGGCTGGATGGTGATCTCGGCGTGGTAGGCGCTGGCCGCGCTGAGGTCGACGAAGAGATAGCCACCGGCCGCGAACGGGTTGGGATCGGGAAGGGGCAGCCGGGTCTCGTAGAGCAGACCGATCTCGCGCGCGAGCACCGGCTGGCGAAGCGCGAAGGCCAGCACTTCTTCCCACAGGACACGATCGTCGGGCACGTCGGGAGGCTTGCTGGCCGGCTTCGAATCTCTGAGCGCGCACTCGTAGGAATCGTCAATGACGGCGAAGCGCGTCCGCGGCGAAGCGAAGCGGGTGGCTTCGCGGTAGCTCGGCGTGAGGAATTTCCTGACGGTGATCGCCGGACCGGGGGGAGGGGGAGGCGCCTGCGGGCGAATCTTGAACAGGCGGCCCAGCGACTCCAGGAGACGGCGGCGGTTCGCCGGAGACACGATCGTGAGGGGGACTCGTTGCGACACCGTCCCCGGAGTGGGGAGAGAGGCGAGCGACGGGACGATGGCTGCTTCGAAGGCGAGGTTGGCGTCTGCAAACGGCGTGGCGGCCCCATTGAAGCTGGCCGTGGGATCGCCTTTCGGGATCACGAGCACGTGCACCGACAGGAACGGGTCCGGGGGTCCCGGCGGCTGGGGAACCCAGCGTTGGGTGAAGGTGAGCAGATTGAGCGGCGCGCTCTGTATCGGCATTCGAGAACCCTCCACCCCTAGGGGATGGGAATGAACCCCGCCGCGGCGGCCGCCGCGAACTTCCAGTCCAATCGCTGATGGAAGGTGGCGTGGAATGATTTTCGTTCGTGGATGGCCCAGCAGAGGGTGACGGTGCCCGCCACGAGGATGTCGCCTCGCAGGTCCACTTTGAGCGCGTCGGCGGGATCCGCGACCATGGCCACCGTGAGGCGCTCCATCAGCAGTCGCCCTTCCACGGCCAGGCTGAAGCCGAGGAAGCCGGAGAGCAGCTTGGCGCGTCCCTCCATGCCGAGAACGATGCCGGGCTCGAATCGCCCTGCCTCGAGGCGGATGTAGTAGCCGTACTTGACGGTGGCCTCGAGATCGACCAGTCCCGGGATCACGGTGCCCCCGACCGAGCCCATGGTGCAGGCGTCGAGATCCACCGACGTCGCTCCCGTCTCGTCGGCTCCGATGCGGAAGCGCAACTGGCCCCCGCCATAGATGAGGGGAAACACTTCCTGCTGGTAGCTGCCGGTGATTTCGAGGAAGACGTGCCCGGCGATCTTGGCCTTGAGAATCTCGGCCGAGAGATCCGCCCCGATCTTGAGCTCGCCGCGGATCTTCCCCACCCCGCACTCGATGGCCTCGCCGTCTTCCCCCTCCAGCTTGAACCCCACGAAGGCCGAGAGGCGGAAGGTCGTGCCGGAGAAGGACACATCCACCTGGAACGGTGCCGGCATGCCCTCGGGGTCGGCCGTCGGTGACAGGCTCTGGAGCAGCGTGAGGATGTCCTTGGCCGCCTCGAGCGCCGGCGCGAGGATCACGTTGGGCTTGGGGAAATCGTCGAGAGCGTCGGTGGGCGAGTGGATGTCGTGAACGACCGTCATGATGTCGCCGAGGGGATCGAAGGAGAGGATCTGGCTCACCCGCTCGACATCGATGTTCCAGTTCGTCGCCGAATCCACGATGAAGCGGGTCGCGCCGCCGCCGCCGTCGTTGTAGTTGAGGTCGGACAGCCACTTGCTCAGATCGACAAGCGGCCGCTTGAAGCCGGCCGGCGCGGAAAAGGAGACCGTGCCGGGGACGAACCTGAGCACGCCCGAGGCATTCGCCAACGGGTAGGGCTTGTCGAAGGGCATCGCGTCGGAGACCTTGGGGAAGAGGCCGCCCGCCCGCAACATCGCGTAGGGGTCGGCGAGAGCGGGAGGCAGAACGCTGGTGATGTCAGCGGCGTTCACCTCGACCTTCGGGCGCGAGTACAGAATGCGCTGGCTGTGGCCCGCGAAGAGAAACGCGTAATCGTTGGCGGGCGGATTCAGAAGGTCGGCGGGGTCCGCCCAGCGCAATGGCTTGGCCGAGGGGCCGCCCGTGGCCGGGCCCTCACGGACAAGAGGGATGCCGAGCTGCGCGGTGACCGGCTCGACTTTGCCCGCGGCGTTTTGCACCCGAACCACGCTCCAGTGTCCCGAGGCCGGCAAGACCGGGCTTCCGTACACCGCCACCGCGAATTGCCCCGGAGGAGCGGGCGCCGAGAAGACGCCGGTCACGCGCTTTTCGTGTTGCGACTTTCCGAGCTTGATGACGCAGTCCACCGGTCCGCCGATGGAGCCCTGCCGCCCGAACAGCTCATTCAACTGGGGTACGCTCAGCGCCCCGACCCCCGCGGCGCCCGCCGGGATCGGAATGCGTTGGATGAACCCCAGCTGCCGCCGGGCGGGGACTCGGCCGTCCTTGTCTTGACCGCGCGTGACCCCTTCGATCTCGATGTCGGTATCGAAGTAGACCGCCTGGACCTGCGCCGGAGGGGCGCCGGCGAGCGGGATGACCTGATCCGTGTCGCGTATCTCGCGGATGTTGAACATGCCGCGGACGGCGCCGGGGTGGAAGGTCACTCCGGGTGCAGCCTTGTGCCGGAAGAGACCGGGCGTGGTCGCGACCCAGCCGCTGTCCCACCGGATGACGGAGCCGCTCCCATAGCGCTCGATGGTGATGGTGCGGACCACGGTGGCCTGGCACGGCCAGAGGATGCTGGTCATCTGGATGCGTTCAAACGAGGTCCGGCCGTGGAACGCGTCGAAGGCCACCTGGGTGATGGCGACCGGCGAGGCGGAGTCATTCATCCAGTTGCTGAAGATGTTCGCCCCGTAGCCGGAGAGATCGATGCGGGTCACCGGCACTTCGTCGCCGAACGTGCCATCGAACGAAGACTTCAGGGCTCCGAGCACAGATGTCAGGTCCGCCGTGGGCGCCGGATCGATATTGTCTCGGTGAACGGCGCCGCCCGGAAGCACGGAGCGACTTCCGAGGACGACCGCGGCCAGGGCCTCCCTCGTCACGCGGCGGCCCGCGCGAAGGCTGATCTCACGCGCGCCCCTCAGATCCTTGAGAGCCGGCTGAAGCAGCTGGACCTCCGCCGGTATGAGGTATTCGCGATCTCTCCGGTTGAGGAGCGCCACGGCATCGATGCCGAAGGGCAGCGTGAAGAGGACGGAGGCTTGCGCGCCGTCGTCACGGTATGCCCGCACCAGCTCTCTCGTGACCGGGATGGGTGCGATGGGTACGAGGCGGACTGAATTTGCTCCCATCAAAGCTGGCGAGCCATCGGTTCGAGATTGAAGGGTGGCCGCGGGATCAGTGGTCAGGGGGTTGAGAAGGTTATGCACGGGCTCCCACTGGAATTGGGGAAGCAGGAAGGTGCGGGTGTTCAGGGCCGCGGTGGACAGCGACAGATCGCGAATCGTCAGTGAAGGACTCGCCCGTCCGGTGAGGGCCATCGTGACGCCGAGCTGGTCCGCGTTGGAGGAGACATCGAGGAGCGTCAGGCCCTGGGGAGACACGTCGCCGAGCCACGTCGAGAAGCGGTCGAAGAAGATGTTGCGCTGGCCGGCCTGAAGGGTCGGCGGAAGCACGGATTCGAACCGGCCGGTGGTCGACGTGAGCTCGATGGCCAAGGTGGGAGTGGCGGGATCGGCCCACGCCACCTGCGCGCGAACGGCGACGGTGCCATCGGGGGCGTCGCGGTTCAGGATCGGCTGGAAGTTGGCGACGTAGGGATCAGGCAGCGTCGGGACGAGCTGATAGAGCCCGAAATAGAGATTGAGGACACCCTGATCGATGCCGTGGCTGCCGGTAACGGGGCCGCTGAGGGAGAGCTGACGGATCAGGGTGGTGGTGAGAAGCGCATTGGTCAAGGCCAGAGCGATGGGTCCGCGCGTGTTGGCTTGAGGCTGTGGGGTGCCGAGGAAGAGGTCGAGACGGTCGGGGCGCTGGAGCAATGCGTACGTCACGTCGATCGGATTGTCGATGCGATGGCCGCTCACCGCGACCGGCCGATCGAAGTGCGGAAGGGCCGTGCCGCTGGCCTGGATGCTGTCGAATCCGGTCTTGTCGCTCACGAACCACAGGCTGAAACCCTTCCGAAATGTGATGTCGAGAGAGGAGCGGACCTTCTCGGATTCCTGCCAGAGCTCGAAGCCCGCGCCCGCCGCCTCGCCGAGAGAGGCCGGCGACGAGACGCTCACGGGCAACGACCAGGCCGCGCGCTGGACCTTGGCGGCTCCGGAGGGAGTGAACAGTGTCGAGCGCACGTCACTCACGTGAAGATCGTGAGAGGACGGCGAGAGCGGCACCAGCACCTGACGGAGGTCGGCATCGTAGGTCGTGGCCGCCTGATTGCGGGTCAAGGTGAACGAGCTGCCATAAGGGGACAACGAAGCCGGCCCGGTTTCCACCGCCGCGAGCGTCGCGGGGGCGAACACGAAGGTCACGCTGTCGGGCAGGGTGACGTTCGTGCTCGTCGCTTCCGCCCCTGGTCCGGAGGCCGGGCCGGCGGCGGCCGCCCCGGGGTCCAGGGTCACTCTGAGCGTGATCGTCTCGGCAGGCTGCACCACCAGCACGTCGTTGGAGACGCGATCGTTGCTCCCGATGGTGAGGGTGCCGCCCTTGATTCGAACGCCAGCGTATCCTCCGGCGGGCGCGCTCGCGGAGAAGAGACGGGCGGCGATCCAGATCGAGCCGGCGGGGATCGTGATGTTCACCCGGGCTGCCGGCCGGGCCAGACGGCGGGGCGTCGCGAACGGCAGGAGAAGGAAATCCTCGCCGTTGACGCTTCGGCGGACGTGAAGCTGCTTCGACGTGGTGAAGAGGTCGTGCCAGATGAGCCGGCCCGCGCTATCGGCAAAAGGGCCGAACGTTCGCGCGGGGGCGAGCGCGGTCGACCATTCCGGGAGAGCGGGATCGATCGCCAGCCGCAGCGGGGACTCGCGACGCACGAGGCGGACGGGAGTGTCGGCGGGGGGCGCGGAGAGGTGCTGAGCGATCAAGTATTGAAGCTCGGCGGTCAGGCGGGCATCCGCCGATGGGGGGGCCGATTCAGCATC
>WNFO01003464.1_pt1 | contig 13377 bp, 14 predicted proteins | sample 5400251 | NCBI WGS metagenome assembly WNFO01 (sample SAMN13153354, study PRJNA577476) | soil metagenome | isolation source: 100 cm saprolite under Madrone tree | place: USA:California | collected 2016-06-14 | reverse complement strand
ACGGCGCGCGCTTGGCGCTCAATCTCTGCATCTCCTACTCGTCGCGCGGCGAGCTGGCCCGGGCGGCGCGCCTCCTCGCCGAGGAGGTGCTCAAGGGCGTCAAGCGACTCGAAGACATCGACGAAGACGCCATCCGCGCCAAGCTGTACACCGCGCCGTGGAGCGATCCGGACCTGCTGATCCGGACGTCGGGTGAATGCCGGCTCTCCAATTTCCTGTTGTGGCAGCTCGCATACACCGAGCTCTACATCACCCCGGTCCTCTGGCCTGACATCACGCGGCGCGACCTGTTCGAGGCGATCCTGGACTACCAAGGGCGGGAGCGGCGATTCGGCCGCGTCACTGCCTGACATGTCTCGCAACCTGCTGGTGCGCATCGCGGTCGCGGTCCCGGCCATCGCCGGGGCCATGGGCGCGCTGTGGGTGGGCGGCTGGGTGCTCGCCGCCGTGCTGGCGGTGCTCGGCGTCCTGGGCACCCGGGAATTGTACGACTTCGCCAGGAAGCAGGGCGTCGAGCCCCTGGAATGGGTGGGATTCGTCGCCGCGGCAGCCTTCCCACTTGCGACCTACTGGGCGAAGAACTACGCCGACTGGGAGCCCGTGGTGTACGGCGGCGCGGTCTGGCTGCTCGTGGCGCTGGTCGTGGCCGCCACCCGCGGGCCCGAGCGCCACCCCCTCAATGCGCTCGCCGTCACGACATTCGGGCCGCTGTACGTTTCGGCGCTGCTCTCCTTTCTCGTGGCGATCCGCCACGGACCCCACGCCGACGCGCACCCGCGTGGCTCGTTCGCCCTCGCCGTCATGCCGTTGGTGGTCACCTGGGTGTGTGACACGTGCGCCATGGCGGCGGGCGCGCTGCTCGGCGGGCCGAAGCTCGCTCCCGTGCTCTCGCCCCGAAAGACATGGGCGGGTGCCATCGGAGGGGTCGTCGGTGGCCTGGTAACGGCCCTCGTGTACGGTCCCCTGGTGCTCGACCGCGTCGCCATGCACCTGGCCGTCTGGCAGCTTATGACCGTCGGCTTGGTGCTGGCGGTGGCGGCGCAGGTCGGCGACGTCGCCGAGTCGCTGTTCAAGCGGGAGGTCGGCGTCAAGGATTCGTCGTCCCTCATCCCGGGGCACGGGGGCGTGCTCGATCGGCTCGATTCGGTGTACTTCGTGGCGCCGGTCGCGGCGGGGCTGTTCCGGTTGTTCGGTCTCGCATGACCATCGGCGTCGCGATCCTCGGATCCACCGGATCGATCGGCTGCTCGGCGCTCCAGGTCTTGGCGCGCCAGCGGGAGCGGTTCCGGGTCGCCGCCCTCACGGCCCATTCGAACGCCGAGCTGCTCGAGCGACAAGCGGCGGAGTGGAAGCCTGCGTATGTCGGAATCGTGAACGGCGGGGTGCGGGATGCGGGAAGCGGGATGCGCAACGGCGCCGCCTGCCTCGTAGAGGCCGCGACCCGGCCCGACGTCGACATCGTGGTGAACGGAATCGTGGGCGCCGCCGGGCTCGAGGCCACCCTCGCCGCGCTGGCTGCGGGGAAGCGGGTGGCGCTCGCCAACAAAGAGACGCTGGTGATGGCGGGCGAGCTCGTCACCCGCACGGCGCGGGAAGGCGGCGGAGAGATCGTGCCGGTCGACTCGGAGCACAGCGCGGTGCTGCAATGCATCACCGGGCGGCGCACGGGGGAGCTGGCCCGGCTCATCCTCACGGCGTCGGGCGGTCCGTTCCGCACCTGGAGCTCGGAGCGCGTGGCGGGCGCCACCGTGGACGAGGCGCTACGCCACCCGACCTGGAAAATGGGGAAGAAGATCACCGTCGACTCCGCCAGCCTCGTGAACAAGGCGCTCGAGGTGATCGAGGCGCATTTCCTGTTCGGGCTGCCGTACGAGAGCGTGGACGTCGTGGTGCACCCGCAGTCGGTGGTGCATGCGTTCGTCGAGTTCGTGGACGGGTCGGTGCTCGCCCAGGTCGGGTTTCCCACGATGGAGCTGCCGATCCTGTACGCCCTCACCCATCCCGACCGAGTGCCGGACCAGGGTGCGCGCCGCTTCGATCCGGTGGCGGCGGGGACTCTTACGTTCGAGCCGGTGCGCGCCGAGCTCTACCCGGCGTACGGGCTGGGACGCGCCGCCGCCGCGGCCGGCGGGACGGCGCCCACGGCCTTCAACGCCGCGAACGAGGTGGCCGTGGAGCTGTTCCTCGGGGGGAAAATCCGCTTCGGCAGAATCGCGGAGACCATCGGGCACGTGCTCGATGCGCACCAGGTTCGCGACGCCGCGACGCTCGAGGCGGTGCTCGCCGCTGATGGGGATGCGCGGCACCTGGCACGGGAGGCGGCGTGCTCCTGACTCTCGCCGCCCTCGCGGTGGTCCTTGGTCCCCTGATCTTCGTACACGAAATGGGCCACTTCCTCGCGGCGAAGGCCGTGGGGATTCAGGTGCTGCGATTCTCGATCGGGTTCGGGCGTCCCATTCTCAGCTGGCGGCGCGGCGAGACCGAGTACTGGCTCTCCTGGCTACCGCTCGGCGGCTACGTGAAGATGGCGGGCCTCGAAGACGAAGGTGTGGCCGGAGGGGTCGAGGGCGGGAAGTCCGACGTCCCGGTCGATCCTGCGCGGGCGTTCGACCGCCAGCCCGTGTGGAAGCGGATCATCGTCATCCTCGCCGGCGTCACGATGAACGTGGTGTTCGCGTTCTTCATCTACACGGGCCTGGCGGCGACGGCAGGCACGCCCGAGCTCGCGAGCACGGAGCTCGACTCGGTCGCGGCCGACGCGCTGCCGCCCGGGGCGAAGGCCCTCGCGAGCCTCAAGTCCGGCGACCGCATCGTGCGCGTGAACGGCGATACAATCCGCTCGTGGAATGCGCTGCTCGACCACATCCTGACGGGCCCCACGACGCTGCGGTTCGAAGTCGCGGGCCGGCCCGAGCCCATCGTCGTGCAACTGCCCGACAGCGCAATAGCCATGCGGCAGGCGCTGGCCCAAGCACTGACCCGGCTCGATCCGCCGCGGCTCGGTATTGTAGAGCCGGGCCGACCGGCGATCCGTGCGGGGCTCAAGCCGGGAGACCTTTTGGTGCGGGCCAACGGCGATACGTTGCGGTCTTGGAGCGAAGTGCTGCACATGGTGTGGAACAACCCCGGCAAGCCGGTGAAGTTCGACGTGTTGCGTGATGGACAGGTCGTGTCGGTGACCGTGGTTCCCGAGAGTAAGGTCGAGACGGACAGCGCGTCGCCCCGACCCCACGTGTACGGGGCCATCGGCGCCGCACCGAACCCGCCCACGATTCACGTGCGGGAGCCGCTCGGGCGCGCGATCGTTTCCGGCTTCCAGGAGACCTGGGGTCGGACCCAGGTGGTCCTCGGATTCCTCAAAGGCCTCGTGCTGCGCGAGACCTCGTTCCGCGAGGTTGGGGGCATCATCACCGTCGGCCAGATCTCGGGGCAGGTCGCGCGCCTGGGCCTCGATTGGCTGCTCACCTTCGTAGCGTTCTTTTCGATCAACCTGGCGGTTCTGAATCTGCTGCCGATTCCCATCCTCGACGGCGGGCAGCTCGTGTTCCTCATCGCCGAGGCGGTGCGAGGACGGCCGTTGTCGCGCGAGCTGCGAACCCGGCTCAGCAATGTGGGGTTCTTCCTGCTGATCGCCCTCATGATTCTCGCGCTCACCAACGATGCCCTCCGCATCCTCCCCCGTTAAGGACGCGCTCGAGGGCTACATCGCGGGCCGCGTCAAGGCGGAGCGGCTGGTGATCGCGGTATCGGCGGCGTACTACCGGGAGGCGCCAAACGGGAAGCGACAAATGCTGCAGCCCTTGATCGATGTGATCGACCGGGCGTCTCCCGGGATCGTCGAGCTGGGGACGGTTCAGGGCGGCTCGGGTTTCGCAATCAGTCTCGCGGAGCGACCCTTCCCCAAGGAACACGAAGCGGAGTTGCGGCGGGCAGCGGAGGCGGTGCTGGGCCGGGAAGAGGCCCTGGCAGAGGCCGGGAGAAAGGCCCGGAGAGAGGCCGCGGAAGGGGGGACGGCACAGCAGGGTATCGTAGCACGCCTCGTGGCCGCCGTGCGCCGCCTGTTCAACCCCTCAGCTTGACCACCACTCCCGCCACCGCGCCAGCAGCCCGGTCGGCAGCGTACCGTCCACGGCGGCAAGATCGAGGAGCAGGGCGCCCGCATCGCGATAGCGATCGTCGGGATGCTTCGCGAGACATTTCATCACGACCCGCTGGAACCGCTTGGACAGCTGAGGCCGCCGCTTTCGCAGCGAAGGCGGAGCCGCCTCCACGTGCATCCGCGCCAGCTCGAACCAGTCGGTGGAGACGAAGGGGACCTCGCCGATCGCCGCCTTGAAGAGCGTCACGCCCAGGGCGTAGAAATCGAGACGGGCGTCGAGCGGTCGTCCCTGCGCCTGCTCGGGCGACAGGTACTGCGGCGTTCCGATCGTCATGTTCACGCCGGTGGAGGCGACGTAGCCCGAGACCGCGCGCGCGATGCCGAAGTCCGAGAGGACGGCGCGGCCGTCCGAGTGGAGCAGGATGTTGTCGGGCTTCAGGTCGCGATGCATCACGCCCTGGGCGTGCGCGAACTGGAGCGCCCGGGCCACGTCGCGCGCGACGCGTACGATATCGACCTCCGGCAGCGGGCCTTCCCGCTCGAGCCGCGCGGCGAGCGAGTCGGAGCACAGGTCCATTGCGAAGTAGACGTAGCCCCCGGAGCGCGCCACGAAGCGGATGCGAATGATGTTCGGGTGCTGGAGCTTCGCGGCGGTTTCGGCTTCGTTGCGGAACCGGCTCTCGAGGTTCGGGTCGCCGGCGTAGCGCGGCATGAGGATCTTGACGGCGACCGGGGTCCCGTCGAGCTCCCGTCCCGCGAACACCCAGGCGAAGCCGCCCTGGCCGAGGAAACGTTCGATGTCGTAGGGCCCGACCGTGCGACCGAGCAGGTCGCTGGGCGAGGGGGCGGGGAAGGAGGGCGTATGGGTCACGAGGGCTTTACAAACCCGGGTCGGCGGTCTAAGTTACTGCGCTCTCAACAATTAGGGAACTGGATCAGATGTACGACAAGACGACGCCGGTCAGGAAGTACGGGCGGCACGAAGGAGACACGGGGTCAACCCCGGTCCAGGTCGCGTTGCTCACCGAGCGGATCAACAGCCTCACCGATCACTTCCGGGTGCACGCCAAGGACTTTCACGGACAGCGCGGCCTCTTGCGGATGGTCTCACAGCGCCGCCGGCTGCTCGAGTACCTGAAGCGCGCCGACCTGGAGCGGTATCGGCAGCTCATCGAAGAGCTGGGTCTCCGCCATTAACACCGCTGGCGTCGCGTTGGGCGCCCCGGAAGAGCACCGGGGCGCCTCGCGCATTTCTTAGTGCTCTAGACAGGTAATCTGGTGAAACACGTAGAACGTAACTTCGCGGGCCGCGCTCTGAAACTCGAGGCGGGCCGCCTGGCCAAACAGGCCGCGGGCTCCTGCCTCCTGCAGTTCGGGGAGACGGTCGTACTCGCCACCGTGACTGTATCGGACAACGTCTCCACCCTCCCGTTCTTTCCCCTGACCGTCGAATACCGCGAGAAAGCCTACGCCGCCGGGAAGATCCCCGGTGGCTTCTTGAAGCGGGAAGGCCGGCCCTCGGACGACGAGATCCTCGCGGCCCGGGGGATCGACCGCTCGGTGCGGCCGCTGTTCCCGGAAGGGTTCAAGAACGAGGTGCAGGTGTTCGTGTACGTCCTCTCGGCGGATCAGGAGAACGACGCCGACGTCCTCGGTCTGACGGCGGCCTCGGCGGCACTGACCATGTCCAAAGTGCCATGGAACGGCCCGATCGCCGCCGTGCGCGTGGGACGGGTCGAGGGCGCCTGGATCTTGAATCCTACCTTCCAGCAGCTCGAGTTCTCGGACGTGGACATGGTCGTGTCCGGCTCGAAGGATTCGATCGTGATGGTGGAAGGCGGGGCGCTCGAGCTCACGGAGGCCGAGATCGTGAAGGCCCTCGAGGTGGCACACAAGGGCATCCGCGAGCTGCTGGACGCGGCCAACGAGCTGGTCGCCGACGTGCGGCAGCCCAAGATGGAATGGACCAAGGTCGAGCCCCCGGCCGAGCTGGTGACGCGGGTGAAGCAGCTGGCCGAAGCCAGGGTGTCCGAAGCGCTCAACCTGCCGGAGAAGTCCGAGCGAGCCCAGGCGCTCGCGGCCCTCAAGGCCACGGTGCAGCACGAGCTGGCGGCCGAGTTCCCCGAGAACGCGAAGGACGTCGCCAACGTGATCGAGGACATCGAGTATCACACGATGCGCAACCAGGTTCTGACCCGCGGCGAGCGGGTGGACGGGCGCGATCTCGACACGGTGCGGCCGATCAGCTGCGAGGTGGGGATGCTGCCGCGCACGCACGGCTCCGCGCTGTTCACGCGCGGCCAGACCCAGGCGCTGGTGTCGGTGACCCTTGGGACGACGCGGGACGAGCAGCGCATCGACTCGATCGACGTGGCGCAAGAGACCACCAAGTCGTTCATGCTGCACTACAACTTTCCCCCATTCTCGACCGGTGAAGTGAAGCCGATCCGCGGTACCTCGCGCCGCGAGGTCGGACACGGCGCGCTGGCCGAGCGCGCGCTGCAGGCACTGCTCCCGCCGTACGACCAATTCCCCTATACACTGCGCATCGTGTCCGACATCCTCGAGTCGAACGGCTCGTCGTCCATGGCCACGGTGTGCGGCGGCTCGCTGGCGTTGTTCGATGCCGGCGTCCCGATGACGGCCGCGTGCGCGGGCGTCGCGATGGGGCTCATCAAGGAAGCCGACCGGGTGGCGGTGCTCACCGACATCCTGGGAACCGAAGACGCCTTGGGCGACATGGACTTCAAGGTCGCGGGCACGCGCCAGGGCGTGACGTCGATTCAGATGGACATCAAGATCATGGGCCTCGACTTCAAGATCATGGCCGAGGCGCTCGAGAAGGCGAAGCGGGCGCGGCTGCACATCCTGGACATCATGGATCAGGTGATGGCGAAGCCGCGCTCCGAGCTGTCCAAGTACGCGCCGCGCATCATCACGATCCAGATCCGGCCGGACAAGATCGGCGACCTGATCGGCCCCAAAGGCAAGACCATCCGCGGCATTCAGGAGCAGACCGGCGCCGAGATCAACGTGGACGATACGGGCCTGGTCACCATTTCCGCGGTGGGCGAAGGCGGCGAGCGGGCGCGCGACATGGTGCAGGCACTGGTCCAGGAGCCCGAGGTGGGCAAGGTGTACGAGGGCGTCGTGAAGAGTACCACGGCGTTCGGCGCGTTCATCGAGATCCTGCCGGGGGTGGAGGGGCTGCTTCACATCTCCGAGCTGCAGCATGGCCGCACCGAGCGCACGGAGGACGTCGTGAAGAAGGGCGACCACGTGCGGGTGAAGCTGCTCGAAGTGGACGAGCGGGGACGCATGCGGCTCTCCCGCAAGGCGCTGATGGACAAGCCGGAGGCGGCACCGGCGCGCTCGCACTGATGGAGACCGTCCGGCTCGACCGGGAGATCTCCCAGACCACCGCGCCGAGCGGTGTGATCGTGTTGTCCGAGCGGGTGCCGAGCGTCCGCTCGGTGGCGGTGGGGATCTGGGTGCGGAGCGCGAGCGCCCACGAGCCCCGTCCCAAGATGGGCGTGTCCCACCTGCTCGAGCACATGGTATTCAAGGGCACCGAGCGCCGCACCGCGCAGCAGATCGCGGTGGCGCTCGAGGCACGGGGCGGATCGCTCGACGCCTACACCTCCCGTGACACCACGGCGTTTCAGGCCCGGGTGCTGGACAGCGACCTGCCGCAGGCGCTAGACGTGCTGACCGACCTGGTGCGACATCCGGTGCTGCGCGCGAGCGACCTGGAGCTCGAGCGCAACGTGGTCCTCGAAGAGATCAATACCGTCGAGGACACGCCGGACGATCAGGTGTTCGACCTCTCCTACCAAACGCTGTGGCCGGAGCATCCCTATGGGTACTCCATTCTGGGCACGCGGGACACGGTCGGCGCCATGTCAACAGGTGATCTGCAGCAGCTGCACGAGCGAGCCTACTTCCCCGCAAACTGTGTTATTGCCGCGGCCGGGAATCTCGACCATGCGCGGCTGCTGGAGGAGCTCGGGCGGCTCGATTGGTTCGATCGGGCAACGGGCAACGTGAAACGTGCAACGCCTTCGGTCGCTCCGATCCGTCCTGCCGTTCGAGGAGCGGAGGCCCGCCACGCCAAGGACACCGCGCAGACCCACATTGTATTCGCCACCGATTCGGTCCGTTACGCCGACCGGCGCAAGTACGCCCTGCTCGTGCTGGCGAACGTGTTCGGGGGCGGGATGTCGAGCCGTCTGTTCCAGCGCATCCGCGAAGAGCTGGGGCTGGCCTATGCGATTTATGCCTTCACGAGCTTCTACCGGGAGGTGGGCGTTACCGGCGTCTATGTCGGCACGCAGCCCAAGACCGCCGCGCAGGCAGCGGCGGCGATCCGTGAAGAGTACGCCAAGCTTGCGCGTACGGGCCTTACGGAGGAGGCGCTCGCCGAGGCGAAGCAGCAGACCCAGGGCCAGCTGATGCTGTCTCTGGAGAGTCCGTCCGCGCGGATGTATCGTTTGGCCGGTTTTTCGGTGCACGGCGAGCCGTATCAGAGCCTGGACCAGGTACTGGCGGCGGTGGCGGGGCTTACCGAAGAAGAGATGGCGGGCGTGGCGGCGGAGTACTTTGCGCCGGAGCGGCAGACGGTCGTATGGCTGGGCAAAGCCTGAGAAACGTAACGCAACGACGTAGCACGAAGACGTCACGCAAGAACGTCGTGGAGCGCGCATGATCGTTGGTGTCCCCAAAGAGATCAAGACTGCCGAACACCGCGTGGCGCTCGTGCCGGCGGGGGTCGAGTCGCTGGTGGGCGACGGCCACAGCGTGCTCGTGGAGCAGGGCGCCGGGGTCGGCTCGGGGTTCGCGGACGAGGCGTATCGCGCGGCGGGGGCGACGCTCGTGTCCAAGGCCGCGGACGTGTGGGCCAAGGCCGAGATGGTGGTCAAAGTGAAGGAGCCCATCGAGCGCGAGTGGCCGTGGATGCGGAAGGGCCAAGTCGTCTTCACCTATTTCCATTTCGCAGCCTCAGAGCCGCTCACGCGGGCGGTGATCAACTCGGGGATCGTGGCGATCGCCTACGAGACGGTGCAGCTCCCCTCGGGAGACCTCCCGTTGCTGACGCCGATGAGCGAGGTGGCGGGGCGGATGGCCGTCCAAGAGGGGGCGAAGTACCTCGAGAAGGTGTACGGCGGGAGCGGGATATTGCTCGGGGGCGTCCCCGGGGTATTGCCCGCGGAAGTCCTGATCATCGGCGGGGGCGTGGTGGGTGCCAACGCGGCGAAGATGGCGGCCGGCCTCGGCGCGCGCGTCACGCTGCTCGACCTGTCGCTCGATCGGCTGCGCTACCTGGCCGATGTGCTCCCCTCGAATGTCGATCTGCTCTACTCCAACCGCTACAACCTGCTCGAGCAGCTGCGTCGAGCCGATCTCGTCATCGGCGCGGTGCTGTTGCCGGGGGCCAAGGCGCCGAAGCTGGTGCGGCGCGACGACCTGAAGCTCATGAAACCCGGCTCCGTCATCGTGGACGTGGCGGTGGATCAGGGTGGCTGCATCGAGACGATCAAGCCCACGACGCACGAGAATCCCGTCTACGTCGTGGATGGGATCATTCATTATGCGGTCGCCAACATGCCGGGTGGGGTGCCGCGCACCTCCACGCTCGGGCTCACGAACGCGACCTTTCCTTACGCGAAGCGGCTGGCCCGGAACGGCTGGAAGAAGGCTTGCAAAGACGATCCGTCGCTGTGCCTCGGCCTCAACGTGGTCGAGGGCAAGGTGGTGTATCCCGCGGTCGCCGAGGCGTTCGGTCTCCCGTCGACCGATGCCACATCCCTCGTGTGAGAGGAGCGTCGCACCCATGCGAGTGACTCCCGCCGTGCTGTTGCTCTCGCTGGTCGCTGCAACCGCGGCCCAATCACAGGTCCGCAACTCCGAGCTCGGCTACACCCTCACCCTGCCGCAGGGCTTCACGGCGTTCCCCGAGGCGCGCTCTCAAAAGGACGTGGTGGACGGGTGGACCGAGGCAACACCGACATCGCTAGACGGCGCGCTGGTGATCCTGATCGCGCGCATGCACGGCATCTTGCCGCGGGAAGCGATGCGGCAGGAGGACGTGCCCGCGAACACGCGGGTCGTGAGCTTCAAATGGAAGAGCTTCGACGTCAGCGGCTTCAAGACGCAGACCTCGCAAGCGGGCAAGCCCGTGTTCGTCCTGGTCGCGCAGGTGCCGCTCCGCCCGGAGGCGGTGCAGCTGTCCGTGGCCGGCCCCGCGGATCAGCAGACGCGCGGGCAGGCCATCATGGAGGCGACGCTCGCGTCGCTCGAGGGCGAGACCAATTGGCTCACGTCGAGCGAGCGGGCGGGGCGCCTCGGCACGGCCGCCGCGTGGTGGATCGGCATCGCGGTAGCGGCGGTCCTGGTCCTCGCATGGCGCAAGCGGCGCGCCCGGTCCGCGTGACGGGAGGGACACGGCAATGACCGAGCGGAGGACACTGGCGATCCTGGTGGGCGGCGGGCCGGCACCGGGGATCAACAGTGTGATCGGTGCGGCCACGATCCGGGCCCGGTTGGAGGCGGTCGACGTGCTCGGGGTGCGCGACGGCTTCGAGTGGATCATGCAGGGCGACATCGATCACGTGACCTCCCTCGACATCGGCGAGGTGAGCCGGATCCACTTTCGCGGCGGCTCCTACATCGGGATCTCGCGCGCCAACCCCACCAAAGACCCGGCGCATCTCGACAACGCCGTGCTGGCGCTGTTGCGCCTCAACGTCTCACAGCTCATCACCATCGGCGGTGACGACACGGCCTATTCGGCCATGAAGCTGGAGGAGAAGGCGGCGGGGCGGCTCCAGGTGGTGCACGTGCCGAAGACCATCGACAACGATCTCGACCTGCCGCCTTCCGTGGACACCTTCGGCTTCCAGACGGCGCGTCACTACGGCGTAGAGATCGTGAAGAACCTGATGGTGGACGCCAAGACCACGTCGCGCTGGTACCTCGTCATCACGATGGGCCGCGGGGCCGGGCATCTGGCGGTGGGTATCGGCAAAGCGGCGGGCGCCACGCTTACGCTCATTCCAGAGGAGTTTCCCGGTCGGCGCATCCGTCTCAAATCGGTCGTAGACACGCTGGTGTGCGCGATCATCAAGCGGTTGTCCTACGGCCGGCTGGATGGCGTCGCTGTGGTGGCCGAGGGGCTCACGCTGGGCATCGATCCCGCGGAACTGGCGGGCGTCGAGGAGGTGGAGCGGGACACCCACGGCAACGTCCGCATCGCCGAGGTGAACATCGGCGAGATCCTCAAGGCGGCCGTGCAGAAGCGCCTCAAGGAGTTCGGGCTGAAGGCGACGATCGCGGCGAAGAACATCGGCTACGAGCTGCGCTGCGCGGACCCGATCCCGATGGACATGGAGTACACGCGCGATCTGGGCTACTGCGCCGCCAAGTACGTCCTGGGGGGCGGCAACGCGGCCATGATTTCGCTGCAGGCGGGGCGGTTCGTCCCGATCCCGTTTGCCTCCATGATCGATCCCGCCACCGGCCGGGCGCGCACGCGGCGGGTGGACATCACATCGACGCGGTACGCGATCGCGCGCCGCTACATGATCCGGCTGCGGCGCGACGATTTCGACGATCCGCACGAGCTGGCACGCTTCGCCGCGACCGCGCACGTGTCGGTGGAAGAGTTCCGCCGCCAGTTCACCTATCTGATCGAGGAGGAGCCGCCACCCCTCGTGATCGACCCGGTGGTGGAGCGTGATCCGGGGGCGCGCGTGTGACGCGGTCGACGGTGGTGCAGGTGCGCCGGCTGCCGCACCACGACGGGCTTCCCCTGCCGACGCGGCAGACGGCCGGATCCGCGGGGTATGACGTCCACAGCGCCGAGGCGGACTTTACACTGGCGCCGCTGGAGCGGCGGCTGGTGCGTACCGGGCTGGCGCTCGCGATCCCGGACGGCTACGAAGCGCAGGTGCGGCCCCGCTCGGGGCTCGCGTTGAAGTATGGCCTTACCTTACCCAATGCTCCCGCCACTATCGATTCGGATTATCGCGGTGAGCTGATGATCCCGATGATCAACCTCGGTACCGAGCCCGTGGGGGTAGCGCGAGGCACCCGCATCGCGCAGCTCGTGTTTCAGCGGGTCGAGGTGGTGGAGCTCGAGGAAGTAGCGGAGCTGCCGCCCAGCGCGCGGGGCGGGGGAGGGTTCGGGAGCACGGGGATGTAGGAGGGCGACGCGACGATGGCATCACCCATCCACTCGATCCTTCCGCGCGTTGGGCTCGCGATGGTCCCTCTTTCGCTGCTGGCGGCGATCGCCTATCTGTGGTTGGAGCGTCCGTACGAAGTCCCGACCGACCAGGACATCTTCACCGTCGTACAGGGCACCTGGGCCTGGACCACCGGCGACAGCAATTGTGCCAGCGATCCACACACGATCAAATTCACGCCCGACCACAAAGGCATGATCATCACGGCGGCTCGTCCCTATCGGCGGCCGGACGGCCGGTTCGATTCGGTCGCTGTTTACGACATCCGGGCACACACCCGCAGCTCGATTCGCGGCGCGATTCGCGGAGAGACCCGCATGACCGAAGACGGCTATCCGGTCGTGTGGGACTTGGTTCTCAAATCACCCGACCGGTACGCGTGGCATCGAACGGACTGGATGTTCGGAAGCTATACGCGGGAAATCCGACGCTGTCCCCCGCGAAAGGGACGCGGAAAACTCAAAGGGCCCCGACGCAGCTGAGGACCAGTAAATCAGTGGCAACTCAGGCTGACGTCCGCCGCATCGCCCTTTCGTTGCCAGGCACCGAGGAGGCGCCGAATCACTTCGCCTTTTCGGTTCGCAACAAGGGGAAGCTGAAGGGCTTCGTCTGGGTCTGGATGGAGCGCGTCGCACCCAAGAAGCCCCGCGTTCCACAGCCGAGCGTCGTCGCCGTCAGGGTCGCGAGCCTCGCCGACAAGGATGTTTTGCTGGCCTTGGACCCGGCGAAGTTCTTCACCGAGCCGCACTACAACGGGTTTCCGGCGGTGCTGGTTCGCTTGCCGGCCGTGAGTGCTCGAGAGCTCAGGCCGCTCATCACGGAGGCGTGGCGGTGCCAAGCCCCGAAGGACCTCAACGCTCCTGGTCATCGAGCGTAGCCACTCGGGCGCTCTCAGCCCGCGGCTGACCGACGCCGTGCACAGGCTGTGCGACGCAGCCTACGACACCGCCACGCAACCCTACTTCGCCTCCCTGGGCCCGGGGGAGCATCTGCTTGGCATGCAAGGCGGGCAGGTGGTATCCCATCTCATGTGGG
>WNFO01005534.1_pt1 | contig 13378 bp, 10 predicted proteins | sample 5400251 | NCBI WGS metagenome assembly WNFO01 (sample SAMN13153354, study PRJNA577476) | soil metagenome | isolation source: 100 cm saprolite under Madrone tree | place: USA:California | collected 2016-06-14 | reverse complement strand
AAGCCGCCAAGAGGCGTGCTGCTAATTTTTTACGAGGCTATTGGTGAGGGCTATCTCACTCCGAGTTGCCGGATATCGAAAAGAATCTGAATAAGTTTAACGAGGCCGGAATCCCTGACGTGGCGATCGGCGTTGATAAGCCCGAGAAAACTCGCGATATTATGATTCAAAAAACCGGACACACTTTTACTTTTCTCTCGGATCCCAAACTCGAGGCAATTCGCCGCTATGATCTACTAATGCGCGGCGACCGCTTGAATCAATTGGTGGAGAGTAACTGACCATCCGGCACAATCAAGGTCAAGACAGTTCCGGCTCCAACCTCACTTTGGACACTGACGCGTCCGCCATGAGCTTCGATAATCTGTTTCACAATGCTAAGCCCGAGGCCACTGCCACCTTCTTCTCTGGTCCGCGCCTGATCTACGCGGTAGAAGCGATCGAATATGTTGGGCAGCGCGTTCGCCGGGATTCCGATTCCAGTGTCAGAGACACGAAGGAGAACTTCCTCACCGGATCGATCCAGCTCGACGTACACTTTTCCGCCGCTGGGTGTGTACTTGATCGCATTGTCCAGAACATTTCTTACCATCTGCCTGAGACGTGCAGAGTCTCCTTCCATGACTACTGGAACAGTCTTCGCCAGCTCCACGTCGACGCCTTTTGATTTTGCCTGATTTCGCTGCTGCTCACAGACCTCGATCACCAAATCGGAGAAATCGAGCCGCTTTAGTTGCAGCGTCTTTTGACCATAATCAAATTGGGAGAGCGCCAACAGGTCGTCAACGATGTGGGCCATCCGCTGCAACTCTTCGCGCCGGCTGCTTAATGCCGCTTTACATTCTTCGTAGTCAAGCAAGTTGTTTACTGCCAGTTCAGTCTCGCCCATCAGGATTGCTACCGGAGTGCGCAACTCGTGGGATGCGTCTGCGGTGAACTGGCGAATCTGTTTGAAGGATTGGTCGAGTCGTTCAAGCATCTGATTGAACGAGTCAGCCAGGCGCTTGAGTTCGTTGTCTGCTTGTGCCAGTTCTATTCTCTCACCGAGATGCTCGGCGGAAATGCGATGGGCGGTTTCAGTCATCCGGTTAAGCGGCTCAATTGCCTGATTAGCCAGAATTGCACCGCCTACGAGCGATAAAAGAATCGCCAGTGGAATCGATATCAAGAGCGTAGCCAGTAGCCGGCGTTGAATACTGCGAACGTTTGAGAGTGAAGCCGCGATAGCGACGAAATATGATTGACCCATTACGCTGATCGTGGTTTCACTCAGCAGCGCAGTTGAACCATCAGTGGAAATTGAAATCGTTTCAAACTTAGGAGTGCCAGGCTGCGCCAGAGCGGGACGAAAGGGCAACTGTTGATTTCTCAGGTTCGGCGAATTAGCTACGCTCGCGCCATCGAGGGTAAAAATCTGGACGAACTCATCTCCCGGTTTGAGCGGTATTTCCTCTTCGGCCTCTTCCAACAAGCGATTAACTCCGCGATTGCCAAAGTGCCGAGAGACTTGCTGCACGCGCTCGAGATCCTTGGCAATGAGGGCCCGGCGTTCGTTCATCATGCTATGCGAGATTATTAGATAGAGGGCGACGCCCAGGCAGACTAATATCAGCGTCGACAGCGAGATGTACCAGACGGCGATTCGTGTTTTCAGAGAAGAGATCATCCTTCGTCGCTTTCTCCCAGACGATAGCCTACGCCCCACACAGTGTGAATGAGTTTCGCCATACCTGGTTTGTCTACTTTTGCGCGCAGGTACTTTATGTAAACGTCGACAATGTTAGAGCTGCCTTCGAACTCCCCAGACCACACGTGATCCATTATTTGACTTCGTGAAAGAGCATGACCTTTCTTGCGCATCAGATATTCCAAAAGACTGAATTCGCGCGCCGTCAATCCGAGAGTCTGGTCCCCACGCCGGGCGATCCGCTTCACCGGATCGAGCGTTAGATCGGCAATCGTTAGCTGAACTGGTTGGTCCACGCTGTTGCGCCGCAATAAGACATTCACGCGAGAAACCAACTCTCTCAGATCGAACGGCTTGGTTAGGTAATCGTCCGAACCACTGTCCAAACCTTCTACTTTGCTCTCGATCGTGGCCTTCGCCGTTAGTAGCAGGATCGGAGTCTTCACGCCTTTGCTCCGCAGTTCGCGCAAAACTGTGAGACCATCTTTTCGCGGCAGCATGATGTCCAGAATAATAAGGTCGTAATCGACCGCGCCACCATACAATAGCCCCTCTTCGCCATCGTGAATCACATCAACGGCATGGCCGCACTTCTTCTCCAGCCCTTTCTTGATGAAGGCCGCGAGTTTCTTTTCGTCCTCAACCAGAAGCAGACGCATAAACTAATATTAACTTGAAAAGCCGTGAGAAAGTCATGAGAAATCATTCGTATCCAAGGGTGAGACTTTCAGGATTTTCTAATGTTTCGCGGCTAACATGTCGACTGTTAGTTGTCGTATAAATATCGATCGAGGAAACCTATGAAAATTCTAGCTTGCTGCATTCTGCTGTTCGGTCTTGGGTTGGTTTGTTTCGGAATAATGCCCACGCATGCTAAAGGGCCGTCCGGTTATCACGTCGCAAAGAAAGTAGTGCTCGGCGGCGAAGGCGGATGGGATTATCTAACTGTCGACAGCAAAGCGCGACGCGTTTACATCTCGCGCGGCACTCACGTAATGGTGGTCGATGCCGACAACGCTACTGTCGTCGGTGACATTCCGAACACGAACGGCGTACACGGCATCGCCATCGCCGACGATATGGACAAGGGTTTCGTAAGCGATGGGCGGGATGGCAATGTCACGATCTTCGATACCAAGACACTGAAGGTTTTGGGAACCGCGCCGGCGGGCAAGAACCCCGACGCGATCATTTATGATCCCGCTTCGAAACGCGTCTTCGCTTTCAATGGCTCCAGCAAAGACGCAACTGCGATCGATGCGAAGACCGGCACGGTCGCCGGCACCATCGCTCTCGGTGGCAAACCCGAGTTCGCCGTCGCCGATGACAAAGGGCACGTCTTCGTCAACATCGAAGATACCAGCGAGATCGTCAAATTCGATTCCAACAAATTAAACGTCGAGAATCGCTGGAAAATTGCGCCCGGCGAAGAGGCGAGCGGTCTGGCGATGGATCGAAAACATCGGAGACTCTTTTCCGTTTGCTCGAACAAAATTATGGTGGTTGTCAACGCCGACACCGGCCAGGTTGTCACAACGCTGCCTACCGGCGCGGGCACTGACGCTGCTGGTTTCGATCCGGAAACAGGGTACGCGTTCAGCTCTAACGGCGAGGGCACGCTGACGGTTATTCATGAAGATTCACCGGATAAGTTCAGCGTGGTGGAGAATGTGGCGACGCAAGCGCGAGCTCGCACGATGGCTCTCGACACGAAGACTCATCAGGTCTATCTGGTGACGGCGGAGTTTGGGACGGCGCCGGCTCCAACTGCACAGCAGCCTCGACCGCGTCCGCCAATGGTGCCCGGCTCGTTTACGCTGCTCATCATGAGTCGCTGAAAGTGCACATCGGCTATCTGAATTTCTAACTAAAACCGAGCCAGGAGAAAGCAAAATGAAATCGGCAATAACTTTTAAGAAAGTAATGTTGATGGCGATTGGACTTTTGTTAGTAAGCCTCTCCGCATCAGCGCAGGAAAGCAAGATCAGAGAGAAGGACGTACCGCAAGCTGTGATCGCTGCGTTCAAATCGACCTATCCGAATGCTACCGTCAGAGGCTTTGCCAAAGAGCGGGAGAACGGGAAACTGTTCTATGAGATTGAGAGCAAAGACGGCGACACCATGCGCGACCTTCTCTACAATCCGGATGGTACCGTCGCGGAAATAGAGGAAACTGTGGCGGCCACCGATCTACCGGAAGCCGCCCAACAACTGATTCATTCAAAGTATCCCAAGGCGACTGTGAATAAAGCGGAGAGAGTTACCGCCGGAAGCAAGGTCTCATATGATGTCAGCGCGAAACAGGGTGCGAAGCGGATCAGTTTCGTCTTTGATGCGGAAGGGAAGTTAGAGAAGAGCAGAGTCCATTAAGCCCTACAATCAAATCCCCGACAGAGGACTGACGAGATCTATGTACCGTGTCGCCTGGCTGATAACCTTTGTCTTAATCAGTCTCAATCTTGTTTACTCTCAATCGCCGCCCAAGCGTGTGTCGATATCCGGTGTCGTTTCCGATCAGGCCGGCGCCACAATCGTGGGAGCCCGGGTGGAATTGAAAACGGCTCATGCCTCTCAGCAGTCTACAACTACCGATCAATCAGGAAATTTCCAGCTCAGGGGGATTCCGCCGGGTAAGTATCAGGTTCAGGTCGCCTACGGAGGATTCGATCCAGCTACAGTGGAGGTGACGCTTGATACACAGCCGGTCCCGCCGTTGCAGATTACGCTGGCAATCGCCAGCTTGCGGCAGGAGACTACGGTCACAACTACGCCGACCCAAATCAGCACCGAAGCCGCCGACAACAAGGACACAGTGGCGCTGAATGAGCAGTCGCTCAGCAACCTGCCAGTGTTTGATCAGGATTACCTCGGCGCGATGTCTCGCTTTCTCGATTCCGGGAGTGTCGGGACGAATGGAGTGTCTCTGGTCGTGAATGGAATGGAAGTGCCTAACCTGGGTGTGTCTCCATCGGCGATTAAAGAAATAAAGATCAACCAGGATCCGTACTCGGCGGAGTTTGCGCGCCCCGGCAGAGGAAGGATAGAAGTCACCACCAAACCCGGGTCGCCCGAGTATCACGGCACTTTCAATTTCATATTTCGCGATGCGCATCTCAACGCTCGCGATCCTTTTGCACTCACGCGTCCACCGGAGCAAAGACGCATTTATGAAGGAATTCTAACCGGGCCGATCAGGCAGAGTAAGAAAACTTCCTTTCTGCTTTCCGTGAGCCGCCGGGAAGAGGATCTTCAATCTGTCGTGTTCGCGCAGGGTGCGGCCGGAATCATCCAAGCAAACGTACCTGCACCTGCGCGTACAACGCAAATTGCTGCTCAGATCAACCATTCACTCAGCGTAACGAATACCATTTCGGTGCGCTATTCGTACCTGAGTGAGAGCGTCAATAACCAGAATACCGGAGGCACGGTGTTGCCAGAGGCCGGTCTCAATTCAGGTAATATGGAGCAGGAGATCACCTATAATCAACAGACCGTCTTCTCACCAAAGCTGGTCAACAACTTTCGTCTGCTGCTCGGCTACGAACGGCAAAGCAATGTCAGCGTTACGCGCGCGCCAAAGATCGTTGTCCTTGATTCCTTCACCGGTGGTGGCGCCGAGGCCGATTACCTGCGCACTGAATATCATGCGGTGTTGATGGAAACGCTTTCCTATTCAAGCGGCAAACACCTGGTGAAGGGAGGGATTAACATCCCTGATTTGAGCCGTCGTGGCTTTAATAACAACCTCAACTCTCTGGGTACGTTTTACTTTTCCAATGTGGGTGATTATCTGCAGCGCCGGCCTTACTCATTTACTCAACAGCAGGGAAATGGCCATGTTGTGTTTCTGGAAAAGTTGCTCGGATTGTTCATTCAGGATGAGTATCACCTGCGCAAGAACCTGATGTTTTCGTTCGGTTTGCGTTACGACTGGCAGAATTTCTTTCACGACAATAACAACTTTGCTCCTCGCTTTTCGTCCGCTTATTCTCCAGGCAAGAGTCAGAAAACGGTGTTACGCGGCGGCGCTGGTGTCTTTTATGATCGATCCGGCGCGCGCCCGATTCAGGACCTTCTGCTTTTCAATGGATCAAGACTCAGGCAGTATGTGCTGGTCAACCCCGGTTATCCTGATCCCATCTCAGGCGGGTCACTAATATCGCAGCCTGTCGGCATCACCCGTCTTCAGCCAAACATCAACCTGCCCTATGTAGTCCAATACAGCTTTGGAGTCGAGCGCCAACTTCAGAAATCAACCAGCCTGGCAATTACCTACTTCGGTTCTCGTGGGTTGGATCAATTTCGTTCGCGGGACATCAATGCGCCGTTGCCGCCTAGCTATTCCGCCCGGCCCAATACCTCGATCGGCGTGCTGCGTCAAATCGAATCAACGGGCCGGAGAATCAGTAATTCACTTGAAGTAACGTTGCGCGGCAACGTGACCCGATTCTTCAATGGCATGGCCCAGTACCGCCTCGCTTCATCTCACGATGACACGAGCGGCATTACCTATTTCCCTCCAAACGCCTATGATCTTTCCGGTGAATGGGCTCGCTCTGATTTTGACCGGCGCCATCGCTTCGAACTGCTCGGCGCCATAAACCTCGGCAAGCTTTTCAACCTGGGTGTTTCAACGTCCCTTTACTCAGGGCTTCCGTATACGCTGACCATGGGCATCGATGCATTTCACACGGGGACGGCGAATGCGCGTCCCTTGGGCATTCCTCGGAATAGCTTGCAAGGACCGGGTTACGTCGACCTCGACCTCCGTTGGTCGCGTGATTTTGCATTGATTAAGAGTAAAAAGAAGGACGGGGGACTAAAGGCTACGGTGGCGATTGATGCCTTCAACGTACTCAATCGGGTGAATTACTCTTTCTTTGTCGGAAACCTTAGTTCACCCTTTTTCGGGAGGGCTGTCTCAGCTCAACCGCCGCGAAGACTACAACTTTCTTTCCGGTTGAAGTTCTAGTGTGGCGTTTCTAAAAGTAGTCGCAATAAAGGAAGTTCTGATTCTCTGTCGTGGTCCTCAGTCCCAGAGGGACGAAATGTTTATAGAACCACGGGATACCCGACCTTAAGAGCTCCGGAGGAGCGAAATGGTCTGGGCAATGCGAGCACATTGCGCTCCTCCGGAGCCGAAGAACTTTTAGGACAACATGATCTATAAACATTTGGCCGCTCTGCGGCCAGGACAAGATTTGTTAATCGAATTTTAGAAACATAACGCTATACGTGGATCATGGATTACTCGCGTCTTCCCGACTCACAAGCGTATGTTTGGCTTTCCAAGGCACTCTTCCTACTTAACGTATTCCCAGTGCCAGGGCTCATAAAAGTAAGGTCGAAACCCGAAGCGTTCAGCATTGCGCACGATCCATTGGTAAACCGCTGTCTTAACCTGAATGGCTCGATTTGAGTCTTTCGTATCCACCGGATCGCCGCCGACGTAGAAGTCCAGGGCGCGGCCCGTAAAGTGAGGACTGTTGACGGCAAGGCCGGCGCTGCCTGCATTCGGAGATTGCCGCCGCAACTGATCCTGATATTCGCGTGGGCGAAAAGCCGAAACGATCTTGAAGTATTTCTCGGTGGATGCGAGTTCGCCTTCCGTCGTATGAGCGAGATTAAGCGACGGATCGGCGATCGCGGCCGCAAGCATACGCTTGTAGGCCGCGTAAGTATTGCGCTCAACCTGACGAAGTTCTGCTACTCGAGCGGGATCATAAAAATCGGAAGCGGGAGCTGTGACCAGCTGGTCCGGTTGAGCGTAGGTGCGATCCTTCAACCTGTTCCTCTGCCATTCAGAAGTCATCGCTTTGAGCGACTCCTCATCCAGCACACCGCTGGCGTTCAGTCCAACTTTCTTCTGCCAACTGGCGAGTGCGGCAGCGAAGCTGATGGAAGACGCGTCGTTTTGAGTATTGAGAACCTGCGCTATCAGCGAATTGTAGAGATACCAACCGCGTTGCTGTTTGCCGCCGAAGGTCCAGACCAATTCGTTTTGCAGCGCCGCGTTATGTTCCGCCGCCGCGGCGAAGTTTGATGAGGCGTTCTCGGCCATTGAATCACGAGGATTCGTGACGAGAACAGTAGGCTTCACACGGGAATCAGACTTGGGGCTTTGCGATTGGCCACGGCTACTGCGAGTCTCAAAAGACACAACGCCCACTACAGCCGCGAGCGCAACAAAAACCAGGGCTATATGAACTCTAAAATATTTCATGGTCGATTTTACTGACGAATCTTGCGTGAGATTTCTTGTCGGGCAAAGTACTCAGATGCGCAAAAGCAGAACACGGTTCGATGGCGCGCAAAGTTTTATTGCACCAAGTAACGCGGGCCTTGAACCAAATGGCCGGGGAAAAACTCAAGAGCAAAAGAGTGCGCCGAAGACAAGTCAAGCATATGTTCAACGCCTATGTGATATCGTTACCTCGTCATCATCAAGGTGTTGAATGACTCAATTCTGGGATAAACAAATTCAAAGGGCGGACCATCTGGCTAAACAGTCCAGCGGCTCGAGCGAATTGCTGGCGTTCTCTGCTCAAATGCTTCGAGCCCAGAAGGAGATTTATGAATTCCTGCGCAGCCGTAAGGATTGGCTCCCATCCGGAGACTTGGAAAGAGACTTATCGCCGATTCACGAATCCCTGGCTTCTTTTCTCAAAACAGTCGCGACCCATGGACCAGCGAGTCTGGCCGCGGAAGCTCACAATCTGTCAGAGACGACTCCGGAAGCTATTAATGAAATGCTGTTGAGTTATTGGCGCAACCCATCAGACATACAGTTTTTCGCGAAAGCAATTTTGCAGCCTTATGCACGTTGGCTGGCCGAAAGCGGAGCTACGCCTCTCGGGCGCGAACTGGCCGGCGGCGAGCGCTCTTGTCCATTCTGTGGCGGCAAGGCGCAGGTTAGTTTTCTTCAGAGTAAAGAGAGCAGCGTTGAGAGCGGAACTCGCGAGTTGGTGTGCGCCACCTGTCTGTCATCATGGGAATTTCGTCGGGTGGTATGCGCGAACTGCGGCGAAGAGCGCCCGGGCAAATTGGGATATTTCCATTCGTCAGAATTCGATCATGTCCGCATAGAAGCGTGCGATTCGTGCAAACACTATATTAAGGGAGTCGATCTTACGCGTTTAGGTTTTGCTGCCCCGCTGGTCGACGAGATTTATGCGGCGCCATTGGATCTCTGGGCTCGTGAACACGGCTACACCAAGATCGAACTGAATCTCGTGGGCCTATAATCACCGCACTCAACCCGATGCAATTGAAAAGTGACCGTACTGCCAAAGTAACTTGACATGTCTCCTTAAAGATGTCGCAGGCGATCCCCATGCCTGACATGATTTTCGTTCCCTACGGCGCTGGACCCCTTCGAATCTAATTCTTCATTTTAAGCGGAGGCTTGTATGGAAGTCTCGAGACGAACCTTCATCAAGACAACCTTGATTGGAGGTGCGGGTGTTAGTGTGTTCGGCTTCAGTCTGGCTCCGGTTTATGCGCAGACGCAGGGCTTGAAGATTGCACGTACGACCGAGACGCGCAGCACTTGTCCCTACTGCTCGGTTAGTTGTGGTGTGATCATTCACACCTTGGGCGACAAAGCCAAGAACGCGATCCCGCAGGTTGTCCATATCGAAGGTGATCCCGATCATCCGATCAATCGCGGCACGCTTTGTCCAAAAGGTGCGTCGCTCCAACAGGACATCGTCAACGATCGCCGCCTGCTGAAACCACAAGTGCGACGGCCGGGCTCGGATCATTGGGACGACATCTCGTGGGATGACGCGGTCAACGAGATCGCGCGCTGGACCAAGAAAACAAGAGACGAGACCTTCATCGATAAAGATAAGGGCGGCTTCACGGTTAATCGTCTGGAAACGATCGGTTGGATCGGCGGTTGCACCGACACCAACGAACTGAATTTTCTCGCGGTTAAGACGATGCGCAGCCTGGGGCTCTGCTATTTCGAAACGCAGGCCCGGGTTTGACACGGTCCGACGGTCTCCAGTTTGGGGCCCACCTTCGGACGCGGCGCAATGACCAACGGCTGGATCGACATCAAGAACACCGACATGATGTTGATTATGGGCGGCAACCCAGCCGAGAACCACCCGTGTGGCTTCAAGTGGCCGATTGAAGCGAAGCTGCATCGTAACGCGAAAATGATTGTGGTCGATCCGCGCTTTACGCGGACGGCGACACAAGCCGATCTGTTTCTGCAAATTCGCGCCGGGAGCGACATCGCGTTTCTCGGCGGTGTAATCAACTACGCGATCCAAAATGATCGAATCGCAAAAGACTACTTGATCAATTACACGAATGCCGCATTCGTCGTTAAAGATGGATTCAAACTGCCTGAGGATGGTTTGTTTTCGGGTTTCGATGCTGCCGCCACAACTTATGACAAGTCAACGTGGAATTACCAAGAAGGCGGCAACCTTGGGCCGCAAACCGAAGCAACCACTAAACCCAACGCGCCACCCGCGGCGGCGACCACGACCACCGCCGCCATGGCTGCGGCGAAGGCGCCATCAGCACCGGCGCTGCCGCCAAATGTCGCCTACGATCTTTCGTTGCAGCATCCACGCTCAGTCTTTCAACTGCTGAAACAACAATACTCGCGCTACACGCCCGAGATGGTCGAGCGCATTACCGGCATTCCAAAGGATCAATTTATTAAAGCCGCCGATCTGTTCACCTCAATTCGCAAAGACGGGAATATGAAAAAGGCGGGCACGATCATTTATGCGGTCGGTTGGACACAGCACACTTCCGGGACGCAGATCATTCGCACCGCGGCGATCCTGCAATTGATTCTCGGTAACGTCGGACGCGCGGGTGGTGGCGTGAACGCGCTGCGCGGCCATTCGAACATTCAGGGCGCCACGGACATGGGCGGCGTGTTCGATATCTTTCCTGGTTATCTAAAAATTCCGGCTCCCACCGATGTTGACCTGGCCGCCTTTTTCAAGCGCACCACGCCGACACCATCAAAGCCAAACGAATGGGACTCGTACAACTACTGGTCCAACACGCCAAAGTTCATGGTGTCGTTTCTGAAATCGCTTTATGGCGACTCAGCCAAGAAAGAGAACGACTACAACTTTCATAATCTGCCAAAGATTGACCGTAAGTTCTCGTGGACCGAAATGTGGGACGAGATGTACGCCGGCAAAGTTAAAGGCCTGTTTGCTTTCGGCATGAATGGTGTCGCGATCGGTCCCAACTCGCGGAAGAACATCGAGGCGTTGAAGAAAGCTGACTTCCTCGTTGTCTGTGATCTCTATCCCGAAGAAAATACGACCGTCTATCGTCTACCGGGCGCGGGCTTTGCCGAGAAGGACGGCACGTTTGTGAATTCCGCGCGTTGGCTGCAATGGAAGTACGTGGCCGTTCCGCCTCCCGGAGACGCGAAAGTCGATCAGGAAATTCTCGCGCGCATCTTTTTGAAGGTGCGCGAGCTTTACAAATCGGAAGGCGGCAAGTTTCCTGATCCGATCCTGAATCTGACATGGGCTTACACGACACCACAGAACCCTTCGCTCGCGGAAGTCGCAAAGGAAATCAATGGCAAGGCGCTCGCTGATCTGACCGATGAAAAACTTTTCCCAGGCCAGACAATCAAAGCCGGACAACAACTGCCTGGCTTCGCGTGGTTGAAGGATGACGGCACCACCGCCTGCGGCAACTGGCTCTATTCAGGTTCCTGGACTGAAGCCGGGGCGCAAATGCAACGACGTGGCACGGACGATCCTTCGGGCTTGGGAATCTATCAAAACTGGGCGTGGTCCTGGCCGGCCAATCGCCGTGTGATGTACAACCGCGCGTCCTGCGATCCATCGGGCAAGCCTTGGGATATGGAACGCCGGCAAGTCTGGTGGAACGAAGCCCAACAGAAATGGGTCGGTAACGATGTCCCCGATTTCAAAGCCGATTCGAAGCCGTCGGATCACATGGGCCCCTTCATCATGAACCCCGAAGGCGTCGGCCGCATCTTCGCACCCCTGGCCGCGTTTGCCGATGGACCTTTCCCGGAGCATTACGAACCGGTCGAGAGTCCGATCGCGAATCCACTGCATCCGAATCAGTCCAACAATCCCGTCGCGAAGAAATTCAAATCCGACTTGGATAAGCTCGGAACACCTGCCGAGGGATTCAACGTGGTCTGCACAACCTATCGATTGACTGAGCACTATCACTATTGGACAAAGAACAATCCGATGAATGTGCAGCTCGTGCCGGAACCTTTCGTCGAAGTGCCTGCGAAGCTTGCTGACAAGATGGGAATTACCGGCGGCGAGAAAGTAAAAGTCACCAGCGCCCGCGGCCAGTACGTCGCTAAAGCGATGGTTACCAAACGCATCAAGCCGATGATGATCGACGGCAAAGAAACGTTTCAAATAGGCATTCCAATTCATTGGGGTTATCGCGGCATTGCAGAAGACGCCGGCAAGACTTCGTTAATGATGGCCAATCAATTGTCGCCCGCGGCGATCGATCCGAATGCTTACACGCCGGAGTTCAAAGGTTTTCTGGTCAAGATCGAGAAGGCCTGATGTCCGACAAACTTGAGTTTGTCGTGAGTAACGGGATTCAGATTGCGAGGCAGACGACAACTAAAGTTTGTCGGACAATGAGGACGGAGATGAGCAATCCACAGACATTTCAGATCCAGGAAATCTCGGCCCATCCCGGAACGGTGCCGGGGAAGGGAACACAGCGCGCCGAAGAAGTCTGCAAGTATATAGACGTGTCAACCTGCATCGGTTGCAAAGCCTGCGAAGTTGCCTGTGTCGAATGGAACGATCACCCGTTTCGCGAGACCACTTTCGACGACACGTATCAGACGATGCCGACGACCGAGTGGAACTACTACAACTTGATCAAGTTTGCGGAGGATGAGCACGATGGCAATTTGATGTGGCTGATGCGCAAGGACCAGTGTATGCACTGCGAAGATCCCGGTTGCTTGCGAGCGTGTCCCGCGGACGGCGCGATCATCAAGTACGAAAACGGCATCGTCGATTTTCAGCAGGACAATTGTATCGGCTGCGGTTACTGCATCTCCGGTTGTCCTTTCGACATTCCGAAATTCCATCCCAAGACCAAAAAAGTTTACAAGTGCACGCTGTGTTCAGATCGAGTAGGCCAGGGACTCGAGCCCGCGTGCATCAAGGCCTGCCCGACCGGATGCCTACACTTCGGCACCAAATCAGACATGGTGCAGATAGCCGGCTTGCGCGCGAAACAACTGCGCGAAGAATCCGGCTTCGCTGACGCAGGCGTTTACGATCCATCGTCGATCAAAGGCACGCACGTCATCTACGTGCTGCATGACATCAAGCGTCCGGAACGATATGGCCTGCCAGCGAATCCGATCATTCCTCCCAGCTACACAATCTGGAAATGGCTGGCAAAGCCGACGAGCCTGGTGGTGGCCGGCCTTGGGCTGCTCGCAGTCTTCTTTCACCGAGTTTCAGTGGGGCCAAAACTTCCGCAGCCGGAAGAGCCTCCGTTGGCTGAAAGTCAACCGGATACGATTGAAGCAAGACGAAAGGAAGAACCCTGACTCGTTTAGATGGCGGACTTGTCCTCCATTCCATCACTAAATCTACGGGCAGCGGACAAGTCCGCTGTCTAAACAGGGCTTAAGAATTCGGCGAAAGGAAGAACATGAGCACCGCGATT
>WNFO01012071.1_pt1 | contig 13380 bp, 11 predicted proteins | sample 5400251 | NCBI WGS metagenome assembly WNFO01 (sample SAMN13153354, study PRJNA577476) | soil metagenome | isolation source: 100 cm saprolite under Madrone tree | place: USA:California | collected 2016-06-14 | reverse complement strand
TATTGGAAACTCCGCCGCCGCGGCTCGTTCGACTTCCCCGTGCTTTCTGTCGCGGCGGCGGCTCGGCTCTCCAAAGAAAATGTAGTCGAGGATGCTCGCATTGTCATAGGCTCCGCCGCCTGCCGTCCATTGGCGGCCATCGAAGCGGCAAAATCCATGCTTGGCCGCCCCTTGAATCAGCAGGCTATTAAAGAAGCCGCCGCGCTCGCGGCTCGCATTGCCAAGCCCCTAGACAACACGGACTTTGACATGACGTGGCGTAAACGAGTCACCGCCGAATTCGTGACCTATGCGCTGCGCGAATTGCGCGGCGATGATGTGCGAGCCGAACGCGAGAGCTTCACCCGCTACTCGTTCGAGTAATCACCGGAGCGCTTCGCATCTGTGATTCCCCGGGTTTTCTGATTTCCCTGAACCTGATATCCTCCAAACTCTTTCCTATTTGCCATAGCATTCGAGCTTCGCGCTCAGATCGGGCCACGGAAAAAACAGAGATGACCTCGGAACGTGGGTTTTATGGCTGGAAACTGGTCTTCATTCTTTGGCTTCTGGATTTCCTAAACATGGGATTCCCGCTTTACGGCGGAGCGGTCATCAACACGTACATGCTTAAGGAAATTCCCATGAGCCGCAGCTCCTTCGGCATGGGATTTACACTCTTAAACCTTTTTGTAGGCATTCCCTCCATCCTCGTTGGCGCGTCGATTGTTCGCTGGGGAATCCGCATGACGTTCGGCATCGGTTCAGCCCTGATTTTGGTGGGCGCGCTATGGCTCTCGTTGATCGCTGCCAAGCCCTGGGACTATTGGCTGGGATTCGGCGTGCTTACCGCGGCGGGAATCAGTTTTGGGACCATCGTTCCCGCGGCCACGGCCATCACCCGGTGGTTCCGACGCTATCGCGGAAGGGCCATGGCGGTGACGCTGTCGGCGTCGGGATTTGCTGGCTTTATCGTCGCTCCGCTAATCAACCGCATACTGACGGCGAATGGCGGGAATTGGCGGCAAGCGTGGGCGATTGTGGCAGGGATTTCTGTTCTGTCAGCGGTGGTCGCATTTCTCTTTGTAAGGGAACGTCCCGAAGACCTCGGCCAAGTGGTGGATGGCGGACCGGGCGCGTCCCCCTCGGCGAAGTCGGCGGCGGCCAGCGCACGTGTGACTAAGTTTCCGTGGGAGCCTCAACAAGCATACAGAACTCTTGCTTACTGGATGATTCTTGTCGGCGCCATTGCGTGCCAATTTCCGTTTTTCTTTTTCACGGCTCACTGGATTCTGCACCTGAAGGGTGTGGGCATTTCTCCTGCGGACGCCGCGTGGGCGATGGGCCTCTTCACGCTCGGAGCTGTTTTTGGCCGTTTGATTGGCGGCTGGTTGATGGACGCCATGGAAGGGCGCTTCGCGTTCATGCTGGGCTTCTGTTGTTATTTTTTGGGATCGTTCCTGGCGATTCGCGTATCTCCGGATGCGTTGTGGATCGCTTACAGCGCGGCGATTCTCTACGGCACGGGTTTCGGATGGACGTTCATTTGCCTAAACACCGTTACGGGACACTACTACGGGCCGGCCGCTTTTCCGAAAGTGAACGGAATGACGCTGGTGCTCGCAGCACTTTTTTGTTCGCCCGCTGGCTACCTGGGCGGAAGAGTTTTTGATTTGTACCAAAGCTATAAACTGGCTTTCGAAGTGAATTCCGTCCTTGCTGCCTTGGGAATCATCGCACTGTTTTTCGCAAAGATGCCTGAGCCGCGGGAAGCGGAAAGTCAGTTCAGTGACCGAAGGAATTGAAGAGGAAAGGGCCGCGGGCAAAATTTTGGCTGGGAGACTAGGATTCGAACCTAGATAGCCAGATCCAGAATCTGGAGTCCTACCGTTGGACGATCTCCCACCGGTTGCGAGGAAAAAAAGGAACCGCAGCCTGCTCCCGCTGATCGGGGCAGCCACGATTCTACCTATCTAATTTAATCGGGTTTCAGGCAGTCGTCAACCGCGCCAGGCGCGAAGAAGTTCCAGGTCTACGGCCGAGGTGTGTTTTCCGTAGCTTTCGTTGGCGCGCTCTCGCCACCCGTAATCGGCACCATTTGCCCCTGCCGAATCGCATATTGCACATTTCCCCAGCGGATATGATTCGAACCAAAACTGGCGAGCCAGACCACGAAATGGATAGCGTCGCGCAGCGGCACCAGCCAAATCTTGCGACGCAAGACTTCGTCTTGGACGCCCCAAATCCCCACCGTCCAAGCCATCGCAAGACGCAGGACCGAGTACGCTAGGAGATAGCCGACAGCGATCCATTTCGCCGGCGCGACGAATGCGGCAAGCAGTGCCCATGGAAGCCCCTGGGTAAAAAGCAACCCGAGATAGGAGAGTGGTCTGCACAAACGCACCGTCCGTGCCCAGCGCATTTGATGGTTCCAAAAGCTGCGAAGAGTCTGCGCGGGATACATGGTCCACACAGATTCGCGTGAGAGCACCACCTCGCCGCCGGCTTTGGCAATGCGGTTGCCGAGTTCATAGTCGTCGGCAAGCGTCCCGGCAATGGCTTCGAATCCGCCCATTTTTCCGAGCCATTCCTTGGTCGTAGCGATAGAGGCTCCGAGCGCAAAGGTGATTCCTTCCATCCATTCGGCCATGACAACACCCGCGAAAAAATCGCTGGAAGCACCGACGGCTTCGATTTCCGCGCCAAGATTCTTCTCGGCGATGCCGCGATAAAAGCAAGTCACGGCCCCGACCTTACGATCCGTAAGCGGAGCCACGACTTCGCGCAAAAAGCGCGGTCCGACGCGCACATCGCCATCAGTAAGCACGAGCACTTCGTTCTGCGCCTCCCGCGCGAGCCGCGCCAGTTTGTTGACCTTGCGGTTTGCGCCGAGATGCTCCGCACCCACGAGCAAACGGATCTGCCGTTGCGGGAATTCCGCGATGACGCGGCGAATCACGGGAACCGCGGGGTCTTCGTCATCGTTCACGGCAAACAAGATTTCAAAGTACGGGTAGTCCTGGCGGCAGAAACTGGCGAAATTTTCGTAGGACCCAAAATCCACGCCGCGCACGGGTTTGAGTATGCTTACAGATGGAGTGAAATCCGGCAATACTCGTGCGCGCTCCTTGTTGAAGAAGCGCAAGGCCACCAGCGTCGCAAGCATGTAATAAACCAGCGGACCCGCCGCCAGCAGTAGCACGCCATCACGCCACATCGCAGATTGCAACATCATGCTGGTTCGCTCGTCATGGGTGGAAGAATGCCGTGGTTCGTGATCAGCCGGCAGCAACCAGCGCGACCCCGGCGCAAACCAGCAGGACCCCGGCCCATCGCGCGGTACTGATCTGTTCGCCCAGGATGTACTTGGCTCCAAGCGTGCCCACCACGTAGCTGAGCGCTGATGCCGGAATCACCAGGCTGATTGGCTCCCACGAAAGCAAGATCAGCAATGAATAAAAGGACAGAGCCATCAGTGGCACGCCCGCCCAGAACCAGCCATTGCGCACCGCTCGCCCCAGGAACTGCAGCAACTCCAGCGGCCGCAATCGCGCGGGCTCACCAGTCTCCTTCATTCCATAGGTGATGGCGATTTCGCCCCCGGTACTGCCAAAAATCAAGACGGCAAGTGCCAGAACGACGCGCATCAAGCCACAGCCTCACTGGCCGCGGCGGTCGTCCGCGGTTTCGTTTGCCCTACTAAGAGCACACCCACGCAGATCAACACGACTCCAAACCAGCGCCGCGGCGAAACCGACTCATGTAAGAAAACAACCGCCAGCAGCGTGAGCAGAGCGTATCCAAACGCCCCCGCTGGCATCACGTAGCTGTAGTCCGCCCAACTGAGCACCGTCATGTAGCTGAGCATGAAACCGCTTAGAAAAAAAATCGCCACCCAGATCGTCCCGCTGGTCACCGTCAGGCGAAACGCTTGCGCGATTCCCGAAGCCGTGAGTTGAACCTCGCCGATCTGCGACATGCCGCGCTTCAGCGTCAAGTCTCCCGCGTTGGCGCACACCACCATCGCCAAGACCATGACCAGCGTCTTGATGCGCAGCCTTTTCTCGCTCGCCATTTTGGAGGGGTCAGTCGTTTCCGGAAGCCGGAGATGCTCCCGGCACGGAAACGATGGTCTTGTCGAAATCGCCGCCCTTGCGCACCCACTTCAGGCGCTCGGCGCGAAGTGCCAGAAATTCCGTCGCTTCGTGGTACAGGCGCTTGCGCTCGTGGCTGTCCCACAGAGCTTCCTTCACGATGCGCCAAACCACTCTGGGCCGGAAGTAATACTCATCGTAAAAGCGGTTCACGCCAGCCATCATCTCCGCCTTGGACAAGTGCGGGTACTCGATGTGCGGGAGTTGGTGCCCGCCGGAATCCGCCAGCGCTTCCACTTTCAAGAAGCCTTGTTGCGCCATCGTTTCGTGCAGTTCTGTTCCGGGCATGGCATGGGCCAACGAAACCTGAATGGTCTCGCAATCCAGTTCTTTTGCGTATTCGATGGTCTTTTGAATGGATTCTTTAGTCTCGCCCGGCAGGCCGATGATGAAATCGCCGTGAACTTTGATCCCGACTTTGCGGCAATTCTTCATGAAGTTGCGCCCCATCTCCACCGTGGCGCCCTTCTTGATGTTCTTCAATATTTGGGCATCGCCAGACTCGAATCCCACGATGAACAGCCGTGCTCCGCCTTCGGCCATCGCCTTTACGGTTTCGTAGTCACTGTGCACGCGCGCCGTCGAAGACCACTGGAACTTCAGCGGCTTGAACTTCGCGCTCAGATCCATCACGCGATCTTTGCGGATATTGAAAGTGTCGTCGTCGAAGAAAATCTCTTTCATCTGCGGGAAATGGCCGAGCGCTTGCTTCACTTCGCGCGCCACGTTCTCCGTCGAACGCGTCCGCCAGGCATGACCCGAAATCGTCTGCGGCCACATGCAGAAAGTACAAAGCGCCGGACATCCGCGCGTGGTGTAGAACGAAACGTAGGGGTGCAACAGGAACGGCACGTTGTAGCGTTCGATTTCGAGGTCGCGCTTGTAAATGTCGGTAGCGAACGGCAGCGCATCCAGCTCTTCCGTGTGCAATTGCGGGCGTTCCGCATTGTGGACGATCTTTCCGTCTTTGCGGTAGCTGACGCCCATGATTTCGCTGAGCGGCTTGCCGTGTGCGTACTCCACCACGGAATGGTCGAACTCTCCACGCGTCACAAAATCAATGTCTTCGCTGGCGTTCAGCGTTTCATCCGGCTTGATGTGCCCGTGCGGCCCGACGAACGCGATTTTCAGGCTCGGGTTGGCTTCCTTGATTTTCCGGATGAGCTTGACGTCGCTTTCTATGCCCACCGTGGAAGTGAACAGGACCAGAAACTCGTAGTCTTTGCAGATTTGAATCGTCTGTTGCCAATTGATTTTGTGGGGAGAAGCATCCAGCAGCCTGCTGCCGGGGATCATTCCCGCGGGGTACGTCAGCCAAACGGGGTACCAATACGATTCAATCTCGCGCGTTGCGGGCCAACGCGAACTCGCTCCCGCCGTCGAAATTCTCGAAACTCGGCGGATTCATCAGCAATGTCTTCATTACATCCGGCATTCTTCACCCTCAGACTTCGCACAATAAAATAGTCCGCCCCAAATCCCTGGTTCCCGCGGACAGACAGCAAAATGGGAGGGTCGCGCTAGCGCGCGGACTGGAGCCCCCCATCTACACCTATATTCTACCCGACTTCGTTCTATCGCCTCAAACCTTTCTGCCAACCGGTGTTATCAGGCAGCGAACGACAATCTGAAGCATTGGATGGCGTTTACGGGAATTGGGTTGCGGGTCAATGGCAAGCGCCCACTACTTCGTCTGTAGCCGACGAGAGCAAATTCCAGATGCGGTCCAGCCAATCGAGGTGTTCGGGCTTCATCAGGACCGAGCGCAAGCACGTCATCGTTTCGCGATCGCGCTTCATCGCTCCCAGATTCGCCTCCCAAAAACGCACCGGCAGCTCCGCTATCGCCAGATGCAGATTGTGCTGGGCTGCCGCCTCGAATACCTTGCGGCTCAAGACAGAAGCCTCGCTCACGCTCCCCGCTTTTGGCGCAAATACGACGATGTCCAGTTCAGGTTCAAACGCGGGGACAAACCGTTCATCCGCACGTACTTTTTGGGATAGCGACAATGCTGCTTGCCTGCCGCGTTCCAGGCTGCGTGCAAATTCGCCGCCCCTTTTCAGCGGCAGCAGTCGTTGCGTCGCCCACAATGCCGCTGCAGCCGCTCCCGGACGGGAACACTCCAGGCTGATCTCGCCAAGATGCAGCTCCGCGGAGCTGAAATAGGTGTACGGCGAATCGTGTTTGTACAGTCGGCCGACTTCAGGATCGCGAAAGAGCACACAGCCGCAACCGTAGGGTTGCAATCCGTGCTTGTGCGGATCGATCACCACTGAGTCCGCCTCCCCAATCTGCGCAAAAGCTCTCGCGGCTCCCTCCCCGAGGTTTTCCGTTAACACAAAATAGCCGCCGTAGGCCGCGTCCACATGAAGCCGGAATCCGTGTTCTTCACGAAGCGCCAAAATTTCGGGGAGTGAATCCACAGAGCCCGTCGCCGTTGTTCCCAGCGTCGCGACAACCGTCCCCACATCCCCTTGCTCCACGCGATTCGCCAATGCCTTCATATCCATGCGGCCCCGCGCGTCGCACTCCACCGATTCAAACGGTAGTTGCAGCACGCCGCTGATCCGTCCGTGTGTGTAGTGCGCCTGTTCGCTAGCCAGTATTTTCTTTCCCGGATGCAGTTGACTCGCGATCCACAGGGCTTCCAGGTTCGCCATTGTTCCGCCGCTGCAAAGATGCCCCAGAAAATTTGTCCAACCATACATCCCAGCGATCTGCGCGACCGCTTCCTTCTCCATTGCCGAAGTCGCTCGCCCGCCATCCAGCGCGTGATTGTTTGGATTGATCCACATGGCCAGCGCATACGCCAGCCGCGCCACCGGGTGCGGCGGCTTCAGCATCTGTCCCGCATACAAAGGATGAAAATAAGGGTAGTTGTCCTTCAGCCTTTCGGCAGTGGCATCAAGTGTTTCAGTCAGCCGCTCAATTCCCGGCGATTGAGTTTGAAAAGCTGGAAGACTTGCGAATCCGCTTTCGAGCTTTCTCGCCACGTCGGCGAACACGTCCAAACTCTCCCGATCAACCATCAGCAGTCACCAATCACGAGTCACAAATCACTTCTTCACTGCCACACCTTATCCAATTGCCCCGCCGTTTTCAGCAGTTCCAGCTGGGCCTGCTGCCTCTGAAAATTCGCATCCAGATACGCCATCCACTTTTCATTCTCTTCCAGCCTGGCCTTCTCGACTTCCCGAAGATTCAACTTTCCTTCGGCGAATTGCGATTGAAACACTGCCACGTTTTGTTGCGCCAGCTGCAATTCCAGCCGCGCCACTTCTTTCGCCGCATCCCTCTCCCGCACCCGCCGTGTCTTTTGCCGGACGTCCGCGGAGAGTTCCGTTTTCTTGTTCGTCAAGTTGACCTTCGCCGCCTCCAGATTTATTTGTGCCAATCCGATCGCTGCTCTGGTTTGCGCGCTGAAGATCGGCACGTGCACGTCGATCCCGGCGTTGAAATTATTCCGCTGAAAGGTGGTAAAAAACTGAGAATAATTGTTGAACTGCGCCAGAACGCTGTACACGCTGACCAGTTCCAGTGTCGGGAGATAGCCTCGCTTTTCACCCTTCAGCCGAAACTCTTTCGCGCGCACATCGGACTCCGCGAGTTGCAACCCCGCATTGTGCGTCATAGCCATCGCGACGAGGTTATCTCCCGCTAACTCGGCTTCCCCCGGCAATTCTTCCGGCGTGACCTCGATAGCCTGGGTCTCTGGAAATCCCAGCTGGTACCTCAAAAAAACTTCCAGGTCATCCTCGCGCGCCTCCAGTTGCAAAATCCGTTGGACCACTTGTGCTTTCGTCAGTTGCGCTTTCGTCACTTCCACCGGTAGCTCATATCCTTCGCCTTGTCGCTCCTGCGTCACTTGCAGAATTTTTTCCGCGCTCTCCTGCTCCTTGCGCAGCAACTCGAGAGAATGCCGCACTTTCCCCAGCTCCAGATAGGACATCGCCGTTCGAGTGATCACGCTGTTCCTTGTATCTTCAAACAGAATCTTTTGAGCCTTGGACTGCTCCTGCGTCTCTTTCGCCTGGCCGCGGAGTGGTTCATTGAAAATCTGTTCCGTGTACGTCACGTTGAAGATCGAGGGCGCCCGCCCGCCTGGCGTTTCCGGTATGCCGTAGGTGTACCCTGCCCCGGAGCCCGCGTAGAGATTCGGCATGAACTGCGCCTTGGTGATCTGCGCGGCATGATCTGCCACGCTGGCCTGAATCTTCGCCACCTGAATCTCTTTGCTGTTTTGCAGCGCCAGCTCGATCGCGCGTTTTAGCGTAAGAGCGACGGTCGTTCCGTCCTTCGGCGAGTCCTGTGTCGCGGGCGCACTCTGTTTCAAGGCAGACGGCTCTTGTGCTCCTGCGGGGCCAGCGCACACTACCAGCAACACCGTCAGTTTCGCGAAAGTCCCCGGCAATCCCATTTTCATGCTCCTTCGTATGGATCCATTTCTACCGGCGTGCCCCGGCAATTTCCGCCGGAAGCTCAGTTTCCCCAAAAAACGAAAAGGGCCGCCAATCGCGTCCCGGTTCACATTCCTTGCCATTTCCCCAAACTTCTGTTCGCTCTGTACTCACTCATACCTGAGTGACTCGACCGGTTGCAGGCTTGCCGCCTGATTCGCCGGCAAGTATCCGAAAAAAAGTCCCGTGGAACACGACACCACAAACGCAATCACCACGCTGAGCCCGGAGACCGGTACGCGCAGGTTTCCCGGCAGAAAAAATTGCGCGCCCACCGGAATGGCGATGCCGATCAAAATCCCGATGACCGCCCCGCCTCCGCTAATCACAAACGATTCGATCAGGAACTGATACATGATCTCGCGCCGCGCCGCTCCTATCGCCTTGCGAATCCCGATCTCCCGAGTCCGTTCTGTCACCGTTACTAGCATGATGTTCATGATGCCGATCCCGCTGATCACCAGCGCGATGAAGGCGATGATGATGAGCACAATCGTCAGCGCCAGCGAGATGTTCCTCGCCGCGCTGAGGATCGCCGTCAGCGTTTGCACTTTATATTCCGCCTCGGCAGGATGCCGGCTCCGCAGCACTTGCCCTACTTGCCGTTCAACGGATGCCACGTTTTCGGCCTTATCTGCCTGCGCGTCCAGCAACCGCACCACCTCCATGCCTGTGTAATATTTCATCAGTGTGAAGGGAATGATGACGGAGTTTTCCTGTATGTCGGAGAGGCCGAAAGTCTCAACGCGCTCACGGAAAACGCCAATCACCGTAAACGTCAGCTCGCCCATGCGCATCGGCCTGCCGATCGGATTCTCCTGCCCGAAAATTCGATCCGCGAGTTGCGTGGTGATCAGGCACACCTTGCTGCGCATCTCCATGTCTGCCGCGTCGAAATATCGCCCGCGAAGAACAAGCAGCCGGCGAATGACCTGGTAACCCTCCGTCACGCCAACTAAGTGCACCGGGCGCTCCACGCCGTCCACGACCACCGACGTTTCCAGTTCGCGCGTTCCCGCTACTTCGATCACGTTGGGTATGGCTTTGACCGTCTCCACATCCTCCAGCGTCATCTCATAATTTAGCGGTTGCGGCTTGTCTGGCCTCTGCACCAACTCGACCCACACCAGGTTAGAGCCGACGCTTTCAATCTGCGAAAGGATGAAGGTCTTGCTCGTCAGGGCCACGGTGACTACCAGCACGATGGAAGCGCTGCCGATAATAACTCCCAGCGACGTCAGAATCGCGCGCAGCTTATTCGCTCGCAGCGCATCGATCGCCACTGACACCGTTTCTCGGATGTCCATCGTTGACCTTTGACAGGAATATTCCCGCGCCGCAGTACGAAAGTCTTAGCCCTTCTTCAGCCGCTTCAACCCTTCTTGGGCCAGTTTGTTTTTAGGATCCAGTTTGCGGGCCACCTCAAATTCCTTCTCGGCCTCTTCCATTTTGTTCTGCCCTTCATACAGGCGCCCCAGCCACGCGCGGGCGGTGGCCGGACGTGGATATCCCGATCGCACCGGAGCTTTACTCGCGTATTCCCTCAGCAATCGTTCGGCTTCTTCGGGATTTGCTTTCTTCAAGACCAGCGCTACGGCACGGTAAAACTTTGCCCGCGGATCTCCAGGTGCCACGCGCTCCCCGGTATCTGCTACCGCTTCCAGCCGCTCTGGCTGGCCATGCTTTGCCGCGTAGTCCCCGATGTCGTAGATCAGCTCCGCCGATTTGGGATGGCTCTGCAGCGCTTTGGTGAATTCCTCGTCTGCAGTGGCAAAGTCATTTTTCTGCCGCCGGCAATTTCCAGCCGCAAAATGTCCTTCGGCGGCGTCCATCTCTGCCAATTGCTTTATATGTGGCAAAGCCTTCTCCTCGCCACCTCCCAACATTCCCGGAGCGCTGCAATCGAATTCGATCAGCACTTGCCGTGCGGAGTAATTTCGCGCATCGAGTTGCACCGCAGCTTCGAATTCCTTGCCTGCTTTCTTCGCCAGCGATATTTTCGAGGGAGGCCAGCCGACCTTATCGGCCTTTTCTCCATAGGCTCGGCCAAGCCACTCGTGATAGACGGAATTCTGCGGGTCGATCGCCACGGCCCGTTCCGCGGTCTTGATTGCCGGGTCGTGTTCTTCCAGCTCGAGATAACTTTTCGCCAGCAGCAATTGCACGTCGCCGTTCTGCGGCTCTTTGGCAGCGGCAGCCTGCAGCGCAAGGATGGCATTTCTATATTCGCTGGCTTCGTAAGCACGCTTTCCCGCTTCGAAGTTTGGTTCTTGCTTCACGGTTGTCGCTGCCAACGCCCCGCCTGTGATGAAGAGACCGGCAAGCAGCCAGTTCAAACGCTTAACCATTCCATTGTTCCGCAAAAATAAAAACTTCCGTAGTTATGACCCTGACGGTCATGCCGTCTCGCAAATCGACGTCTCCAGGCAAAGCCACCAGATCTTCTTCTTTGAGCCCGCTCACCACTTCGTAGTTAGTAGCGTCTGCTATGCCCACGTGAATCTCGCGCTTTTCCAGCGTGGATTTCCCTACGCCAAGTTGATTGGTTCGCACTACGAACACGTACCGTTTCCCACCCTGAGCCGCCACGGCGCCCCGCGGGACAGACAGCACGCCGATTCGTTCGCGCGAATTGATGCGCACATTCACGTTGATATTGGGCAGCAACTCGAGATTGTCGTTGTTCACCGCGCAAAGTAACTCGCCCACGCTTCGTGTTCCGTGCGGTACCACCTGCTTTGGAATAATCTCGGTCTTTCCCGGCCATGTCTTACTCGGCAGAGCATCCCAAGTGATTTTCACTGGTTCATTTGCTTCCAGAGCGCCAATCTCCGGCTCATCGATGAATGCCCGCACGCGCACCTTGTGCAAGTCCGCCATCTCCGCCAGCAGATCCCCAAGCTTCACGTAATCCCCGGCCTTCACCGGCAAGGAGTAGAGCGTCCCATCTGCGGGCGCTGTGATTCGCCCTTGCCGCACTTTTTCATTCAGCGCGGCGACTTCATTTTCAACCTGTTGCACATGCAGTTCCGCCTGGCCGGTGTCCAGCTTCACGCTGCGGTCAAACTCCTGTTTCGCCGCCGTCAGCCGCGTCACTTCCGCTTGCGCTTTCGTCAACGACAGGTCGTTAGCCGCAAGTTCGTCCTGCGTCGCCGCTTGTTCTTTAATCAATCGCAGCAACACATCGTGATTTTTCAGCAGACGTTCGCGCTCGGCTTGTGCTTTGGATAGATCGCCGGCGACTCTGGCCACATCGTCCGTCCTGCCGCCCGCCCTGGCCGCCCGCAGGTCGTCCCGCGCCCGCAGCAGCTTGCTTTTTGCCTCGGAGAGCCGCGCGGCCGCTTCCTTCACATCCAATTCCAAAAACACTTGCCCCTTCTTCACCGCTTGTCCCTCTGTCGCGCGCACTTTTTCCACAAACGTATCCAGTTGCGCTCGAATCACGTAAGGCGAGATCGGCTCAACTTTGCCATTGCTGCTGATCGACGAGACCAGGTTTTCCCGCATCGGCGTCACCGCATGAATGCTTGGCACCGGCTTGCGCCCGCTGAATTCGATCCCCACATACGCCAGCACCGCCGCCAGCGCCAGATAGAGCAATATTCGATTTCGCAGCTTGCGATCCATGTCTTCCTATTCTGCGTCGTCCCGCGCTTCACACGCCGCGAGACGCAATGGCACATCCCTCAGACGCAGTCGATCACTTACTTGTCCGTGTCTTGCTTGACTCCCGTCAGAATGGCCCCAAGCTACCTCATTCTAACAAGAGCAGCGCGGCTTTCTCTAGATTCCTCGCAGGCGTTGTTTATTCTGCGCCCTGCCATCCCTTGCTCGATCCCCCAATTACAGCATCCCTCGTCCTTGATAAGGATGCGACTTTTGTACCCACGGATGCCGTCAAGCTACTATGGACGGGGGACTTCGTCATGCTAGAATTCGCCCATGTCCACTGAAAGCACCACTGAAAAAACTGCCGCACCTCTTTCGGTTGGCCCAGCCAAACCCACGCAGCCCGGCGCCGTCGTCAGTCCCGTCATCCATCGCGTCTGCATCCAGTGCAACAATATGTTCCGCGTCACTCCCGACAGATTTGATGCCAAGCAGTGCCCCATCTGTCACAAAGGCTGACTTCGCAGAATTGCCTCCTTTCCTTCGTTGCCCGGATATTGGACTGTGATTCGCTATTTCTGCCTGCTCTTCAATTGCTACCGGCTTCTTCTTCGGCCCCCATCCTGACTCTTGATTCACCTGTCGGTAACTTTTCTCCGCTCGTCGCGTAGTACACTGTGAACGGTCTGTGCCCTGCAATCCGAACTCCCAGCGAGGGGTCCTACGATGATTGAAGCTCGTGGCCTGTCCAAGCGTTTCCAGGACAAGAAGCGCGGCGAGATCCGCGCCGTCGATAACGTCACCTTCACATGCCAACCTGGCAAGATTTACGGCCTCCTCGGCGCCAACGGCGCTGGCAAGACCACTACCCTGCGCATGCTTGCCACCATCCTCGAACCCACCGACGGCACCGCCATCGTCTGCGGACACGACGTCGTCGAGCAGCCCGAGAAAGTACGTGCCAACGTCGGCTTCCTCTCCACCGCCACCGCCCTCTACCGCAGACTCACCGCGCAGGAATTTGTCGAATACTTCGGCCGCCTCAATGGATTAGACGAAGCGACGCTCAAAAAGCGTGTCGATACCATCTTCACTCGACTGGACATGAATGGCTTCCGCGACCGCCGCTGCGACAAGCTTTCCACCGGCATGATGCAGAAGACCTCCATCGCCCGCACACT
>WNFO01004242.1_pt1 | contig 13382 bp, 8 predicted proteins | sample 5400251 | NCBI WGS metagenome assembly WNFO01 (sample SAMN13153354, study PRJNA577476) | soil metagenome | isolation source: 100 cm saprolite under Madrone tree | place: USA:California | collected 2016-06-14 | reverse complement strand
CGAATACTCCCGTTGCATGCGCCTCATCGATCACCAGGACCGCCCCACGCCGGCTCGCCAACGCATCGAGTTCCGCCAAATCCGGCCCATCGCCGTCCATGCCGTACAAACTCTCCACCGCGATCCACACCCGCCCCACTCCACCGCGCGCCCGCCAGCCGGCGATCGCGTCGTCAATCGCCTGCGCATCATTGTGGCGTGCCACTGCCCTCTCGGCACGAGTGCGAGCCAGTCCATCGTGCACACTGGCGTGAATCCACTCGTCGTACACCACGAGGTCCCCGCGCTGCGGCGCCGTCGCGAACAACGTCATATTCGCCGCAAAGCCATTCGCGAAATATAACGCCGACTCCGCCCCAAAATACGACGATGCCGACTCTTCCAACGCCTCATGCTCCGCATGGTTACCGCGCAACAACCGCGATCCCCCGGCGCCGACCGGTACCTGGCGGTTCACTGCATCAGCCGTCGCCTCCCGCAATTCAATCGACTGCGCCAGGCCCAAATAATCGTTCGACGCAAAGTCACTACCACCCAAACGCTCGAGCGATCGTCGTCGCCCCTCGGCCGACAAAAGCTTCAGATTCGCCTCCAGGTCTGCAAATGGCGGACGTTGACCCCCACGCGCCCCTTCGGGAACACCCTCGCCGCCCCGCGTCCTCGTTATCCCCTCCGCTCCATCGTTCAGTTCATTCGCAATAGTCATCTCTGTCCTACAGGCGCGCCCATCGCCACGTTCACGAATCTAGAATTTGAGCACCTTCACATACCGCACGTGGGGCAACGCTCGGAGCTTGTGCTGAATGTCCTCGGAGACGATCAGAGATTCCTGGCGATCTGTCAATCACTTCGTGACAAAGACTCTTGCCGAGGATACGCAAGCGCGGCGTCGGCAAGCCACTCCCACACCGAGAGCGCGAATGTTCGCGATGCATACAGCTCATACCGATCCTCCCCAACCCGCCACAGGAGAACCGGGGTGTGATGCATTGCCGTCAAGGCAAATCTACCCACCGGGAATTCGCTCGGATGCAGATCGAGAGCGATGCCTTGCGCCAATCTCCGCCGGCACGGTCGTACGCAGCGGCGCAAGTAGATCCCGGGTCTCAGAACCCAATATCCAAAACTGCTCAGCGCTCGTCTTCAACAATTTCCAGGGCCCAGCCGTGACCGCGGCGCCGGTGCACTCCGGCAGCGAGCCGTCGACCACGGTCCGCACGGCCGCGCAGAGCTCGGCAATGGTCGCCGGGAAGGCAGCCACCTGAATGAGTTGCCATCCCCTCACCTCGCACATTTGCACGAGGCATCGGTCCATCGCGCCGTCGCGACCGTTACGTATGAGCGTTGCGCTCAGCGCGGATTGTCGCTCAAACACGCAAGCGCTCTCCGGCGGGGTCGATGAACATGGGCGACACGATTCTGGCCTTCACCTGCTCCCCCTTCAGCGGAAATGCGCACACGATCTCTTCGCCCTGGTGTCGTAACCCTCCCTGGTAAAGCCCCAAAGCGATGAGCTTACGTAGCTCGGTCGACCAGGTGACCGAGGTAATGTAGCCCCTGCCGTGGCCCACGATTTGATCGGTACTGGAGAACAATATGGAACCTCCCCGAAGAGGCGTGCCTGACTCGAGGGACTCTATGCCGACCAAGCTCCAGCGGTCGGCAGAGTGCAACCGGGGCCGCTGCCCTAGTTCGCGACCGATGAACGGCTTGTCCATCTTCGCCAATTTCCGCAGACCCAGGTCATCCAAGGTGTTTCGATGATCCAGCTCGAGCCCGGCCACATGGCCCTTCTCGATACGCAACGAAGCAAGCGCTTCCAGGCCGTAGGGCTTTATTCCGAGCGGTGCGGCGCGAGTCAGGATGTGCTCCCAGACCGGGATGCCATGGTCGGCGGCGGTGTAGATCTCGTAGGCAAGCTCTCCCGAGAAGCTCAACCGAATCAGGCGCAGGGTCATACCCTCCACCACGATCTCGAGGCACCCCATATGGGGAAGACTGGCATCCGAGAAGTTCTGACCCGGGAACGCGAGCTCCAAGGCCGCACGAGCCCTCGGACCTGCGATGGCCATCCCTGCCCATTCATCCGTGAGGGAGGTAACATGAACCCGCAAATCGGGCCAGGCGGTCTGCAGGAGGAACTCCAGCCATGACATCACCTCCGCCGCCTGGGCGGTGGTCGTGGTCAGAAAATAGCGGTGCTCGCCCACCCGCGTCGCGGTCCCATCGTCCAGCACGATCCCATCGTCGGTCAGCATGACCCCGTAGCGGGCTCTTCCGATCGGCAGCTTGGCGAAGCCGTTCACGTAAACTCGGTTGAGAAATTCGGCGGCGTCGGGACCCTGGACGTCGATCTTGCCGAGCGTCGATACGTCCGATATGCCCACGGCGGTCCGCACGAGACGCATCTCTTCGATGTACGCTTGTGATACAGACGGTCCGGCCCAGGTGTAGTACCACGCCCGCAGCCAGGGACCCGCCTCGATCATCTCGGCGCCATGGGCAACATTCCAGGCGTGTAATGGGGAACGGCGAACAGGACGAAAGTGCTGCCCGATGTTTCGCCCGGCCAATGCGCCAATTGCAACAGGGGAGAACGGCGGGCGAAACGTGGTCGTGCCGGCAGCCGCAACGGGTATTTCGCGAAAGGAGGCCATCGCGGCCAGCGCGTTGATGTTGCTGGTCTTTCCCTGGTCAGTACCCATCCCAAGGGTCGTATAGCGCTTGAGGTGTTCCACGGAGCTATAGCCTTCGGCATGTGCCACGGCAAGATCCTTGACCGTGACATCAGTTTGAAAATCAACGAATGCCTTGGAGCGTCGCTGACTCGGGAGCTCCCAAGACGGTTCGATATCGTAACCCCACTCCTCGAGCGCAAGCGGCGGGAAGACCGGTTCGTGCGTCTCGTGACCACAGTAGGTGGCTGCTCGTAGACCGGCCTCGTGCCCCTCGCGCAAAACGGCCTCCGGTGAAAAGCTGCCAGTCAAGGCACCGGCACCAAATTGACCGGTCGCATAGCCACCGGGCACGAAGGCAGCAATATCGGCCCGGTAATACGGTTTGATCCCGCCGTGGGACGTCAAATGCACAGCGGGCGACCAACCTCCCGACATGCACAGTAAATCGCACGCAAGCGTCTGTGTTCCCCGCTCGCTCCCATTTCGCCGTAGCACGACGCCCTGCGTGCCTTTTCCGCCCAACACGTCGATGGGCCTCATATTGAGCATCACCTCGATACCCGCGGCTGTCATGGTACTCATCACTGCGGCCGCGACGGTGGAGCGCATATCCGCGACGGTTACCGGGACGCCGCATCGGATCAAATCAAGAGCCGTGGCGTAGGCGCCATTATTATTCGTCACGACCACCGCGCGCTTTCCGGGTGCGACCGCAAAACGATTCAGGTAGCAGCGAACGCCCGATGCGAGCATTACCCCCGGTCGATCATTGTTGGCGAACACCAAGGGCCGCTCGGTCGCGCCGGTCGCAAATACAATTGATCGCGCGCGCAGAGTAATCAGCCGCTGCCGCGCCTCGCCCCGGCCGGGATCGGGGCATAGATGGTCGCGACGCTCGACGAGGACCACCGTTGCGCCGTCATAAAGTCCCAAGGCCGTCGTACACCGGAGAATCTCTACATTCTGCAGGGCGCCCAGCCGCGACTCGATTTGACGAATCCAGTCGTCGGCCGGTCCAGGCGTAACCTCTGACAGAAGGCTTCCACCCAGCAGCCGATCTTGTTCAGCCAGCACGACCCGAGCTCCGGCCCGAGCTGCGGTCAGCGCTGCAAGAAGCCCTGCAGGCCCGGCACCCACCACCAATACATCGGCAAAAGCATGCCGGCCTTCGTAGCGATCCGGATCGCGCTCGTAAACAGCACGCCCGAGACCGGCAGCCCGACGAATGAAGCGCTCGTAGAACATCCATGCCCGACGCGACGGGCCCATGAATGTCTTGTAATAGAACCCAGCTTCGAGCAGAGGCGAAGCGAGCGAGTTGATCGACAGTAGATCGAACTTGATGGACGGCCAACCATTTTGACTTCGAGCCACCAGTCCCGCGGTCAACGCGGTCATCGTACCAAGCACGTTGGGGTCGGTGCGGCCGCCCTCCCCGAGCGTAAAAAGGCCGTTCGGCTCTTCGATGCCCGCGGACAGAAAGCCACGCGGCCGATGGTATTTGAAGCTGCGACCGATGAGCTTTACGTCATTGGCCAACAGGGCTGAGGCGAGCGTGTCGCCCTCGAAGCCGGACAACGACCGGCCGTCGAACGAGAACTCGAATCGTCTGGAACGATCGATACGTCCGCCGGCGCGCAGACGGTTGAGGCGCGCCGTCATCGGGTGCGCCACTCACGGGGTAGCCGCGCAACGCCTGGTTCGTTGGTGGCGGTGTTGCGCTCGAGTATCAGCCACTGGCGGCAACCGAGCACGTGCTGCCAGAACTCCCGATGTGGTCCCTTTGGATTGTCGAACAAGAACACGTAGTCATGCCAGGCCCGCATATCGGGCTCTCCATGCGGCGGGCGCGGCTTACTCGCATCGCCACCGTAGCGAAAATCGGTGTGATCACGTACGCCGCAGCACGGGCAGTTGATTCTCAACATGAAGTCACTGCTTGTAGGTACAGATGCCGAGCCCATAGTCATCAAGTTCCCCACCCTCCCCGAAACGGTCGAGCGTGTAGCGACTGCTGAGCGGGTGCTCTGAGTCGTTCGCGATCGTATGGGCGAGACAAACACCAGCGGCAGGGGTGGCCTTGAAACCCTGATAGCACCAGCCGCCGTCCAAATAGAGATTCTGAACGGGCGTACGACAGATAAAAGGACTCCCGTCCGGCGTCATATCCTGAATTCCACCCCAGTGGCGCAGCAGACGCAGTCGTGATATCGAGGGAATCAACGCAACCGCACACTCGGCCGCCGTCTGAACCTTGGGAAACTGACCGCGCTGCGTGTAGCTGTTGAACCCGTCGATGTGACCGCCGAAAACGAGCCCTCCCTTGTCGGACTGGGTGATGTAAAAAAGCTCGGCGCCAAAGGACACGACGTGATTGATGAAGGGCTTGATGGGCTCGGTCACAAAGGCCTGCAGGAGATGACTCTCGATCGGGAGTCGAATACCCGCCATGGCCGCCAAATGCGAGGAGTGTCCTGCCACGGCTATCGCCGTCTTGCCGGCCGAGATCCTGCCACGGCTGGTCTGCACGCCGAGCGCGCGCCCGTTCTCGATCAGAAACCCGGTGACCTCGCAATTCTCGATGATATCGACACCCAAGGCACTCGCGGCCCGGGCGTACCCCCAGGCCACTGCATCGTGGCGGACTGTCCCGGCGCGCCGCTGCAGCAGGCCACCGTAAATAGGGAAGCGTGACTCGGCTGAGAAATCAAGGTACGGCAGCAACTGCATGACCTCACCGCGATCAAGCAGCTCCGCCTCGATTCCATTGAGGCGCATGATATTGCCTTTTCTCGCCAGCGTGTCGAGCTGACCTGGCCCGTGCGCCAACACAATTTGGCCCCGCTGGGAGACCATGAGGTTGAAATTCAGCTCCTGGGAAAGTCCCTCCCATAGTTTCATCGAGTGCTCAAAGAATTGGGTGTTGCCATCGAGCACGTAGTTCGACCGGATCAGCGTCGTGTTACGCCCGACGTTTCCGGAGCCGATATAAGCCCGCTCGATCACCGCGATGCGCCTGATCCCATGGTTCGCCGCAAGGTAGTACGCCGTCGCGAGCCCGTGTCCACCGCCGCCGATGATGACAACGTCATAGCTTGGGCGCGGTTCGGGTGCCCGCCAGGCGCGCGGCCACGGCGCATTCGAGATTGCATGACGCGCGAGCGCGAGCGCGGAATACCGGCTGGACAACGGGAATCTTTTCAATCGCCGAGCAGGCACGACTGCGCTTCCGGCAACCGGCCGTGGGTCATGAGATGACGCGAGCGCCGAGGGCGTTCGAGTGACGAAGCGCTTGCGTAGTAGTGCAGCCCCGATCGCAAACGCCGTGGCGGCCAGGAGTGAGGCGGGCAGAGCCACGGTGACGATGGAGGCGCCAACCGCCGCTTCATTGGCGTAGATCCGGTCGGTTGCGAGCGCCACCAATGTCGGTCCCAGGCTCGAGCCCACGAAGCCGCTCATGAAATACGTTACGGCCATGCCAAAGGCGATGTTACGGACAGGCAACAGATCCTGGAGCGCGCTCGCGAAGGCGCACGAAGCGACAAAGATCGCCATGCCCAGAATCAGTGCACCCACCATCGCAATGTACGTACTGCCGGACAGCAGCAGAATGGAGCCCGGGACGGCGAACGGCAACGCCAAAGCAGGAGCCAAAAAGCGCCCCTGAACGCCAAATCGCCGCAGCAAGCGGTCGGAAATGCGCACCCCTAGCATCGGGGACAGCAGGCCTGAGACGATGGTCACTATGCCGCACACATTGCCAGCCGCTGCAGCATCGAGGCCGTGACGCCGCATCAAGAGAGCGGGAATCCACGAAAGCTGCGCCCAGTCTGCAATCAAGTAAAAGGCAGCTCCCGCGTACCCCCAGATGAGCGGCTTGAACAGCAGATGCTTTGCGTACCTGTCGGCGACCGACGAGCCCCCCGTAGCCGCTCGCCCCGTTGGCGACGGATAAGCCTTCAGAATCAGAAGAAGGGCCAACGCAATTCCAAACGCCGGCAGGGCCGCCAGTATCAATACCAACCGCCATGGCGACAGCGCATGCATGAGTCCAAGCCAGCCAAAGGCACCGCCTTCGGCCGCTCGAAGCAACGCCCCACCGACCACGACGCCTGCCCCGGGTCCCACGCCGATGCCGGTGAGGAAGACACTCAAGGGGGCGCTGCGCCGGTTCTGGGGAAAATGCTCACAGATCAGCGCGAAAGCACTGGGAATGAGCGCAGCTTCGCCAAAACCGACCAAAGCCCGGGACGCGAGCATTTGCCCGTAACCCTGTGCCAATCCGCAGCCAACGGTTGCCGCCCCCCAAAGTGTCATGCCTGCCGCCAGAACCCACCGACGCGAAGTCCGGTCGCTGACCCATGCGAGCAACGGATTGGCACAAGCGAATACAACGCCGAAGGATGCACCTTGCAACAAACTGAATTGTGTGTCGCTCAGACGGAGATCGTGACGAATGTGCTCGATCAATAGGTTCAGTACCAAACGATCCGTATAGGAAACGATCACAGCCATCGTCAGCAGGATGACCAGAAGCCACGCACTGCGGAACGCGGCTGCTTCAGCCGCCGGACTCTCTGCCTGTTCGAGGTGGTCGGTCATGGCCCTTCGGCGATCCGGGCTAGACCCACACGTCGCAGGCAACGCGCAACCAATTGCCACCGAGAATTCCCCGGACATGCTCGTCGGAATATCCCTTTTTGAGCATGAGTTCCGTCAGCTCCGGCAGTTGCTCCGGAGTGGCCCACTTCACGTCCATATCGTAGCCCTGACCCTTCGGCCATTGACCTGTCTTCGCTCGCGCAGCCGTGTTCAACAAGGGCGCATCCGACACGAAGTCGAGCCCGATACCCACATGTTCCGGCCCGATGAGATTGAAAAAGTAATCGATGTGCCGGAACAACTCGGACGTGCTGGGGTCGTTATCAGCCACGAATACCCCGTCGCCATTGACCCCGACAACACCCCCCGTGCGCGCGCAGGCCTTGGCCTGCTCATCACGAATATTGCGCTCGTGATCCCATAAGGCGCGCGCGTTCGAATGTGAAAATATCACGGGGCCTTTGGCGACCTCGAACACGTCCATCGTGGTGCGGTAGCCGGTGTGCGAGCAGTCGACGAGCATGCCGACGCGATTCATTTCCTGAACCAGGCTCACGCCGAAGCGGCTCAAACCACCGTCACCGGGTTCGTGGCATCCGTCACCCACGAAGTTCTTTTGGTTGTAGGCCATGAGGGCCTGCCGTACCCCGAGTTGGTAGTACACCTCCACAAGTCCGATGTCGCGCTCGAAGGGCAAGGTACCTTGAAAGCTGAACACGATGCCGAGCCTGCCTTCGCTCCGCGCCTTGAAGATGTCGTCGACCGTCTCGATGAGGATGAATCGATCCGTGTGTTGCCCGAAAATTGCGCGATCGTGGGCTAATTTTCGCATCGTGAACGGCATGTCATCGTCGGCAGCCGTCGTTATGGTGACGCAACCATAGCCCGCAGCCCGCATCCTGTCGAGCACTGCGATGTGCAGCGAAAATGCGCCGGCTTCCGCGAAAAATGGAAAGGTATTGTCCCACACGAGCGCCTGCTCATGCACCGCGGCGGCTCGGTCAGAGATCCCCCATTTCGCCATGTTAGTTTCCTTCGATGCGGTGCCGACGTTGATGCTATCGATAAAGCGAAGCGGAGCATATCCCCGCCGCGGCACCGTAGGTTCGCAACCTAGTCATGAGTCCGGGACCACCGTCACTCGAGGCTTAGACTAAAGTCATCGGCCGTTCGAAGAAAGCGTATGATTTCGATTAATATGATCCGAATTGGAGATGATGATGCACATCGACCTCAGCGGACTGGAAGCACTCACGACAGTGGTAGAGCAGGGTGGATTCGGCCGGGCAGCCGAACATCTGCATAAGGTGCAGTCGGCGGTCAGCCATCAAGTTCAGAAACTCGAAGAGCAGCTGGGGGTGACCCTGTTCAACCGAGAGGGCTATCGCGTGCGCTTGACTCCCGCGGGCGAGGCAATCCTCGCAGAGGCTCGCCGCCTTCTTTCCCAGGCCGAGCACGTTAAATCCATTGCCCGGCAGTTCTCCCAGGGATGGGAAGCGAGCCTGCTGGTCATCGTGGACGGCATGTTGCCTCTGGATCCGATGCTGAACGCACTGAAGACTCTTGCGAGCGAGAACGTGCCGACGCGCATCCAAGTCAAGATAGAGTTTCTCCGCGGCGTCCAGGCGCGTTTCGAGAAAGATCAAGGTGATCTGATGGTCGTCGTGGAATATGCCGCAAGCCCCTATATGTACGCGGAGGCGCTGCCGGACATGGACTGCGTGCTGTGCATTGCGCCGGACCATCCCCTCGCGGCGGCGAAGAGCGTATCGCTGGCGCAATTGCAGGACCACGTCGAACTCTCGGTACAGAACACGAGCGAAGAGCAAAGCCATGACCCACACCTGTTTGGTTGTGAGCGGGGCTTCTTTTTATCGAGTTTCCAGGCCAAAAAGGATGCTCTTTTGATGGGCGTAGGATTTGGGTGGATGCCGGTCTATTTGATTCGAAATGAGCTCAAATCCCGCACGCTGCGCGAGGTGAAGTACGTTGGAGGTTCTCGGTATCGATTCACTCCCCGTCTCATCCACCGTACGGACCGGTCGCTCGGCCGCGCAGGCAAACGGTTCATGACGCTGCTACGCAACGCGACGTGGCCCCAGCAAATCGACTCACGCCGCAGAGGCAACTGACCATGCTGTCTCCGCAGCACCCTCCATGGTCGACCACGGCCGGCGCAGGCCGCCTGGGTGCAGGTTCGACGGCAGCGGCGGCACCTATCGGAGAGAAAGCTTTCGTACCGAGTTCAATGTGCGCGCGCAATCGGTCATCAGCGGAGCGGCGCGCTGCGCGGGCGGACGCAAAACAGGCAATGAGAATGACCTTCGGCACCGCATTGGGTCTCAGAAGAGACGGTCTTCACAGGACGCACACCCTGTTCCATGACCCAATCCATCGCGCCCGCGAAGCTGCCGGCAAACATGTAGCACAGCCGCCCGCGGTTCCCGGGGGACGCGAGCACGAATGTCGAATACTCGAGCCGGATGTCCGCCGAACCTACACCGGCATCAACGTTCTCGAAACTGAACTTGCCCCACCCGCGCTGTGACGAGCGCTTCAGATAGTGCTCGAACACGGCGAGGCCGGTCAAGCCGTGCGTGGCCGCCTCGTGGCTGCACCAGTGGTGCGCGGACTTGTAGCCGGCCTCGTAAAGCAGTCCGGCGAATTTCTCACGGCCGAGGACGGCTTCGATCGCCGTGTGAATGTTGACGAAGAAATGCCGTGGAACGTACAGCATGGGCAGTCCGTCCGTCGTCCAGACTCCCGACGTTTCATCCACTTCGATGGGAACTTGCGGTTTCAGTGACGCCCCCGTGCCTGCGACGTTTCCGTGGACATTCTCGATCTAAAACCTCTGTCCAAACTTGATGGCGATTGTCCTCGGCTGTGCGGGAATGATGTAGGTCTGATTATCATTGCTGGGGTTGGTGGAATTGAAGCGCATGAGCTGGGCGCGGCGGTCCGCCACATTGGTGACCACCAGCTGGATCGTCGTCTGCTCGAGGTGTGCCCCAGCCAGGAGGTCCACCAGACCGTAGGCTGGCTGCATGCCGACATTCTGCACTTGGTTCAACTCCAACAGCGGTGCTGTTCGAGTCTGATACACCCAGGCTGCTTGGACGAACGGCTTCCAGCCATACACTTCATCCAAGGAGAGGCGCGCAACTACGTTGCCTTTGAACTTAGGTGTCACTGGCAAGTGGGTCCCGGCCGGGGCGAGTGGTCCCACCAGAGTAGGTCCTCCGAACGTGTTGGGAGTTTTCTGATTGGGGCAATTCGTCACGCCCTCATGACCACAATAGTTCTGCGTGAGCTTTGGATCAACGAACGTAAAGTTGGTACTAAGGGTCAGAGCTCTGGTCGCCGCCCATTCGATCTCGTTTTCGATACCCTTGATGCGTGCGTTGCCGCCGTTCTCGATGATGGCCAGGCTATTGGGCCCCACGAATGAGAATTGGAAGTCGTTCCAGTTCTCCCAAAATGCGGCGCCGTTCCAACGAAGGCGGTGATCGAGCCACTGCGTCTTCCACCCAATCTCATAGTTGACGAGGTAGTCGGCCTTATAGGGTCCGATCCCGGCCACCGCCGTTCTGTTGACGCCGCCTGGCCGGTAGCCCTTCGAGTAGGTCGCGTATACCAGTTTGTCCGGCGTGAACTTGTAAGTGACGTTCACTCGTGGAACGGTGCCGTTGTCTTTGACGGTATTGTCGAGGTTCGTGCAAGGTGCAAAGGCGGTTGAGGCTGGAGCAAAACACGAGGCCATGCCCGTCTTGAACCCGGATAGTTTGTCGTAGTTCGCGGAGTACCCGTAGAAGCCCTCGATGGAGTTATCGTATTCGTAGTATCGCAAGCCACCGTTCAAGGACCATTGGGAGTTGATGTCCCACGTCGCTTGGACGAATGCCGCCTTGTCCCGGTCGACACGCTGCTCATCGGTGAGCCAAATGGTGTTCGGAAGGCCCGGGATGGACAGAGAATCGGCAAAACCATTGGGGTTTGCCGGAGCCGCCGGATTGGCGTAGGGGTTGGTGAAACCATAACCCGGCATCACATAATCCTGATTGTCATTGTGGAGCTGCCGCTCGATAAAGAGGCCGATCGTCGCCTTGACCGGCTCATTCTGCGGAGTCATCAATCTCAGCTCGTGGCTCCACTTCTCGAAAGAGTCCCTCCCTATCTTGAGTTGCTGCGGCATGATCGGCCGGCCAGTGTCGCCCACCCAGTAGGCGCCCGACCCGTATACGCGATCATAGAACTCCGAGTAATCGGAGTAATCCGAAATCGCGTGCGTGGTTCGCTTCATGTACGCCCCCGCGTATGTCAGGTCGAAATTGCTGAATTTTCCTTCGACCGTCAGCGCAGTTTGTACGAACGAATCCTGCGAATTCTCGGGGCCGAAATGCGCCACTTCAAGGTCCCCGACCGCCGGGTCGTAACCAAAGAAACCCTCCGTGCTCAGTGATTGCCCCATCACCGTAGGCATGACGGTCCAGTTATCGTTCAGATCCACCTTGAGCGCCGCGCGACCGCCTCGCGTATCAACGGTGTTGTAGTCTTTGCGAACGTATGCCGCGTTGCTGATTGCGCCGGCACCGATGACGCCGGGGGCCGGACAGGGAGAAACCGCGGGATAATGATTGGGTTCACCGCTCCAGGTCGGGAAGGTGCGTACACCATTCTGGATACACGCGTTCGTATCTGTGCCGGCGACGTTGCTGATGAAACCCGCGTCGTGCTCATCCCAGCCAACCAGGCGGATGGCCGCGATGGGAGAGAGCGGGATGTTGACGAAGGCCTGGGCCTCCCAGCCCGTGCCGCCATGGGCAACGCGGTTCGCGTCAAGGTCATAGCCCGCAGAAAATTTGGTGGGGTCCGGCTTGTTCGTGATGATGCGGATCGTACCCGCTTCCGAACTCGCCCCATATAATGTGCCTTGAGGTCCTTCGAGGACCTCAATGCGTTCAATGTCATAAAGATGAACGTCGACTGTCCCGTCGATCGTTGTCACCGGCTGCTCGTCGAGGTACGTGCCGACACTTGGCTGCGGTCCCGAGGGATTGCCGTCGCCGCCGCTCGAGATACCGCGGATGTACACGTGCGAGGTCCCAGGCTGACCATTGCCGCCCTGACCCTGGGTGCTGCGAACGTAGGAGACGCTCGGCGAGTACTTCACATAGTCGTCGAGGCTCACGATGTTCAGCTGATCGAGTTTCTGAGCGTTCAGCACTTCGATGCTTATCGGCACGTCCTGCAGGTTCTCGACACGTTTCTGCGCCGTGACGACGACCTCTTCGAGGGTATCGCCGTTCACCACCGACTCAGCCTGAACGGTCGGCACACCGCCGGTGAGGATCGCCGAAATGGCTGCAGCCAAGGGCAAGCGCTGCGCAAATAGGCGGCTGTGATCGCGCGCAATCAGGTTGTGCCACTGCTTCATATTCAGTCGGCGACCCCAAATTCCCTGCTTCCCGAGTAATGAATTATTTACAAGCTGACCCGAGTCTTGACTCATAGGCATTTCATCTCCCGTCGAGACCAAAATTGGATCTCGATTTTCGCGCCGAATTATTTTTCCGCCCCATTGTTTGCCCATCCGACCACTGACCCATCCGACAGCAGCAGGATCTACCAAACGTGATCCGAGGCTTCATGCTAAAGCACGATTGCTGTTCGAAGAAAGCGTATGATTTCGATTATTTTCATCTACATTCGAGATGAAGATGTCAATCGAAACAACCTTCCTGGTGATCGCGATTGACACGAACGGGCTGGTGCGGCTGGGATGCGATCTATGGCACCGCTATTCGAGATTGCAACTTCTCGACGTCGATCCCGCGCAAAACGTGTGGAATTCGAAACCACAACGGGCTGTAGTTGAACGGGACCATTTCGCGGATGGCGTCGTCGGAATTCCACCGATCGATAACGATCCGGTATGCGGCAACATAGAATCCGACTCTATCGTTGCCTTTCCAACAATGAATAAAGACGGGCCAGTTTTCAGGATCCTGAATCACCCTGAAGAACGGCACGAGATCATCCTGCGTCGGGTTCAATGGCCGCATTGGAATCCAGATATATTTCAGCTGCGTTCCTGTCAGG
>WNFO01003948.1_pt1 | contig 13384 bp, 8 predicted proteins | sample 5400251 | NCBI WGS metagenome assembly WNFO01 (sample SAMN13153354, study PRJNA577476) | soil metagenome | isolation source: 100 cm saprolite under Madrone tree | place: USA:California | collected 2016-06-14 | reverse complement strand
CCAGATCCAAGGCGCGTTGCACAATGGCCGGAACCGCACTCACCGAGACTGTCTCGGTCTGCTCGGTACAATGGAAGAAATGACGCGTTGACGTGGCGCCCGCATCGAGGACGCAGACGGCCGCCTCTTCAGCGCCAACTATTCCCCGGCTCGAGCGGCAGAACTTTGCCAAAACCTGCTCCGGATTGTGCTCGGCGGCCAGTTCGTGCCCCAGATCGATCAGCATATTGAGACGCGCTAGATTAGCATTCTCGAGTTCCAGGTTCTTTTCATGAAGAAGCTGTGCCTGGCGCTTAATCTCTCGGGTCTGCTTAAAAAGCTCAACAAAAACCGCCACCTTCGATCGCAGGATCTCCGGCTCAACCGGCTTAACGATGTAGTCAACCGCGCCGAGGGAATAGCCTCGGCTCAGATGCCGGACGCCGGTGGTATTGGCGGTGAGGAAAATGATCGGTATATCTCGTGACTTCTCCCGCCCGCGAATGAGTTCGGCCGTTTGCAGTCCGTCGATGCCGGGCATGTAAACATCCAGCAGTACGACAGCAGCTTCGTTATCGAGCAGATATCGCAGCGCGTCCTCTCCGCAAGACGCCCTGATCAGATTTCGGTCCGGAGCCCGCAAGATTGACTCGAGCGCCAACAAGTTAAAGCCCGCTCCAGCGGGCGAAACGCGCCTTTGCCTCTGCCGCCCGCTAAAGCGGGCTTAAGAATATGTTGTAATCGCCGCCGCGCAAGCCCTTACCCCGACTTCTCGCCCAGGGGGAGACGGAGTTAACTCACTTCATCCCGACGGTAGAGCCACACACGCAAAAGCGAAAGCAATTGATCCATATCCAGGGGCTTGGAGATGTAATCCGATGCTCCCACTTCCAAACAGCGATCGCGATCGGCCTTCATTGCCTTAGCGGTCAAAGCAATGATCGGAAGCTGCTGGAACCTTTCCATCTGGCGAATCGCACTGATTGCTTCATAGCCGTCCATCTCGGGCATCATGATATCCATCAGGACGGCTTCGACGCCGGAGGTGGCTTTCAAAAGTTTGATTCCCTCCTGGCCATTCTCGGCGTGCAGCACCTTCATCTTGTACCCCTCTAAAGCGCTCGTTAAGGCAAAGATATTTCGCACGTCGTCATCGACGATTAAGACCTTGCGCTCCGCGAGCACCGGATCGCGACGATGAACTTGCTCAAGCAAGCGGCGCGTCGGCTCTGGTAGATTGGCTTCTACCCGATGGAGGAACAATGCCGTTTCAGCCAGCAAGCGTTCGGGTGAATCCGCTTCTTTAATAATGATCGAAGCGGCGACTCGTTTCAGATGCAGCTCTTCTTTGCGGGTCAATTCCTTTCCCGTGTAAACGATGATTGGCAGATCAGAGCGGCCGACCTCCGTCTGAAGCTTTTCGATCAAATCAAAGCCAGTCATGTCTGGAAGTTTCAGATCGAGCACCATGCAATCGAAGCGTTCACCTCTCAACATGCTCAGCGCTTCCTGGCCGGTGGCCACGGCGGTGGTGTTTACGTCGCCATTGCCAATCAATTCCACGACGCTCATGCGTTGCACGTCATCGTCCTCCACCACCAGTAATTTCCCGGGCCCGCGCTCCACGAAGGCAGTAATCTCGTCGAACGTCCTGGTCAGGTCTTCGTTGCTCACCGGTTTTTGCAGGTGTCTTAGGGCCCCTTGCTGTAACGCCCGGCGTCGATATTCTTCGACGGTAATAATGTGGACTGGTATATGCCTGGTTTTCGGATCGTGTTTCAGGCGATCCAAAACCGTCCAGCCGTCACGATCAGGCAGCCGGATGTCTAATGTGATGGCGACCGGAGCGTACTTATAGGCCAGAGCCAGCGCCACATTCGCCGACGTGGCAACCAAGCCCTTGAATCCTTTTTCGCGCGCCAGCTCCAGAAGAATCTTCGCAAAGTTGACGTCGTCCTCGACAATTAATACGGCGCGGTCGCCGTCTTGAATCTCGTTGCGATCGTCGATGATAGCGGCCGACTCACTGGAAAGCAGCGCTAATGCGTGATCGTCAAAAGTCTCAGCAGGCGTCCAGGCTGCTTCGATCTCTTTCAAAAGTTTGGGTGATTTCTGGCTCGGCTGAGCGACGACAGATCGAGACGGAACGTATGTCCGCGGCAAATACAGAGTGAAGACGCTGCCCTCTCCCGGAGCGGACCTGACGCGAATTTCGCCGCCGAGCAGCCTGGCGATCTCTCGGCTGATGGACAAGCCCAATCCGGTGCCGCCGTACTTACGACTCGTGGTCCCATCGGCTTGCTGAAACGCCTCGAAAATGATTCGCTGCTTTTCGGCGGCGATGCCGATGCCGGTATCGCTGACTGAGAAAGCGACGACGTCGCCGACGCGGTTGAGCGAATCAAGATAATACTTTTCATCCTTCGGCGCGGGCGCGATCTTTAAAACTACGTTGCCCTGTTCAGTGAACTTGAAAGCGTTGGAAAGCAGGTTCATGAGTATTTGCTGCAAACGCTTATCGTCGGTGACCAAGCTCGGAGCCAGATCCTCGCTTCGCTCGACGAAGAAACCCAGATTCTTATCCTGCGCGAGCTGGTGGAAGCTGCGTTGAATTTGCAAGGTGACGTCATCGATTGAAACATCCGAAACCTCGATGCCCATCATCCCCGATTCGATCTTCGACAGATCGAGGATGTCATTGATCAGTGAAAGCAGATCGGAGCCGGAGGAGTGGATTGTTTCGGCAAACTGCACCTGCTTCGTGGTGAGATTTTCCTCGCCATTTTCGCCAAGCTGCCGCGAGAGGATCAGCATGCTGTTTAGTGGCGTACGCAGCTCATGCGACATGTTAGCGAGAAACTCCGATTTATACTTGGAAGTCAGCGCGAGCTGCTCGGCTTTTTCTTCCATCTCCCAACGAGCTTCTTCAACTTCGCGGTTCTTGGCTTCTACTTCCGCCTTCTGTCGCGCCAGCAACGCTGCTTTGTCCTGCAATTCTTCATTCGTTTGCCGCAGCTCTTCCTGCTGGCTCTTTAACAACTCTTCCGACTCGCGCAGCGATTCGGCTTGCTTCTCGAGCTGTTCGTTTGTCTTCTTGAGTTCATCCTGCTGGCTCTGCAATTCTCCGGCGAGGGACTGCGATTGCAGCAGCAGATCTTCCGTGCGAGTATTGGCCTCGATCGTGTTCAAAACGATGCCGATGCTCTCGGTCAACTGATCGAGAAACGTGAGATGCGTGTCGCTGAAAATATGGAAAGTCGAGAGTTCGATCACAGCCTTGACTTCGCCCTCGAATAGCACGGGCAGCACCACTATATTATTTGGCGGCGCTTCGCCCAGGCCGGAGCTGATATGCACGTAATTGAGAGGAATATTGGTAACGAGGATGCGCTCCTTCTCCAGCGTACACTGGCCCACTAATCCTTCGCCCGGATGAAATTCATTAGCCAGGTTCTTGCGCTTGTTATAAGCATATCCGCCCAGCAGCCTCATCACGGGTTGGCCGTTGTCGCTGCCATTTACATAGAAAACTCCCTGCTGCGCTTCGACCAGTGGCGCCAACTCAGAAAGCACCATCTGCGCGACCGTCTTCATGTCGCGCTGCCCCTGTAGCATGCGCGTAAAGCGAGCCAGATTAGTCTTCAGCCAATCTTGCTCAGTGTTTTTCTGGGTTGTGTCTTTGAGATTCAGAATCATCTCGTTGATATTGTCTTTGAGCGCCGCGACCTCACCTTGCGCTTCCACGGTAATCGATCGCGTCAGATCGCCCTTGGTCACCGCCGTCGAAACTTCGGCGATCGCCCGCACCTGATTCGTCAGGTTTGCTGCCAGACCGTTGACGTTGTCAGTCAGATCGCGCCAAGTGCCGGCCGCACCCGGAACGTTCGCCTGCCCGCCCAGCTTGCCTTCGACGCCGACCTCGCGCGCGACCGAAGTCACCTGATCGGCAAAGATTGCCAGCGTGTCGGTCATGTTGTTGATGGTATCGGCCAGCTCGGCAATTTCACCTTTAGCTTCGACTGTCAGCTTGCGTTTGAGATCGCCATTGGCCACGGCGGTAACTACGCGAGCAATACCCCGCACCTGATTAGTAAGGTTGCTGGCCATCGAATTCACATTGTCGGTTAGGTCCTTCCACGTTCCCGCGACGCCGCGCACATCCGCCTGGCCGCCGAGCTTTCCTTCGGTGCCGACTTCGCGAGCCACACGCGTCACTTCCGAAGCGAACGAGTTCAACTGATCTACCATCGTGTTAATGGTGTTCTTCAATTCCAGAATCTCGCCCTTCACATCGACCGTAATCTTCTTCGATAGGTCACCATTCGCGACGGCGGTAGTTACCTCCGCGATGTTGCGCACCTGCCCGGTCAGGTTGCCGGCCATCGAATTAACGTTATCGGTCAGGTCTTTCCAGGTTCCCGCAACCCCGGGTACGTCCGCCTGGCCGCCAAGCTTTCCTTCGGTACCCACTTCGCGGGCGACACGCGTCACTTCGGATGCGAACGAGTTCAACTGGTCCACCATCGTGTTAATGGTGTTCTTCAATTCCAGAATCTCGCCCTTCACGTCGACCGTGATCTTCTTTGACAGGTCACCATTGGCCACGGCGGTTGTTACTTCCGCAATGTTGCGCACCTGGCCCGTCAGATTGCCGGCCATGAAATTTACGTTGTCGGTCAGGTCCTTCCAGGTTCCGGCCACGCCCATTACCTGTGCCTGGCCGCCTAGTCTTCCTTCCGTGCCGACCTCGCGGGCCACACGCGTCACTTCTGAAGCGAACGAGCTGAGCTGATCCACCATCGTGTTGATGGTGTTCTTCAGCTCCAGAATCTCGCCCTTTACGGTTACGGTGATCTTCTTCGAGAGATCTCCGTTGGCGACTGCCGTGGTGACTTCCGCGATGTTTCTTACCTGCGCAGTCAGGTTGCCGGCCATCGAATTCACACTATCCGTCAGATCCTTCCACGTTCCGGCCACGCCTCGCACATCAGCTTGGCCGCCAAGTTCTCCTTCTGTTCCGACTTCGCGGGCCACACGCGTCACTTCCGAGGCGAATCCATTGAGCTGGTCCACCATCGTATTAATGGTGTTCTTCAATTCAAGAATCTCGCCCTTTACATCTACCGTGATCTTCTTGGATAGATCACCATTAGCAACTGCCGTTGTGACTTCGGCGATGTTTCTTACCTGACCTGTCAAGTTGCCGCCCATCAGGTTCACGCTGTCAGTAAGATCCTTCCAGGTTCCCGCCACGCCCTTGACGTCAGCCTGACCGCCGAGTTTTCCCTCCGAGCCAACCTCGCGCGCCACGCGTGTCACTTCTGACGCGAAGGCATTGAGCTGGTCAACCATCGTGTTGATGGTGTCCTTGAGTTCGAGGATCTCTCCCTTCACGTCTACCGTAATCTTCTTTGATAAATCGCCGTTCGCGACTGCCGTCGTCACCTCGGCGATGTTTCGTACCTGGCCTGTAAGGTTGCCGGCCATGAAATTCACGTTGTCGGTTAGATCTTTCCAGGTGCCCGCAATGCCCATCACCTGCGCCTGGCCACCGAGCTTTCCTTCGGTGCCGACTTCGCGAGCCACACGTGTCACTTCCGAAGCGAAGGAGTTCAACTGATCTACCATCGTGTTGATGGTGTTCTTCAATTCGAGAATTTCACCCTTGACGTCGACCGTGATCTTCTTTGATAAGTCGCCGTTCGCGACCGCCGTTGTTACTTCGGCGATGTTGCGTACCTGGCCTGTTAAATTGCTGGCCATGGAATTAACATTGTCCGTAAGGTCCTTCCACGTTCCCGCTACCCCACGCACATCCGCCTGACCGCCAAGTTTTCCTTCGGTGCCGACCTCGCGCGCCACGCGCGTCACTTCTGAAGCAAACGAGTTCAATTGGTCCACCATCGTATTGATAGTGTTCTTCAGTTCGAGAATCTCGCCCTTCACATCCACAGTGATCTTCTTGGACAGATCGCCGTTCGCGACGGCGGTTGTAACTTCGGCGATGTTTCTTACCTGGCTGGTAAGATTGCTCGCCATAGAGTTGACGCTGTCCGTCAAATCTTTCCAGGTTCCCGCAACTCCTTTGACTTTGGCTTCGCCACCGAGCTTCCCTTCAGTCCCGACTTCGCGGGCCACGCGTGTGACTTCGGAAGCGAATGATCCAAGTTGATCAACCATCGAATTGACGATCTTTACCGTGCGCAGGAACTCTCCCTTCAACGGTCGTCCCTCCACTTCGAGCGCCATTCTCTCTGACAGGTCACCGTTAGCGACGGCGCCGATCACGCGGGCCATCTCGCTCGTGGGACGCGCCATATCGTCGATGAGCAGGTTTGTCGAATCGACCAGCCTAAGCCATGAACCTGCGGCAGCGGGCACAGCGGCGCGGTGGGTTATCTTTCCTTCTTTGCCTACCGCCCGGCTTACACGCTCAAGTTCCTTTGTTGTCTTGTCACTCAGCCCGATGATGTCGTTAAGGGTGTCCGCTATTTTGCCCGCCTCACCGGTCCAGTCGCCCGGAAGCCGAGTTGAGAAGTCTCCCTGCTTGAACGCTACCAAAGTCTTCAGAAGCAATTTAGTGTTTAGGGAACCAGTTGTCGGGACTTGAGTTGGCATGGGGTTTTCCTTTCGAAGTCTGCTTTCAACTTTTTAGTTAAGAAAATGATCTAGCTCGCTGTCGCATCGCCCGCTCGCGCGGGATGAACGTCAACAAGAGAAGGAGCAAGGCAACTGCTTTTCCGTCGGGGGAACCGCTAGGGAGATTATATATCTTTGTTCAATATTTGTATCTTGCTTGTTACGATCTGTAAACATTTTTTTGTCGGCCGTCAGAACCGCCTGCGGTAGCGGGCGGTTAATCTGAGTTCCCAGCACCGCCTATTCCTGCGTTTCAACTACTCGCTACCGGAGGCCGCTGCGGACTCTTGACACTCAACAATCGCGCAACCTAGACTCCGACTGTTGTGAATCTGCCTAATGCACTGACCCTTTCGCGAATATTCATCGTGCCGCTATTGGTCGTGGTGCTTTTGACTCCGGTGTCGGAAAACTGGCTCGGGGTGCCGCGGTATATTCTGGGCGTGGCAATTTTTGTGGCGGCGGCGTTGACGGATTATTTCGATGGAAAGATTGCGCGGCAACGGCAACAGGTTTCAAACCTGGGTAAGTTGCTCGATCCAATTGCCGACAAGCTTTTGATTTCGGCAGCCTTGATTTCGCTCGTCGAGAATCATCTGGCGCCGGCATGGGCAGTAGTAATCATCGTGGGTCGCGAGTTCGCTGTGACGGGACTGCGCTCGATTGCGGCGACTGAAGGAGTCGTGATCTCCGCCTCGCGCATGGGCAAATTCAAAATGGTCGCGCAAGTCGTCACCGTTGGACTTTTGATTCTGTCTCTATCGCCAGCGGGCGGCGCGCCACACGTTTCGAATTTCGGCCGGCCGTTTCCAGCCATTCAGTTTTGGACAGTTCCTGAGTTGCGCGCTGCCTGGTCACACCTGATCGGACCAGGCCGCACAACCTGGAATGATTGGCAGATTCTGCTCTACACCTCGGGCAGAGCGATGCTTTGGGTCGTCGTGATCTCAGCGATCTTTTCTATGTACGGCTATTTTCGCGCGTTCTTCGGAAGTGTGGTTCGCCGGGAAGGACCAAGCGCGAAAGCAGCGACTGCCACGGCAGTGCAATATCACGAACGATAGGTAATTGTATTTTCTCTAGTCGTGCCTAGCTAAGCAGCTGAAGATTCTTATCGAGCTTAGACTGAAGCCCAGCAAGTGTTGGGCTTCCCGTAACAAATTATTGCCGTTCAAATGCTTCTTGCATTACATCTCTCTCGCGCTTTTCATCAAACTCTCAACATGTGGCCTGTCTGATCGATGATTAAAGAGTGGGTGTGCCTGAGACGTTCACTTCAGCTAACGACGCGTTTATTACGCCATCGGTCGGCATATTCAGTCTGTTCTTGGGGAGTGAAAGCTGCCGGGAAGTAACCGATTAATTTGGCGGACAGTTGCATGTTACCTGGAGCCTGAGAGAATGTCCTCCAAGGTGCGTTCGTATCCCGGGCCTTGACGCGGCACATGCAAGACACTCCTTGCCAGAGCAATGAAATATTTCGCCCGCAGGGAGCGATCTTTCAAGTTATCTCCAACCAAGCTGGTCCGAAGATAATCGCGTTCGGTGAAAGGGGTGATCTGATTGAAATCGATAGAGTCCAGCGTCACTGTGTCGTCGGTTGATACCTCTTTGCCGTTAACTACCGTCATCGTTATCACCTTCAACATCGGCCCGGAAAAAGTGTTTGTTTTGGGCTCGGGCTTCTTGAGTCTGTTGGCTGTTTCCGCGGCTTCCGAAAGTATGTCAAATCCGCGCTCCCGATCTAGGAGAACAAACTCTTTGGCAATAGACAGAAGCACTTCAAGCTTGGCTGCGGTATTGTCACCCTTCGCTGCAATCGAATAAGCGTCAGAAAGCAAGTCGATGGCCTCTGCACGATCCTTGGTGCGAGACGAAACTTGGGTCGCTACTTGAGCCAACCATTGGGCCCGCCTGTTGATATCATTCAGCCTGAGGGCTAATCTCTTAGCCTCGTCGTAAGATGCGCCACGAAACGCATTTTGTAACAGTACTAAATAAACGTCGTCTTCGGCTTGAGCGCGCAGATCGACATCGTCAATCTTCTTGGTAACTTCCAACGCTTGCTCCGGGTCACGTCGCATCAATTGAATGACTAGATTTCGCAAGAGAAAATTTCGCGTTGAACTATTCTTTTCCTGCTCTGCCCTGTGAATACGTGACTCAATATCACCATCGTTTCCGTTCAGTAGAGCAGTTCGCTGGTCGGCCAGAGAAGCTAGCGTGTCGGCTTGCTGCCTTTGGTCTACGCTAATCCCCTGCGCGAGCTCACTGACATTGCTTTGCAATAGCGCAACTTTATCCGGAGAGTTGCGCGCGACGATTGCCATTGCCCGGCTAATCAGAAAGCCATAGAATTGCCCCATCAACGCTTGCTCATCACTGGTGTGAGCATTCCCACTCCGCGCACGAGTCGCTTGCATGCTTGCCGCATCAGCGAAGTACTGAGTCATAAGATCGACGTCCGCAGACGATGCATCCGGGAAGGGTCTTCCATCCGAGAAGAACTCGTAATTGGTCAAAGACACAACGGCTGAGTTGTAATTGAAGCCACTCGTTCTCATCACCAGAATGGCTTGCCGATAAAGAACGTCACTAAGGGCTTTGTTTTGACCTCGCAAGGCCATTAGTAGACGACCGAACGCCGACGGTATGTCTTCTGCTGACAGGGAGAGAAGGCCTAGCTGTTGAGCCTCCTTTGGGTCCTGGGAAACTAATCCCACGGCCAGATCGGCCACTAACTCTGCCTGCTGTTGCGATATCGTTTTGCCAGTGCTAGGAGCCGTTCTATCGTCCTTAAGTTCGCTCTCGAACTCCTGGAGCCAAACTTCCGCGCCCTTCTTGTCGTGAAAACCATACTGCTTCAAGATTGTCTTGATCGCAGCAGCGCGCCGCCGCGACTGGCTGGCCGCCTCGCTTCTCGCCTTGGGGTCCTTTGAGGAATCGTCGGTTGATATTTTGCGTGCGGCATCGAATGCGAGACGGAAGATCGAACGCGCCGCCGCTTCATCAAACTTCCAAAGGATGTCCGCGATCTCGGCCTGAAGCAGAGACGCGGTAGTCTTGTCAGATTCGTTTTTGAGTTCATTGACAATACCGAGCAACCGACCGATGATTTCATCTTGATTACCCGCGACTCGTGTATTCGCGGTCGGAGTCACCGTCTCGCCACTCTTCTTGATCTGTTGGCCGGAAACGGTTCCTCGGCCAAAATAAGAGCAACTCAGGATTACAAGCACCCAGGCACGCCAGAAGTAATCACGAGTGCGCAATTCTGAGCGACTCTCAAGTTCCTTTTTCATTCGGCGAACTCCTTCATCAATGGATCTAATTCAATGCATCAGGAGAGCCGATCTCGCAAACCATCGAGTTTGTCCATTGCATTTTGTTGCTTGGGATCGTATCGTCTCAGCCCCTTCCAGGACGCTACAATCCGCCCTTCTGGCGTCAGCAAGATATACTGTGGCACGAGATGTATCTTAAAGGCGACTAGCGCCTTTGTGGATCAAACAAGACGGGCAAATCCTCAAAACCATATGCCCTCACGAACCTCTCAACCTTGAATTGATCGACATCAAGTGAGATGACGTAAAAGGCCATATTCTTCTGGCTTATTTCTTTACGCAGGTTCCTCCAGAATTCCTCATCTTGTGAACAACCAGCGCATTCGGTCGAAATAAAAGCGCAAAGAAGATACCTTTGATTCATCGTGCCTAGATCTACGTAATTGTTTTCCAAAGTCGGTAACTTCGGTAGCTTGACCAAATCTCCCTCAGCAACTCCGGGGATATTGTCAAGCGTTCCTTGGTGCGGGGGAATGGGCGCACTCTTACTCCTTTTCCACATCTGTATAGCGACGATGGTAGTCGTAGCAGCGATGGCAAACAGCGCTGCCAGGAAATAGACACGCACCCATGTGCTTCTTATGTGGATTATGCCCCCAATTTCTCGCCAGTGATGGGCGACGCTTGAGGACTCGTCGCCACCACCTTTGATCAAAGCCTACTCAGCGATGCTCGGATCGCCCGAGGCGGGTGGCCCCTCGGTGTAATAACAGGTGATCTGAAGCTCGTAAACGCTCCCCCACCAAGAAATTTCGCAGCCAGCGAAATAGTAGTTGCCGAATTGTGCAAGGCAATTGTTCCAGCAGGGGCTTGCTCTTGCCGTAACTGATAGCGACAGAAGTGTGGCGAAAACTACTCCGCCTAAAATAGACAAAATTGATTTCCTGATCATGTGAGTTCCTCCAATGCTAGCGGTTAGCTTTATCCGTTACAGAGGAAACGAATCCGCTCCTGGACAAAGCGCAAAAGGTCAGTCCGAAATGACAAACTGAGACTCAGAGCATTCGCGGCAGATCATATTTAGCCAGCTGAAAGCGCCCGGTTCTGAGCAAGCATATTCTGCTCATTCAGCAATACTAGGATCGACAAGGGAAGCAGCCGCCTCGGTGTAGTAACAGGTGACAACGGCTTCGTTACCCCACAAAACAATGGTGCATCCAGCATAATAGTAGTTGCCTATATTGTTTGCGCAGAAGTTAAGGCAATTCGCTTTCGCTGGCACAGCAATTGACAAGAGTGCGGCGAAGAACGCGCCTCCTAAGACGGATAGTACTGCTCTTCTAATCACGTGAAAGTCCTCCTCTCAAGGTTAAGGGCATAAGCTCGTCCGTTCGGATCGAAAGAAACCGCCTCCCGGACGATGAAGAAAGGCCATCCCAAGATGGCCAACCCGAGACCAGGTACACATCAGCGCAGATCATATCTATCAAGCCGTAAGCCATCTCTATTTCGGAGCAAGTAGAGGACAGCGTGTCCTGCTACAAGACGATGAAAGGCAGCATCCTCTATATTCACTCTTCTCAAAACTCTTCCGCGCTCGGTTGTGACCAGCAACGTCTGAGAGCCTTGCATAATTGCTTGATGCTTCGGTTTCCCCGACATCAAGAAGATTAGCCGTCCGCGATCGTCGAGAGTTATGTCCAAGACCAAGATCTGATAATTCGAACGAACTGCCAGGAAATTACCTTGTTTTTGAGAACTGACGTTCGGTGGTCCAACATCTATCTCGGATTCCGGCTTAAACTCCCCGAGCAATTTGCCATCTCGTGCGTAGTGCTGCACCAGGGGCGGATAGTTGAAGCTAAAGTAAAGGCCGCCTGTCCTGTCCGCGATCATATGTCCGTTACTCAACTCGCCATCCGCAATTGGATCTCCATAGCTATTTCGTCGCCCAAAGCTTCGGAGTAGGGTTCCGCTCTGATCGTAAAGATCAAACAGCTTGTCGCCAGCGCTTGTAAGTAATATAAGTTCACCGACTGTGTTGGCCTGCAGTGCTAACGCCGGACGTTTGGTGACGAAACTCCGCTGAATCTTGCAATTCCGATCGAACTCAACGACCCTAGAGTCTCTTGAGTCCAAAATCCAGACTGAGCCGCTGCCTTCGACGGTCAGATCCCCCGCGGCTACTGGTGTGCGGGGCGAGCATAAAGGGTTAATCCGCCGCGCCGCTGCGTGACATACGAACCACAAAGATGTTAGAAAGCTCGGAGTCAAGAATATAGAGATTGCCGAAGCGATCTAACGTAACCTTCTCCGGAAAAGAATAAGGTCCGCCGTCAACGATGGTTCCAACAGAATGAAGTCTTGCGACTTGTTGCTGTGCGGACGCAGCGGTGAACGGGCCAACCGAAAAGACAATAACGAGGAAATGGAAGAGGGCACTCGTACGCATTTGACCTGAGACTGAAACGGTTGAATTACCGGGAAGACGAGCCGAGAAGGTAGTTCGGTTTTCGGTCAAAAGCAATACCAAATGTCACAGTTTGAGAATTTATTTGTAAGAGAAACGCGGCTCTCGTCCTTCAAAGAGACAACTACTGCACACACGCGTCGTTGAGCCGGCAATCTTGACGCTGTGGACTTTGCCTTCTTCAATGTAGCGATAGATGGTTTTGGAACTGACGTCCGCCACTCTTGCTGCCTTCTTAATCTTTAGCAGTTGAACATATTTCTTACAGCGTGGACTCCAGACTTCATCGCCGATGATGATGGGGTGGGCCATTTGTTTTCCTTTCGTAGTTTCTTTGACGTCCGCTAGACATGTTTTCCTGCATCCTTCAATAGCCTGACAATCGTTGCCGGCAACTCGTCTATCTGTTCCGGCTTTTTGAGAAAAGCATTGACGCCGGCACGCCAGGCTTCCCGTTCGCAATCGCTGGCTGAGAGCATGATGATTGGGGTGCGGCGACGGTGGCTGATCTTGCGGGCGCGTTGAACCAATTCTAATCCATTCAATTCGGGAAGATCGTTATCGATTATGAGCAGATCGTAGGGTTCATCGCCCGTAAGTATCAGGAGTGCGGTTTCTCCTTCGGGGCACAGCTCGATGCGCCAGTCTTTCTTCGCGAACATATCAGCAACCAGATTCGCCACCTGCGCATCGTCCTCGACGTGTAGAATCGAGATCTGAGAAGTGCGTCGCACGGGACTTGGCTTCGGCAGGATCCCGCGAGTCTTTCTTGACTCAGAGAAGATGTGGCGTCTGCGTTTTCGGATTCTCGATCGCGTCTTGAGCAGGTCCTTATGCCGGAGGTTTATTATCGAAATCAAGCTTTGATGGTGTTTGAAGCCAAGCAAGTGTGCAGCTTTCGTTACCGAGCCTTCAGCCTCTCGAAGAGCGCGCGCGAGTAAAACCTTTTCAGCCTTCCTAATCTCTCGCTTGAAGGAAGCCCAGGAGAGATCCTTTACTTCGTAACCTTGAA
>WNFO01018821.1_pt1 | contig 13388 bp, 13 predicted proteins | sample 5400251 | NCBI WGS metagenome assembly WNFO01 (sample SAMN13153354, study PRJNA577476) | soil metagenome | isolation source: 100 cm saprolite under Madrone tree | place: USA:California | collected 2016-06-14 | reverse complement strand
GTTCTCGTGACGCCCCTCGCTGCCAGGGCTATCCGTCGATGCCCCGGAAGCTTCCCGCGTGCATCGCGGCAAAGTCCTCGAACAGCTCGGGATGCGTGCACGCGGCGAGGATCTCGAGGGACTCGACGATCCGAGGCCCGGGCCGGTTGAAGAACGCGTTCCCGTCCGCGAGGTAGACGCGCGCCCGCCAACCGCGCGGCAATGCCTCGCGGAGCACGTCCAGCTCCTCGACCGTGCGGTGCAGCGGAAATCCGCACGGCTTCACCAGCACCACTTCGGGATCGAGCGCGGCAAGCGCGTCCTGGTCCAGCGTCGGCGCGTGCTGTCCGGGGCGCGTCACCAGCGCCTCCCCGCCCGCGAGCGCGATCAGCTCCGGCATCCACATCCCGCCGATCATGACCGGCGCGATCCATTCGATCGTCACGACTCGCGGGCGCGCACGCGCCATCTCCGCGCGATGCGCGACGTCAGCGACCCGGGCGCGCAGCCCGGCCAGGAGCCGCGCTCCGGCGGCGGCGCGCCCGATTGCGTCGGCGGCGCGCGCGATGTCGCCCCAGATGTCCTCCAGGCGCATCGGGTGGAGATTGACGATCGCCACGTCCTGCCGAGCGAGGCGCGCCACCGCCGCCCGGACGTCGTGGAGGGACACGGCGCAAACGTCGCACAGGTCCTGCGTGACGATCACGTCCGGCCGCGCGGCGCGAAGCCGCTCCACGTCGATGTCGTAGATGGCGAGAGCGTCCCTGAGGACGCTGCGCACGGAAGCATCGATCGCCCGACTCGAGGGGAGCGGCCCGACGCGCGCGGAAGTGAGCACCGGCACGTCCTCGAGGCCCGGCGGAAAATCGCATTCGTGCGACCGGCCGACCAACTCGGCCCGGGCGCCGAGGGCGCAGACGATCTCCGTGGCCGACGGCAAGAGGGAGGCGATCCGCACAGGCGGAAGATACCCTCTGCTCCCGATCGTTGTCGTGCGGCGCGTTGAATCGCGGCAGCGAGCGAGCCTCGCCGCCGCGTTCCGAACTAGCGGAAGACGCCAGTTACTTGTCCTTGCTCTGCGTCTTCATCTCGCTCTGGTCGCCGGCCCTTCTGCTTCGAAGTGACCTCGATCTTGCTCGCCTGGTTCCCGCTCGCGTCGAAGCTCGCGCGCACCTGGTCGCCTTCCTTGATCTGATCCAGGCCGGCCTGGGTGCCATCGCGGGTGATATTCGCGCTGTCGGCGACCTTCAGTTGCTGCTCGCCGCCGGTCTCGGACGAGATCTTGAGCGACCGCTTGTCCTTGTTGACCTCTTTCACGACGCCGGAGAGCTCCTTGCTGGCGCTCGCCGTGGTGCCCGTCGCGCTCGATGATGCCTGGCCCGTCGAAGTCTGGCTCGACGGCTGATTCATCGAAGACTGGTCCGACGGGGTCTGGGTCTGCGACGATTGGCTCGGAGTGGTCTGCGTCGCCGACTTGTCGGTCGAGGAGCTCTTCTGCTCCCCTGCTCTCGCCATCGTGACTCCCACCAATCCAGCCGCAGCCATGCCAATGAGAAGTGTTTTCATTCTTGGATCTCCTTTTTGGGGTGGATCGAGAAACTAGCGACGACGCCGGTGGGCGCAAAGCAGCAGACGATCCCCGCCAGCAGCAGGGCGGGCGAGCAGCGCGTCCACTCCGGGCACTCTGCGCCTGTGTGCGCCCTCGCTCTCGACCCTGTCAGTCCAGGAGCAAGCCGCACGAGAGGTTGGCGATGGCCCCCGTCATGGCGCCTGCCTGGTCGGAGGCCAGGAAGACCGCCGTGTTCGCCACCTCCTCCAGCGTTGGCAGCCGCTTCAGCGGCGTCGCCACCGCCGCTTGCGCAAGCATGGCCTCTACGGTGAGCCCGCGCGCTCGGCAACGGGGCGGAACACGTCGCGACTGTGGGAGCCCTTCGCCGCGGCTTGCGGGATCGCGTGCGGCCTGAGGCTGTTCACCCGGATACCGCTCGGCCCCAGATCCACGGCGAGGCCGATCCGGGCACCCGGTATTCTCGCGGCGACCCGGACGGCCTCGGCCCGATCCTTCGCCTCGATGAGGAAGTAGCCGCCGATCAGCTCCTTCGTCTCGGCAAATGGACCGTCGGTCGCCGACACCTTGCCCCTCCTCACGCGGACGGTGGTCGCCGTTCCAGCGGGCAGCAGCCGATTAGTTCGCCTTGCGCGACTGGGAAACGAGCCCGGCCCAACAGCCGGCCCGCGCACCGCCTGCGTCCGCCGAGCATCGCAAAGCAATCCCGCGCAAACGCAGGGATGGGGGAAGCCATGCCAAAGATGATGAGGGCCGTGCAGGTCTCGAAGCCCAACAGCGCGTTCGAGCTCGTCGAGCGCGAACTCCCGGAACCCGACTCGGGCCAGATCCGCATCAAGGTTGAAGCGTGCGGAGTCTGCCACAGCGACGTCATCGTGAGAGGCGGCGCGTTTCCCGGCCTGAAGCTGCCGCGGATTCCTGGCCACGAGATCGCGGGGCGCGTCGAGAAGGTCGGCGCCGGCGTGACGGAGTGGCAGAAGGGCGACCGGGTGGGCGTCGGCTGGCACGGTGGCCACTGCTTCGTCTGCAACGCCTGCCGCAAGGGCCTCTTCATCAACTGTGAACGGGAGAGGATCACCGGGGTCAGCCATGACGGCGGGTACGCCGAGTACGTGGTCGTGCCGCACGAAGCCGGTGTGCACCTCCCCGAGAAGCTCGAGGCCGTCGATGTAGCACCGCTGCTCTGCGCGGGCATCACGACGTACAACGCGCTCCGCAACAGCGGCGCCCGGTCGGGCGATACCGTGGCGGTCCAAGGCATCGGCGGCCTTGGCCACCTCGCCATCCAGTTCGCCGCGCGCATGGGCTTCCGGACCATCGCCGTCTCGCGCGGCGCGGACAAGGCGGAGCTCGTCCGGCAGCTGGGCGCCCACGAGTACATCGATACGCAGAAGGTCCCCGCCGCGGAAGGCCTGCAAAAGCTCGGAGGGGCAGACCTGGTCCTGGCCACGGCGCCGAACAGCGAGGCCATCGCCAGCACCGTCGATGGATTGAAGCCGCGCGGCAAGCTGCTCATCGTCGCCGCGCCGTTCGAGCCGCTCAAGGTATCCGCCTTGACGCTGCTCAGCGGGAAGAGCATCGCGGGCTGGCCGAGCGGCAGCGCCATCGATTCGGAGGAGACCGTCGCCTTCAGCGTCCTCACCGGCGTCCGCCCGCGCGTCGAGGTGTTCAAGCTGGAGGAGGCCGAGCAGGCTTACGCGAAGATGATCGGGAATCGCGTCCGGTTCCGCGCGGTGCTGACGCCCTGACCTCCGCTCCCGGCTCGCCGGCCAGCTTGTCGGTCGCGCTTCGCCCCGCGTCCACCGTGCGACGGAGGAAGTCGGCGAGCACTTCGAGCTCGGCGTCGCCATATCGAGCGCAGATCTCGCTCATGGAGGAGTTCATCCCCGAGTAGAGCCGGACCAGTTCGGCGCTCCGGTCGCGCAGGACCCGGACGAGGACGGCGCGGCGGTCGGACGGGTCCCGTTCCCGGGCCACCCAGCCGCCGCGCTCGAGCCTGTCGAGGATGCCGGTCATGGTGGCCGGGTGCAGCGCGGCCCGTTCCGCGAGGGCGCTCGGGGTGAGCGGACCGTGGCGGGCGACGAGGTCGAGGCAATCGAGGTCGACGTCGTTGAGACCGGCCCGTGCGCCGACCTGGTGGTTGAGCAGCGAGAGCTGGATGCTCAGCGCCCGCAGCGACTGCTTGATCGAGGCAGTCAGCTGCCGCCGACCCCGCGGCGCGTGCGAATCGGTTGACGATATGGAACTCATACCATATCTACTCCGTACCATCTGACGTTCGTAGGAGAGCGTAACATGATCGAGCCAGGGATCGAGAGATGAAGCTCACCATCTTCGCCGCCACCGGGGGGATCGGCCGGCAAGCCCTCGAGCAGGCCGTCGCCGCCGGTCACGACGTCACCGCCGTCGTGCGGAATCCCAAGAAGCTGTCCCCCGGGGTACGCGCCGTAAGGGCCGATCTCGCGGCGCCGGACCCGGCAGTCCTCGAGTCCGCGGTCGGAGGGGCCGACGCGGTGCTCTCCGGCCTCGGTCCGCAGTCCGCGTCAGACGCCGGAATCGCCTGGCAGGGCACGCGCGCGATCGTCCGGGCGATGAAGGCAACCGACGTGCGCCGCATCGTCGTGGTCAGCGCCGCGCCGATCGGGACCGTGGCGTCGCCTGGCCGTCCGGCGCCGCCGAAGCACGACCCGGGCGACGGGATCTTCATGCGGACGCTGTTCAGTCCGTTGATCAAGGCTGCGCTCCGGAAACACTACGCAGATCTCGCACTGATGGAGGACGTCCTTCGCGACAGCGGCCTGGACTGGACTGTCGTACGACCGCCACGGCTGACCGACAAGCCCGTGACGGGCGCCTACCGCACGGCGTACGGGCAGAATCTGCGGCGCGGGCTCTTCATTTCCCGCGCCGACGTCGCCCATCTCATGCTTCGCGCGCTCCGGCAGCCCGAGACGCTCCAACGAACCATCGGAATCGCTTACTGACGAGGAGAAGCCGACCATGACGATCGCGGCCACCGGAGCCATCCAAAGAGACAGGATCGTTTATTGGATCACCACGGGGATCGTCTGTGCCGTGATGGTCTACAGCATCCTCAACTTCACCTTGTTCGACCGGTTCCCATTTCCGGAAGGAGGTTTCGTCCATCTCGGATTGCCCGACTACTTCAGGGCAGAGCTGACGATCGCCAAGATCTTGGGCGTTTCAGCCCTGCTGATCCCGGGCGTTCCGGTGAAGATCAAAGAGTTCGCCTACTTCGGTTTTGCGATCACCTTGATCTCGGCCAGCATCGCCCACTTCTCCAGCGGCGACGCGAGGATCAGCGTCCTGTTCATCATCGACCCGCTGATCTTCCTCGTCCTCCTGGCCGTTTCGTACTTCTACTTCAACAAGATGAACGGAAATCAGTCGCGCTGACTCGCGCCGCCTCCCGGGATGCGGTCTAATCGACCGGGGGGTCACGTGGCAGACAGCCTTTACAGTCAGCTCAAGCACGCGAGGCAGGTGGCGACGACCGCCGATGCCACCGCCTTCGGCGTCGAGATCGGCATCGTCACCAACGTCAAGGATCCCGACAAGCAAGGCCGGGTGAAGGTCTGCTTTCCGCGGCTGCCGGGGAAACCGGAGAGCGACTGGGCGCGCGTGGCGCAGCCGGCGGCCGGCGACGGCCGCGGGTTCTACTGGATCCCGCACGTGAACGACGAGGTGCTGATCGGATTCGAGCGGGGGCAGACCAATCGGCCCTTCGTCATCGGCTCGCTCTGGAACGGCAAGGACAAGCCGATGAAGACCGCCTACGTCGACGAGAACACGACGGTGATGATCCAGACCAAGTCGGGTCACCAGATCGTGATCTCGGACAAGAACGGCGAAGAGAAGATCATCATCGGCGACATGTCGGGGAAACGTCCTGGAGTGCGAGGACCTCGAGATCAAGACGTCGAAGACCGGCAAGGCGGACATCGGGACCACCTTCGATCTGAACATCTCGCAGAAGGGCGGGATCCAGGCGGGGCCGGTGCTGAACATCAAGGCGAGCAAGGTGGACCTGAATCCGTAGGGCGGCGTGGGCGCGGCGGCCGGAGCGGGCGCTATTGAGCGTTCCTTGGCCCTTGGAGCCGCAAGGCTGAGGCAGCAACCAACCCACTTTTGCGGGTTTGTTTCCCTTCCGTGCGTCGAACTGCGCAGGAGGCGAAGCAGCACTACCACTCCGGGCGAAAGGACCGATCCGCCATGACGAAGACGTTCGTCTTCCTCCTCTCCCTCGCGCTCGCCGCGCCCGCGCTGGCGCAGACGGAGCCGCCGCCGCCACCCCCGGACGACGCGCAGCCTCCTGCTCCGCCGCCGGAATCACAACCGCCACCGCCGCCGCCCCCCGCGCCTCCGACGGCACAACCGATCGAGCCGCCGCAGGTGACGGCAAACACGGCTCCCGCGCCCTCGAACGTTCCCGGGGAATGGGTCTACACGTCGCAGTACGGCTGGGTGTGGATGCCGTACGACCAGCAGTACACGCACGTCGTCGACACCAGCGGGGTCGCCTACATGTTCGTGTACTACCCGGCCTTCGGGTGGCGCTGGGTGCTGGCCCCGTGGGTGTTCGGCCTCGGTCCGCGTCCGCACTTCATCCATGGACCAACGCACTTTGCCTGGTACGCCCACCCTTGGTTCCGGGGGCATCCGCTGGTGCGACGCAAAGTCGTTCGCCAGCACCGCCGCTGACGAGTCGCTACTGTGCCCAGCGCCAGGCGTCGCGCCAGCTCTGACCGCTGCGGTCGATGCCGGCGAACAGCACGACGTCCTGCTGGGACGCAGCCGCGATCCCCACCGGATAGGGAAGGATGCCTCTCTCTCGAAGCGAGTCATCGAACCGAGGGGGCGGCAGTTCGCTCCAACTCGCGCCACCGTCGGTGGAGAAGAGGAGCTCGAACGCTCCGTCGGCCGCGCTGACCGGCCCGCGCGTCCCGGGACTGAGCGCGATCTCTCCCTCAGCATCGCTTTCGGCGACCATCGCGTCGACCAGCGAGTTCCAGAACTGCTCTGTCGGCGCGTAGGCACGAAGGACCTTGTCGCCCGCGATGCCGGTCAGCGCCCGGCCCGAGTTGAAGCGGGCGAGAAGGCGCAGCGGATCGAGCAGCGTGAAAAATGTCTCGGGCGGTACGGTGCGCGGACCGCGCTGGACTTGCTGCGGCGGCGGCTGTCCGGAGGGCGCGGCGCGGCGGCCTCCGCGACGTCCGCCGCGGCCGCCCTCACCGCCGGGAGCTCCGCCGGTGCGTCCACCGCCGCGGTCCGGTCTGCGCGGCGTCTCCGGCGCCCTCTCGAGCGTTGGTTGAGCGGCGCGCTGTCGTTCGAGCGCGGTCCGAAGGGTGATCGGGGTCGAATCCATGCGCGTCCAGGTCACGCCCTCGTCGTGAACGAGGCGCGCAACGCGTTCGCGTCGACGCGAGCGCCCTGAAGCTGGCCGTCCAGCGCCGCGGCCAGCAAGGGCGCTCGCCGCACGAGCGCCGCGCCCTCGATCATCGGATCGGCGGCCACGGCCCAGATTTCCCCGCCCAGCGCGGCGACCCAGGCGTCGAGGGCCAGCGACGTCCGCTGCCAGAGCGCGCCGCCGTCGTGCGTGACCCAGACATCGCCCCCGGCCGGCCGTCTCGAGTCGCGCCCGTCGACGAACGACAGCGCGGTCTGCGCCGCGTCGGAGCTTCCGTCCAGCAGGGTCGTCAACGGCGCGGTCTCGCGGGTCGCTCGTACGGACATGTAGATGCTCTGCCGGTCGACGGCGATGCTCCGCGCGCGCCAGGTGCCGGGGATCTGCGGCGTCAATGTCTTCCAGCTCTGCGCGCAGTCCTGCGAGACGTACAGATGTCCGCCCGCGGCGGCGTAGATCGCGCCTCCCGCCACGGCGGCGGCTTCGATGGGGGACCCGCCCCAGGAGCGCCAGGTCTTGCCGCCGTCCTTTGAACAATGGAGGTGTGCTGCCGCGCGGCCGACGATGAGTGGGCCGTCGAACATCATGTCGCTGAAGCGATCGTCGATCGGCGCGAACGTCCAGTCCGAGCCTCCGTCGGTTGAAACGAACACGCCGTCGCGGGGCCGCGAGACCAGGGCGGCGATGGTGGTGTCCGACGCAAAGACGGCCTCGATCTGCGCGTCCTCCCGCGTCGACGCGAAGAGACTCATCCGCTTCTGCTCATAGCGCAGCGTCAGCGGCGAGGGTCCCGGCGCTGGCGTCTCCAGCGGCAGCGCGCGATAGCTCGCGCAGGCGGCCAACGCGATGAGGCACACGACTCGACACATGCCGCCACGGACTCGCGCGAGAGGGTCGAATTCACGTTTCGGAATGTGTCGCGGATCGGTCACGGAGAGACGCGCAGATTTCGGTCAGGGCGCCCGGACGACCTGGACCGTGCCGGGTTGGCCGTCCCGCTGCAGCGAAACGGAAACAGGTGTGCCCGGCGCGCCCTGGCTGCGCACGGTCGCGTCCGCCGGACTCTGCGCCGCGACGCCGTCGAGCGCCAGCAGCAGATCGCCCTCGTGGATGCCGGCGAGGTCGGCGGGTCCGCCCGGCACGATGCTGCCCATCGCCACCGCGGTTCCGGAGTTGAAGAAGCGCGCGCCGATGGTGCCCGACGCCGTCCTGGGCAAGGGCAGGACGATGTCGCCCAGATCGAGCGACTGCCCGGGATTGACCGTCAAGCTCTGCGGCGGCGCCGCGTACTGGCCTGCGCGCACTGCGAGCGAGTGCGATCCTGCCGCCAGGCCGCCGAGGCGAAAGCGCCCGTCGCCGCCGGTGAGCGATCCGCTGCCGGGCCGCGCCGATCCGTCGAGGACCAGGAGCGCTCCCGCGACGGGTTGTTGTCCGTCCGTCCTGAGCACGCGTCCGGCGATCGCGGCGCTTTCCTGCAAAGCGATGGTGGCGCTCGCCTCCTGCCCGGGACGCAGCGCGACGGTCTGGCTGCCGGACCTTCCGTCGGCGGTCTTCACCACCACCGTGACGTCGACGCCCGGCTGATCATAGAGGTCGAAGCGATCGCCGGCGAACTCGAGCGGGCCCCCCCCGCTCCCATTCCAGAGCGCGCGCGAGGAGTCGACCGGCGTCACCATCACGGTAAAGCTCGGCGGCGGGCTGCCGCCCGAGACGAGCGTGCCGTGGAGCGTGGCCGCGCTCTGGAGTGGAACCACCGTGTCCCCTTCCCCGACGGCTACCTCTCCGATGCGTCCGCCGTTGCGCGCGCGCACGGTGGCCGGCGCCGCCCCGCGGAACTGGGAAACGCTGAACTTGCCGTCCGCGGAGGTCGCGGGGTGCTCGAGCGGAGGCGTCCGCCATTCGTCCGCCGGCGCCAGACCAGGCGCTGCCGCCGCCGCGGACGGAGACCCCGCCGGACCACTCGCCTGCAGCAGTGCTGCCGTCCCCGGTCGCTGCGAGCGACCGGCCAGCCTCGACGGCGACGGCGACGACCCGCCCGACGGCGCCGTCTCGCTCCGGAGCCAGAGGAGGGCGACGGCGAGGGCGCAGACGGCAACCACCAGGATCGCGATCCTGCGCAAGGCTTCCCTCCCGTGGGTCGCCTTTTTACCGCTGCGATATTGCAGGATTCTTTCAGCTTTACGGCGCCTCGATCCCGTTCGCCGCCAGCCAGTCCCGGATCCGCCCGAACACGCGCTCCTGCTGGAAGGCGAACCAGCGCTCGCGCTCGTCGGGAATTCGGGCGAGCACGTCCTTGAATCGGCGGAACGCTCCCTTGCCCGCGATCGCGACCTCGAGCAGCTCTCGGAACTTGGACTCGGCCACGGTCCCGATGAACGCCTGCATGTCGCCGTAACCCTCCTGCGGGTCCTCCGGCTCGATGGCCAGGAATCGGCCCGTAGAGTCCTCCTCGATTTCCTCGATCGGCAGCGGCAGGTCGTCTTCCTCTTCCTCGCTGAGCCGGAGCACCATCCCCGTTTCGGTGTCGAGGACGCAGGAGAATTCGCCGACGTGGTCCTCGAATGCCCAGCGGAGGTCTTCCAGGTCGACCTGCACTTTCTTCGGTATCATGGTCGATAATAGAGCAGGACATCTCAAGAGTTAGGCCCGCGGGTTCGGGACGTCCTGCGCCATGCATCCGCGGGTGACGTATCCGCGCGCGAAGGCGTCCTGGACGAGGTCCTCGGCGTCCCAGGGGTGTGCGTCATTCTACCCGTTGCTCGCCCTGCCGCTCACCATGGAGGCGAGCCAGCGGTACGATCGAGGAACAAGCTTGAGCGTGCTCGTCCAGATGCACTAGGCTCCAGCAGCCGCTTGCGCGGTCGGTCGCTTGGGCTGTTCAGACCTTCGGAACTGCTCAGGAGACGGTATCCATCGCAATCGGCGTTGCGAGCAGCACCGTGCGTTCACTCGCTCGCTAACGTCGGGCGCATGTTACCTTCCCGCCCCCACCATGGACGGCCGATTCATCCTCGTTGAAGGGGCCAGACAGAACAACCTGAAGAACGTCGGCGTTCGGGTGCCCGTCGGCGCGGTGACGGCCGTGACCGGCGTCGCCGGCGCTGGCAAGTCCAGCCTCGCCTTCGACGTGCTGCACGCCGAGGGATACCGGCGGTACGTCGAGACGTTCAGCCCGTACGCGAGGCAGTTCCTCGAGCGGCTCGATCGGCCCGCCGCCGACCGGATCGAGGGCGTCTTGCCGTCGCTGGCCATCGATCGGACTGCTCCGGTCCGCACATCGCGGTCCACCGTCGGCACGATGACCTCGATCGCCGACTACCTCCGCGCGCTTTGGGCGCGAGCGGCGGTGCTTCACTGCATGAGCTGCGGGCAGGACGTGGTGCGGGACTCGCCCTCCTCGATCTTCGAAGCGCTGATCTCCGCTGCCGGGGGCAAGCAGGTGCTCCTCTGCTTTCCTTGTCGCGTGGGTCGCGTCAGCGCGAAGGCGCTGCGGGAGACGCTGCAGGAGGCCGGCTTCCGCCGTGTGCTCGAAGGGGGACGGCCCATTGCGCTGGAAGACGCGGAGCTCCGCGCGCACGATGGCGTCGTCACCGTCGTGCTCGACCGCATCCTCGCCGAGCGGGACCGGCGCCAGCGCATCATCGACTCGCTCGAGTCGGCGCTCCGTTACGGCAAGGGCCGGGTCGAGCTGCACATCGACGGACACGAAGAGCCGCTCCGCTTCAGTGAAGCGCTCCACTGCGCCCGCTGCGATCTGGCCTGCTCCGACCCGACCCCCGCGCTCTTCTCCTTCAACAACCCGGTCGGCGCTTGCGAGGCCTGCAAGGGTTTCGGGCGGACGATGGAGATCGACCCCGACCTGGTCGTTCCCGATCCCCGCCTCTCCATCGCCCAAGGCTGCGTCAAGCCGTTCCAGACGCCCTTCTACGGCGACTGCCAGCAGGACCTCTTGCGCTTCCTCAAGCGGAAGCGCCTCCGCGCCGACGTGCCCTGGGGCGAGCTTCCCGAAGAGACGCGCCACCTGATCTGGGAAGGCGAGCCGGGCGGGCGGGAGCATTGGCGGACCCGCTGGTACGGCATCCACGGCTTCTTCGAGTGGCTGGAATCGAAGACCTACCGGATGCACGTCCGTGTCCTGCTCTCGCGCTATCGCCGCTACACCCCCTGTCCCGACTGCCGGGGTGCGCGGCTCAAGCCCGCGGCGCTCCTCTTCCGCATCGACGGCAAGACGCTCCCCGACGTCGAGATGCTGCCCATCGCCGATGCGGAACGGTTCTTCGCCGCTTGGACGCCGAATGCGAACGATACCGCAGCCGACCTGCTCCTGCGCGAGATCCGCGGGCGCCTCCGCTTCCTCTGCGACGTGGGGCTCGGGTACCTGACGCTCTCGCGCCAGTCGCGCACGCTCTCGGGAGGCGAGGCGCAGAGGGTCACGCTCGCCACCGCGCTGGGCAGCTCGCTCACGAGCACCCTCTACGTGCTCGACGAGCCGTCTGTCGGCCTGCATCCGCGTGACGCCGGCCGGCTCGCGGGCGTGCTGCGCAGGCTCGCCGAGGCGGGCAACGCGGTGGTGGTCGTCGAGCACGATCCGGCGCTCATCGGCGGCGCCGATCACGTGATCGATCTCGGGCCGGGGCCCGGGAAGCAAGGCGGCGAGGTGGTGTACCAAGGTCCGCTGGCCGGACTGCTGGAGGCGCCGCTCTCGCAGACCGGGGCGTTCCTCGCCGGGCGCCTGGAGATGCCGGCACCGGAAGAGCGGCGCCGCCCGGACCCGGACCGCAAGCTCCGCATCGTCCGCGCCCGCGAGAACAATCTGTGCGACCTGACGGTGGACGTCCCGCTCGGGCTCTTCGTCTGCGTCACGGGAGTGTCCGGCTCGGGCAAGTCCACCCTCGTCGACCAGGTCCTGTACCGGAACCTGCGCCGCCAGCTCGGCCTGCCGGAATCGGAAGCGGGCGCGTGTGACGCGCTCCAGGGCGCGGGCCTCCTCGAAGGCGCCGTGATCGTCGACCAGTCGCCGCTCGGCCGCAGCGCGCGCGTGAACGCGGCTACGTACATGGGGGTCCTCGATCCGCTGCGCGAGGCCTTCGCCGCCACCGAGGACGCGCGCTCTCGCGGCTTGCGCCCCTCCGCGTTCTCGTTCAACTCCGCCGCCGGCGCCTGCCCCCACTGCCGCGGGGCTGGATACGAGAAGGTCGAGCTGCAGTTCCTCCCCGACGCCTACATCCGCTGCCCCGGTTGCGACGGCCGCCGCTTCCGCCCGGAGGTGCTGGAGGTGCGCTGCCGCGGCTTCGACATCGCCGGGTTGCTCGACCTGCCCGCGCAGGAGGTGGCGAGGATCTTCGCGGACGACGCGCGCGTGCTCAGGGCGCTGCGGCCGCTGCTGGACATCGGCCTGGGATACCTGTCGCTCTCGCAGCCCGCGCCGACGCTCTCGGGCGGAGAGGCGCAGCGGCTGAAGCTCGCCTGCCGGCTCGCGCAGGCGAGCGATGCGCGCAATCACCTGATCGTGCTGGACGAACCGACCACCGGGCTGCACCCGAGCGACGTGTCGAAGCTCGTCGGCGCGCTGCACCGGTTGGTCGACGCAGGGAACTCCGTGGTGGTGGTCGAGCACAACATGCAGGTGGCGAAGTCGTCGGACTGGATCGTCGACCTCGGGCCAGAGGGGGGCGATGAGGGCGGGAGACTCGTGGGCGTGGGGGCGCCGGAGCGGGTTGCGACGCTCGATACGCCCACGGGGAGGGCACTGCGGGGCGCGTTTGCGGCGCCTGGGATGCTTCCGTTCCGCCGATCAAAGGCCGGCGGGCGCCGTGAAGCCGGCGGCCGCGGTATCCACGTCCTGGGCGCGCGCGAGCACAACCTGCAGCACGTCCGCGTCGAGATCCCGCAGGACCGCCTCGTCGCGGTCACGGGCGTGAGCGGTTCCGGCAAGTCGACGCTCGCCTTCGACGTTCTCTACGCGGAGGGCCAGCGCCGATTCCTGGACTGCTTGCCGACCTACGCGCGCCAGTTCGTGCGGCCTTTGGCGAGGCCCGAGGTGGACCGCGTGGAGAGCCTGCCTCCGACGGTCGCGCTGGAACAGAAGCTCTCGCACGGGACGCCGATGTCCACCGCCGGTACGGCGTCGGAGGTGTATCACTACCTGCGGCTGCTCTTCGCGCGTCTCGGCGTCGTGCACTGCCCGAAATGCGGCGTCCCCGGCGAGGTGGCCGAGGCAGCGAGCCTCGCCGGGCGGATCGCGGAGCACTTCTCCGGCGAGGAGGTGGTGCTGCTCGCGCCGCTCGTGCGCAAGCGGAAGGGCTTCCACCGCGAGGTGATCACGGCTGCGGCGAAGCGCGGCGTGCGCAACGTGCGGATCGACGGCGTCCTGCACAGCGCTTCGCGGCCGCCGCGCCTCGACCGGTATCAGATCCA
>WNFO01003601.1_pt1 | contig 13389 bp, 11 predicted proteins | sample 5400251 | NCBI WGS metagenome assembly WNFO01 (sample SAMN13153354, study PRJNA577476) | soil metagenome | isolation source: 100 cm saprolite under Madrone tree | place: USA:California | collected 2016-06-14 | reverse complement strand
ATTCGTGCCACCGCCGAAGTAAGTCATCGCACGATTCGTGCGAAATGCAGATCACTCGGGCAAACGCCGCCAGCGATTTCAAGTAATTTTGAAAGCGCATTTGGGCCTTATCCGACAATGGCAACCGCAAGGCGGCTGCATCATGGAAGATGGCGACAATTCGGATGCCCGTTTTCGTGATCAGTTCCGGTAGGCGACCCTAAATGGGCTCTGGAGAATTTCCAGCTCCAGCCGACCAAGATGCTGATAGCACTTGCCCTTCTTATTCCAGCAAACTGGAGTGATGGGTAGGTGGTTTCCGAGATGCAGGTAGAGCGCCCGCGTCATCCGCTGCATGCCGGTGTTCTTGACCGACTTGCAAGAACTTGTAACGTCGAGGAAAATCATTCTGCCAATCGCGAGGAGCATTCCATCCTCCTCAAACTCATTGCCTTTCTCTCCCGCGGGACGAGCCGGCCTTTCCCACACAATGTCTCTCTCGAATTAACCGAAAATGACTTCAACTGGCGGCGCTCGGCACTCGCTATGACAAAGTCAAAGAAGTTCATTTGAGAGCTTGGTTCAAAAGGCAGATTCTAAGACGCTGCAGATTTCGGCCGCGTATTCCGCCCATGATTTGATTAGCCGGTTCGAGATTTGGGCCGCCAACTTCTCATGCAGATCGGCACGCGTGGAAAGCGACACCATCGCCTCAGCCAGCTTGTCCGCATAGCGGACGTCCACCGTAAGGCATCCACCGCCTCGGGCCGTTTCCGCCATTGCGCCGAAATTTGCGCAGATACAGGGGCGTCCATGCCACAGGCTCTCCAGAATCGGCAAACCAAAACCTTCCATCAGCGAAGGATAAACCGTGAACGCACATTCCTCGTAGAGGATCGCGAGCGCATCATTTGTCACGGAGCCGTGCCATGTAATGTTCGGATTCTTGCTAACCGCCGCTTGCACTCGCCGCGCCAGGGAGCTCGCATGCTTGTAGCGGTCGCCTACCAGGTGGAGAAACAGCTTCGGGCATCGCAAGCTGGAGTTGGCTTGCGCGAAGGCTTCAAGCAAGGTGCTATGATTTTTACGCGGTTCCAGGGTGGAAACACAAAGCATGCTCACGGAACCGGCCATCGCGCGACTCCTGACGGGCCAACGCGATTGGCCAAGCAATTCGCCGGCATGACTGCAAACATGAATCGACGGCAGCCGCAACTTTCGTTCCTTTACGAACCGACGGAATTCTTCAGCCGCCGAATGCGAAACGGCGATGACAATGTCACCGCTGCAAAGCGCTTCCATGTACTCAGCGTGATATTTCGCCGCCTCCGGGCGAACCAACTCTGGATGTGAGAGAGGAATTGCATCATGAAAAATCGCGGCTACACGCATGCCGCGGTTTCGTGCGAAGCGGATTATGCGGTTTGCTCTCCACCGGTACAGCACTTCGGGCAAAAGCAGCCACGATTCGGCAACAGCATCATGTAAGATGGGCTTGGTGCATTCACTAATGCCAAGCGAATTCTTCTCTTTCAGTTTGAGCGGCATCAGCGTCCGGCCCCATTTAGACCAGCGGACGACATGAAGGTTTACGTCAACCTGATTCAACCCAGCGACCAGCCCGCGAACCACCGTCTGGATTCCCGTCCTTGCGCGACTCCTGGCGGTATGGGTCGCCGCAACGAAGATCGTGAGTTGACGTTTTCTCACGGCATCGCGATGCAGAGATTCATCAGGTGCGCCGCCCCACTCGCTCACGTCACATCAGCCGTGGCTAGCGATGCCCTGCCGAGGTGGCGTCATGATACACCTCGAGCGTTTCACGCGCGGCTCGATCCCACGAAAAATCCCGCGCCCTTGCCAAGCCATGCTCGCTCAGGGAGCGGCGTCGTTCAGGCGACCTGACGACATCACTTAGGGCCGTGGCGAGAGCTGGCAGGTTGTCCGGCGGGAAAAGCAGGGTCGCTCGCGCCGTAATTTCGCGAAATGGTGGGATGTCGCTTGCCACCACCGGACAACCGCATGCCATCGCTTCCAGAATCGGCAACCCAAAGCCTTCATAGACGGAAGGGTGAATTAGCGCTCCCGCAGCTTGAAACAGAGTCACCACATCTTGGTGCGCCACGGCGTCCAACCAGACAATTCGATGCGCAATCCCAAGATCGCTGGCCAATGAGCGCAATCCCTTGCCTGCTCGCCTCCGTTGCAGAAGCACGAGCCGCCAGGGCATCGGGACCTTGGCCGCAAAGGCGGCCATCGCCAATGAATGGCGCTTTGCCGGAGTGTTCGCGCCCACGACCAGCAAATACGGGGCGGCGCTCCCCGTGAGGAGAAATGCTTTTTTTTGCAGGCCGTCTTGATCTTCTGCCGGCGCGAAGCTCGGCTCGGCGGCTTCCCAAATAACCCGCACTCGCGCTGCAGCGTCAGGCGCGATCGCACAGATGCGATCTGCTGTCGCTTTTGTCGGCACAATCAAGCGCGTCGCGCCCCGCAAGGCGCGCCAGAGTGCTTCCTGGCAGTACCATTTTTTCGCGACCTGCTCAAGACCCTGCATATGGAACTCCGGCCGCTCAATCGCCATAACATCATGTACCGTGATTACGGCCGGGCAGGGCAGGCCGCGGGGCATCATATTGTTAGGGCTGTGGAAAACGTCTATTTCTCCGAAAGGCGCATAGTGGCGGGGCCAAAAGACCGGCAAGGGCGAAGTCGGGCCTGGTCGAACTGTAATGTCCATCGTGTTGCGACCGGGTGAAAGCGGGCGCGGGGCGAGCCGATGCCTCCAAAAGATGAACTGATCCGAAGCTCCTGCGCGCGGCAAACGATCAACAAGCGCCTGCGTGTAGGTCCCAATACCGCTCGGTGTTTCACGGATGTATCTCGCATCCATGGCAACGCGAATCGACGGACGCGTTGCGCCGTTCCCCTCGAGTTCCGCCCCGTTGCCATTCTCCTTAATCAAAGCGACCTTGGACCGCTAACCCCAAAGCATACGTACGCTGAAGGGAATATCCTGACTTATCCGGCGATTTTAGCGCGGCGGCTATGCATTCCATCTGTCGAGCGGCCGCCGTCGGACGCGCCCCAGTGACTAATGGAACAGTGCCGCAACCAATGAATCTTTGGCCCACAACCGGCGCGATTTTCCGATCCACGGACCGAGGCACGCGCCGCCATCGCCACGCGCAGCTTCTAACCTTGCAGGAGCTCGTGACATCAAGAAAAAGCATGCTCAGCGTGAAGTAAAAATGTCCCAGCTCAAGCCGAAGGACTCGACGGTCTTATTATTATGGCGCCCTCCACTGGTGCCAAGCTACTGACAGGGCAATCCCCATCCTGTTCGAAGCGGGAATGAAATATTTCTCCACGCCTCGGCGTTCAAGGCAACGGCTGATCCACATATCGTCCATGTAAAACGCACCCTCGGGCCCAGTTGAATAATTCTAAAGCGAAGAATCGAAGAAACGGAGTTGAATCAGGTAACTTCCGCATCCAGTCACCACCGCGACGCGCTGTGGATTCTTGGAAATCGACAGACGGAGATAAGTTTGGAGTGGCGCCAGTTCAGGGTACGGGGGATCGGACGCGAAAGCTCCGCGAAAATCATTGCGCGTCATCCGTTACATTTCCGAGTTTTGCACGGATGTACAGGAACTCCTGACGTCGAGGCAAATCATATCAATTTGAAACAAAAGGTTTTCAAAAAAACGCCAGGCGACCTGGTTGAGTGACACTAAAGCGATAGGAACTCAATTCGTCAAATATGCGATATATCGGATCGCCACTCATGCAATTATTCTTTCAGTTCCGGGCGCATGGCCTGCCAGTGGAAATGCAAATTGCGCTACCATTCAAATCGTCCAAACCACTTGCGCTCAGGGAACGCTATCTTAAAATTGCTCCCTTGAGCACGGAATCTCCCATCGTAACCACTGTCGCTGAACTATCTGCGACACCAATTCGGACGCAAGCCCGGCAGCAAAAGCCCACTTTTCGCATTCGACCGACAACAGGCTGGGCAGCGCTTAACGTTCGCGAACTTTGGAAGTATCGCGACCTACTCTGGATTTTGGTAGAGCGCGACACGAAACTTCTCTACAAACAAACTGCGCTTGGGGTTGCTTGGGTGGTGATGCAGCCCCTCATCGCAGCAATAATTTTCACAGTAGTCTTCGGCCGAGTGGCGAGGCTTCCAAGCGACGGCGCGCCCTACCTGTTGTTTGTCTTCTGCGGTTTGACTGTCTGGACATATTTCTCGCAAGCGCTGCAACACGCGGGGAACAGTCTCGTCCGTAACGCCCAGCTTGTTTCCAAAGTTTACTTTCCTAAGTTACTTCTCCCCCTCGCCCAGACCCTTCGTGGGGTCGTCGATTTCACGGTTACACTGGTCGTGCTTTTGGTATTAATGGCGATTTATCGAGTCCCGCCCACATTTCGACTGGCCGTATTACCTGTCCTTCTGTTTTTCATGACTCTGACCGCAACTGGCGTAGCCCTATGGTTTTCCGCGCTCAGCGTTAAATACCGTGATTGCACACACGCTTTGCAATATTTCATTCAAGTTTGGATGTACGCAAGTCCAGTCGTGTACCCAATAAGCATGATTCCTGAACAATGGCGGCCGTTGTTCGCCTTGAATCCCGCTGTTGGATTCATTGAAGGTTTTCGGTGGGCAGTGCTGGGCCACAGCGTTCTGAACCCTAATCTCCTCTGCATCACGATCGTAATGTCCTTAGTTGCCTTGTTCAGCGGCGCGTTTTTCTTTCGCCGCGCCGAACGTGGCTTCGCCGACATCATTTAGTCTTTGGATTATTTCGCGAAATGTCGGACGTCGCCATCGCTGTCAAAAACTTAAGCAAGTCTTTCAAGATCGCGCATCAACGGGACGGACTGCCGGGATACAGGACACTGCGTGATGATCTAATTGGTTTACCGCAGCGAATGCTGGCGCGATGGAAGAGAAACGGCCAACTTACATCCGAAACGTTCTGGGCGCTTAAGGACGTTTCGTTCGAAGTTAAGAAGGGCGAAGTAGTCGGCATTATCGGACGCAACGGAACAGGCAAGAGCACTTTGCTAAAGATTCTAAGTCGCATCACTGAGCCGACATCCGGCGGCGCAGACATTTACGGACGCGTTGGAGCGCTTCTCGAAGTCGGGACCGGTTTTCATCCGGAGCTAACCGGCCGCGAAAACATTTTTATGAACGGCGCGATCCTCGGCATGAAGCGCGTCGAGATTCGACGAAAGTTTACCGAAATCGTTGCCTTCGCCGGGATTGATAAGTTCCTGGACACGCCGGTAAAGAGGTATTCCACCGGAATGTATGTGCGGCTTGCTTTCGCCGTCGCCGCGCATCTCGATCCGGAAATTCTCCTCGTCGACGAAGTTCTGGCTGTGGGCGACACCGAGTTTCAACAAAAATGTTTAGGCAAGATGCGCGACGTGTCGGCGGCTGGCAGAACCGTTATTTTTATCAGCCATTCAATGGAAGTAGTCTCGCGACTCTGCCCTCGCGCGATTTGGTTGCACGAGGGGCAATTAATCTCGGATGGCCCTTCGGACGCTGTTATTGCCAAATATTCCGACGCCGGCGACCGTTCGGCGATTCAAACTTGAAAGACCGCCTGCGAAGGAAACGGGAGAGGAAATAAGATAAGTCCCCGCACTTGGAAGCCGGAACGAAGGCACTCCACAGGGCGCGGCGCTCGTTTTTGGAGTAATCGAGGAATCCCATCCACCACTCTGGATGAACGTTCCCCCAGTGGCGCCATTGGCTCTTGAAAACGTCCTTGTATGCCTTGCCACGCTGGGATTTCGTTTTTGTTGCCGAATATTCACGCGAACATGACAGCAGTTTATCGATGCGAACGATAAGCCCTTTGTTAGCAGCAATGCGTTGCCAGTATTCATAATCCATCGCCGTCTGGAAATCCTCGTCAAAGAGCCCTATGCGATCCATGATGCGCCGGCACCAGAAAGCGGCCGGCTGGCAGATGGTACAGCGGCCCTTGAACTCCTCGAGTTGAAACTCGCGCGTATCGTATTCGCGGATAATATCGCCATGTTCATCGATATAGTTGGCTCGCCCGTAGAATAAATCCACACTAGGCTGACGTCTCCACTCATCGACAATGGTTGAGACCGCCCCTGGCAGGAGCAGATCATCACTGTTGAGAAAGGCGAGGATACTTCCCTTTGCAAGTTGTAGACCAGAATTGATTGCGCTGGTTTGCCCGCCGTCCGGCTCGCTCTTCCAAAAAAAACGCCCATCGTAACTTTTCAATATCTCCCGCGATTCATCGGTCGAACCGCCGTCCAGAACAAAATACTCGATCTGCCGGTAATCCTGAGTAAGCACGCTCTCGATGCACTGCCGCAGAAACCGGCCTTGTTGGTAGGAGGGTGTGACGATGCTCACCAGCGGCGGATCAAGGACGGCGATTTCTCGCAGCCTGGGGGCCTCGCGCCGCGCGGGAGTTTCGCGGAGCCCGTCAAGAAGCTCGGCCGCGGAATCGAGATAGTTGAAACGATGCGACTGAGCCTGCCCCTTCGACACGGTGGTGGCGTCCCAGGGTGCATTTTTCCACACGTCTTCCACCACACGCGCGATCGACTCAACTTCCTGCGGATCAAAATAACGGGCCCTGTCCCCCCCGACCTCGGGCAGGCTGCAAACGCTGCTGCAAGCAACCGGCACGCCGACGACCAGCGCTTCAGCCACGGGAATTCCGAAACCTTCAAACAGCGATGGAAAAAGCAGACAGGCGGCCCCGCTGACGAGCGCATGGAGTTCTTCGTCCTCAACGTAACCAAGCATCCAAAGCCATCCTTCGCTTTTTGCCCGCTCGAGCTGTTCTATTAACGACCCTTCCGCAGAGGAAGCACTTCCGACGAGTACGAGCGGTATTGCCACTCCGCGTCGGCGTACGCGCAGGAGCGCATCGAGAAGCTTTTTATGATTCTTATGCGGCCAGAAGTTACTGGGAAAAATCGCATAACGCGAAGGGAGCCCGAATTTCTTTTTCGCCCTGTCGATTGCCTCCGGCGAGGCGCTTCCGGAAAGAAACTGCGGACTGGGAGAGGGATACACCACTTTTATTCGCCGCTCGTCGCAGCCGTAAGTCCGCGCGAGATCTTGCCTTGCGAATTTCGAGAGCGCAAAAACCAGGTCCGCCGATCCGATCGCAGTGGCGAATGCGAAGTCGCGTCGCGACCGCTCGGCCGGCTCAAAGAAATACGGATACGCCAGATGTTGAAGATCGGGAAGGCAGGAAGCGACCTTGAAGGCGCGGTCTGCATCATAGATATCGAGCGTATCGGGATACCAATAAACGACCCAATCGGGCCTGATTTCCTCGATGGCCCTGCGCTCGTTGGCTGCCCAGATAGTATTTTGCGGGCCGGGAAGATACTGGCGCGCCATATTGTCTGGCAGGGAGGCGCCAATCTCTTGAAAATTAAGGGGCGTCAGACCAACGTGGATCGAAAGCTCTGGATTTCTGGCGAGTGCGCCCGCGAGGCCAAGGAAATATCCAACGATCCCTCCGCTGGATTGGGCCTGCAAAATCCGCGCGCTAAAATAGATTACCAATTGCCCACCTCGGATTCTCAGTTGCTTACAGGGAAACCGTCGCTTCTTCCAGCGAGCATGCGCAATCCCTCGCCAGCGCAACCCCACAATTCAACGACCTTTTTTTCGGCTTCTTTGGGAAACAGCTTGCTGATTTCAGCATCGGTCATGAGCTCGTGAATCAAGCGCATCAGTTCGCAAAGGACCCCGGGGGTCAGTTGCGAATTCGAATATTGGGCGGCGAGCCTCTGAATTTCCATGAAACGCAGCCAACCGCCCGTCGCAGTCTTTGTGCTCGGGTATTCGCGGACGCAAGCGACAGGGAAAGGGACCCAATCGGGATCGCCAAGAGTAAGGAGCCGAAACCAAATCTCGGAATCCAGGACGTAATGCAAGTCTCTATCGAGCTGCCCGCCCGCCTTTTGCAGCGCTTCGCGCCGAATAAAAGTGGCAGGTTGCAGGATGTAATTGAGTCCCGCGACGAACGCACGTCGGTTGAAACGGAAGTTATCCGGATAAAACGGACGCCGCGCCTTGCCCGCTTGATCGGTCCGGAACCCGATACCCATGTGAAAGGGGGCAGCTGGGTTCTTTTTGCATGCGTTCTCCATGTGCTGAAAGGCGCCAGGCTCATAAAAATCATCGGTGTTCAACCACGCAACGAGGCTGCCGCGCGCGAGACGCAAACCCTTATTGATTGCGTCCGCCTGCCCTTCGTCCGGCTCGGAAATAAAGTGCGCGCACCGGCTGCGGAAAGGCTCAACTGCCGCAAGTGTCTCCGGGTCGGACTGGCCGTCCACAAAAATGACCTCGTAGCTCGCACCTTTTTGAGCGAAGATGCTTGCGAGACATTCCGAGACAAACTCGGGAGGCTGGTTATAACTGGGCACCACAATCGAGATCGCGGGCTGCATGATAATCCCTATTTCCTTTCCAAATCCGCCGCGATATTGTCCCGGCTCTCGGAATCACATCGCTTTTGCAGGTCTTTGAAGAGGGCATCCATTTTCAGCAGTGCCTGCAACCTTGCCTCGCGGTCGGCGTCGATCTCCTCATAACGCCGGGCCAGCTCCTTGTATTGAGCATTCGCATCCAGCAGCGCAGCGTTCGCATCCAGCAGCGCCTGGACGATGCGCCCCTCGGGCCGGCGCAGCAGAACTTCGGTACCTTCCTGTTCGGTGTGGGGAGACAATTCGCGCGCGCTCACGACAGCAAACATGTCGTAATGGTCGAAAATAGCCGGTTCAAAATAAAGAAAAGGCGCTCCCAGCTCGGAGAATAATCGGACGAGGGACTGGCGGCTGAAAATGTACAGATGCTCGGCCGGCCTGAGCATCTCGAGAAAACGATCCTTATTTCGCACGATTTCCTCGTACGTGCGGCCAACGGGAAAACAAGGCGTTTGAACGATCATGAAGCCGTCCGGCTTTAGCAGTTCCATGCAGCGTCGCATTGTGGTACGGGGATCGGGCAGATGCTCGAGAACGTCGAAATGCAGGATCAGATCCAGGCTGCGCCGCTCGAGATCCTGCTTTTCGATCGTGCCTGTAAGCATCGGGGCGCCAAACGCAGATTTTGCGTATTCCACCAGCCAGGGACTCAGTTCCAAGCCCGCTGCATCGAAACCGGCCCAACACATCAGAGCAACGAATCCTCCGTGGCCGCATCCCAATTCGAGGGTCCGCGCCGGCGGCAGGCGGTATTTGAGCACAGTTCTCATCCAATGCATACAGCGCTCGTTCAGATCGTTGCGCGCCCGCTCCGCCAAGCTTGGATACCCGTCCTGGACTACGAACGATTCGTAGTAGCGGCGCCCATAAAAATCGCTGGCATCGTCGATTACGTCGAATCGCTCCGCCGGCGGCCAGTTCTTGAGTACGAGGGTCTGGCAGTTTTCGCAACAGAAGTATTCAGGTGAAAAATCGGTGAGATCGGTTTGTCCGCACCAGCAGGGATGAGTGGAATTCATCGTCGAGAAATATGTGGCCAAAACCGGCTTGACCGCGAGGTCCGCTCGCCGAGCGCCTCTTCGCGGTTAAGCGTAACCACTGAGCCACGCGAATCTGGCATGCCTCCCGGCAAGCGTCAAGCGTCTCGAGGATGCAGGGCCGTTTATTGGTTGTCCGTTTGTCGACACAAGACCGGCTCAGCGCGCATGTAACGAATCTGCGAGTTCAAACACGGATCCATTATCCTATGGCGTTCATCAACAACCTGCATAGAGAAACTGGAGACGGATTCCGTCGGGATTGCGAAACGCCGAGATTGACCGACTCGTTTCCAGAACGTAATCTTTTGCCGCATAAGGGAGCGGATCGGGCATCGTGGAATCGGGAGATTAGGACATTTCTATTCGTGGTGCCGGTAATTACGGGAACGAACCTCTGATTTTTCCATTTTCATCGCTAAAGGAACTCGATAGTTATGTTTCGGGGTATAGCTCTGCTCAAAAGCCTTCGGGTCAGCCCATCTAACCACGTCGTGCGGCAAGTTAATGAGCCATGTATCCCAGGGGTTCGAGTGTGACTAAAGAACGAAGAAAGGCGGATCGAGCATCCAGTTTCTCATCACTTCGTCGACAACGCGATGATGGCCACGATTTGTTCCCCGCTCGCGCGCCCTCTCGACGCTCGAACACGCTCTCAAACAGAGGATTTTGTCGAAGTAAGCAGTCGAATCCTTAGAGCGAGTTAGCTCCCAAGAAAATTAGTTCAGATGGGTAGACCGCTAGTCTCAATTCTCTTACCGTCTCTCAACGCTTGTCAGTTTCTCGACGCACGCATCGAGTCTCTTCTAACCCAAACGTTCTCCAATTGGGAGGCGATCGTCCTCGATAGCCATTCCAGCGATGGTAGTTGGGAGTTTTTTAAATCGATCGCATCCACTGATTCCCGTTTTCGGCTCTACCAGGTTCCACGGGATGGGCTTTACGCCGCACTTAACCGGGGCATGCAGCTCGCAAGTGGCGAATTCCTGCACATTGCCACTTGCGACGACACAATGGCTCCGGAGTTTCTCACTGATATGCTAAAGGCATACGCCCAATGTCCTGGGGCGGGCATTGCTGTATGCGACTTATTGTTTATCGATCGCAACGGAGATGAGCTTTCGCCTGCGGATTTGATTGGCCATTTGACGGTGCGCGCGACTAAGGATTTGTTGAGTTTGGATACCGTTCGCACTTCTGTCCCGGGAGAAATATGCCGTCATCTCAATTACCGGCCTGCCCCTCACGATTGCCTGCTGCACTTTGCCGGACGCAGTGTTTATTGTTCTCTAACGCAACTGGTTGTTCGCATGTCGTCCGTAAAAGCGGTGGCACCGTTTGAAACCAAGATAGGCTCTATTGCTGACTACGAGTGGTTGCTTCGTCTCACCGCTCACGCCGGTTCGGTGCATTTGCCAAGAAAACTGGCAATGTGGCGCTATCATGGAAATCAGCTCAGCCTCCATCGAGATGATTCACGCCTGGGTTCCATGAGGGTGATGGGCGAGCGCACCCTGCGGGGAATTTGCGAGCGCCAGCCGCGCCTGTTGACTCGGAATGACTGCGAGGCACTCCTGTTACCTTACAAAATTCTAATGGCGCGTTCGGCGATTGGCCGCGTTTATCGCTGGTTTGAAGCCGCCATTAGACTCTTGTGGATGGTTTTTGACAGGCCTGCCGCCACTTGGCGCGGACTTCGTCAAGCGAAATTTAGATTCGGCACGCGGCGATACTCTTTGCTTCCGATGATCTTGCAAGGTATAGGGCTCGCCCCCGAGCGAGCTCACTGTCATTCGGTAAACGTTATGATGGGCCCGCCACGGAAGCAAAGCGCGGCATTGGGCAATTGCGCGCTGTAGTGAAGGTGCAGCGCGACCGAATCATTGCGAGTTATGTCCCCAGCGCGCCGCGCCGCCGGGTTTCCGCCTGTCGCGCGCACGACGACGTTCAGGCTCCTGGAACGGCGGGAACTGAGGCGTGCCACGGCACGGGTTGCAAATGCTTGAGAAGCTTCTCGATGTAATCCGAACACGGCTACTTTACTTCACGGCTTCGCAGGACGGGCCGTGTGCTAGTGCTGAAGAAACGTGCTACGTAGACGAGGGACCCAATAAATGAAGCGAGCTGAGCGCTGATCAACCAGACATGATGAGCGCTGATCAACGAGACATGACCAGCGCGAGCGATGAACAAATCAGGTCGGCCACGAATGGCAAAACCGCAGCCAAGATTGAAAAGGAGTTGCAAATGTTCGAGAAGCCTCTCGATGTAATCCGACCACAAACGAAACTTTCTGGCTCGCGCTTCTACACATAATCGTGCATAAGTTGCCTGATCTCTGAGCAATTTTTTAATTCCGGCGGCAATCGCATGCTCACTTGTTTGATCGACAATCAAACATCCACCACCGCGGGCAACTTCTCCAAGCGCGCCGTTTCCGCCACAGACGCACGGTTTGCCATGCCAAAGACTCTCGAGAATCGGAAGACCGAACCCCTCCATGAGGGAAGGATAAACGGTAAACAAGCATTCTCGATAGGCCTGATGGAGCGTGCGATCGTCCACATGTTTAAGCCAGCGAATAGGTCGCCCGAGTGACTGGAGCCGCCAGGCTTCAAGCGCCACTCTCCTTCCCCAGTTCGTGCTCGAACCAATGAGTTGAAGTTCGAATTTGACGCCGCTGTCCCATAGTTCTTTGGCCGCATCAAAGAGTCGTATGTGGTTCTTGCGCGCATTAAAGGAGGATACGTAGAGGATAACTGGCCGCGCGCTATGCGCGGCGGAGCGTTCATTCTCATCAAATTCCAACGGCCAATGCGCCACGAAGGTTTCTACTCGGGCAGTCACGTCATTTCGCTTCCAGAATTCAAAGAGATCGGCGCGTGATTGGTTTGAAACACAGATCACGAGATCAAACGCTGCGAGCGACTTGATGTAATTCCGAAACTTTTCCATTCGACGCTCCGATAAAAAGGACAATCGCAGGTCCGCAGCATCGTGGAAGATCGCAACAGACCGCGCTCCGGTTCGTCGTGCCATTTCCGGCAACTTCTGCATTCGGCGATCAGTAAACGTGGCCGGCACGAAAAGTACATCGTCATCTTGCAATAGGGTAAACATGTCGACGCTACCGTTGCGGAGCAGACGCAGGAATTCGTGCGGCAAATCTTCCCTTGCATGAGGATGGCTTATCGGACGATTGTAACGCCGAAATGGCGTTCTCAGGTACTCCATTTCGCGTGAGTCGAGGCGCTGATAAAAATTACCCAGCCTGTTCCAGCAGAAAGGTGTAACCGAGACCCGTGCCGCCAGCTCTGCAAAAAGCTGGCGAGTCATGCGCTGTATACCGCTATTTCGGACAGACTGGCACGAGCTCGTGACGTCAATCAAGATGTTCATTCACTTATTGAGAAGATGCGTTCTTATCGAATTACCCCTTACAGCACGCGATTATAGCAAGCGAGACCCTCACGCCACTTCAGGCCCAGAAGAAATTTCTCGCAGCATACTTCTCACTCCGAGTGAGTCCAATGCTTTCGGGAACATCTCCATTCGCTGAAGAAACATCGGAAGCAACGACCGCTTTACGTGTGCGGCAAGAAGCGAGACGCGCGGATGGCTCGCACAGTAGCGACGGGGCGTTGGATCGACATGAGAAAGATACGGAAAGTCGCTTCCAGCCAGCAGAAAACTCGTTTCGGCGTCGTGTTCGCAAGATAGCACTTGATAGGAAGCATGAGTGCCGCGCAATCGTTATGCGTAAGCAAAGAATAATGTCGCTCGTAGATTTCCGGTAACGCACGTCCGAACATTGCTTTTAGGCAGCCGAGATGCGAGCTATCCTGGCGCA